>Ga0209361_1000076_pt1 | contig 117907 bp, 85 predicted proteins | sample SaaInlV_200m_DNA_3_FD_184657 | JGI IMG/M metagenome (GOLD analysis project Ga0209361, IMG submission 184657) | Marine microbial communities from expanding oxygen minimum zones in the Saanich Inlet - SI037_S4LV_200m_DNA (SPAdes) (version 2) | ecosystem: Environmental > Aquatic > Marine >... | reverse complement strand
AACATTAGTAAATAACAAATATAAGTACAGTAATAACAATAAGATAAGATATGTATCGCCAGACACCTCTATGGCGCCCCTAGAAACAAATAAGCCCCTGAGTGACAGGGGCTTAAGGGAGTAGCGGGAGTAGGATTCGAACCTACGACCTTTGGGTTATGAGCCCAACGAGCTACCAGACTGCTCCATCCCGCGATGTTTAACCGGTCTTCCCCTTCGACAAGCTCAGGGTACGCCCCGGTAGAAAGCGGGCTGAATATAATCGGGACAACAAGGTCTGTCAAGACCTTGAGGAATTAATTTAAATGAGTTTGGAACGGATGGCTGATGCGAGCGTAAGTATGATACAATCTGCTTATCTGCAATCAGGCTCCAATGTCATCCACCCCGACATTGGAGCCTGGTTCTTCTTCCAGCCGATTCATGTATTCCGCTTTTGCTTCATCAATTGCCGTAATCAAAGTCAAACGCTCCTGGATAATCTCATACATCAAGGTTTTTCGTTTCAAGAACAAGGTGAATATACGGATATGCTGACGGTATCTCTGCATGGTGTCATGATAGTACAGTGCAAAGCGACCAGCTGGCAATAAACTAAGAATGTATAGGGTTGTCAAAAGTCCTGAGCCGGTCAGGAAATAGACAGCCAGCGCTTGAAGGGTGTAAAACACCCCAAAAATTACGAAGCCAGACAGCATTTTAATTGTCGATAAGTATTCCAGGGAGGTTCCAAGATATTTAACCACCAGGGGAGGTGTGCGATAAGCCAGAAAATTGTTCACTACCCCCCATATGTAAATTGGGAAACCCGTGATCACTCCCAACAGACCGATTGCACGTCTGCTTATGGTCTTGTGGCCGTGAGCGGTGGATAGTAGTTCATCTCTTAGTTCAAGACCCTCAACTTTGGCCAAATATCGGTTCATCCGTCGATCCATTTGAGCGAATAATTCGGGATGTTCAGTTGAATACCAATTGATAGCGTCTGCCATCCCTCTGGTCATAGAAAAATCGTGCTGCTTTAGATCATCATCCAACCCGAGATCAACCGCGAGTTCCATTTTATAGATTTTCTTGAGATTTTTTAAGACGCCGGCAGATTCCGAACTTTCTACAGTTGTAGTGAGTTTTTCCAGGGCATCACGTATTTGCTTAGTGACTTCATAAACCGCCTCGTACTCATCCTTTTCATAGAGATCCTGATATTCGCTTAGATCAATAGGCCTTCCAAAGCGACAATGAACATCACTAAAAAATTCCGTAGGGGAGGAATAATTAATACCTGCTGGAACAATTTGAACCCCCAATTTAAATGCATTTTGAACCTCAGCACCCAGACCAATGCGGGCCGTACCGGTCTTGATTTCATGCAGGGTACCATCCATCTGACTGATCCCTTCAGGCATGATGACCAATGCATTTCCCTCTTCCAGAGATTGGTAACATTTCTCGAATATCTGTGCGTTTTTACCCATTTCATTCTCAGCATCCAGTTTTCGATATACGGGTAATACATGAACTGACCTAAAAAAGAGTTTTGAAATAGCGGAATTAAACAGTGTGCTTTTTCCTAGAAAATGGGGATTACGACCGCAGAGCAAGGCAACTAACATTGGATCCATCATGGTGTTGGGATGATTCGCCGCCAGGATGACGGGTCCCTTTTTTCTCACACGCTCTTTATGCTCGACATGAATGCGTCTAAAAAACACATTCACCATAAAAATTGAGAGATATTTTAAAAAGTGGTAGAGCATATTATTCGGCAGGAAGCGCTTCCCCCCGTTTAACTGGTAACATAAAGAATAATGCTATTAACAGGGTTATCGATCCATATATGAAACCCACCCCGTAATTATTATTGAAAATTTCAATAATTTTTCCAGCCATGATAGGTCCCACAATAGCCGAAGATTGAGACGAGAGGTAATACAAGCCAGTATATGTCCCTAAACGGTCTTGAGGAGCCATATCCACCACCATGGGGAGTGAATTGACAAGAATAAGCGACCAGGTGACACCAGTCAGGGGGAGCATGATTTTAATCATGGATAAGGATTGAATTGAAAATCCCCAAAAGAGCAGGAATGCAAAACCAGCAATTCCCACCATGATGATTATTTTTCTACCAAATTTGGCTCCGAGATATCCACTTAAGGGGGAGAAAAGGACGATGGGGAGGGAGAAGAAAGCCAGCAGACCCGTTGCCACTCCACTATCCACACCGAATCGATTCACGGCGAATGAGGTGAAGAAAACTTCCAGCGCTCCATAGCCCAGAAACCAGAAGAATATGGCCAGGAGTAAAAACAAAGCCGATCTGTCTTTATCGACCAGGACTGTTTTGAAGCTGTCCAGAAGACCTGGCTCTTCCTCTTTGGGTTCTGGAACTTTAGGCTCTTTCACAAAGTAAAGTACAACGGCTGCTCCGATGAGCATGATGATACCACCAAAATAGAAAGGAGCGCCTACAGAAACCTTGAACAGAATCCCACCAACTACAAAGGCCAGCACCGCACCTACACCACCCATGAGATTAATAATTCCATTAGCTTGAGAACGTTGGGGAGACGGGGTGATGTCTGGCATGAGGGATATAACTGGCGTCCTGAATACATCCATGAAAAAGAGGGTCACAAATATGGCAATCATAAATGGAATCAGAGAAACATTCAGCATCATGGGTATACCAATAAACCCGATAAAGGCCAATGGAGCACCCATTGCGATGAACGGTTTACGTCTACCCATTTTAGTTCTGATTCGATCAGACCAGGCACCAATAAAAGGAAGAATAAAGAGAGCAGCAATGTTGTCCAGAGTCATAACAAATCCGGTTGCAGTGGCACTCATGCCAAAACCATTCACGCCGGATGTAGTGGCAAAGCCCTCTCGACCAGCCTGGAGGAAGATGGGGACATAGGCATTATAGATACCCCATAATATGGTTGTACCCATAAACCCAAACCCAAGAAGCAATAAACGTCCATAGCTGAATTTCATCCTAAGCCCTTCCTTGATTGATCAAATACTAGAGTTTTAAAATAAGGTTTGATAGTGAGAATTCAATAAATGATAATGTATTCAAACTGCATGATTAGATAAAGTATTAATATTATTTAATGCTGGCAGAAGCAATTGCTAATGCAGGCTGTCAGCTTAACTTTCATCACCAATTAATTACCAGCATGGAGATTCTACATGGACCTTTTTAAACGCTATTTGATGTTCATTCAATTGTTGTTCATGAATTGGATTGGTAAAATTGGGGTCATATTAGCAAGTACAGCCTTTATTTCGTTCTTCATTTTAGAGGGTATGTCCCTGATTGGCGTGTTTAGAAGCACCTATACCGGGATTGTCACCTATTTTTTAATACCGATTCTGTTTGTAATCGGACTAGCCCTCTTGCCCTTTGCCTGGCGAAAACAGAAAAAAGAAACTGGGAGAACCCTCCATCATGTGTTTTTGGAAAAACTGGATAATGGGGAAGTGGGAGGGAGCAACTTCTGGGAGAAGGTTGTTCCAGTAGTAGGTATCCTGACTATTGTAAATGTCCTTTTTATCGTCGCGGCTGGGTCGAGTGCTATGCACTATATGGATGAATCAGAATTTTGTGGGACAGCCTGTCATACTATCATGGGCCCTGAATGGCAAGTCTACTCGGTCTCACCACATTCTAGAGTTCCCTGCGTAGACTGTCATATTGGGGAGGGTGTTAAAGCATTGGCCTCGGCAAAAGTAAACGGTGCCTGGCAGGCAGTAGCAGCTATGTTTGATCTTTATGATAAACCTATCGGTACTCCAATACACAATCTCAGACCAGCAACAGAGACCTGTGGGAAATGCCACTGGCCGGAAAAACACTATGGATCAAAACTGGTTAAAATCGAGCGTTATCGCGATGATGAAGCCAATACAAAACAGTATACCACTCTTAATCTGAAGGTTGATGCGATCAATGGAGTTGGATCAGGGATTCATTGGCATATTGCTGAAAACAATGAAGTCCGTTATAGCTCGGTTGATGATCAACGCGAGGATATGATCTGGGTCGAGGTCAAACAGCCTAATGGAGAGTTTAAAAGATATATTAACCAACATTTAGCTGATTCCACATATGAGCATACGGAACCTCGAGTGATGGATTGCGTGGATTGTCACAACCGAGCTACGCATATCTATGAGCAACCTGATGCTGCACTGGATCGTGCGATGGCCAGGGGAGATATCGACCCAGATATTCCCTACATCAAGCGTGAGGCGATGGCAGCAATTATCACTCATTATGACGATAAGGCAACAGGACTCTCAACAATTGAGGACAGACTCGAATCCTATTATGCTATTGAGTATCCCGAAACTGATTTCCTATCGCTCACTGGGTCCATAGAGGCAGTAAAAGCCATATACGATCGCAATATTCATCCTGCCATGAAGATTGATTGGGGGACTTATCCGAATCACCTTGGTCATCGTGTAGAATTCGGCTGTTTTTCGTGTCATAATTTTATGCAACATGAGCAAAGTGATGGTTGCTTCAGATGTCATAATCGGCATCTAGTTGATGAAGCAGGTGTGGCCATTTCTGATGAGTGTACACTGTGTCATTCTATTCTGTCACTCGGTGAAGAAAATCCCCTGCAATACCTGCTGGATCAGGAATTTCGATCCTTTGAGGAGCACAAAAATACTTACTTCAGGGAAGAGTATTTGAAAAACTTCTAATCCTGAGAATTCTTTGGTAGGGTAATTGAAGCTCGCAGTCCATGAGGTGTGATATTCTCCAGTTTGAGGGAACCTTTTAACAGCGCAATAGCCCACGTAGAAATAGATAAGCCCAACCCGCTACCCGTCATGGCCTGGTGAATGGTTGATTCTCCACGGACGAATGGTTCAAGAATCTTCTTAAGCTCAGCCTCCGCTATGCCAGGTCCCGTATCACAAACATGAATGGATACACCTGACTCATCAGCTGTAGTCGATATGGATATGGTTGAGTTATCAGGTGAATAGAGTACTGCGTTTCGGACGAGATTGTCGAACACCAACTGAAGCAAATAGATGTCTGAATGGACTTTGGTGGATTCAACTTTCGAAAAATCAAAATGCACGTTATTGTTGCGAAAAATTCGCTGGATTCTACCTGACTCATCACTGATAAAATCCTGTAACCAGATGTCTGAGGGTAAAAGTTTATAGGGCCGTTGAGAATTACTGATAACTAGTAAGTTCTCGATGAGGGTCTGCATCCTATCAACTTCCTCACTCAATAGGTCCAGGGAATATTGTTGTGCAGAGTCACTTTTTTTCTGAAGTAAAGAAATCTCAGAATGCATGATTGCCAGAGGTGTTTTCAACTCATGGGAAACGTTTGCAGCAAATAGCTCCAGAGTCTCCATGGATTGCCCTACCTTACGCAAGAGATTATTTAAGGTCTTTGTAAGATCACCGATCTCATCCCTGCTTTCAATATCAGGCAGGGCGCTAATCTCAGATTGTTCAGCCAGTACTTCTGCACTTTTTGCTAACTGCTTTACAGGTCTCAAGGCGAGTTTTACAAAAAGAATACTCAAAAGGATGAAGAGTAAAATCCCGACACTGCCGGTGACGATAAGAATTTTATTTTTATAGTCTTTAAAATCATCGAGATATTTAAAGGGAATGGTTACGATGAGCCATCCCAGGTGTTGTTGATGAATATGAACAGGTGTGATCAAGCGTCTTGATGGTTTATCAAAAAAGAATACGGTCTCTACAGTTTCCCGGGATGGGAGGTTCTCACCGTGGTAAAGTCGTCGACCTTCCAGATTACCAGAGAGCATAATCGTTCTGCCCTGGTTATTGATGAATTGCACAAAAAATGGAATGTCATCATCAGCCGCTCCAGAATGTTCAAAATTGCTATGTAAATCATGAAACGAAATACGGTCATTCTGAACTGTAATCGTAGCTTGAAAATTATCAGATTGCATATGCAGGAATTTATCCAGGTTCATATTCAATACTTGATCCAGTAGGATGGACAAAATAAATGTAAATAGAAGGAGAATCCCAGCCAGGCTGGCAGCCTGGGCAAAAATAATCTTAAATCTAATGGATAGGTTAGGGAGCCTAGGCTTCATTCTCTATGTAATAACCTTCGCCCCGTTTGGTATATATCAGCTTCATGGAGCTGAGCTGGTCCAGCTTGGTTCGTAACATGCGAATGTACACTTCAAGTGTATTGGTCTTGGGGTCAAAATCATACCCCCAGATTTCCTGTAAAAAGGTTTTTCGAGAGATAACATCGCCAGGATGTTGAAAGAGCAAATTTAGGATGGCTGATTCTTTCTGTGATAACTCGGTGGATTTTCCATCATAATAGACATAGTGTTTGGTAGCATCGAAGGTGAAGCCTTTTGAATCAAAGATTGAAATAGGGGGTTGGTGGCTACGTCTAATTAGGCTTGCCAATCTGATTAGCAATTCCTCTGAATTGAAGGGTTTGGTCAGATAGTCATCTGCTCCGGATTCAAATCCTTTGATTCGGTGATGTATAGCAGACTGAGCAGTCAAAAATAGGATAGGTGTTTTATCACCTTTTTGCCGGAGGCGTTCACAGATTTCAACACCAGATATCTCAGGAAGTAGCCAATCGAGTATGATAGCATCAAACGCATCCGTGGTGACTATCTCCCAGGCACTCTTACCATCATAGGCGGTTGTCACGCTATATTTATTCTCTCGCAAGAGAGTTCCAAGATGTTGGGCTAATCTTTTTTCATCTTCAACAAGTAGAATTTTCATCATGGCAACTTAACTTTCAACCGGCTCGGAAAACATTATCAAATAAAAAAAAGGGGAGGACGAGCCTCCCCTTTGTTCTTGATCGGAGATCTTTTTAGTCGTGCATACCTACAGCATAGTCAGATAGAACTTGCAAAGTCTTCATTGAATACTGTGTTGTGTCGCCAGGTGCAGTAGCAAATCCACCTTGACCATTTTCATCAACGTGACAGCCATAGCAGGCATATTTCAGACTGAGCATGGCTTTGCCATCAACGTTTCTTACTGTGGCGCCATCATCGTTAAAGAACTCATAGTCTGCTTCAGTATTAATAGCAAAGAGGTGAGATTTAACATCGCCAGTGTAAGCACCGCGTTGTTGTCCAGATTTGGATGAATATGGCATATGACAACTGTTACAACTTGCTGCAGCATTGTGCTTCATAGTTGTTTTGTCGGCATGGCAATCAGATCCACAAGTCTGAATTACAGAATCTCCACTCCAAATGGTACGTTTATGAGGATCATGACAATCAATACATGACATTTGGCCATTATTGTAATGATCGGTAGTGATGTATTCATCATATTGTTCATGATGTTTTGTGAATCCGCTTGAAGCAGCAATTGATCTGTCAGCGTTGCGTGTATGACAATCACCACAAAGATCAGTTACATCCTTGGTACCTTCGAGACGGCTAGTCACTACGCGTTCGATATATTGCGTGTCGCCATCGACTGCATGTTGACTTCCCTGACCGTGACAGGCTTCACACTGGATTCCACCAAAGGCGAAATAATCCATGGTTTCTGGAGCATCTATATCGAGATGAACCTTCAGCCATGAACTATCTGGGTTTGATGTTTCAAAACCACCAGTAGTGTGGCATTTGAAACAGCCATAGTTGTATTTTTTAACATCACTTGGGTGATAATCATTCCATCCCCAATCAACACCAACACCATCACCAAAGAAGTTATGTTGGTTGGCACCAGTACCAGGAACAATACTCTCAGCAGTTCCAAGGACGTGACCAGTAATGTCAACAAAGCGAGCTTTCCAGCCAAAACCACCAATAACACCAGCAATGTTTGACCAGTCTGATTCACTGGCAGGCAGGGTCAGGCTGTTGTTAACAAAACTTGGGTAGGTTGGAGCAGCGCCATCAACGATGTTGAATTTGTAAGGGTGGCCGCTATCAATAAAATCTGCATAAATTTCGGTGTGACAATCACCACAGGCAGCAGAACCGACGTGGGCTAGATCTGGTAATTCTTCTTCATCTTTAGTGTCCTCACAACTCCACATAAACATGACAGGTACAACGAGTAAAAGGGTAAATAGTTTTTGCATCTTTCCTCCTGAGTTAATTCTCGTGAAAAAGATAACAATAGTAGTAGTGTACAATAGCAGATAGTGAGAAAATGAAACAATCTTAATATATGAGAATGCTTTAATCTTTGGTTAGGAGAGGTGTAAAATGGTAGGGATAAAGAAAAAGGTATGGCGTGTTAAAAGAGGTGTTTATTCCCTTGCTCACAGATAGTGCTAATTCTATTTTCGCCCGCCTTCGTGGGACGTAGTCCCAACTACGGCGGGCAGGCCCGCCAGGATTGACAAGGTCGACTCAGTAGGACGATAAACCGCGGTGTGTCATCCTGAGGAGCGAAGCGTCTCGAAGGATATATAGAATCCTTGAGAGAGAATTGAAAGGCAGGGTAGCTCAGTTGGTTAGAGCACCGGCTTCATAAGCCGGGCGTCGGGAGTTCAAATCTCCCCCCTGCTACATATCTGCGTTCACTTCGTTCAACTACGATGTGCAGGCACAACTTAAGTCCTTGATACCAACAGTATCAGGGACTTTTTTATTAGTGTAAACACTTCACTCATTAGATTGTGCATGACCGGTTGCTGGATAGTGGGTTGTAGGGAACAGTATTTGGCTTGCTTCGTCGATTGCCCAAAATTCACTGTCTTAGAAAAATTTTGATATTCATTGAGATGGTTAGCAATTTATCCCCTATATACTGAAATTGTTTTCAGCTTTATTTGTATTAATTTGAATAGAATAATTAAGAATCCCAACAGCTATCACTCGTAAAATTGGCAGGTAAAACTTGGGTAGAAAGCATAACAGTTCTAAAAAAAAAGGTAAGCGAAAGACCTTATCTCCCTCGGAGAAGAAGAAGTATTTGCGGATTCGCTATGCTGAAGTGAGCGAGGAGCAACTCATTGACCCGGATGAGTATATTGACAGTCTTGCCTGGTGGGAGTATAAGCGTGATAATTTTCAAGATGAGTTGCTAACTCATTTATTTGAAATTTATGATATTCCAACTGGATTAAGGAAAGCTTGGGGCTTGCCATTCAGAAAACACCAGGGATTGTGTCTGGAACCTCAGGATTTTCCGAATGCGCCCAATGATCCATCTTTTTCATCAACTGTGCTAAAACCTGGAGAAATATATAACCATCAAATCACATACAAATTTGATACAGTCACATAAACTAAGTTGAAATAAAACATAAAATTCAGGAAAGTTCAAATCGAGGGAATCTTGCCTGAAATCATTGTGGGATAAAAGAAAAGGACCAATTCATGGAGTTTTCATTTGTTGATTATCTAGTATTCATTACATACGCAGTAACTATTGTCTCAGTAGGACTGTGGGTCTCCAGGAGTAAAGAAGGGCACGAGAAAAATGCAGAAGACTATTTTCTGGCTGGCAAATCTTTACCATGGTGGGCCATAGGTGCCTCACTAATCGCAGCCAATATCTCTGCAGAGCAGTTTATTGGTATGTCGGGCTCTGGGTTTTCGCTGGGTCTGGCGATAGCATCATACGAATGGATGGCCGCCCTCACATTAATCATCGTGGGTAAATATTTTCTGCCAATATTTATTGAGAAAAACATATACACAATACCGGGTTTTGTTGAAGTCCGCTATAGTAAAAACCTTAAAACTATCCTCGCCGTATTCTGGATTGGTCTCTTTATTTTCGTAAATCTAACCTCTGTTCTATTCCTTGGAGCTAAAGCGCTTGATACAATATTGGGCACCGGAAATGGCGATTATATCATGCATGGGATTCTTGGATTGGCCTTTTTTGCTGCGGCTTATTCAATCTGGGGTGGTTTATCAGCAGTAGCCTGGACAGATGTTATTCAGGTGATTCTGCTCATTGTGGGTGGGTTGGTTACCTCCATGATTGCCTTGAATTATGTAACCCCTGATGGCGGTGTGTTTAATGGTCTTTCTCATATATATAATGTAGCTGGTGATCATTTTCACATGATCCTCAAAGAAGGACACCCCAGCTTTAATAATTTACCAGGAATTGCAGTGTTGGTTGGAGGTATGTGGGTTGCAAATCTCTATTACTGGGGTTTTAATCAGTACATCATCCAAAGAACATTTGCCGCCAAATCTTTGAAAGAAGCCCAGAAGGGAATTGCCTTTGCAGCTTTCTTAAAGCTCATCATTCCACTGATAGTGGTCATTCCGGGAATTGTTGCTTATGTCATGTTCACAGCCCCCCAGGGTACCAGTGTCATTCCAGGTGTCAGTGAGGCCTTTAGTAGTGCCAATGGGGTTAATTATGATAAAGCGTATCCATGGTTAATCTCTCAGTTTGTGCCAACTGGTCTCCAGGGATTAGTATTAGCGGCATTGGCAGCAGCTATTGTTTCTTCCTTGGCTTCCATGCTGAATTCAACATCAACCATATTTACAATGGATATATATCGGGCATATATCAACACCAATGCCAGTGATAAACAAACTGTCAAAGTGGGACGAATTACAGTTCTAGTGGCTTTAATCATTGCAGTGCTGGTGGCACCTATGCTGGGGTCAATAAAAGAAATGTTTCAATACATCCAGGAATACACCGGTCTGGTCAGCCCGGGAGTGCTCGGTGTTTTCATCATGGGTCTTTTTTATAAGAAGTCGACCAACAACGGCGCCATCTGGGGAGCAGTTTCTTCCATTCCCATAGCATTGGTGCTAAAGTTAGGTACCTCACTACCCTGGATGCATCAGATGATGATCGTATGGGTCGCTACCATGGTAATTATCGCTATTGTTAGCCAGCTTGAAGGTAAAGGCGCAGCGGATCCTAAAGGTATTTCAGTATCACGAAAATACTTCGCAACTGAGCCAGTGTTTAATATAAGTGCCATGATCATTAGCGTAATACTCGTCGCCTTGTACGCAATATTCTGGTAGGAATTGATGCTACAAATGATACATCCAGGCGACACACCACATCGACGATACAACCCACTCACTAATGAATGGGTGTTGGTCTCTGCTCATCGTGCAGAGCGTCCCTGGCAGGGGCAATTTGAGGAGCCACAGAAGGTTTCCCGACCCAAGCATGATCCTGATGGTTATCTGTATCTGATAATAAATGGGCTATGGGGATATTGAACCCGGATTATGAGAAAACGTATTTCTTTACTAATGATTTTCCAGCGCTGCTACCGGAACCCTCTTTGGCTGACCCGGCAGGTGAGGATGAGTTATACCAATGGTACAATGTTGCAGGTACTTCCGGAGTCAAATAATATTCGGTGAGGGAGATAATTAAATGAGAGTTCAGATTTATACTATGCAGGGTGTTGATGAGGCTCTGAATGTGATAAAACAAGGTGTGGACCACATAGGTGTCACGCCAAGTAGTATCGGTTTACCTGGTGAAGTTAGTTTTGATGCTGCACGCTCAATTGTGGATGCTGTGAAGTCCAGAGCGGTCAGTGTGGCCTTGTCGGTAGAGACAGATTTGGATGCTATTATGGAAATGGTAGATACTGTTCGCCCTGACATTCTGCACCTGTGTGGACTGCAAAACACATTGGATCCAGAAGCAGTGGGGAGACTCCGGGATCAACTACCTGGGCTGGCTATTATGCAGGCTATTTCTGTTGAGGGTCCCCAGGCTTTGGACATTGCCAAGGCGTATGAGCCGGTTGTTGAGTATCTGTTACTGGATACTCAGGATCCCAAAATTGCAGGTATTGGTGCATCTGGAGTTACCCACGATTGGAGCATTAGTCGGGAAATAGTTCAACAAATTCAAATACCAGTCATTCTGGCTGGTGGGCTTTCACCGGAGAATGTAGCTGAGGCTGTCAAAATTGTGAAACCCTGGGGAGTTGACTCCCTAACTCACACCAACAAGAAACTGGCCGATGGTGGTTTCCGGAAAAACATCGATCGGGTCGGACAGTTTGTGAGGGTGGCTAGGGGTTTATAGAATAATCTATCACCGTTTAAATACCAATTGAACATCATGCTTCAGTGAAAGCGTGACAGTGGTACGCTTGACCACCGAAACATAGCTTCACTATCAAGAGTCGAATTCAGAAGGTTTCCCTTATTTCAAGTACAACATCTTGATTGTCTCGGAGTATGTACCAGCTTGGATCTTGGCAATATATAGACCCGTTGACACTGGTCGTTGGGCATGATCCAAGCCTGTCCAGACATATTCATATCGTCCTGCATTCAGAGTTCCAGATTCAATTGTTCTCACTGCATTCCCTTTGATATCATAAATGATCAGCAGAACATTTTCACTTTCAGGGATTTCATAACGGATTGTAGTAGCAGGATTGAATGGATTTGGATAGTTCTGCCTGAGTACAAAATTTTCAGTTAGCAGATTATTATCAACACCAGTAGTTGTGGATGAAAAATACAGATTGTCCAGATAAACATCACCATTCCCCTCAAATTTAAACTGGAAAACATTGGTAACATCAACAGGAACAAAGGCAGTCAGAGGAATATCAACGCTCACCCAAGTTTCTGGTGATACCGGTAATGCGTATGGTGTTTCAACAGGTCCCGGACTTATTAAAAACACGTTTAACGCTGTAGAGTTTGCACTCCAGAAATCAACATGCAGCAGGTCCATTTCAGAAACATTCTGATTGCTACCCAACACGATGCCCTGGTAATTCAAACCACTATAGAGTAGGGTATTGTTACCTTCAATCTCCACTTCAGTAACTACGGTGGCCTGACCCCAACCAGGATAGAAATCAGTTCCAGCTATATTTGAATAAGCATCGCTGAATACTGAAATAACATCTGTTGCTGACACAGTTGGGATTGGTGCATGAGCCACCGGAACAGCTGGTAGAATTTGTGCGGAAAAGCTGATGTTATCGAAGTAGCAGATATTGTCAGTGGTTCTGGCCGCATCAAAATCTGGAAAAATGACGATTTGATCCAGAACGCCAGTTGCTCCTACACCGATATGACTGGAAAAATCAAAGGTCATTTCCTCCCATTCGTTGATCAAAGTATTAGCAACTTTTATCTCTGGTTGAGCTTCACCATTTGCTTCAACGAATTTAAGACCGACATCGCTGATCACAGATTTATAGACCATGATCTTGACTGTACTATTAGTGGCATCAAAACTGAATGACCCGATATCTGAGCCGTGCTGAGATTCAACACCGGCCCAGGGAGCACCGGTGGTTAAGGTTGTCATGGAACCCACTGTAGCAGAGGTATTTACACCAGTTGCACTTGGATTTGATACGATCTCGAAGGGGGCGTTGCCACCATTTTCAAAGGTAGTCCAGGTCCAGTCCGCTCCATAACCCTCAGCTTCAAAATCGATGGGAGCATGGGGTGTTGGTTCTAAGCCACCACCTTCTCCTTTGAAATAAATATTATCCAGATAGACATCTCCATTACCTACAAATTTAAACTGATAAATATCAACCACAGACAAACCGAGGTCGGTGAAGTGGGACAGAGGGATGTCAGCACCTACCCACGTGTCATTGGCTACAGGGAGGGAGAAGAGCTGTTCACCTGAAGCTTGACTGATGAGTAAGATCTGCAGCTCAGTTGAGTTCGCACTCCAGAAATCTACATGAACCGAATCCATACCAGTCAGATCCTGTGCACTTCCCAATTCAATTCCCTGGTAGTTCAAACCAGCATAAAGCAGAGTATTGTTGCCCTCGATAGCCACTTCAGTAACTACGGTGGTCTGACCCCAACCAGGATAGAAATTGGTTCCACCCAGGTTTGTATAAGCATCACTGAATACTGAAATAACATTCTCTGCAGCCACAGTTGGGATTGGTGCATGAGCAACCGGTGCTGGAGGTAGCTCTTGTCCTGAGAAGCTGATGTTGTCAAAGTAACAGAGGTTATCGGTTGTTCTTCCGCCCAGGTCAAAATCTGGAAAAATGACGATTTGGTCCAGAATACCAGTAGCTCCTACACCGATATGACTGGAAAAATCAAAGGTCAGTTCTTCCCATTCGTTGATTAAAGTGTTGGCGACTTTTATCTCTGGTTGAGCTTCACCATTTGCTTCAACGAATTTGAGACCAACATCGCTGATCACAGATTTATAGACCATAATCTTGACCGTAGTATTGGTGACGTCAAAACTGAATGACCCGATATCCGAGCCATGCTGAGATTCAACACCAGCCCAGGGAGCTCCGGTAGTTAAGGTTGTCATTGAACCCACTGTTGCGGACATATTTAGCCCCGTTGAACTTGGATTTGTTACAATCTCGATGGGGGCATTGCCACCATTTTCGAAGGTTGTCCAGGTCCAGTCCGCACCATAACCCCCAGCTTCAAAATCGATGGGCGTATTTTGAGCAATCGCTGTTCCAACTATAGATAAAAGGATAATTAAAGGTATAAATCTTGTTTTCATCTGAATCTCCTGCTTGTTTGGGTCACTATTTGAAGTATACAAGATTCACTCCTCAATTTGAGAGATGCAATTAATTGGTCCGTGACAAATCAAATAAATTGCATTTTTCTAGTATACAGGGAGTGACATTGACAGATAAGACATGCATATGGCTAAAATACACAACGAGTTAGATTGATTTTAGGACAACTGAGAAAAACTCAATAATTCCTTGAGATTAATAATAAGTGTAGTGAAGCTTGAGGTAATTGATCTGATCAAATCAAGAGGTGACGTAAGATTTATTATTATTGGTATAAAAAGATTCTCATTTTAATAATATACAGTACAATGTTATTAATAGAATATTTCCATCTGTAATGGATACTTCCAATAGAGGTAAAAGCAAGATGAAGCGTAACAGATACCTCATCGCAAGCCTATTAATCATGGTTGTTGCTTGTGATAAGGACACTACTGGACCTACCGAGATTGAAGACCAGGTATTTTCAATCGAGAAAAGCTCCAAGCGTGGGCTGGCTTTCAATTTATCGGATACATCTGATTTTAATGCGCTCAAATCAGGAGTTTCCTGGTGGTACAACTGGTACTATGAGCCCAGCGCATCAGAGGGCTATTATGCAGAGTATGAGATGGAATTTATTCCCATGCTGTGGGGTGGTAATCCAAGTCAAAATAGTATGAACCAGATGAAAGGGTTTATCCTGGAGCATCCAGAAATTGAATACCTACTGGTGATGAATGAACCAAATCTTACGGATCAGGCCAATCGAACGCCTCAACAAGCGGCCAATGATTGGCTTATCTACGAGCAGGTGCAGGCTGATTTAGCAGAATATGATCGATCAATTTATCTAGTTGGACCAGCCATGAATTGGGGCACCATGACAAATTATTCTGACCCAGTGGTTTGGCTTGACGCATTTTACGATGCCTTTTGGCTACTGGCCTCCAGGGAACCTCAAATTGATTATCTGGCATTTCACTGGTATGATTATGGTCTCGAATTCCAACTCGATCGTCTGCAAAAATACGGCAAACAAATATGGATCACTGAATTGGCCAATTGGAATGCTCAGGTCGATTCGTATCAAAAACAAATCCAGCAGATGGGAGACATGGTTGCCATTTGTGAAGAGAGGGAAGATGTTTTTCGGTATGCCTGGTTTATCGGAAGGGGACAATATCCCGATAATCATTACACCTATTTGTTTAACCCCGAACCGGGACAATTAAATGAATTGGGGGAGTTTTACATCAACCTGCCCTATGCAGAAACAGATTGATAATGTTTCAATCAAACCACCCAAGGACCTACAATGAGAAAATCTTATAACAAAATGGCCAGAATATTAATCCTGGGGGTCAGTCTGGTCATTTTCTCAGGAAATTCATTAGCCTACTACACTACTCAGGGTCAGAATATCATTGAAAAGTCATCAGGAGCCGTGGTGCAATTGCGGGGCATTGGTTTGGGTGGCTGGCTGCTTCCAGAGGGTTATATGTGGGGAATCCGGGTTTTGGATCGACCATACCAATTCGAAAATGCTATTGTGGATCTCATCGGAGAAAGAAACGCAAAAAAATTCTGGAAACTCTATCATCAGAATTTCATGACCCGATCTGATGTACTGATCATGAAATCCTGGGGCGTGAATACATTACGCATTCCTCTCTTAGCCTCCATGCTGCAACCACGTGAGGACCAACCTTTGCAAGCGCCCTATAATTACGATGAGAGTGCATTCCAATACCTTGATGATCTCGTTAAATGGTGTGAGGAATTGGAGATGGGGGTGATCTGGGATCTGCATGGTGCCCCTGGGGCTCAAAATGCTGCCAATATATCGGATAGTGATGGTACAGCAAGATTGTGGACAGAAAAAGAAACATATTGGCCGATGACCACTGATCTCTGGGATAAAATCACCAAACGTTACAATAGTTATGCATGCATTGTCGGGTACGATCTCTTGAATGAACCATTATTAGCACGTTACCCTGGTGTTGATCCAGGCTTATTAAGAGAATTATACGTGGAGATCACCCGCGTAATCAGAGACACCGATGATACAGGTATCATTTTTGTGGAAGGGGATGACTGGGCCCAAAGCTTTGAGATGCTGGAACCACTGGATTGGGATAAACATTTGGTGATCGCTTTCCATTCCTATCCACCAACCAATTCTCAAAACGGTCTACAACGCTGGGATGATTTACGTCAGAAATACAATATCCCACTCTGGCATGGGGAAACTGGTGAACAGAATCCGCCCTGGGAACTTTATAAAAGATCTACAGAATTTTTGGAGACTGCCAACGTGGGTTGGAACTGGTGGACCCATAAAAAGTTTGACTTGAGTCGTCAACCATGGAGCATATATCGCACACCTGGTTTTGAAACAATACTGGATTATTGGAAGGGAACTGGTGATCGACCAACAAAACGTCAAGCCAAACGCTGGTTATTCGACCAGGCCCGTAAGACAAATACGGAGCACTGTGAATTTTTACCGGGCATGGTTGAATCGTTACATCCCCTGGATCCAAGTGACTATTTGAATATTCGCGGCATCCGGATGCCACGCATAATAGAGCATCCCCAGTCCGGGATTTTGGAAACCGGGTATGGATTAACCCTGTCGGTGAAAGCCAGCGGATATCCCTTGAATTACCAATGGTATCGTAATGGTCGTGCAATTCCTGGAGAAACTTCCTTTCAAATATTTGTGCACCAGTTTAGCACGGGTGAGCAGGCGGGGGAATACCATGTCGAAATATCAAATGAAAAAGGTCATGTGCAAAGTACAGCGGCTCAGCTCATAGCGAGTCCATTCAAAGGGAATATTATTCAGAGTACAGATATTGCGCCCATTATTGACGGTGAAGTTGATGAAATCTGGCAAAATCTTGAACAGATCAGACTTACGCATGTTATTGATGGTACCGGCACATCAGAAGCAGATCTGGGAGGCTGGTTTTCAGTGACCTGGGATGCCGAGAGTCTGTATCTTATTGTCAGAGTATTTGATGATATTTTGAGTGATAATGCCTCTATCGACTACCTGAAAGATGGGATTGAGATATATCTTGATGCTGATAATAGCAAATCAACTTTTTATGGAAGTGATGAATATCAGCTGCGGGTAGTACTGGATGAACAAATCGTAAGCTCGGCGATCGGATCTACAATAAATAATGCCCGTTGTGCTCAATTGCGGCTATCTGACGGCTATCAGATTGAATTAACCATCCCATGGGTGGGTCTCAGTGATTCTACTGATCCTGGCCATTTTCTGGGCTTAGACATCCATGTGAATGACAATGACAGTAATACTAGAAATGGAAAACTGGCCTGGTGGGCGGAACGTGATAATTCCTATCAGACCCCTGCAGTCTTTGGGGCAGTACAACTGAAATAGTAGGGACGTAACATGTTACGTCCCTACTATTTGTTAAGCTTCAGGTAATTCTCAAAAGCAGGTTTGGGTTGGCGACTTTCATAAAAGAGACCCCAATTTTTCTCGATCTCTCTGAGTCCTGTTTGTAGACCCCCACCTTTCCATGGTTCATCAAATGCTTCAAACCAAAAAGTGGTAACATTATTCTTATTAATCCAGGCATTCAGTTGCAATAGAAATTGCTCCTGGGCTTTATGACTTACCTCGCCTTTGACCAAACTGCCCTGTTCTCCTGGACCCTTTTTATCAGCATTATAATCGGTTGCCCAGCCAGTTTCACCCAGTGCGATTATTTTATCGGGATGAAAAGCTAAAGCCGCTTGATAAATACTATCTGTCCATGACAAGGCAATATCCAGAGTTTTTCCATTCCAAAGTGGATAAGCATGTAAAACAATAAAATCAATTTCAGCTGCCACAGCTTTACTATGTGGTTTATTCCAGAAATTATAATCATCCGCAGTGGTTACTGGAGTTTTGGTAGAGTTTCTCACCATGCGAATATATCTAATCAGATTCTCTGCTTCCATGTGATGCCAGGACCATTCCACCTGGGACTCATTACCAACGTTTATGGCGATGACCTCCGCTGAGAATCGATTGGCCAACTCAATCCCTTTCTCAACCTGTTCCTGGTTTAAGGGTTTGCGCTCGGGGTGTTTGGTTTCATTCGCCAGCCAGATCCCAAGCATGACCCGGATAGGCAGCTCATTATCATGAATAACCTTTAAAACCCGTTCACTATCAGCATCTGATCCATAAACCCGGATAAGGTTCCAATAATGGGAAATGATGTTCAGATCCTCAAGGATTTCGGCTTCGCTTGGACCTTTCTCACCTGGAGCTTGACCGGCACGATAACAGCCATAGGAGATTCCATTACCAATCCATTTTTCACCCAGAAAAGGTGAAAAATTACGTTCGTTAAAAGGTGATTCTCTGGTAAGGTCAGTGAAATCTATGCCTGTTCCTGCCGCAGTCAGCTCGGTAGCCGCCCTAGATGACTTTTTAAGCAAAATTTCATTGGGTTGACAAGAAAACAAACCTACCGCCACCAAAAGGAGTCCAGCTAAAGCATTAATAAAATTTTTCATCGATGTTTTTCCCAATTTAAATAATTTGACTAATCCAGAATCACATCAATGCGACTCACTCGACGGGAGCGTATTTGTAGGGCCATATCTCCCTCGATATGATTCCCTTCAAAATTATGAGTATTTCCTTCTTCGTCATGAATACTAAATCGTTTGGCAGAGACTCTATCCGACCCGAAAGTATTTTTCATTTTCGGATTGTGATATGTGACCATAATCTCACCCAGGAACATAAAACTGAATGAATTTGCAGGAATCAACATTGAACCCGCATCATTTGACGGATTGAATTGAAGATGCTGGTCGCTTGTAGTAAATAGCCAGGAGGGTATTACCGGTTTTATCTGGAAAACCACTTCTCCATGCTTATCCAGATCAAAAGGTTTGGGTCCAATGCACATATGCATCAGGATTTGAATATATTCAGCTGTTGCTCCACTGAGACGGGCCACAAAACCGGTTCCATGTATTTTCGAATCAGGGTTTGCGCTACTTACCAGAAAAGATGAGTTCTCCAGAATGCTGCGACCATATACTTCTGGTTTTTGAAAGGGAATAAAGACTTGTTTAAAATCTTCGAAGAACATGTCATATAGCCCATTACGGAGCATCTCATACATGTACTTGTATTCCATATGGAGCCAGATTGATTCGTTCTCGAACCAACCCGGTGAAAATACTCGTGCTCGACCGATCTCCATGGGTTCATCATCCAGGGAGGCATTCACCTTATACATACCTAACTTGGTATCATAGAGGTCACTCTGCTTGATGTTATGTACCAATTCAAGGGCTGCTTTCTGTTCGGGCTGGCAGCGTAGATAGTGTACCGGACCTTCCAGGAAATGGGGGAGGTGATGCACGCTGAAAGCCTTTGCTTTGAAACAACTCTGACCTTTTGCATTGGTTTTTGGTACTGTAGATCCATCTGAAACTTTGCGTTGAATGATCTCATACTCATCGATGCTATGGGTAAAATATGTTGAGGGGATTTTTTTATCAGCATCCCAGCTCAGGTCGATTCCCTGGTCCAGCTTACGCAAACAAGACTCAAGGTATTTTGCGACAGCTACAATGCTTATATGGGATTCAATCCCACTGATACCCATTCGGACCTGGTGCCGAAAATTTTCTTTGGCAGTGGTCGCTTGATCCCAAAAGCTAAAAGCATCCAAACCCTCATGGAGCGAGCCTTGAATAATCAGAATAAAATCCAATAGCTCTTCAAATATATCCAGGCTTGAATATTTATCGGGGTGCTGCTCAAGGATATTTTGGACAAATACTATGTGACGTTTCAATTCCATAGTTTCGCTCAGACTTGATCCGATAAGGGCTGGAAGTCCATTGAGAGCGTCGTACCAGTTTGGCTTATCACTCTCCATCTCTACTCCAATACCAGAGGGATCAAGAGAAGCCATTTTATTTGTGATTAGACTTAAAAGTTTAATGATTAGGAATGTATGATAAACGTCGCCTTCGCCATTTAAGGTACGAACCGATTTTGCATGGTGGTCACGTTCTTTAATTTGAACATCCTTTTGATTATCAAAATGGACTGATTCCAATTGCATGGGATTATTATCCCAGATAACATATTTATCTTCGCGGGCACGTACCTGATATGGGCTATCATGGAAGGTGAAACTCTGCTTCTCAAAAAGAATGTAGTGCAGCTGTTCTGGGTATATAGCCAGATAGTTTTCCAGGAGATCCAGATTATAGGTCCAATGATCAGACCAATATCCCTCACCATGATCGGTGTCGTGAATTTTGTGGCATACATCCAGCAGATCACCCAAAAACTCATCTGCACTCTCCTGAAAATTTACCTGCCGCTGATACAAAAATTCCAATACCTCGCCAGGTGTCCTGGAATCACTCAGAAAAGAGAGGGTTGGGCTAACCTGATTCTCGGGTAAGTAATCTGTGAGCACGTCGCTTACCGATTCTTTATCCTGAGCGAGGTACCGGATTTCCTTGATAACCAAGGGGTTAAAACCATCGAGTTGGATCAAATTATAAAAGTGTTCCAGATTTCCTGACTTCACATCCGGGTTGAAGAGGAGATCTGATCGACGATTCTGATTTACATCCCGGTAATTCCCATTGCCCTGAGAATAGTTTGTGGGCGTGATGCGATAATCATTGTAATCACGCTCTAGATCACCATGTTTTCTGGAATACAGGTGTAGAACTGAACAGCCTTGTTTTCCACGCAAGGTATAGGGGAATCCACCACGCAGTACGTTATCAAGAAAATTTTGACGCGTATACAGATCTAAAGTTGCTTCACCACTGACAATGAGGTTCTGCCTGGTCAGTGTGTCAATCATCGCCTGAGAAGATCGCTTTTTATTCTGCAGATAATCAATGCTGCTGATGGTAGGTATCAGGCTATTTAAAGCTTCGCTAGATTCAATGTGACCGATAATTGAGGTCAAAGTATAAGTCTGTCCAGCTTGTAGGGTAGTCTGGAAAGGGCTCATGGCCGCTGGCAGTCTGTTTTCAAATACCTGGCCCTCATAGAGGTCTTCGAAGCTGGAATCAATGAAATTTGCCGGATAGGCATAATCCGTGTGTGAGCCAAAGATCCGTTGAGGATCTACAATGGGTTTTAGCAGACGATTCTCCTGCTCACCCTGCTCCAGACCGACATAGAAGTTGCCCTTTTCAATGCGGACAACCTCAGGGCGGTCAGCAGGTTCGACCTTCCCTTTAAAGAGGGGTGCTGACTGATCGTAATTACTCACCTCTACAAAAGCTTCAGTTAAGCGCCTGATATGTTTCAACGCAAAGTTATTGAGACCGTAGGGAATGACCAGGGGTAAGCCATCCAGGCCTTCAATACTGATGCCCTTGTTTCCCGTATTTTCAATTCGCAAGGTCCGAATGAGACCGGCATAGCTATCCTCAGGGACAGTATGATATTCTATTGTGAATGTGAGACCCAGGCTTTGATTCTCTTCAACCAGAACCAAGTGGGAGGGTGAAATGATCATCCGTTGCGATATATTTTGACTGGCATCTCTGTAATTTGCCTGAAACGGCTCATAGAAACTGGATGCTGAATGCCCGGGGAATTTAATAAAGGTTCGAAATCCCTGACTCGGAGCTAATTGATAAGCCCAATTTGCTGGCAGGAACTCCATGATGGGTTTGTCTTTGTCCTGGATACCCATGCTGCAGATTCCCTGTCCGCGATTTACATAAAATACCCACATTGGGATGCCCATTTTACCAGCAATCCCTGGAAAAAAACTTGAGAATGGTTTTGCTGAGTTGTAATTCTCAATAATGAACTCACCATTTTCATTCAAAGTAAATGGTATGGGGGTGGTTTTATTCAAAGGATCACCTTTTGGCTATAGCTGGACTTGTACCGTTTGAACTGAGTTTGCTGGAATGGTTACCTCAGCGTATTGTGCATTAATTTGAAGTTTGTAAGTAATCAACGCTTTGCTTGTGTTGAGCAGTTGGACACTTAGCAGATCGCGATCATTTACTGTAGCACAGGCGTGTAAGTCATCAGGATTCAGTCCAGGTATAGATTTGCTGGTTTGGACTGCTTTGTCACCTGGTCTTATGGTTCGGCTGAATTGTGAAAGCACATCATAAACCGGAGTGTAGTAGACATCGCCAGCTTCTGTATCGATCATAATTGGGGCGCCGCAATAATTTCCAACATGATTGGGACCACCATATTGGTCCAGCACAATGTTCCAATCGATCCAACCTGTAACCCAATGATCCAAACTGACAATGATGTTGCGAGCATAACGATGAACCGGAGTATACAGGGGATGGTCATCTGCATGTTCACCAGCCCAGGATACAGCATAAGCCCAATCGCTGGCAGTCGGGTTCCACCAGAACGCGTCATTCTTAAACCAGTTTTCCTCAGTTCGACCAGCGGGGTCAGTGCAATCGTCTGGCGCAGGTCTACCCAGATCATCGATACAACCTTCTGTGTGTACTATGGAAAAATCAGGATATTTTGCCTTGACCCGATCAAATACATCTTCATATACTTTATTGGTACTTTCATACCAGTGCACTGCGATCCCGTAAATATGCGGGGCAGTTTCTTCATCTGCAAAAATCACATCAGTCCACTCTTCAATACCATCTCTGTTTTGATCGAAAATCATCACTTTGGTATCACTGTAATCACTCTGTGCTAACCCCGGTCCCAAATATTTTTTTATAAATTCATTTTGAGTTTCGGGGGAAAAATTCATGCTTTCCCATTGTCCGTTATTGCCATGGGGCTCATTCACTGGAGTGAGTCCCCAGACATCGACTCCTTCAGACTTATAGGCATCCAGATATTTCAGGAGGTAATTGGAGTAGGTGGAAACGTATTCGGGTTTAAGTGTACCGCCAGTTCCCTGCCAGTTATTCTCCGGGCTCCCGGAGGTATACCAGTCTTCATTTTCCTTCATCCAAGAGGGGGCAGTCCAGGCTGAACCAACAATACGGAGCTCTTTATCCTCCTGGGTACTTTTAATAGCAAGGGCTTCCTGGATCATGGGAAGTAGATCATATTTTGAGTCTTTAACTCCAGGATATGTAGCTGGGTCGAAACCAGCCAGATCAGGGGCAATACTAAAAGAGCTTAACGTTTTATCATTTGGTTTATCTGCATAGGAGTATTTTCCTTCGACTGAAAAATCGCAAGCACCAATATGAGTTCTGGTCAGCGAGAAGTTAGCTCCGCTTGCACCATATACTCGCTCCATGACCTTATGTCGTTTTTCCGGATCAAGATGTGCCAGTACAAAGGCGGAAGATTCGGTGAAGGATGTTCCGATTCCATCGATGGTTTGCTTGACCTGATCCGGGAAAATTGAGATCACAACTCCAGATGAGCTACCGGCTTTAAATTTCACATTTTCCTGAATGTCCTGTTTTGCACCTGCGGCAGAGGTGAGTATCAATTTTGATGTTGATTTCAGTTGATTTTCATTAGCGATTTGTGTGCTACACCCCACTAGGAAGAGCATCATCAGCATAAGAGTATGATAAACTGTAAATTTCGATTGTTTCATGTTGTTAGCCTTCATTGCCTTGAGGTGTATCAGCAGGAGCAACTTTCCCACGTCGGTTTTCCAGTTCTAGTCTAATATCATGAGCTTTTGTTTCGGTAATTGTATACGTTGAAATAATCCAGAGTGCGATGGCAGACGTAACGATTGGAATACCCACATCAAACACCCGAATCAGAAACAGAGTTCTTTCTTCCTGTCCAGCTCCTAAAGCTACATCGAAACCTGAGACTTTAAGCAAAACTCCAGTGAGCAGCCCTGCCAGGGCCATACCGACCTTGACCATCCACCAGTAAATAGCTCCAAAAACTCCTTCGCGACGTTGATGGGTTTTCAGTTCATCATAATCACAGACATCAGATATCATGGAACCCATAAGTGTAAACAGGGAGCCTGTTCCGAAAGCCACAAAGGGTGCTGCGAAGAGTAACCAATACGGGTATTCGGGATTGTAGCCGAACCATTTGATTGAGTAGCCCACAATGGATAGGGAGATGGTAATCAGGAAGGTTTTTCGCTTTCCGATCCGAGTTGCAATCCAGCCAGTCAGGGGAATAACAGCCAGGGTGGCGATGGAGGTAAGCATACCGTACCAACCCATCAACTTCCCGGCATCTCCATCATTGCCATTATACAGGTAGTAAATCATGATGTAGATTGAAAATGACATCCCAAGCTGGAAGCCATTAAAAACGAGAAAGGTAGATGCACAAAGCTTGACAAAGGGCTTATTCTTAAAAGTGATGGCAATCCCAGTGAAAAACTCTCCCATGTTTTTCCACAACCCTTTAGCAGCTTTTTCAACTGGAGCCAGGGTTTGTCTTTCTTTAAGGAAAATTGCCGGAATAATTCCGAATATTGCGACTACCGCTCCAACCACAATGGCCAGGGTACGCGCACCATGAACAGTATCCCTGAACAGACTGCTGGCCATGATGGCATAGAACCAGGGAACCCCCAGCCAGGCAAGTTGGCCGGCTGTATTAGCAAAGGCGTGAAGGCGGGTACGTTCATGGTAATCAGCTGTCATTTCATAACCGAAGGCCACAAAGGGTGTTGCATATACTGTGTAAGCCAGGAAGAAAAGAATGGACATTATCATAAAGTATCGAAAATAGTAAGTGAAGAACTGATCACTCTTTCTAAGCTTAAGTGAATGAATCGTTGCCAGACCTGTACCCGCCAAATCGGTGAAGTGGAGCGAGATACTTTTTATGGCTTCAAGATCTAGCTGGTGATTTCCGTTTTGATTACCATTGGAAGTACTCAGAAGCAGATCATCCAGCTTAAATTTATAGAGATGGCCTTTCTGGTCCTCAGAATTATGCAGAAAAAGATCTACAAAGTATACTTCACCATCAGAGATATCCGGAACTTCGGCTTCATTAAATACAACCTGGAATGATTTGAGTTCAGGGATGTCTACATTGATTTCAAGCTGTGGAAATCCATCAAGGTTTGTTGCTGCAGAAGAGCCTTCGGTGAGAGCCAACAACTCAGGTCCATAAAAAATAAAACCTGCATCAGCTAGTTGCCCTGCATCGTAATTCTGGATGGCTCCACCAGCGTCATTGAAGTCAGCTTTTTGCCCATCCGATGAAAGGGTCTGATGTTGTTTAACGGGGTTTTTAGCCAATATATCAATGTAGCCCGAAGGTAATTGCCACATTACGGCGAAGATAATACCGGCCAGGATCGCTCCGGTAAAGATGAATGGTCTGCGTCGACCCCAGCGAGTACGCGTGTTATCAGAAATGTAGCCCAACATGGGATCCGAGATTGCATCAAAGATACGGGGGATTGCCCCGATCAGTCCGACCCATAGGACATCCATACCCAGCCCAAGATTGAGGATAACAACCATGGCAGGTAGTGCTGCTGCCTGGAGGTTATTGACCAGCATACCAACGGCGTAAGCCGATTTCTGTTTGAGGGAAATTCGATCTTCCGGGGCAGTTTTGAAATGTGTTCCTGCACTCATGTGCGAGACTCCTCTAGTTCAACTGGATTGTCAATCCGCATATACAAATTCGTAATTATTAGAAATTTTGTCTTATCATGGCTTTATGTTTGAAAAATGATATTGAATTTGATCAAGATTAATGGTGGGGGAGAGCGGATTTAGTGAATGGACTTTTTGGAGCGCGTAATAAGCTGCTCGCGGGGTTAATTTATAAAACCCGTGATCGTCGCTGACCCCTTTTTCACAAATTCCAAACCACTCCTCATTCATATTGTTTTTACCCTGAACCAAGTCTTCTAAATAGCCCCCATTGGACCATGAGGCATTCGTATCATGAATGTTCAGGTTGGTCGTTTGTTGATATTTCCACCAGCCATCGCTGAATTGAAAAGTAAAACCACCGATGGCATTGCCGACCTTCCCATTTCCACTGGCTTGTTCATATATCTCCTGCCAGTTTGCCAGTAGATATTTTGCCTGTGTCACTTCGTCCTCTCGCATTTCTTTTACGTTAAAGGCATCGGCACCAAATTCGGTAAACATGACCGGGACATCTAATTTTTGGTGAACAACATCGAAAAGATCACCAAAAGAAGCACCACGATAGACATTAGCACCAAAAATATCCAGGTTGTCAATTTCTTCAGCAATGATATCGAGAAACAAGAGATCACCATTGGCGATAGCTACTGGCCGGTTGTCGTCCAGATCATGAATGGTTTCAATAGTTTCATTTAACAGTGAGTACAACTGCCTTGCCCTGATTTGTTCCAATGGCTCTCCATCTGGAATATTTCCAGTCTCAGTGGATTTCCAGAACAGGCCATAATTATTTTCATTACCCAGGAGCCACATCAGTACTCCGGGAGTATCTTTAAATTCTGCAACCATCTCAGCTACATCGGTCAAAATAAAATGGCGTAGATTTGGGTCTGAGTAATCCACGTTTGCGATCCATTCACCTTCTAATTCAACTCCATAACGTGCGAATGGATGATTTATGATGGTAAAAATTGAATAGTTCTCAAAGATATGTGTAACCCAACGAGGTGGGATATCTGAATATTGTCGAATCGTGTTGACTCCCATGCTTTTCAGGAGTGTCATCTCCCGCTGAAGAGCCTCCTCAATAAAAGCATCCGACTTGTCCCATAAATTGTATGTGTAATTCGTACCGATGGGGAAATAGTCCCAATTCATCCCGAAAATCATATAATCTTCACCATTCACCTGGAGTCGGTGTCCTGCACTATCGGATACCACACGCACTTTGGAAATGGGTAAGACAGCAGGAATGATCAGGGAAGTAACACTAATATTAATCAGGAGCATCGAAATGATACCCGTGATGGGAACTAATATTTTACTCCATTTGGACTGTGTTAAAAATTTCCCCAACAATTTCAACCTACCAGATGTTTGACATTTGATTAATAGTTCAACCCGAATCCCAACGGGAAGAGCGGTTCATACTCAGAATCTCCCGAGTTGATCGGAATTTGTTCCATGGAGGCCGGCCAGGTGACGGATAGCTTGCCTGAAGGGTTATGCTCTCCGAAAATGACATCTACAATTCCACCCCCTTCGGTTCCAGGCAACCAGGCTGCCAGGAATCCATCTGCATCATTCAGGACTTCATTGATGATCATTGGACGTCCAGATAAGAGGACTACTACCATTGGAACTCCCGAAGATTTAACTGTATTAAGGACAGCAATATCTGCTTCAGAAAGATTCAGATTTTCACGATCGCCAACCATTTCGGCGTAGGGATCCTCACCGATAACCACAATAACTGCATCGGCTCCAGAACTTGCAGTCCCATCAATTGAAAGCTGCACTTCAGTATTCTCAGAAACCAGCTCCTGTACTCCTTCAAAAATGGTAGTGCCAGGAGTGATATCACCGTGTGATCCCTGCCAGGAAATACTCCAACCTCCACACTGCATCCCGACATTATCAGCTCCTCGTCCTGCGACTACAATCCTGGTTGCATTCTTAGAAAGAGGAAGAGTAGATTCACTATTTTTAAGCATTACCACTGATTCTTTGACAGCCTGACGGGCAAGTGCACGATGCTCGTCTGAACCCACACTGGCTAGCAGTGACCTATCGTTTCTGAATGCATTATCAAGCAAGCCCATATCCTTTTTTACAGTCAGAATTCGAGAGACAGCATCATCGATTCTACTCATGGGAATGGAGCCCTCATTTATGGCTTCTTTGAAGGTTTCAATGAACTCACGGTAGGTATATCCATTTTTGGTGACGTCTCCCGGTACCATGACCATATCTATACCGGCGTTAATGGATTGGATAATATCACTCTTATAGTCACCTGGAATGCCATCGATACCTTTCCAATCACTCACAATGAAGCCCTGGAAACCCAATTCATCTTTTAGAATATCTGTCATTAAATATTTGTGTCCGTGGAGTTTTTCACCATTCCAGCTATTGTAGGAAGCCATTATAGTGGCTGTACCGGCTTCCATGGCAGCGATATACTGGGGCAGATGTAGCGCACGCAGGGTTACCTCATCAATCATGGCGTCTCCACGATCTATCAAACCTTCTTCTCCCGTTAACCAGGTTGGAGCTCCATCGCCTATATAGTGTTTTGTACAGGCTGCAATGGCGTCTGCAGCATCAAGCGATGATCCCTGAAACCCTGAAACCTGGGCTGCCCCTAACTCTGAGATAAGTTGTGGATCTTCACCAAAAGACTCATAAGCCCGACCCCAACGCTCATCCCTTGAGTTGGCTACACAGGGAGCAAAGGTCCAGTTAATCCCGGTTGCCCGGACTTCCCTGGCAGTCAGCTGAGCAAGTTGCCGTACCAGCTCAGCATTCGCTGTGGCACCCAGTCCAATATTATGAGGCACAATGGTAGCCCCGATCACGTTGTTATGTCCGTGGACAGCATCAATACCGTACATCAGGGGAATTCCCAGCCGGGTTTCAGCCGCTTTGGATTGATAGATATCAACCATATTGGCCCAGGCTGCAGGTTCATTCACCTCAGGTGTTGATCCTCCACCACTCAGAATTGATCCGAGGTAGTAATCTTTAATATCATCTATATCAATTAGATAGCGTCGATCTGCCTGAGTCATTTGACCTACTTTTTCAGCAAGCGTCATGCTCTCAACAATGCTGGATATGGTTTTACCCTTAATGATATCATGTTTGACAACTGGCTCTGTAGTATTACAGGCAACAATGAGCATTCCGCTTAACACTGTAAACAGGAGGATCGCTTTCACATTTCCACTTAACATATATTCTCCTCGAATTGGGGTAAGCAAACCCCGCTAGATTGATAGTGATATAGAACTTTTCGCAATAAGGATGCCAATACCGCTTCAACCAACGATCATTGAATTCAGGACATCAAAAAGGAATCATATTTAAACCCTTCCTAAACCAGACCGCAAAAATAATAAAAATAGAATCAAAAAGTTAAATACATGTAAATACAACACTATCGATTAGAGTTACTCCAGATTCAGGTGGAAGAATTAAGCAGAGTTCTAATAAAATGTATGAATGATCACAGCTCATAATAAAAACTAGAGGTCACATATTCACTGCATCTACAATCAATTAAATATACTTCTTGTATTGAATTAATATCTCAATTATTATCATTTCAATAAGATGAATTCAGCACCAAACCATAACGGTAATCAAACGAACTCTCGTACTCAATCAATTGCAACGAGTCTACCTTTTTTATTTACCCTCGGCGCCATAATCTTCACCATTTCATTCTTTCTATCATCCTTCCCAATTGGCCGGGGACCCATCAAGGAGGACAATCTGCAAAGGGTCTATTTCGCAGATAATATTGGGTATGGACATGCCGAGATTATTCGACAGTTTAATGAACTGCATGTTGGAGAGATCGAAGTTGTTCCCATTGATCTACCATTCGCAAAATTCAATACTAATCAACGAAAAGAATTAATAGCCAGAAACCTGAGAAGTCGAAGCAGTCGCATCGATGTCTTTGCTGTTGATTTGGTTTGGGTTCCCAGGTTTACCAAATGGGCAGAACCGCTTGCCCCTTATTTTTCACCTCATTTTTTGAGAGACTTGGTACCCCAATCACTGGAGACCTGTTTTGTGGATGGAAAACTTTATGCGATTCCTTTATACATAGACATTGGGGCGTTGTTTTATCGCGAGGATCTTATCCTGGCGCTGCCTGATGGAGAACGAATTAACCAGCAAATCAAGCAGTCAATTAGTTGGACGGAATTACTCAGCTTAGGTGATAAATATTTCCCCGATCAACCGCTGTACCTGCCTCAAGCCGAGGCGTATGAGGGGCTTATCTGCAACTTTAACGAAATACTTGGTCGATCACTTCAGGATCCTGAAACGGGTGACTTAATAGATCTGACTGATTCCCTGGTTGTTGCAAGAGTGCAATTCTTTAAAGATTTGATCGAAACCGGGAAAGCTCCCCGGGAGGTCCTACATATGACGGAAGATGATTGCATTGTATATGCATTGGATCACGATATTCCTTTTGTAAGGGGCTGGCCAACCGTCAACAACGACCGTGATGCACGTTATGATTCAATCAAATTTGAGCAACTGTCATTGGCACCGCTTCCGCATTTCGAGGGTGAAACCAGCTCGCCGGTCTTTGGAGGCTGGAATATGATGCTATCAAAACACTCACCTGTGAAAGAAGCCTCAATTACATTTATGCAGTTTGCTGCATCCTTTGAGGGCCAGAACATACTATACGAAGCAGAAGGAGTACTCCCTGTTCAGGAACAATTTTTTACAGGCGATGCAACTGATCGACGACAGCAGCGCTTAAACAATATCGGTGAAATGATGAAGTACGGTATTCACCGTCCAGCAGTCGATCACTATACAAAATTATCAGATGTAATATCCAGCAGGCTGCATCAAATATTGGCAGGAGAGTTGTCGGTAAATGATGGATTAGCCTTGGCCTGGAATGAGATCAAGGATATTCAATCCAAGGATCTTATTGAATGAAAGCTTTCAAGCGCTTTGAGGCCTATCACATAGAAATTCAGCATATTGTCGTGCTATTCATCATTGTGATGATCTTCCAAATGGCTCTTTCGTTCATCAACAATCAATCGACCAATCAACTTTTTCGTCAATCCATGGATTATTACCGCAAAGATTCTGCAGAACGAATTGCTGACCTGACAACCACAGCATTAGAACTTTTGATCGAACATGGACGGGCTCAACCCCATGAATTGCCCCATGAACAGGTCGCCGCTATTCAATCTTTTGACAAAATGCTAAGTCAGCAGACTTTGCAGCGCAACATCGATGAAGTATATCTGTTGATAGAGAATGGTGACTCAGTAATCATTATCTCTGAAGGAGAGCAGATATATGATCTGTATATCAGAGAAGTGGTACCTCAGTCTAGCATCTCACAAGCATTTTCCCGCAAAGCTCTGGAATACTATTCGGAAAACAAGCAGGCCTTGCTCCTGGATGAACAGATAATTAGCTCTCTGGAAGGCGATGAGACTTTTCACCTGCTGGTTCCTTTTTATGACCATGGCGAGGTGAGTGGCGCTGCATACATGAGGGTCACACCTGATGTCGGGAGATTGCTAGCCATACTGAAAACCGCCTATGGTCAGAGCAGTATCCTGTTCACAGCCCTGATCCTGATGGGGTTTATGGCAATGTTTTTCATTTACTCCTATGCAGCCCGTGAACGTGAACAGGTTCAGCACCAGCTTTTTGATGAGAGGGCAATCCAGCTCCGCGAGCAAATTGAACATCAGAAGGAGCTACTTTTTACCAAACGCATTTACCATACACACCACAAAGCTGAGAAAGTCATGGGGTTCATCAAGGAAGACCTGCGTAGTCTGATGGTAGATAATCTCGGTGAAACCCGTGATCGAGTGACCAAATATGCGAATTTTGTGTCTCGAGCCATTTATGACATGAAATCCTATGATCCTCCACTACATGTAATTCGAAACCCCATTTTCCAATCCAACATCAATGAAGTGATCACCTTCGTGGTGAAAAATATATTTCAACGGGTCTACCGAAAAGGTGAAACAAATGCGGTAGATATCAACTTGGCTCTTGCAGATGATCTCCCGATCATTCATGTCAATGAATATGTTATCTGGGAGGTCATTGAACCCCTCATCCAGAATGCCATTGATCACAATTCAGATCGTAGTTTGGAATTACATATTAGTACTCAGCTGGATTCAGCTCAAAATGAGTTGATCGTTGAAATATGTGATGATGGTAAGGGGTTTGCCGAAAATCTTTTAGAACCAGACGAAGATGGTGTTAAGACAATATTCAAGGAATCTGTAAGCACCAAAGAGGGTGAACACCATTCAGGTTATGGCTGTTATCTCGCACGTGAGATTAGTCGCCGGTGTGGTTGGCAGATTGATGCACGCAATAGACCAAATGGTGGTGCCTGCTTTATTATTCACGTAACATTAGGATAAATATGGATCAAGATCAGATCAAAGTTCTACTAATCGAAGATGAAGAATATGATGTTCGTCGGATTAAAAATACTATCGACCCATTCCGTGAGCGGATACAAATAGAAGAGATCGTATCCACTGGAGAAGATGCCCTTAAGGCGATTAAAGACCGCGGTCCCTTTGATGTTGCAATTTTAGATTACCAGATTTCTGGGGGCTTATATGGGGAGCGCCTCCTAAAAAGAATCCGTGAAATAGACGCCACAATCCAGGTGGTTGTCATAACAAAAATGACCATTAATCAAACTGATATCCAATTTGCCACCCAAATGCTGGATAGTGGAGCATACTGGTTCGGGACAAAATATCCTTCAGATATAGAAGATTTTATTTATCAGCCCACTGATTTCATCCTCACGATTCTGAATGCGGCTGAGAAAAAGCAACTGGAAAACGATCGAATTCGATCTCAAAAGCGATTGGACCGGAAAATAGATCGAATTGTCCAGGAGCGACCCCTATTAGGAGAATCACAAAGTATCGAACAGGTTAGGGATCACATCTCCAAATTTGCCGTGACTCAAGCCAACGTTCTCATCGTTGGAGAATCCGGTTCAGGCAAAGAACTCATTGCCAGGAATATTCATTATCAAAGTGATCGACGATATGAAAACTTTGTAACAGTCAACTGTGCGGCGATTCCAGGTGAATTAATTGAGAGCGAACTTTTTGGTTTCATAAAAGGCGCCTTTACCGGAGCCAAAGCAGACAAGGCAGGGCTTTTTGAACAAGCCAATCTGGGAACGATATTTTTGGATGAGATCTCTGAATTACCCTATTTAGCCCAGGCCAAGTTGCTCCGGGTTCTGGAGACGGGAGAGATGGACAAAATTGGTCGAAAAAAAAGCTATATGGTAGATGTAAGGGTTATTTCAGCGACCAATAAGAATCTGAAAGAACTGATGAAACAGAATAAGTTTCGGGAGGATTTATACTATCGCTTGAATATTCTGAACATTCAGGCACCGGCCATCCGGGATAGACAGGATGATATTCCCTTATTGATCAAGTATTTTGTGGATCATTATTGTCATGACTTGAGCATTGTACCCCCTGTAATATCTGAGAAAGCCTGGAGCTTGCTCGAACAATACGGCTGGCCAGGAAACGTCAGACAGTTAAAGAACGTGGTCCAACGCCTGGTCATTCTGGGGATGGAAGGCATTACCGAGGATACCGTGAATCTGGCCCTGGATATGCAGTCCCAGGATAGCATGTCTTCATTTGTTAATCCGGTGTTTACGGAAAAGAATTTGGCACCTCTCAAGGAGGTAGAACACGACTTCCGGAAGCAATATTTCGAATACGTGCGTAAGCATAGTAAAACTGATACAGAAGCGGCCGGGAAACTGGGTCTTGCGCCACCAAACTTCCACCGGATGTGTAAGGAGCTTGGATTGAAATAGACCTGTTCTCTCATTTACAGGTATCAGAATGATCAGTCCAAAAGCCTGAGTTAAACCAGCTACCCAATAAATAATTAGCCTCTAATTCCTGTCAAATAATAATTGAGGTGTGATCGCAAAACGATACGTCGCTCAGGTGTCAAAGAAGACGTACAAGAGCTCCTCCGATATCTATCTTTGGTTCTTATCATTATGATAAAATTATTATTCCAATAATAAGCAATTCACCTATGAAGATGATGCTACCCTCAGTTGGTAACAAAAAAAATAAGCAAATAGTATGTGCCATATAATGGATAGATCAATTTGTAAACCACTGTTTTACTAATACCTTTCACTGTTTGTGTTGATCACTTGGTTAACTGGCCAGGGGAAATAGTCAATGGGGCTGCTCATTGTGGCTTCAGATGGTCTGGTCTTTGTCATATATAATCAAGAATTGAAAAGCATTTTGGTAATAACGATAAAGGTTTAGGCATGAGTGGTATAGATTTCATTGTAATTATCCTGTATTTCCTATTGGTGCTGGGGATTGGTGTCTACTTTTCAAGACGAACGACTGATACCACAGAATATTTTCTGGCGGGGCGCAGCGTGGGTTGGGTTGCCATTGGAGCATCCCTTTTTGCCTCAAACATTTCAAGTGAACATTTTATTGGTTTAGCTGGGACTGGTTCCAGTAGTGGTTTAGCAGTAGGTCATTTTGAATGGTTAGCTGCATTTATGGTACTATTTCTTGGTTGGGTGTTTGTTCCATTCTACTTAAAATCTGGTGTTTTTACCATGCCTGAATTTTTAGAAAGGCGCTATAGCCGCTCCAGCAGAATGTACTTAACATCCGTGTCTATAATAGCTTATGTCATCACAAAAATATCTGTTACGCTTTACGCTGGTGGGTTATTGCTCCACAAGATTCTAGGATGGGACATGATGACGTCGGCGATTGTCTTGATCATTGTGACTGGGATTTATACAATTGCCGGTGGATTAAAGGCTGTTATTTATACAGAACTGGTTCAAACCTTCATATTAATTGGTGGAGCCGTTGCATTAACTGTATTAGGATTGAATGAAGTCGGTGGATTTTCTGGACTTCAAGAGAAACTGCCGCCAGAATTTTTTAATATGTTCAAAGCAATGGATCATCCGGATTTTCCGTGGACAGGCATCATCTTTGGAGCCCCTATTCTGGGCATTTGGTATTGGTGTACAGATCAATTTATTGTTCAGCGGGTTTTAAGTGCTAAAAATATCAATCATGCTCGGTCAGGTGCGATCCTGGCTGGTTTTCTAAAAATTTTACCAGTATTCATCCTCATTCTCCCTGGATTAATTGCTGCAGCTCTGTTTGGTACTACTGGTGACGAAGCCTATCCGACACTTGTGACCAGTTATCTACTTCCTACTGGTGTCAAGGGAATCGTCATTGCCAGTTTACTGGCAGCCCTCATGTCATCACTGGCAAGCGTTTTTAACAGTACGTCTACTTTGTTTACTATGGATTTTTATAAGCACTATCGACCGGACTCTTCCGAGACGGAGCTGGTTCTGGTTGGACGGCTCGCCACAACAGTGATGGTGGTATTGGGCGTATTGTCTGTTCCTCTTATTACCATGCTAAGCAGTCAACTATTTGTTTACCTGCAAAGTGTGCAAGCCTATATCAGCCCACCCATTGCAGCAGTATTTATTCTTGGGATATTTTGGCCTAGAGCGAATTCTCAAGGTGCTATAGCAACCCTTGGTACAGGTGCTGTATTGGGTGCTATGAGATTTATTCTTGAAATTTTAGTTAAGTCCGGTACATCATTGGGGGCCTTCGAGTGGTATGCCACGATGAATTTTCTACATTTTGCAGTATTCCTGTTCGTCGTCTCGGTTGGAGTGCTCGTTACCGTTAGTCTGGCCACATCAATGCCGAACCGCGAACAAATTGCTGGCCTTACACTGGCATCTGCATCAGAATTACAAACTGATCTTAGCCGCAAAATGGATGTTCAAAATCCACGTTGGAACCAAGTTAATATAATCGCAAGTATTGTTCTGGTTATCTCGATATTTGCCCTATGGATAAAATTCTTCTAGCAATGTTTGTATAAAGAATGAAGAGTAACACAAAAAGAGGAGGACGCACAATGCGACCTAAACGTAACTACATTATTTTAACACTGGCAATTTTCATGTTGTTGCCTGCGCTGTTGACTGCGCAGACTTATGACGTGATCATCGCCGTAGATGCCGCACGTGCAGATATTGGAGATGGTACAAATATCTGGGCCACGGGAGAATTCGATAACTGGTCTGGTTGGGGTGCTGAACTAACAGATCCTGATGGTGATGGCATTTTTTCTGATACACTTAATTTAGCTCCAGGGTCGTACCGCTTTTTATATCTCATAGGCGGTGGTTGGGGAAGCCCTGAAGGAAGACCACCAGATCAATCAATTTGTGATTCAGCTGTAGATGAAGGTGATGCCACTTTCGGTTTTACTGTGGTTGATGCTGACGTGCTTGCTGACACAACTTGTTGGAACTCCTGTGAACCCTGTCAGGATGAATATGATGTAACATTTATCGTTGATATGGCCAATGAAACAGTTCCTGATGGTTCTAATATTTGGGCTACTGGCGATTTTGGTGGATGGAGTGGCTGGGATCTTGAGCTAACAGATGATAACGCCGATGGTATCTATTCCGCGACTGCCACTGTTGCAGCCGGCACGCATCGTTTTCTTTATCTTTTAGGCGGTGGCTGGGGAAGTCCTGAGGGACGTCCAGCGGTTGGATCTGCATGTTCTTTTCCACATCCTGATGATCCTGCAGATGTTACCTACGGTGTTGTAGCGCTATTTAATGATGTTGTAATGGACACAATTTGTTGGAATGCATGTGTTGCCTGTGATGAGATTGCAAATTCACCACTTGTTGCTGCACCAACACCTACCGAACTGGAAGTTGATGTCATTTCAATATATAGTGATGCTTATACTGACATAGCTGGAACCAACTTCAATCCTGGTTGGGGACAGGCTACTGTCTATTCCGAAATACAGATTGAAGCTAATAACACGATGGTTTATGAAGGTTTAAACTGGCAGGGAATCAATATTGGAAGTGCGGATGGAGGCGTTGCCCATGATGTCTCAGCCAAGGGCTACCTGCATGTTGATTTCTGGAGTATGAACTCTACGGCCTTGAATGTATTTCCAATTAGTATCTCCAGCGGAGAACAAGCTTATGCCTTACCTGTTGGTGGGGATGGTTGGACGAGTGTTGACATACGCTTAGATTATTTTACTGATCTGGGTATGGTTCTGACTGACATTCACCAATTAAAATTCGATGGTAATGGAGATATTTATTTAGACAATATCTATTTTCATGGCGTGCCATGGACGATACCTGAAACACTGGTACTGAATGGTTTTGAAACTGCTGCTGATATAGCAATTGGCGACACAGAAAACTGGATTTTAGATTTTAGTGATGATGCAACGCCTGGTCTAACCTGGGTGACTTCTACGCCGGTTACAGGTGATGGAATCCCACAAGATGGTGTTGGTGCGGTCCAGTTTAACTATTCCGTTGAAAATTATTATACCTACGGTGGTTACGCAGGGCTGCTGCATTATGAAGATGATTATCTTGATATTACAGACCATAACTACTTCAGTTTTCATTATCGGAACTATGAGGATACATCAGTTGACTCATCGCTAGCAATGCGCTTCATCCTGTTTGAAGCCAGTGACCAGCCTGATCCCACTAAATGGGAAAAAGACAGTGTTGAAGTCTGGTACTCCTTTATTGAGGATGACTACATTCTTGATCAGCTCGATACTGAATGGAATGAGATCAGAATTCCTCTCGAAGATGCTGGTAGTATTCAGGAATACAGCGAGGGTTTTCATAGAACAGGTTGGGCAGGAATCACCGGAGATAATGAACTTGATTTCAGCAAAATCGTTGGATATTCCTTCGAATGGGTCGATCCACCCTGGGTAACCGAAATTGGAGACGTAACTACTGGTGCAATCTGGATTGATAACCTGGCCGTTATTTATTCTGATGATGTATATGGTTGTACGGATCCCACTGCTATCAATTATGATCCGTTAGCAACAGTAAGTGACGGTAGTTGTCTCTATGAAACGGATGTTGTTGATCTCACCTTTGAACTAAATATGTCCCTGGAAGAAGTAAGCGCTGAAGGTGTATTTCTTGCTGGTGGATCATATTTTGGGTCACCTGGTAATTACGAGTTTAATGATGAAGGTATCGACGGCGATGAGACTGCTGGTGATGATATCTATACTATCGTTGTACAGGTGTTGAATAACTTTAGTGAAGATTATACATTCACAAACGGTCCCAGTTTTGATTACAAAGAGAATATCGCGGGTCAAGATTGTGCAGTAGACCCATGGAATGATCGTCACATTGAAGTAGGAGTAAACGATACTACCGTAATGACTTGTTTTGGTCAGTGTACTGACGATGGTAGTTGTGGTATCGTAGATGTTGTTAACGTTACATTCAGAGTCAACATGCAGGATGAAGTTGTTGATGCTGCTGGTGTATATATGGCTGGTGGAGATATTGGTGAAATTGGCTATGTAATGGATGACACCGATGCTGATGATATCTGGGAATACACCATAGAGATCCCTGCTGGTGCTGCATTTGGTTGGAAGTTTAGAAATGGACCGACTGATGGTAGCTGGGGTGGAGCCTGGGAAGACTCCGACGATCTTGGTAACGGTGGTTGTGGAGTTGGTGATTATAACGACCGAACAATAACATCTGAAGTTGATCTTATTCTCCCAGCCTTCTGCTTTAGCAGTTGTTTCCCTTGTGCTCCAATCCATGACGTTGAGGTTACTTTCAACGTTGATATGAGAGCTGAAGCAGGTTTTAATCCTGCAGTGGATGCACCTTATGTAATCAGCTCAGATGATGAGTGGGATTTTTCAAATCCAGTTCTTTTCACAGAAACTGCAGTGAGCGGTGTGTGGAGCGGGAGCCTGACTCTGTCTTCACGTGATACGGTAAACTACCTGTTTGCATATGCTGCTGGAACCTTTGAAAATATGGCGGGTCTGGAATGTACTGTTTTCGATAATGGTGTGGATCTTGATGTACGTCAACTCCTCACACCAATCGGTGATGAAACAGAATACGATGTCCCAGGTGTGGTGTTTGGATCCTGTAACACAGTAGCTGTAGATGATGAACTTCTGCTGCCCACTGAGTTCTTGATGAGTACTTATCCCAACCCATTTAATCCAGATGTAACTATACAATATCAGCTTCCAGCTATTGAAGATGTTAAAATTGATATCTACAATATGTTGGGTCAGAATGTCAGATCTCTTCTTGAGACAAGACATGCTCCTGGCCATTATAATGTTGTATGGAATGGCAGAAATTCTTACGGACAACCAATGGGTACCGGAATTTACTTTGTTGTAATATCCCGTGCTTCTGGAACGTCAGTAATGAAAGTAACACTGCTTAAATAAACATATCCTAGTGTGGTCAAACCCCGAGTGTAATTTATTGCACTCGGGGATGGCTGCATCTGCAAGATCACCCGGAAAGAGAATTCATCTTAAAGAAAAAGTATACCATGAATAAACTATTTACAGCCCTGATTTTTAGCCTACTTATTGTTTCAAGTATGCATGCACAGACAACTGGGAAAATTGCAGGAAAAATTAGAGATGCCGAAAATAAAGAATTCATGATCGGTGTAAATGTCATCATTGAAGAAGCCGGCGTTGGTGCAGTTACAGATGAACATGGCTATTATGATATTATCAATTTAACGCCTGGTACCTATACTGTTAAAGTCTCGATGATTGGTTATGAGATTTATGTAGTTGAAGATGTGCGAGTTTCTACAAATCGAACGACTTATCTAGATGCTGACATCAACAGTAGTATAATGGAAGGGGCTACAGTAGTTGTAACTGCTAGTAAGATTTCAACCAAACGGGATCAAACAAGTACGGTAAAAAATATTTCCTCAGAAGATATTGAAGTCCTTCCTGTTGAGAGCATTGGGGCTGTTGTCAATATGCAAGCTGGAGTTGTCGCCGGGCATTTTCGAGGCGGCCGTAGTGGTGAAGTCAGCTATCTCATAGATGGTATCCAGGTAGATGAAGTATTTGGTGGAAATAGTGCAACAGTGAGCGTCGAAACTGAGGCTGTGCAAGATCTAGAGGTTATTACGGGCACATTTAATGCAGAATATGGGAACGCCATGAGTGGCATCGTAAATGCTGTTACAAAGAATGGCTCCAAAGAGTTTCACGCAAGCGTTTCGTCATCAATAGCTACCTATTTTACATCAAATACATATGAGGGTGAAAAGGATATTTTTCTCGGATTGGAACCATTCGGTCTGACTGGTAATAAGGAGGATCGCTTTAATCTAAATACGAACTATGATAACAAATTTATGATAACCGGTCCCATACTGGGTGACCGGATTGGATTTTTCATCAATTATCGTGAGCAATCAACAGCTGGACATCTGAATGGAATCAGGCGTTTTAACGTTTGGGACGTCAGTGATTACTCATCGGCTGATTCGCTGGAATGGGATGATGTGCACACAGGGGACAGTGCTTTTGTCTCAATGGGTTCAAGTAAACACTCTTCACTTTTAACAAAATTATCTTTCAAACCAAGCCCTAAACTTCGCTCCTCAATTATGTTCAACAGGAATGTGGATGAGTGGAGTGGATATAGCCACGCAAACAAATATAAACCTGATGGTAGAAATAAGAATTATGGCAATACAGATTTTATTGCCTTTCAACTGAATCATATGCTCAGCAACTCACTTTTCTATGATATCAAGTTGAGTCAGTCAACAAACTATTATGGTAATTACCTTTTTAAGGATCCACAATCATACACCATTGCTGAAGAATTTAGTCAAATTAATGGTATCTGGTATGCCGCTGGTGATACTGTTTATAATTACATCCATGAACTTTATGCAAACTCATTTGGTCCTGGATTCTCCTATGGTGGGCAAGACAAGGGGCATACCGAACGTGAAACAATCACAAAAAATGCAAAATTTGATCTGACCTGGCAGGTAAACAATACCCATAGTCTGAAAACCGGTGTTCAGCTCTCCCAGCATGACATCACCAGCTCATATCACCTGATTAAGAATGCATATGCTGGTACAGATAATGAATATGATTACAAACCGGTCACTCTAGGGAATAATACTCTTGACGCAGATAGTTATACAAAGAAACCGATAGATGGATCTTTCTATATTCAAGACAAAATGGAATTTGATGAAATGGTTATTAACGTTGGCTTACGCTATGACTATTTTGATGCAAATACAGTTTACCCCTCACAGAGACGAAATCCATCCAACTCCTCAACATATTATGTTAAGGATTCCCTGGGTGTTCCCATTTTGGTATGGGATTCTGAATTGCAGGATAGTGTTAAGGTTCTAGATGAACCAAGAATGTCAGAATTTCTTGACTCAAAATCAATTTATCAAATTAGCCCCCGTTTTGGGCTTGCTTATCAACTCGGAAACAGAGCTGTTTTACATTTTAGTTATGGCCATTTTTTCCAAATGCCAGCCTATTCAGCCATTTATGCCAATGATGCTTTTCTCGTTGGCTCAGCCGATTATGGGACAACCATGGGTAACGGGAATCTGGGTGGTGAAACACTTGGTTTAAATGCCCAAAAGACAGTAAGCTATGAAATTGGTTTATGGCAAGAGCTGGCTGAGGGTATGGGAGTTGAAGTAAATCTCTATTATAGAGATATATATGATTTATTAACTGTGGCGGTTGTCACAACCTATAATCAAATAAATTACGGCTTATATACAAACAAGGATTATGGCAACGTACGTGGTCTGGAAGTCAAGTTTGACTTTAATAAGGGTGGCTTTCGTACCAATGTGAATTATACGCTGCAGTACACCAAGGGTAATGCGGATAATCCCCAGCAAACCTTTAACAGAGCAGGCTCGAAAATTGATGAAGTCAATAAAATGATCCCAATGAGTTGGGACCAGAGACATACCTTTAATGTGTCAGCCGGATATACAGCCTCAAATTATGGTGGCTTCTTTACTGGGTATGTTAACTCGGGAACGACTTATTCATATTCGCCCATGACTGGAAGTCCTCTGGTGAATATAAATCTAGCGCCTAACAATAATTACAAAGCGCTTGGCTATCATGTGGATTTTACCGGATTTCTGAGACTTCCTCAGATGTTTGGTGTTAATGCCCGCTTGAATCTTTCAGTTTATAACGTACTTGATCGTTATAACGAGAATTATGTAAATAGTACCACCGGTAGAGCATATTCAGATATCGTTGAAGAAGGCGATATTGAGGGACATCGCAGTAAATTCAATACATATGATGATCGATACAAAGACCCTGGAATGTTCAGTACACCTCGTGAAATAAAAATTGGCCTGGAAGTAGAATTATAGAATGAATACATCAAAACAACTCAGGATAACCTTCGTTTTAACCATACTCCTTGGATTACCGTTGGTGTTAAGCAGCCAGGGGCGGCCATATAGTGGCCCTATTGATGTAGCTGGCGATTTTGATGCCGAGCGTGAAGGTACTATGAATGGAAACCGCATTCATCTAGAGTTTACCAATAACACTGAATTGTCAAATTGGCCTGATGAAGCCGCTTCGAAATGGCCCAATAACAACTCCGGTTATAAGATGCTTGATGGTATTGGATTACTGGTAGGGGCAAGGGTCTATATTGAAAATGATGGAGATCCTAGCACAGTAGATTCAATCGTTGTTCAAGATCAATCTGTCATCGAAAATGATCCAAACCTGCATGTCCTGCATTATTTGCAAACCAGTTACCGAGAGCATATGGATCGAAGTGACACAAGCAGTACTGAGTGGGGCTTCTACCCGGTCTGGGGATATTTTAACGAAACCAGTGAGCACCCAGCCATGAGTAATGACACAGCATCTTGGCCAGTCGAGGGCTGGCCAAAAGGTGGATATTCGAAGGAATGGCCACTGGAATGGGATGGAAGATTTGGCAGGGGTATCCAATATGCCGATCTGGAGACCTATTTTGTAGTAAATGATGCTCAGGATCAGGAATACCTCGGCGATGATGATATGGTTAAATACTACCCGCGCCCCGGACATTTTATCGGTCAGGAAGGGCATGAAATTACCATTCAAAATGATGCCCCGTGGGGAGGGTTGGGTCTGCGAGTTGAAACCCGTGGATTTCAATGGAATAATCCTCAAGTGCGGGATGCTCTTTTCTGGGAATACAACATAACGAATAACTCAATATACGATCTTCCTGAAGTTTGTTTTGGATATTGGGTGGATAATGCCATTGGTGGTGAAGGTCCTGATGATGACATCGGATTTTACAATGATGAATTGGATCTGGCATACTCATGGGATAAGGATGAGTCAGCCTCGGATGGTGGCACCCCTGGAATTATGGGATTTGCCTATTTGGAGAGCCCAGGTCTGGCTTTTGATAATGAGGATAACGATGATGATGGCCTCATTGATGAGAAAAGAGACAACCTGGCCGGAACTGAAGTTGGGGCATATGATGGAATTAATGACCTCGCGAAATTCCTGGAATTTTACGGTTTGTCCGAATCAGAATTAAAACCACACTGGTCAGGGGATGAAGATCAGGATTGGAGAGATGGAGAGGATTTAAATGGGGATGGCATCTACCAGTCGTCTGAATCATATGGTGATGATGTAGGTCTGGATGGACTAGGACCTCTCGATTTGAATTATCCCGGCCCTGATATAGGTGAAGGAAATCATCAACCAGATTTTGATGAAGCCCTGGGTTGTGAACCAAATTTTGCTGAGACTGATGTGAGCGAATCTGATATGCTAGGATTAACATCATTTCAACTTTTCACTATTGTTGGAGTACCTGAAGGTCCGGCACCTCCAGGTACAAAATGGTTTAGCAATGATGAAATTATGTGGGATATGGTTGCCTCAGATACCCTGGTGAGGTTATATGATGTGAACGCCAACCTAGTAGAATTGTTTGCATCAGGTCCTTTCCCGCTATTTGCAGGAAGAACAGAGCGAGTTTCTATGGCTGAGCTCCATTCAAGAGACGAGAACATGTTATCGCCTGACTGGATAGCTCCTGCGTTATATGAATTAAAGGCAGTAGTCCAGTTGATTTATGAATCAGATTATCGATTTGCTCAACCACCTTTAATGCCGACACTGGAAGCCACAGCAGGCGATGGAAAAGTCATTTTAACCTGGGATGATCGTTCGGACAAACTTACCCGGGATCCATTTATTGGAAACGTGAATGATTTTGAGGGTTATAAATTATATCGGTCTACTGATAAATTCTTTGAAGATGCAGAAGTTATAACGGACGGTTATGGTCTACCCACATTCAAAGATCCCATATTTGAATGTGATTTAATTGATTCTGTATTTGGTTTTGCTGATTTTGGTCTGGTTAACGGGATTGCATATAACCTCGGTACAGAAACAGGCTTAAAACATTATTTTGTTGATGAAAAAGTTGAAAACGGTAGAACGTATTATTACGGTTTAGCTGCCTATGATTATGGTATTAGCACGAGCATTCCAGGCATCGCGCCTACTGAAAATAACCTGGTAGTTAGCATTGATGAGTACGACGTAATCTCCGGCATAGGTAAGAATGTTCAAATAGTGACTCCCAGAAGTACGGCCGCAGGATTTCATGATCCAGTTGTTTTGTTGGATTCATTACAAGAGCCAACTCTCGGGAGCGGTACTGTAACCCCAATCGTCTTCGCACGCGATCAAGTTAAAGACGGGCATACCTACGAGGTCACGTTCTTCATTGATACCTTGTTGAATAACAGGTCAAACCCCACAAATTATATAACCAGTGGGTATAAAGTGTTAGACGTCACCGGTGAACAACCCGTGATGGTACATAGTGAGTCCCGCTACGATTCAGCTGGAAATGTTAATTATTCAACCGATAATCTAATTTACGATGAGGATTTGGATATTTGGGGTTTGAACCCGGATACGCTCATCATAACGGATATTATCGATGGTATCCAGCTTCATATTGACCAGAGTGTTTTTACACCTGAAATGGATGACGGACCCTATGCTACTGGTTGGATTAGCGGTTCCCCAATCAACCACATGTTGGTTTCACTCACCAAGCGAGAAACCAATCTCTTTCCCTTTGATTATGAGATTGTTTTCACCGGGGATACACTTGCTTACACTAGCCAGGTTGGCTCTTCCGCCGGCGTCCGAGATGAAAATGACAATGGCTTATGGTTTCCTCCAAAAGTCATTTTGGATCAATCTTTTGACTTTTACGTGATCAACACAAGCCTGGTCGATTCGGACGGCAATCATCCCATTATGGATTTGGTTGTTCAGGATCATTATGGTCCATCCTGGAATACTGATGGATTGTTTAACAAATTTCAGGATAAGATTCTTGTCGGTAGCATTGATACGTCAGCAAAGTGGTTGGGTACAGCCTTTGTGATAGATTTTATTGGTGGTAGTGATCTTGATTATCCAGGAGTAGGTGATAGATATCAACTCGAATTTACCAGACCATTTTGGAGCACCGATACGATAAGATATACGGCGCGTTCCATTCAAGAAGTTGATCTTGTTCGCGAAGCTCAAACCATGGACAGCATCAAGGTTGTCCCCAATCCTTATGTTGGTACAAACGCAATGGAAGGAGCGCTGCGGAATCGCTTCCTGAACCAGCCTCGTAAATTGATGTTTACTCACCTTCCAGCATCTTGTGTTATCCATATTTTTACTTCATCTGGTGTCTTGATTAAAACCATAGAAGTTGATAATGCAGCAGCCAATGGATCTGTCCACTGGAATCTACTTACTGAAGAAAATCTGGAGATTGCTGCAGGAATGTACATATACCGTGTGGAATCAATGGAATCAGGGCGAGAGCAAATTGGAAAATTCGCGGTGTTGAAATGAGAAATATTATAAAAATGAATTCTAAGCTCATTCTTTTGGGACTCATGCTAACGAGTTCCCTTATAGCTCAGAAACCGTATCGATATGGAACTACGGCAGCTAGTTTTCTTGAAATTGGAATTGGTCCCGCAGTGGCAATGGGTGAGGCCTACGTAAGTGTGGGTAACAACATCTCATCAATATATTGGAACCCTGCTGGCTTGGCTTTTCAGGAGCATTCAGAGTTGATTGTCATGGATCAGGCCTGGGTTGCAGGTATTGCCAATCGATACGCTGCTGTCGCAATAACTGTTCCGCGTGTTGGGAATATCGGATTAAGTATGAACCATGTTGATTTCGGGAGTATCGAGGTTACAAACCTTCAGTATCAGGATGGGACTAAAGAATTCTATCGTGCCTCCGAATACGCCATGGCTCTCACATATGCACGCTCAATTGTAAACTGGTTCTCATTCGGCGTATCAACTAAATATATATCTTCTTCAATATGGCATAGTGGCGCAAGTGCCTTAGCACTTGATCTTGGAGTATCTATTGTTACCGATTTCCTAAGCCCTACAGGGAACAAGGAAGAAGGCATGCGTATAGGCATGAGCATATCAAATTATGGCTCTAAAATGTCTTACTCTGGTATAGATATGCTAAATGCTATAGATATACTGCCTGACGAAGCTGGAAATTATTCTGCTGTACAGGGAGAATTTCGGACAGAATCCTGGGATCTTCCTGTCATCTTTAGAGCTGGAGTTTCATTTTATCCGCTATACACCCATACGCATAATCTTTTGCTGGCAATGGATGTGCTTCACCCGAATAATAATAGTGAATCAATCAATATGGGACTTCAATACGATATGGGATTTATTCGTGGAACTCATCTTTTTTTGAGGACAGGTATACGAGGATTATATCTGGTTAATGCCCCCGAAGAATTAAATCTATTTGGTTCAAGTCTTCCATATTCTGCTTTCACCTGGGGTGGCGGCATTGAGTATAAACTATTTGGGCGCCAGTCTATCGCTTTGGATTATGCTTACAGGTCAATGGGTTTACTTGGATATGCCAACTCATTTACATTGACATATCAATTTTAGATCGCTAATAATAAAGTACGGATGGATACTCAAAAGATAGATCGATCTTTTTGTGTTTTGGCCGTGTCTTTTCTTCTGCTGGTAAGCTGTGGAGGAAAAGATACTGACCCATATCCGAACTCCCTTGTTGTAGCCCGAGTGGGTGATCGTGTCATTACAAAATCTGAATTTATTCGCAGGGTTGAATACACACCCCGGCCAGCCTACTGCCGTGGCGATAATAATATCCACAAAAAAATAGTTCTTAATTCTTTGATAGCTGAAAAACTTTTAGCACTCGATATCCTATCCAAGCCTGAATACGAATCTCCCCGACACCTGGATCAGTATATACTGGGGAGGAGGGAACAGGCCATGCGGCAGTTATATAGATATGATTATGGAATTAATCGCGTCAGTACAACTGATGAGGAATTGAGAAATAACTTTTTAAGCGCAAGACGGGAGTACGAGTTAGGGTTTGTTACCTTTCCTGATTCTCACTATGCCTACGGAGCCAAAGAATTTCTTGATCAGGGAGTGAGTTTTGAGGCTATTTACTCACGGATACTTGGTACTGAGGAAATGGACATTAGAAAAGTCACCTGGTTTGATGACGATGAATCCATTATAAGAAATACACTCTATTCCCAACCACTGGAAAGAGGTTCAGTTTTAGGACCTCTTAAGTTGCAAGATGGAAAATATTTGATGTTCAAAGTGATTGCCTGGAAAGATAATATTCAGCTCTCCGAAACTGGTAACCAAACCCTGTGGGATGATGTTGTCTCAAAAGTGGAGGAACGCAAGGGTAATCAGCTTTATAATGATCATGTTTCGGGACTTATGCGTGGTAAAAGTTTTATGCTGGAGGAAGCAACTTTTCGCAATCTGGTCGATGATCTTGCAGAGAAATATCTTCTCAAAGAGGCAGAAAAAGGTTCCATGTTGAATCAGGCTATTTGGGAAATAGAAAAACAGCATTTATCAATAAATAATTCTGAATTTGAAGTTTCCTATCTGGACCAGAAGCTATTTAGATTTGATGAGAAGGATTGGACTGTACAAGATTTAACTGATTTGGTTTCACGACACCCCCTGGTTTTTCGCGAAAAACGTTTCGAAATGGCTGACTTCGCTAATCAAGTAAAATTGGCTATAGCAGATCTGTTGCGAGATTACATCGTGACCGGGGAAGCTTATGATGGGGGCTATGCAGATCGTAAGGAAATAAAGTCTTATGGTGAAATGTGGCAAGACCAATATTTGTCTGGAATCTATAAAGAAATTATCAATTATTCAATTTCGGATAGCATGTTACAATCCTCCAATTCCATTCCCTTTATTGAAAGACATATGAACCCCATAGTTGATAGTCTCCAACAGGCTTACTCAGATGAGATATTCATCAATTTTAAAACATTTGAGGATATCACTCTCACACGTATCGATATGTTCGTAGCTCAGGATAAGGTTCCCTACCCAGTTGTAGTACCGCCTTTCCCACAAGTTACTACAGATCACATATTTGATTATGGGAACAAACTTGAGTCAAAATAAAGTTTTAAATCCGCCTGCTTTAGCAATCCTTGCTCTACTCCTAGTGATTGGTGCATGCAAATCATCGCCAAATACTTCTGATGAACCTGCACAGGTTATTAGCGGGTGTATGGATGTAATTGCACTCAATTTTGACAGCCTGGCAACTGAGGATGATGGCAGTTGTCAATACTATGGGTGTACAGACTCTAGTGCCGTCAATTACGATCCACAGGCCACACATGACGATGGAAACTGCATCTCTCCCTCAATGGTTCCTGAGGGTTGGACTCTGGTCTGGAATGATGAATTTAACAGTACCAGTATTGAACTGGACAAGTGGAACCACGAGAACTGGTGGCCGGCATATGTCAATAATGAGCTCCAATCCTATTCTGATGATCCCGCACATTCTTTTATTCATGCAGGAAATCTGAATATTGTTTTGCGCAAAGCTAACCCTTTCGATGTAAACAATCCGGCCTATACATCTGCCAGGATGAACACTGCCTGGAAAGGGGATTGGACCTACGGTCGTTTTGATATCCGGGCTAAACTTCCTTTTGGCCAAGGGCTTTGGCCGGCAATCTGGATGATGCCCACCCAGTCGGTTTATGGTGGCTGGCCTGTAAGTGGTGAGATGGATATTATGGAGCTGGTGGGCCATAATCCAGATGTTGTCCATGGTACCATTCATTATGGTAGCAATCCACCAAATAATAGTCAATCTGGAAGCTCCTATCAATTATCCCAGGGAGATTTTTCAGACGACTTTCATCTGTTCACTCTGGAGTGGGAGGAAGGCGAGCTTAGATGGTATGTAGATGGAAATCATTACCAGACCCTCACTGATTGGTATAGCATAGGTGGTGATTGGCCAGCACCCTTTGATCAGGACTTTCACATCATTTTAAATGTTGCTCTGGGCGGACCCTGGGCTGGTGATCCGGACCAATCAACCAGCTTTCCTCAGGCAATGCTCGTTGATTATGTACGAGTTTTCCAGTAGGGAAAATTTAGTGTCCCGTAGTGATATTATGTCTATTGCCAGTATCTCATGATGAAAATAAATAAGAGACAGATCATTTTTCTAATCCTGATCACCTCAATAATAGGTTGTCAGGAAGCCAATACCCCCCAAACAGATCTAACAGCTTTTTCGGTAGACTCAAATCATATCTTGTTAAATGGAAATCCGCTGGATATTCGGGGTGTGGTTTACGTTGTGGGTTATCCCGGATATATCCCCTGGGAAGTTGAATCTAGGCATCCCTTACCCGCCGATCTTCAGATGTGGGTGAATGAGGACATCGACAATATTGTTGCCCTGGGTGCCAATACAATCAGACTGTGGAGTGCCCCACAATATTGTTATGAGGTGATTCAGGAAACAGGGTCCCTGAATATTGTACAAACTATCTGGTTTGATGGTGAGGTGGAAAATTTTCAAAATGAAACCTTCAAGGAATCATCAAAACAATATATCCGTGAAGTAATCCAGCGGATGTTTATGGGTACTGATGGTACGGTACCCCCATTACTTGCTTTTGTGGTTGGTAATGAATTGAGTGAACAGAGCATTCTGTCCACCAATCTCCTGAATCCGTCCATTAATTCATATGTGGGAGAATTTATTGCCACGGATACAACACTAACAGCTACAGAGGCATTTTTAGCTGAAATGGCAGATCATACGAAGAGCTATTACTCCCAGCTATTTGATGTTGTGCCGCTGACTACTTATGCAAATGATATTCGAACTGCAGAAATTATCGACACCCCCTTTCTTGATTTTCGTAGCCACAACGCCTATTCCTATGCAGTCGATTACTATCTGGAGGATCCTCCTACAGGCAGTTCTTCAGGCACAATATTTCAGGGCTGGTTAGAGTACCTAAAGAACATGGTACCTGATAAACCATTGCTCATCACAGAGACAGGTCTAAGTGTTTCTCCTGGAGTTCCATCAACTGGGCCACCAAATTATGGTTATGGGGGAAATACTGAGGAGGAACAGGCCCAGGGTCTAATCCAGAATCTGGATGATGCTGAGAGTAGCATAGCACCTCTGGCTGGGGTCATAATTCATGAATATCTGGATGCCTGGTGGAAATTCGGTCTGGAAGATTCATATACACAAGACCCTGATGATATCGAAGAATGGTTTGGGATCATGAAACTCTCCCAGGACGGAGATGCTGTAATTGTGACATCACGAATGGCCTATAATCAAATTCAAACACGCTGGACTGGGGACGAATAAAATGAAAAATTTATACGGCAATATCTTTTCATCCTTGCTGATTTTGATATTTGCAAGCTCCATATGGGCCAAAGATTACCGAGGGGCAGAATTAAGAACACTAGAGAGTTTAACCTATGGGCGTTTTGAGGTCCGGATGCGTTCTGCAGAGGGCAGCGGTATGCTATCATCATTTTTTACTTATAATGATGGAGGGTCGGGCTGGAACGAAATCGATGTAGAAATTCTGGGGGCTGCCTTTAATGAAGTTCAGTTTAATACCATTACACCAGGTCAAGTAAACCATGTGTATGATGCCCAGACTTGGTTCAACCCGCATTATGGTTATCATGTTTATGCCTTTGAATGGACTCCTGAATATGTTGCCTGGTTTATTGATGGAATAGAGATTCATCGCCAAACAGGCCTGCACATTGAGCAGCTCGTACATTCTCAAAAAATTATGATGAATATTTGGCAACCGATATATGTCAATTGGGTCGGTCCTTTTGATCCGAATATTTTGCCAGTATTCGCCCATTATGATTGGGTCAAATATTATGACTACAATCCCGATGAAGGCGATTATGGGTCAGAAAATAAATTCTTGCATGCCTGGACCGACGATTTTTCCCACTGGGACCAAAATAGATGGGCCAAAGCGACCCATACTTTCAATGGCAATAATGTTGACTTCATCCATAACAATATTTCGTTTTACAATGGTAACATGATTCTAAGTCTAACTCAGCCTTGGGACCAGGGTTTTGATCCGACTGTACCCCCTATAGACCAGGATTTGCATGAGTATAATTCGTTTGAAGGGGGGGACGTTTTTGATTGGTATCTCTGGGATGGTTCCTCATCAAATGCCCCCGCTATCGTCGATAATCCCGATCCCGGTGGAATAAATAGTAGTACATATGTTGGAGAATGGGCTGCAACGGGTCCGGATGATTATTTATTTTTAACTTTACCAGAGAAGCTTGATCTGATTGAGAATCATACCTTTTCATTACTGGTTTATACTGAGTCTCCAATTACTCAAGTGACCTTTAAATTGCAAAACCATGAGCTGGCCGATCCCACCACTACCCAAATCATCTCGAGACAAACAATTGATCAAACAAATTTGTGGACCACTCTATATTTTGAATTTTCATATGCTGTAAATCGTCAGGACCTGGATCAAATTGTGATCCAGTTTATGGTAGGTGGCATGGTGAGTAACTGCTATTATGATAATATTTATGGACCGCCAATATTCGGAACTGGCATTGATAACATGCCTGAGCGTTCCGCTTTGATTGAAATTAACAATTATCCAAATCCATTTAATAGCGAAACCACCTTTGCCTTCACTTTACAGGAATCTGCCTTTGTCTCCATTGATATTCTGGATCTAAGGGGGCAATTGGTCACAGAGTTAGTGTCAGATTTTCACAGCCAGGGTGAACACCGTTTAGTTTGGTCAGCAAATAATCTCAACAGTGGTATCTATCTCGCTCGCTTTCAGTTCAACGGCCACATCATTCAAAAGAAAATCCTGCTCATAAAATGATAAGACTGATTCTCCTCATCTTGCTCATGACACTCCAGCTTTTTACCGAAGCCCGAGCTGACGGGTTTGTCCATGCTGATGGGACTAGAATTGTTGATGGAACTGGAAATAGCGTTTTAAAAAGGGGGATGGGGCTTGGCGGCTGGCTGGTTCCTGAAGGTTATATGCTCCACACTGAAGCCCAATCACCAACAACCATTCGTGCAGATATTGTCGATGTCATCGGAGAAACAGCTACTGATCAATTTTATTCGGCCTATCACCAGAATTATGTTACGCGTGAGGATATCCATGAATTGGCAGCATGGGGCTTTGACCATGTCAGGATGCCTTTTCATTACAATATGTTCTCACATGCCAGGGGGGTTCCAAACGAATGGGGTTTTGAAGTAACAGATTCACTCATCGCCTGGTGTTCAGAGGTAGGGATGCATGTGGTTCTGGATATGCACTGCGCCCCTGGTGGACAAAATCATGGACCCATCAGCGATAGCGACGGGACGGCTCGTTTGTGGTTGGCGGATTCAAATAAAACGCATACAATGATGATTTGGGAAGCCATTGCTACCCGCTATGCTGATGAGCCCTGGATTGGTGGTTATGATCTTTTAAATGAACCGGTTTTAGCAGAGGGTGTTAGCCTGCAAGACTTTAGAAGACTTTATATGGATCTGACTACAGTTATCCGTGCTGTGGACATAAATCATATATTATTCATTGAGGGCAATTGGTACGCCACAGACTTTAATGGGCTCACGCCACCTTTTGATGACAATATGGGCTATAGTTTTCACAAATATTGGAGTACAAATAGTCTGGGATCCATAAACAGCTATCTGAATATGCGAGATGCCTACGATGTTCCATTGTGGATGAGTGAAACTGGTGAGAATTCTAATGCCTGGTTTCATGATGCCGTACAGCTTTTTGAGGAAAACAATGTAGGTTGGTGTTGGTGGACCACCAAAAAAGTGGATACGATTACTAGTCCATACTCAGCTGCGAGACCAGCAGCTTATAATCAGCTGAGGGACTATTGGAGAACTGGAAATAATAAACCCTCTCCATCTGTCGCTGAAGCCATATTGATGGAGCTGGCTGAAAATCTTAAAACCGAAAACTGTACTTTGCGACCTGGAGTGGTTGCCTCACTTTTTGACCCGGATTACAATATCCAGAGCAAACCTTTCAAAGATCATCTTATTCCCGGAACTATTTTAATGGCCGATTATGACCTTGGAAATCAAGGTATTGCATACAACGACAATGTCTATCAAACCGTTCATTGGGATAATTATACAGCGTGGAATTCTGGGTACCAGTACAGAAATGATGGCGTAGATATCGAGCTAGGTCAAAGCGGAACTCCAAGTGTTGGTTTCACTGAGGATGGAGAGTGGCTTCGATATACTTTAAATGCTGAACAGGGTGGTAGCTATAGCCTCGAAATTGAAGTTGCCAGTCCGAGTAGCTCAGGCTATTTGCGACTATATATTGATGGACAGCAGATAAATCAAACCATCGAAACCCCTATTACGGGCGGGTGGCAGAACTGGCAAGCTATTCACTTAGATGATATCTCAATAAGTGCAGGTAGCCATGTATTGACATTTGAGATTTTTGAAGCTGGATTCAATTTAAGATTTATGGAATTTTTCCTGGACTCAGCCTGGACAGAAACTGAATTGCCCAATAATTTTATTCTCGGTCAAAATTATCCCAATCCTTTTAACAGCTCGACCAGAATCCCGATTCAAATCAATCAGGCAGATAGGCTTCAATTGATCATTTTTGATCTACTGGGTAGAGAAATTCAGACTTATGATCTGTCATCAAAATTAAAAGGACCTGCCCTACTGAAATGGAATGGTCATGATGCATCTGAGCAGATCGCCCCGGCGGGTGTATATTACTATCAGGCTATTGACGGTGAGGAAATGCAGGTAGGGAAGATGCTATTTCTACAATGACGAAATCTAGCGGATACGTTTTCGGTCGATATGAATGAGAAGCAATAGGATAAAATACAGGATGCAATCTCACTAAATATGAAATTAAATATGAGCCAATTCTCATGAAAATGCATAGAATAATACCCATCGTACTTTTAGCGCTTTGTTGTGGTCAATTGAAAGCTGTAGCCAATTTGCCAGAGGGTTATGCCTATGTATTCCCACCTCCAGTAGCAAAATATGTCTCTCCATCATCAACGATTATTCTACGATTTACAAAAATTGACCCCTCTGATTTAGATAATCTTGATGATATGATAAGCGTTAGTGGTTCAAAAAGTGGTCTCCTTTCAGGGGAGACAATTATTGCCTCGGATAAGCAAACGGTGATTTTTAAAACTGCCAATAATTTTGCCTATGACGAAACAATTAGTGTTACCATCGCACCTCACTTTATCAGCGATGTAGCAGAACAATTAGAGCCCCTAACCTTTCGTTTTACGGTTTTAAATGCACCTGTGACGCACAATTCTCAAGCCAGCGATTTAGACGACCAGCTCCCTGTAGCTCAAATGCGCGAAACCACGCGCGAGATCCAAATTATGGCGAATGGTGTTTCTGTACCTGGAGATTTTCCTCATGTTGAAATTACCCAAAGTAACAACCCCTCAAGTGATTATGTGTTTTTGAATAATTGGGGAACACCTAACTATAATATTATTTTTAACACTTCAGGTGAACCGGTGTGGTACCTGAAGACTGCTGATCGGCGACGTGATTTTAAGCAGCAACCCAATGGGTGGATCACCATGTTGGTACCCAATGGGATTAACGGATCAGGGATGGGATTCGCTGCTTTTGATCAGAACTTTGAATTCATAAAAACATTTCATGCCACAAATGACTACTGGTCAGATGAACACGAATTACAGGTGCTGCCTGATAGTGGGTATTTGCTTATTGGGCAACGAGAAACCATTGTAAATATGAGCCAATATGTACAAGGTGGGCATACCAGCGCAACCGTCAGGGAGACTTGTATCCAAGAATTCACCGCTGATGACCAGTTGATCTTCATCTGGCGAGCCTGGGATCATTTTGATATTCGGGATGTCGAATTTGAAAGTCTTATCAATAATTATATCCGGTTTCCCCACATGAATGCGATAGATATTGACGAAGACGAGCACATTCTGCTTTCCAGCCGCCACCTTAGCGAGATTACAAAAATCAATCGGCAGACAGGTGGAATCATCTGGCGCCTGTGTGGGGTACCAGGATCAGAAAACAACGATTTTGAATTTGTAAATGATCCCTTGAACGGCTTTCGAAATCAACACTCCATCCGTTCCCTTGGTAATAATAATTATACTATTTTCGACAATGGTAATCTTCACACTCCACCGCTGTCAAGAGCTGTTGAATACCATATTGATACTACTTTGAATACAGCAACTTTGTATTGGGAATTCCAAAATGATGTGGACTTTGGTTCCTCTTTTTATATGGGTAACGCGCAGCGATTGGACAACGGAAATACCCATATCAACTGGGCTGTGGGAAATATTATGCCTATCGCATCGGAAATTACTCACGATGGGGAGAAAGCCTTCGAGATGTTTTTTTCTCATGGCTATCATTGCTACCGTTCGTTTCGTTTTCCATGGACTGGCGTCATTCAGGCACCTTATCTGTTGCTAGAACCACAATTTGATAATCTAACCCTGTTGTTTAACAAATTTGGTGATGATCAGGTTGAATTTTACAATGTATATGGTGATACGGTAAGTCAATCAACAACCCTCATGGACACCTCTGGACAAACCTTGAAGGAACTGCGAAATCTGGTTAATGGGAAACGCTACTATTTCAGGGTGACCGCAGTTGACAGTAACGGAATTGAGAGTGCATTTTCCAATGAAGAAAGTAGCATTATTAATATTATCCAGCCTGGGACCAATATGGTTGTTAATGGCGACTTTTCAGATTACTACAACGGTTGGATCTGGGGTGCAGGAGGCGGAGCTGCAGCGAACTGGTTAATTGAGGACGGAGTTAGCCATCTTGAAATTCTGAATGGCGGCAGTCAGGTCTATGATGTGCAACTCAGACAGAATAATATCCAACTCATCCAGGGACAGGACTATACTTTTGAATTTGATGCCTGGGCGAGTGAAATTCGTTATGCAGAAATAAAGGTAGGGCAGGAAACCAGCCCATATATCAATTACAGCCGCATTGGTTACACTGTTATTATGCCTACGAACCAACATTATTCTTTTCGATTCGAGATGCAGGAACCCGGTGATAGTGATGCTCGCGTTGTTATTAACGCAGGTACATCTGAACATGATCTTTACATTGACAATATTTCACTCATAATGGATACACCAACAGACATTACAGAGTCAAATGAGTTGATATCGGATTTCAGACTTTATCAGAATTATCCCAACCCATTTAATCCAAGTACCAGCATTGAGTACTATGTACCGGAACCCAGTTGGGTCAATCTGACCATTTATAATACACTCGGGCAGGAAGTTGGCAGCTACGTGGATGCAGCAAAATCTACTGGGCGTTACAGGGCAGAGATCGACTTAAGAGAATTTAATTCAGGGATATATTTTTATGCACTTGAAGCCCTGGCAGATCAATCAACAAGGTCATTTAGAAGCGTTCAGAAGATGATTTTATTAAAATAACGATACATGGGGAATATATGAAATACCTAAAATTTGTTTTACTGAGTAATGCACTTGTTTTGATCAGCAGTCTTGTGGCACAAAGCATTGAACCTTTTCAGTTTGTGAACCCAAAACCAGGCTCGAAAATGGTTTCCAGTGAGACTAATATTATCATGCGATCTACGGGAATAATAGACCGTTCAACTGTATCTCCAGAGCTGATTCAGGTGACAGGTTCCCAAAGTGGTCAACATACGGGTGAACTAATTCTCACAGATGACCAGAAAACCTTGATCTTTAACCCCCACCACACTTTTCTTGAAAATGAAACCGTAAATGTTGTAATGGCTGGGGGATTCAAAGCAAAAACTGGATCTGATATCGCTGAATATGCATTCAATTTTAGAACGGCACCCTTGGGAATAGTTCAATTAAGAATTGATCCTTATGATGATTCCAGCTTTCTGGATGATCAATATCTTGAAAGCGCTCAAGGAATCCGAGATATAGCTACTCTCCCAGCACCCTTAATTACTATCGATTCAATCGACAATCCTGCCGCCGGTTACATTTTTATGGCTACCTGGGATCGTAGTGTGCCGGCCCAGTATGGTAATTTTGTTTTTGTTCTCGATAACGAGGGGAGCATAGTTGACTCAGTCAGAGTGAATGGCGCGCCATATGATTTCCAGATTCAGCCAAACGGACTGTTGACCTATGCCTTAGGCGATTTTTCATCAAATGTTCCTTTGCCGGGGGAAGAATTGCAGCATATGGTCATGGATAACAGTCTAGCGGTCATAGACAGTTTTAAAATGAAAAATGGTTATATCACTGATTTTCACGAATTTAAAATGCTGCCCAACGGACATGTGATGATGATGTCCTACCATACCATTATCTATGATATGAGCACTGTTGTCGAGGGTGGACAAACCGATGCCTCCCTGGTGATTAATATTATTCAGGAGCAGGATAGCGATAAAAATGTTGTCTTTGAGTGGCGCAATATTGATTACATCCCCATTACCGATAGCGATTTGGATCTAACAAGTTCTCGCATCAATTATGGGACTTTAAACGCTTTTGATATCGATACTGATGGAAATATCCTGGCCTCGTTTAGAAATCACAGCGAAATTATTAAAATTAATAAAGAAACTGGTGAGTTAATGTGGCGTATGGGTGGACCCCGTGGTGAATTTACCTTCGTTGGTGAGCATGAAGTGAATGCGCCTTACTATCACTCTCGCCAACACAATATCCGTCGACGCCCCAATGGGAATATCACGCTATTTGATAATGGCCAATTCCATCAACCACCCTACTCTCGTGCAGTTGAATATGCCCTGGATGAAGTTAACCATGTCGCCACCATGGTCTCAGAATGGCGCTATCCTGATGGTAATATTTTTTGCGTCACTGCCGGAAATGCAGAGCCACTTACTGAGGGTGGCTGGTTTATTGGCTATGGTGTACCCAGTCCACAATTTGTGAGACGTAACGCAGTTGAGGTCCACCCAGATGGATCTATAGCTCTCGAGTTATCCTTACCACCAAATGTGCTGGCATATCGCGCCTACAAGCTGCCCTGGGATGAAACAGCCCCCAGTGTTAGCTTTACTCAATTTGAAGTAACGCAAGGCAATACCTACTCCTTCAATAATGAATCAATCATTACTGGTGTTGAGATTACATATACTGCATTAACAGCTGCTGATTACAATGAAGCCAGAATCACACGCAACCCCTATGGACCTGTTCAGCCTGAATTTATCGATAATCTGATTACGGTGAGTCCAGTATCAATTACCTATAGTGGTTTAGCCATCGCATCACAGCTTGCCGAATTTCAGATTGATCTGGATGTTTATCCAGAAATCGACAACCCAGAGAACTCTACTATATACTATCGGCAATTCCCCGACCAGGGACTATTTATCCCTTTAACTACGAGCTATGATGGAAATGCTAATACTCTTAGCGCCACGCTGAATGGTTTTGGTGAAATAGTATTTGGGATCCCCAATGATGATGCTGAGAATAATGCACCCATTCTATATGAACCATTGGATCAGCAAAAACTGATCATGCAAGATTCTGTAACTGTTCGCTGGACTGGTGTTGGTAACTATAACACATTCAATGTTCAAATCTCCAACGACAGTACATTTGCCTCAATCCTTGAGCAATCAACGACGAACCTGTCAGACTATTTCATTTTCGAATTGACAAACAATACAAACTATTATTGGCGTGTAGCATCTGTTCTGGGTTCTCAGGCAAGTGAATGGTCAGATGTTTGGAGCTTCGAAATAACCGACCCCTACATATCCAATGTAACACCGAATGGGGGGGAAGTCTGGGCCACAGAAAACCCAGAAATTATCAGATGGGAAACCAATTTACTGGAAGACATTCGTATCGAATTATTGGAAGACCAGAATTTTGTCTTCGCATTGGATACCTTATCTGGAAGTCGTCAAGCCTGGGAATGGATTATTCCAGAAGATTTGGGCGCAGGTGAAAATTATAGAATTAAAATTATCAGTATTGCTGATTCCAGCATCTTTGGTCTTAGTGAGAATGTGTTCACAATTATTGACAGTACCACAAATGTTGTTGATACTTATGCTGTAATTCCTGATGGTTTCGTACTTCAGCAGAATTATCCCAATCCCTTCAACCCGAGTACAAGCTTTCGATATGGCTTACCCAACGCTGCCAATGTTCGCCTCATCATCTATGATATTCGAGGTAATATCGTGAAAACAATCAACTCTGGTGACAAAGTAGCTGGATGGTATGAGACTAACTGGAATGGTTTGGATGATTCAGGGAATACCGTGAATACTGGCATATATTTCTGCCGACTGCAGGTCGGAGCTCCCGCAAGAGGTGATTATGGCAGGACTATCAAAATGGTGTATCTGAAATAGTAAAGATTTATCCAGCGTAGCTCGTAGAGCGTAGATGGACGATCAAGATGTTGATGTTGAAGTAATTCATTATGCAGCCTCAGTGAGACACACAGGTATAATTAGTGTCTGTCCTTAATGCTAGTCTTTCACAAAATGTTGCTTAACCGTTAAAACGGTTAAATATTGCGTATACTATTAAGAACACACGACTTAAATCGTGTGTTACCGATAGTTTATTAAGCCATTAAACCGTTTCAACGGTTTATATATTAAGTTTAAAGACAGACACTAATTAAGGTGTGTTTTGAACCTTAAACTATTGGTTCTATCACTCCAATTATATTTTAGCACCTCTACTTAATTTCCAGATTTACTCAGTTAGTGTATTCGACAACTTCGTCGAATATTGGCTCATAATGTCGAATATACCTAGATTATAGACATTGACCATCAACAGTACAACAATATAATAAACAATAAGATATGACTATTCAGATATCATAAATACTGTTGGCACATGTATTGAAAAAAGGATCATAGCTTTTTGATTGAAAACAATAAACAGAAGGAGAAATAAAATGAGAAAGCAATGGACCAAAAAAGCGTTAATAGTCACTCTGGCAGGAATTATGATTACCAGCGGATCTTTATATGCACGTGGAAACAAGAAGAGCGCACCTGCTCCTCGTAATGTTTGGATGACAGAATTGAGTCTTAATTCTGAGCAGATGCAAAAAATCAATGATCTTAGAGACGGGATGCAACCAGCGATGATGGATATTCGTCATCAAATCCGCCAATATGAATTGGAACTTTCCAAGCTGAACCGCTCAGCTGATGCAGATCAAGCCAGAATTGCTGTAGTGCGGAAATCAATATTTGACCGGGAAACAGCCATTCAGGCTATTCAAACCAATCATCATGCCCAAATTCGAGTTCTGCTCACCGCCGAACAACAGATGATATTTGACACATCCGGTAAAAACTTTAGCGGAAACCAAAGTGCTCGGCGTGGTCAAAAAGGCATGCAGGGCAATTGCAGTGGAACTGGTGAAAGAAACGGTAGAGGCAGAGGCTAAGACGGTCGGGAGGCGAGAGGAGCTATCATGAAGACAAATACTATAATAACATTCATTCTACTCATAGGAATCACAGTACTTTCAAGTTGTGATTCAGAAGATAACCTTGGCGCTACGTCAGAGGAATATAACGTTGCCGTATTAGCCCAGATCAGTGAAACTATTTCAGCTTTTCCATTGGATTCATTAGATGCTGAAGAGATCTCCGGGCTGGAACTCATGCGTGAAGAAGAAAAATTAGCCCGTGACGTATATCTTCACCTTTATGAGACATGGGGGATACGCATCTTTTTGAATATCTCGAATAGTGAGTCGACCCATATGCATACTATCAAAGTTTTACTGGATCGTTATGAGCTGGAAGATCCCATCTCAGAAGATGTTGAGGGTGAATTTGAAAATAGCGAATTGGCCGCACTATTCACCAGTTTAACCAGCTTCGGAGATAGTAGTCTGGTGAATGCCTTCAGAGTAGGCTCAACTATTGAAGATCTCGATATAAAAGACCTGATGGATTTAACTGAAGAGACTGATAATGAGGATATTTTATTTGCTTATGATAATCTTACACGTGGTTCACGTAATCACATCAGATCCTTTGTTTCAAAGTTGAATACATCTGGTGAATCTTATGATGCTCAATTCATTTCTGAAACGCTTCTGGACAGTATCCTGAATACTCCCAAAGAGGCTGGAAATTGGTAGGCACTTCTATATAAAACCATGGAAAAGGCTTCCTCATACTGAAGGGAGCCTTTTTTTTGCGTATGACAAAAATTAAAAGATTGGAATATCCCGCATCAAGATATCCTCTAAAATCTGCCCCTCTAAACTTCTGGTGCAAGCGGATTGGCAGGGTGTTGAGAAGGGAGGACTCCTGGGGTTTCAATCACACGCATGCTTTTCCACTTACCGCCATAAAATCGACCCAGAAAAGTGAGACCCATGGCAACAATGAAAAGCGCACAAAAGGTCCAGGGCAAATAAAGATTAGAGCCAAATATATCTACAGCGACGTAGGTTGGGATAATCAGTACAAATATTGATAGTCCGGTAGTCACTCGCATGACAAAATGAGTATCACCAGCCCCTTTGATAGCTGAAGAATATAGAATGCTCAGTGCATCAAATACTGCATAGACAGCCACAAAACGCAGCAATATGATGGCCGTGTTGAAGGTCTCCTGAGATGCATCAAAGGGTGCAATAAAGACATGGGGGATAACTACATAAAGGAATGTACAAAAAATCATATATAGCATTCCCAACTGAACTGCCGAGTTGGCTGCAAATTTGGCCTTCTCCGGATCACCAGCACCAATATTCTGACCAACCATCATTGATAGCGCGATTCCCAGACCAAACATCGGCATAAAGGCCAGACTATTAATATTAATGGCGATATTTGTGGCGGCGAGTTCCATCTGCCCAATACGACCCAAAATGAGAATAAAGGCTGTAAAACCCATGATTTCCAGAAAAAAGTGTCCACCACTGGGTAAGCCATACTTGAGGAAGCGCTTCATAAAGGAAATGTCCCAGGTCCTGGATGACCAGACTTTGAATCGAAGTTCGTTTTGAGGTCTAAAAATCAACACGAGGTACATAATTATGGAGAGAAATCCTGCGATGATAGTGGCCAGAGCAGCTCCGGCAATACCCATCTCAGGAAAAATACCAATTCCAAATATGAGGAGATAGTCCAAAATTAAATTGGTCACCGTAGTAAATAGATTGACCCACATAACTGGCCAATTACGGCCCTGCCCGGTAAAGAACCCGGCAAAAGCCGAGGAAAGAATTGGACCCAGACCACCAAAGCATAGAATTTTGAAATAGGTACTTTCCATAATTTGCAGTTTTTCGTTGTGCCCAACAATACTGAACAAGATGCTAGAGAATGGTGCTACCAGAAGGAGCATGGTGGCTCCGAAAAGGGAGAGATAGAGACTGTGCCAGAGGACTGCACCAACCTTATGATCTTCCTTTGCACCTACATATTGAGAGACGAAGGTGCCTGCATAGCTCACAGTGCCAATAAAGAGGCAGATGAATGCAAAATTAAGAATCCCCGCTGGTACTGCAGCTGCCAGGGCTTCTTCAGAGTGCCAACTTAGAAACATGCGATCGACAAATTGTTGAATTGACCAGGAACCGGTGCTCAAGATCAGTGGGAATGCCACTACCAGAACGTGACGATAGCCAAACTCTGAAGCCCACCTGTTTTTTATACTGCTAAGCAAATCAATTAGCTCCTCTACATCCCATCACGCTGTTTCGGCTTTCCATGAACCTATCAATTGATACTCGAAGCATACTAATCATCATTAGCAATTAATCACCTGGATAATCTCCACCTTACCATGGGTTTCTAATAGAATGGGCGTAGTTTGGAATTGAATAATTATTATCTATCCTGAACTTCAAATTATACTACCTTAATAGCAAGGCTTATAGCTAAAGGTAGGTATATTATCGAATTTCGGGCTGAAATAATCCACGATCTACTTTGCAAAATCATCGCAAATAAAATTTCAACCCCTGATATGAATTTATTTATTTCATACTGTCAAGCATTAGCAAAATCAAGTCTGATCCATGAGATCCAACACGGCCGACTTAACCTTGATCAAACGTTATCCAGTCAAAACCAGCTTGATGATTTTGCCATTGATTGTATAGCTGACCTCTTCGCCCGAGATAGTGCAGGGAATCTGTTTTTGATTCGACGGTACTTTGAACCGAAAATGGCGGATTTGGATGAAACACCACAATCAGCAATCATTCTCTTGCGTAAACTCATTGCTTCCCGAGTCCATCAATCGCTCATTTCTCTTTTTAGTCAGGTGGATCAAGGTGGCTGGAAAATATGGCGTAATTTGAGTTTAGTAAGCAAACGTAACCCGTATATCCATGAATTTTCATATCTGTCGAATTCTTACTACTATTACGATGAAAGCGACATCCCCCGCTTAGTTCCAGATAGTTTAAACCCTGATGGAGCAATATTGCCAGACGCGTTGCTCAGTGAATGGTTACAGGTTAATTTGAAAGAATACTACGGTTTACCCCAGGCAATACTCGGTGTATTAAAGCACTTAGGCACAGAAAGTGAATATCGACAATTTCTGGAAAAAGCTAGACTCTTTTACACACTTAAACAGCACCTTAATGTTACATACATTGATATTGAGGAGATTGAAAGCTTGGGTAGCTGGGAACCGCTAAAGGGGGACAATAAATCAGCTTCCGATCCACAAAACCTAATTATTCAACTAGATAAATACATTTCTATTGAACTTTTATCAAAATACATAGACAAGGGGAAAATATCTTCTGAGCTGAGTAAGGATTATTTTAAAATACTACAGATATATTTTTCAGATTTGATAGCGGATGGATATGTTGAAAAATTGCAGAAGTATCTGTCTCTCACAGGCAATGACCATCTCCTAAATGACGAATGGTTGCTCCACCGTGGACGGCTTGAATATATGATCAAACTTGGGAAGGCCTGGCTCCGTGAACAAATCAAGTCAGATGAAATTTCGACACACAGCAAAATGAGAGTATACAATAACATATGATAAAATGCTTATCAGAAATGCAACTTGAGCAGGTGGCACTCGAGCAATTGAAAAACGCTAAAATGCCAAAGCCACAGCATCTTGGCGAATGTGGATTTTGCATGTCTACCTATTTACAAATGATAGAATATTATACTCAATCCCTGGCAGAGCTCAACACAATTGATCAATCCTCCAGAGAATCCACTATCAACCAGAAACTCCAACTGCATGGAGAAAATACATACAGATTTAATTACATTCATATACTCCAGGCAAAGGAAGCAATTCCAAGATATACAAAGACATTGGTTGCTGATGCAGGAATTTCAACGGTCTCGGACCCAATTAAAAATGTGGGTGTTTTTGCCAGCGGTGATGAGCGTCTGATGGTCAGAATTCTAAGAGGAGCAGAAGATGACTACTCCTTGTATCTTCTCTCAGATTTAAAAGAATTATATCAAAACGTATTGGTTAGAATTGTTGGCTTTGACCATGATTACGTCTCAGACACGAATGGCTGTGTTAAGCTGGGTAACATTGACCTCCCCGAAACTGAGAATCTGGGCATTGAGGTCAGAAGCACCGGAGAGACCTACGATTTGAAGAATGTATTTCCAGGTGTTGGAGCTCTTTTAGGTGAATCTCAAATAACGGTTAAGCATAGTGAAGACCATCGGTTAAAAATGGAAATAATCTCCATTGAAGGCAAATTCAATTTAAAAATAACCATCTCCGAGTCTGTCCAGGACGATGGACTCAATCATGTAAAGATACTGGCTGTAAAAAATGAAATCCATACCGAAGTGAAAGACTTCGTCAGGGGTGTAGCACTTTTCGAGGATATTCAGGATCCCGCAGATCTCCAACTAAAAATCTTTGCCTAAGTCTTTCGTTAAATGACAACAATCCTTTCCCTTACTGAATTCGAAGCAGCTTTCCAATCCCTCCAATTTCGATTGGCACTTAATCTTAGCGAGAGACTCAAGACTCGCCTGTTGGGGGAATTCTGTCTTCTGTTACAGAGTCGGAAAAACTCAATTATAAATCATTCCTACTATCAGGAGTTAATGCCACACTTTCAACAATATCTAGCTACTGAGAGCCTGGCTTTCCAACCGGCTGGCTTACAAGAGGCAATTTATAAAACGCTAAAATATACTGAAGAGAGAGCCGAGTTTGAAACTGCGAACGATAGTTTTAGAAAATTAATTCGTATCGTAAAGCGCCAATTGCTAGTATCACTTACGCATTTGCAGGAGTTCGAGGCTGCAGTACTTTTGGCTTTTGAAAATGATCCAGATCAGGTGGACAAAGAAATATTCTCAACTATTGCCAGCATTGAAGATGTTTGTGAGGTAGCAGAGCGTCAGAATTTCCCAGTAGAGATACTCAAAGTCTTCCAGGAGATTCGTGATAGTAACAATGAAGAAACAACAGGGTATAGTCGCCGCAAAGTTTGGATCCCCCTTGTTGAAAAAATCGAAGATACTCCGGGTAAAGAAATCATTGTAGGAACCATTTACCCCCTTGAATTAGATATTGAAGCTCGTCAGAATGAGCGTTCAAGGGATATCATCACTTTTAATAATCACCCCCTTGCCCAGGATGATCTGGTGAATTATCAAGCCCAGGACGCTTTAAAAGCAGCACGTAGCAGACATAAGTTTTTGAAGAAGCCCAAAACATCCCGATACACGGTGGCTTTTGGCTTTCCTTCAGTTGGGCATTATTTAGCTGGAGCCAGTTTCGGATTTGGGATGTCGCTACTGGCCCTTTGTGCTTTCGAAAGAGAAGCAAATCTCAGAAAACAATATTCTGTTTCCAAGTCAACAGCATTTACTGGAGGGATTGATTTTACTGGACAAATGCGGGCTGTCAATTCTGTGGGATTGGATGAAAAAATAGCTACAGTATTTTATTCCTCATTGACAAGCCTGGTTGTCCCACAGGAGAACGCTTTCGAAGCGCAGATGATTGTAGATGAATTGTTATTAAAACACCCCCAAAAGAAATTCTCTCTAATTCCGGAACAAAATCTTCAACAAATGCTGGAAAATCGAGATATTCTAATCTATAAAAAAATGCCACTAATAGAATGGGCCAGGAATCACATCACCCGGTCATTGATATTAAAGACATTTTTGCATATGATGCTTGCAGTACTACTCACCCTCGGTGCAATTTCTATATTTTCGGATGACAATCCATCTGAGTATAAGGTGGAAGGTGAAAGTGTATTAATATTCAATAATACAGGAAAATTTCTCTGGAGTATAGACCTCGGTCATACTCCAGATTATCTGGAGGTCATCAACCCTCGTAAACCTATTTATCGTAGATTGCAAATTAATGACTATGATGGAGATGGTGAGAACGAAGTCCTCCTTGGAACCCAAGTGAAACAACATGAATTTAATGGCCGGCTATACTATCTCGAGACTGATGGTACTGTGAAGTGGATGTTTTCAGAACATCCCATCCTTCAATTTGGGGGAGCGGAGTATACCGATAATTATGGGGTTGGTTTCATCTTCCCTTTTAAACATGCAAATTCCACAGTATATGATATATATGCCAGATTTTCACATATGCCCTGGTTCCCGAATCGTCTTGTAAGATTTGATATTAATGGAACCCAATTGGATGAGTTTATCCATCCCGGGGGCATTTATGATATGGAAGTTTGTGATCTCAACCAGGATGGTGAGATGGAGATCATCCTCGGATGTACAAATAATGCATTTAATGATGCCGCAGTCGCAATCATTCCATCCCGGGGGTTTAAAGGAACCACTCCCAGGTGGGAAAATACTCGCCAATTGGATGGGAGTAAGGTCGATTCAAATCTCATATATATAAAATTCCCCACTTGGGGTGATTATGATTTCAATGATTCAGGTGCACGTTCCCATGTTGATGATATTTTTCTGGACAGTGATAGGGGGTTTATTGTTTCTGTTGTCCTGGGGGGTACGACAGAAACTGGATCATATCTATACAGTTTTGATTTGAATCTGAATTTAACAGGGCTATCTGTTTCAGACGGATTTCTAAGCCAGTACCATAGAAAGAATAGTCGGGACTTTTTTGAGGAATTTGACAGAGCTGAGTGGTATGAGAAAATGACTCAAATTGATGTATGGCGGGATGGTCAATGGTTAGCAACAAGTCGTGATGATTAGTGTAATTATCCTCTTCTAACAATTTCACCCAATTCAGATTCAAAGCGCTTCCCATAGGAGAAATGATGATCCCATGTTTGCTTGCATGGTGGCGGTTTTCCCCTTACCTTTCTAATATTTACAGTAGATTTGCAGATCAATGTAATGAAGATCAAACTGACAGGTACTAGATGACTATATCCATGATATTTGTACTCGCCGTTCTCGGTGGAGCCGTAATTCTCTTTGTTACGGAGTGGATTCGTGTTGATCTCGTAGCTCTGTCCGTATTACTCATATTATCCATCTTTGGGGTTATCACACATTCCCATGCTATTGCAGGATTCAGTAATACAGCAATTATCACCATTGCCTCAGTGCTGGTATTAAGTGCTGGTTTGGTCCGGACCGGTGTGGCTCAAATTCTCGGTGGGCAGATTCTAAGACTTTCCGGGGATAGCGAAATCAGGCTATTGGTCATCATGATGGTGACTGTTGGAGCATTATCCGGAGTCATGAATAACATTGGTGTGGCAGCCCTCATGCTGCCTGTCGTTATGGAAATTGCTCATCGGACAGGTCGATCACCCTCAAAATTATTAATTCCTCTCGCTTTTGCCTCCTTATTTGGTGGTCTGACGACACTCATTGCAACCGCTCCCAACATTCTTATCAGCAATGCGTTGGAAATGGGAGGGCTACGCCCATTTGGTTTATTCGATTTTACCCCAGTGGGAATTATAGCTATGCTGGTGGGAATTACTTATCTCGTTTTGTGGGGCAGACATATGCTCCCCGATAGAGATTTGGGTCGCTCTACATCCATCGCTGATACCCTTAATGGTCAGTATGAGCTCAATGACCGTCTCCTGACAATGAGCATCCCAGCAGATTCAGCTTTAAAAGATAAAAATCTGGCTGAAAGTCGTCTTGGATCCGCTCTGGGGTTTAATGTCCTCGCTATTCTCAGGGGAGAGCAAACCCTCCTGGCTCCAGGACCTGATACTCAACTACGCGCTGAAGATAAACTGCTGGTAGGAGGGAGAAGGGATCAGGTCGGTACACTCCAGGACTGGAAAACGCTTACCCTGAAACAAGGATGGCTAGTAGGTGAACACGAGTTAAACGAGGCACTGCGCTTTGCAGAATTCAAAATTTCACCTGACTCCAAATTCATCGGTAAAACATTTAAGGAAGCAGGAACACGTAATTCATTTGAGATAAATATCATTGCAGTTATTCAAAAAAATAAGGTGCGGGTCTCGCGCCTGAGAAATTATCGATTTAACCCGGATGATTTACTCATTACCATTGGTCAAACAGATAAGCTGGATGCCATGGCAGCAAGTAAGCAGGTCAATGAGTTCGACTATGTAACCCCGCGCAAGATTGCACTGAAATACAAGTTACATCGACATCTCATCGGAATTCATATCCCGGAAGATTCCACCCTGGCAACCCGTAGTATTGCTCGAAGTCATTTGAAGAGTGCCCTGGGAATCAACGTATTAGGTATTCGAAGAGGGGATGAAGTAATCTTTATGCCGCCCCCTACTCACGAGCTTGAAGCAAATGATATTCTTATTGTCATCGGGGAATCCGAAATATTAGAAATTCTACACAGTTTGCAAAATTTGGAGTTGGAGGAGCAGTCTGAAAATGATCTGGAGCGCCTGGAATCTGATGAAGTGGGAGTAGCAGAGATCACCTTGTCACCTCGTAATTCCGCAGCAGGAAAAACGATTGGTGAGCTCTATTTCCGAGAAAAATTTGGTCTTACTGTTTTGGCCATCTGGAGGAGGGATAGAGCCTATCGTACCAATCTCCGGGATTTTGTGTTGGAACCTGGAGATGCCCTTATGGTGTATGGTTTACGACAAAATCTGGGGATGCTCCAGAAGGAAGATGATTACATCATCATTAGTGGTTTGGATCAGCCATTGTACAAAAAAGATAAGGTCATGATTGCTGCTGGAATTGAAATTGGTGTATTGCTGGCCGTCGCTGTTGGTTGGTTGCCCATTTTTATTGCTGCTCTGGGCGGTGCTGTCCTCATGGTCCTCACAAAATGTCTCACTATGGATGAAGCCTATGAAGCCATCGAATGGCGAGCAATTATGCTTATCGCTGGTATGCTAAGTCTTGGCGTAGCGATGCAAGAAACCGGCGTAACAATCTTGCTGGCAGATACTGTACTAGGGTCGCTGGCTTTTCTAGGGCCACAGGGTATTATTGCTGGCTTGTATATTATCACCTGTCTTTTTGCCCAGGTCATGCCCACAGCCGCAGTTGCCGTTCTCATGGCGCCTATGGCCATCGTCACGGCTTCAAATCTAGGACTATCACCCTATGCTCTGGCCATGGTTGTGGCCTTGGGTAGTTCAGCCAGTTTCTTAAGCCCTGTTGGGCACCCTGTGAATCTTCTGGTCATGGGAATTGGTGGGTATCGGTTTACCGATTATACCCGTGTAGGATTGCCCCTGGTAATTCTTTTTGGTCTAATCGCAGTCTTCATATTGCCACTATTCTGGCCACTTCACCTTTGATAATCAGTAACAGCAAATAGAGAGACATGTTGGAGCAGGGGGATAGACCTCCATTAGAATTCAGCCGACCGGAAGTCATAGATATTCTTAGTAATTATTATAACTCTTTAAAATGATCTAGTTGATCTAGCTTTTTCAAACAGGTCATTTAATTAAAGTCCTGGGTGAAACCAGGACTTCTGTTATAGTCACAACTCTCAGACCCTAATATTCGATTCAGTTTACAAATCATTAATTCCTTTAAATTGATGAATCCCATATAGGATTGATATACATTCTATATCGATATGAGTAATATCACCGATATTTTCAAATTCAAATTGTGTAATTAAAATCATATAAGTACATAGATAACAGTATAATATGGATGTTTATCTTATGCTTGGCACAAGCCTTGTGATAGAAACAAGCATGACATCAACTCGAACCCTGCATTCGAATCGAACTGATATTAATGAAAATATCTCAATTCGTGACCGTGCACATCGTTTATTGGGAATATTATGGATAAAATAATTGAGAGATCTAAATGGCAAAAATATAGACCCTTTGCTGGAGTTGCTGGAGTTGCTGGCATCATTGTATCAGCACTTGTTATAAGCGCTGGAGGTGGCGACACTCTAAGAATAGATAACCGGCGGATTGGAATTAGCACGGTTGAAAAAGGTGAATTTCAGGAATTTATTGCTCTCAGTGGTGCAGTAGTACCAATCAAAACTTATTTCCTGGATGCCATTGAGGGCGGGCGGGTTGAAGCCAGATACATCGAGGCCGGGACCTTTGTTGAGAAGGGCGATAAAATCATCAGTCTCGCCAATACCAATCTGCTTCTGGATATCATGTACCGGGAAGCTGAGTTGTTCCAGCAAAGTAATAACCTGCGGAACACCAAACTGGCTATGCAGCAAAATCGTTTGAATATCCAGTCCCAATTATTGGATCTGGATTACCAAATCCTTCAATCAAAACGCGTGTTTAATCGTAATGTAAAACTCGCAGATAAATCCATGATATCCAGTGAAGAGTATGAGTCCAGTCGGGATGATTACCAATTCCTGATAAAGAAACGCAGTCTGACACTCCAGTCGTTCGAGCAGGATTCCATTTATCGTGAAGTTCAGGTAGAGCAGTTGGAAAGTGGCTTGCAACGTATGCAGGACAACATGGAAATTGTGAAACAAAATCTGGAAAATCTTGTTATCACAGCACCTGTATCTGGTCAATTGACCTCCCTGAATGCAGAAATTGGTGAAGCCAAAGTCAGAGGTGAACGTCTTGGACAAATTGATATTCTTGATGGGTTTAAGGTGAGTACACCCGTAGATGAACATTTTATCACACGCGTGCAGCTCAATCAATCCGCCCATTTTAGTATTGGTCCAAATGAATACACCATCACTCTAAATAAAATATACCCCGAGGTAGTTAACGGTCAATTTCGGATAGAACTCGGATTTGATAATGCAGAACCAGAAGATATCCGTCGAGGCCAGACCTTACACATGCGGCTGGAGCTGGGTAACTCGGAGCAAGCCATTCTTCTGAGACGTGGTGGTTTTTATCAGGAAACAGGCGGGCAGTGGGTTTATGTCCTGGATGAAGGTGGAGAGAGCGCTAGCAAACGAGAAGTCAAACTTGGGCGACAAAATCAGGATTATTACGAGGTGCTGGAAGGGCTGGAACCGGGTGACAGGGTCATCACCAGCAGCTATAGACAATTTGGTGATTACGAACAATTATTTTTTAAAAATGAATCATAATAGAAGAATCCAAGGAGATCAAAATGATAAAGACAGAAAAACTCAATAAGGTGTTTCGATCGGATGAAATTGAAACCACAGCATTAAATGAGATTGATCTCGATATTAGTGAAGGCGAATTTGTCTCCATCATGGGGCCCTCAGGCTGTGGAAAATCCACATTGATGAATGTCCTTGGCCTTCTGGATAACCCCAGCTCTGGAAAGTTTCACTTTCTGGGTGAAGAGGTAAGTCAGTATACAGAACGTCAACGGGCTGATTTCCGCAAAGAAAATATCGGATTTGTTTTCCAGAGCTTCAACCTAATCGATGAACTCAGTGTATTTGAAAATGTCGAGTTACCTCTGCTGTATCTCGGTGTACCAGGATCTGAACGCAAGGAACGTGTCAATGCAATGCTGGATAAGATGGGTGTAGGACATAGGAGTAAACATTATCCTCAACAACTCTCAGGTGGTCAACAGCAACGTGTAGCTGTCTCTAGAGCTTTGATAGCCAATCCAAAAATTGTCCTGGCAGATGAACCTACAGGTAACCTGGATTCACAGCATGGTGATGAAGTGATGAATTTGCTTAAGGACTTGAATGCCCAGGGGACTACTATTGTTATGGTGACACACTCCCCAGCATATGCAGCTTATGGAAATCGTACTGTGAATTTATTTGATGGCAAAATTGCCGATGAAACATTGAACGGAAATTTTCATGTCTAAGCGATTTGTTTTGCAGCGAATAGGAGTTGTCTTATGTGGTTAAGTTATATAAAAGTGGCCTTAAGATCATTGATCAAACAACGTCTGTATGCCTTTATAAATATTGTGGGTTTAGCTATTGGTGTCACCACCTGTATCCTGATTTTGATGTTTGTAAGATATGAGCAGGGCTTTGATCGATTTAACGAGAATGCGGACAATATTTACCGACTGAATCTTGAAGGTAAACTGGGCGACAATGAGTTTAGGATGACCAATTCTACCGCTCCGGCTGGACCTACCATGTTGGAAGAATATCCAGAAGTTGTCAATTACACCCGTATTCGTAATACTGGATTCCCTGTCTTGCGTTATGGGGACAAAGTCTTCTCAGAAGAGCTATGGTTTCAGGCCGATTCGACCGTTTTTGAGGTGTTCACCATTCCCATGTTGATTGGTGATCCCAAGACAGCCTTGACCCAACCGCTCTCTGTTGTGATCACTGAACGCATGGCTAAGAAGTATTTTGGCGATGAAGATCCACTTGGTAAAGTCTTGAATTCTGACAATGTGGTAGATTTTACGGTAACTGGAGTTGTGCAGGAATTGCCAGATGATTCACATTGGCATTTCGATTTTCTAGGATCCATGGTTACCTATGGTGATTCTCGCAACCCAATGTGGCTGAATAATAATTTTCAGACATATTTGCAACTTGCCGAAGGAGCAAGCGCAGCCGAGTTCGAGGCAAAATTCCCCGACTTGATTCGTAAGTATGTGGGTCCCGAGGTACAGCAATTTCTAGGTATATCGTTTGATCAATTGATGGAAAGAGGAGATGCCTATGCCTTCTTTCTAACGCCACTGACTGATATTCACCTTTACTCTAATTTATTGGGTGAATTTGAGGTCAACGGAGATGGGCAAACCGTGACCATATTTGCGTATATTGCTATTTTTATCCTGCTTTTAGCTTGCATTAATTATATGAACCTGTCCACTGCCAGATCCATGAGTCGCGCCCGTGAAATTGGTATTCGGAAAACTCTGGGTGGCAATCGGGGACAAATTATTGTCCAGTTTCTGGCTGAATCAATCTTCGTGACTTTCATTGCATTTTCACTGGCTTTATTGTTGGTGCAAATGATTTTGCCCTGGTTCACGGAACTAATCGATACGCCCTTAGTTCTGGAAATATCTGACCTGCCCTTCGTTCTAATGTGGGTGATCCCGGTGGGATTACTGGCTGGAAGTTATCCCGCTTTTCTGTTATCATCGTTTAATCCGCTCAAGGTATTGAAAGGAAACAGTGTGTCAGGTAAAGGAGGAAATTGGTTGCGTAATGGATTGGTGATTTTTCAATTCGCTGTATCAGTAACGTTGCTCATCTCCACCATGGTTATCCGGGATCAATTGGATTATATACAGACTAAAGATTTGGGCTTAAATCCAGATAATCTGCTTATTGTAAAAAAGACAGATGATATTGGTAGAACCATTCAGGCTTTTAAAGCCAGTCTGCGAGATGATCCAGGCACAATTCTGGTAAGTAATAGCACGGCTATCCCAGGTAATGAAGATGGTTTAAACGGTAATGCTTCAACCATGTTGGTGAATGATGTTGAAGAGACTCGTCTGGTGGCCAGTTTTCTGGTGGATCATGACTATGCAGCTGCCTATGAGCTTACGATGGCAGAGGGACGATTCTTTTCAAGAGAACGCGTGACGGACACAAACGCAGTCATTCTGAATCAAGCCGCAGTGAAAGCATTTGGTGTTGAAGACCCAGTCGGTAAGGATCTCATCACCTTTTTCCGAAACACACCAACTCCTATCAAAATCATTGGAGTCGTTGAGGATTATCATTTCGAAACTCCGCAGAACGAAATTCGCCCCATGGCAATGTTTCTCCTGGGAGATGGTACAGCACGATTCCGTCCTAATTGGGGAAAATTTGTGACCCTGAAATATGATCCAAATCGTCTGGATGGAACCTTAGCTCATATAGAATCAACCTGGAAACAATTAGCTGGAAACCAGGCTCTGGAATATGTTCATTTTGATGAACTATACGGAGAAATGTATAGAACTGAGCGACAGTCCGCAAATATTGTTTTAATGTTTGCCGGCTTAGCCATCTTTATTGCCTGTCTCGGCTTGCTCGGTTTGGCATCATTCAATGCAGAGCGGCGTACCAAGGAAATCGGTATCCGCAAAGTATTGGGCGCATCGGTCAGTAATGTGCTACTCTTACTATCAAAAGATACTCTTAAATTGATGTTGATTGCTGTTGTTGTGGCCATCCCCATTGCCTATTACGCCATGAGTGAATGGTTGAAGAACTATGCATACAGGATAGATATCAGCATTATGATCGTTGTGGGAGCATCTCTTATTGCGATGTTGGTAGCGGTAATCACAGTCGCCTGGCAATCCTATCGAACAGCAGTAGCCAACCCCGTGAAGTCTCTGCGATACGAATAATACTTGTATAGAAAGAACCCTGCAAATCCCCCTCATCATGTGAATGGTGGGGGGCTTTTTGTTTAAGCTAAAACTGCCTGGAGGCACTCAGACTGAAACGGTAAAGCAATTCTCCATCTTCATGCTCAAACCGGGTGCGCAGTCTGAGACGCTGCAGTCCAGGAACCTTTGCAGAAAAAGAGATTTCCGGTAAGTGTCGGGTTCTAAAACTGGATTCACCCAGGATTCTATAAAGAAAAATTTCATCATACAGGTCAACATCCAGCCAGGGAAGGACATCCCTACCAACAGATGCATAAACACGACCACCCTCACTGAGATATGAAAACATGGCCATCCCGCCGGCATTCAACTTGAGGGCTTGTGAAGAGAAATTTCGGTGATTAAAGGAAAGTCCGTATATGGTAATTTTCCGGTTAGTCCCATCTCCCCGGAAACTGGCCTGCCCACTGATTGTCATCCCCGAACCCAGCATGAGGCTCATATTGGTGTTAAAGGTATGTCGCGCCGCCTGCTCATATTCGGTCTCAGCCGTATCTAGCAGGTGAACGACGTTTTCGCGGTAGCTGTAACGCGAGCTGCTGATGAGGGAACGCCAGGGTCTCCAATTGACTGAAGCACGAAACCGCGTTAGTGACACAGTACTCTGAAATTTAGATTGATCCTGCAAATCGAGATCGAATTCAGTATATCCTCGCAGTCGAAGACTTGGACTCAACCTGGCTGAGGATCCAAGCAGTAAGTAGTTTCGTGAGAACTGACCTGATTCAGTTTCTCCAATGACTCCAAATTGCACTTTGCCCCATTTAAATTGTTCTTCATCAAGGAGACCAAATTTATTGCGTTGAATCTGCCCCTGGATGTCATTGATATTGGACATCACCCCAGCAGCAACAGCTACTATTCTTTGATCTGAATTCCAGGTAAGTCCCAGGCCATCAATTGTCCCCAGCATAGAAAATTGTGGATGATACATACGTCCCAGTAGATAACTAAAACGATTGCCAGGGTTGTCATAGCTCAACATGATGGAGTAAATACTTGTCTGGGTGAGAGTATCTCCGGAGGAGCGATTGCTGCGTAAATATGTACTTACATCAAGATGTCTGATTCCCAGATCAAGCACCTTGAATTGGCCGTAGATAGCACCAGTCGTTTCCCGGACTCCACTGGTGTCGCCACCTCGGTCTGAAACTCGAGTAGACACATACCCTGTGAAGGAAGGGGAAAATCTATCTACATCCAAGCTCATGTTGCTGGGTGTTCGTGGATTAAAAGCACTGCTATCTAAAAATACCTGAGCCAGGGGTTTGGTCTCGGAAGGGTCTTCAACTACTGGGGCAAGAAGTACTTTATTTGTCGATGTTAAAGCAACCTCAACCTGAACGTCATCCCCAATATCCCAGGCAATAGATGCAGGATCCAAAGCCTCCATGGCAGAGGATGCTCCGCTGGTTTGCGAGATCAGGGCAATACCCAAAAAATCATCATATCGATAGACCTTAACACTATCGCCAACTTGTACACCTGACTTTTTGCCCAGGTCGATATAAGCCTGATCCCGACTTATATAGGTGATAGAGCCTGTAAGCAATTCTGCTCCAATGCCAGAACCAGTCAGTACCAACATCAAAATTAGATTGGGTAGTATGTTTTTATTGAGCTGTTTCATTATTCCCAACATGTTATTCATTCCCCCTGGGATGACAGAAGTAACAGTCATTTGAATCCACTCCGTTGCGTGGGTATGTCAAACCGTTGCGTCGCTCACAATCATTACCTTCACAGTGTTCATCATTCATATCGGCTTCATCATGACAACCCGATCCAAAGCAAGTAAACGCTTGATACTCACCAGATTGCTCATGACAATCTGAGCAGGCATCCCACTCACCTCGATGTTGTCCACTATAAATCGGGAAGAAGACATCATGGTTGATGGCCAGTATTTGATCCCAACGCGTGGGGGCATGGCAGTTTGAGCAATCTGTCTGAGGAGATAGATCAACATGAGCCGGCAATTCAAGACTGAAGTCTCTCGCATGACACGCCTGGCAATCCAGAGAGGGCAACATTCCAGGAGTCGTATGACATAAATAACAACTCTGGGATTGGTGGGCCGCCAATAGTGGAAACAGGGTCTCATTGTGCCGACGATAGGCCATGGCGGGATCCCAAGCCTCAGCACTATGGCAAGCTTCGCAATCATTGCCCCAATAGTTCTGATGGATATCCTGATGACAATTCACACAATCCGAACCCTTTACAGAGAAGCTGTGGAATTCATCGATTGTATTTCCTGAATGGCATTGAGTGCAGGCTAGGTCAGCATGCTTGTAAAGCAGCCGAAAATCGGTGGCTTGATTATGATCAAAGCTGGGAGTTTCTGATAGGGGGAACCAGGATCCAGATAGATGACATTCCAGGCATGAGCGGTCCTCCTGCATCTGAGAAAGTGCAAACAGGGGAAGCACTGTGCTGAGAAATATAAGTCTAATGTGTTTCAATGGGCTTTTTCTCAGTCGGTTGAGATCGGGTCGGCATTTTGATGAAATTCAGGATGTCACCTTCACAATCGTTCTCATCGCCAGTGGGGTGACAGGTCAAACAGTCTTCAGGGGTTACGCCTGTCGATGGATATGTAATTCCATTACAACTCTCACAGTTAGTGCCTTCACAGTGTTCATTATTCATTTCGGGCACGCTATGACAACCCCCACCAAAACAGGTGAAAATACCATAGTCGGTACCATCAACGTGGCATTGTGAACAGTCATTCCATTCTTCTCGATGTTGACCACTGTAAATAGGGAAATATTGCCCATCATGATCAAAGGTTGAGGGTTCCCAGGCTGTCGTGGTATGGCAGGTCTCACATTCCAAGGGGAAGGAGGCTCCAGCATGATTTGGATCTGTTACAGAATTATAATCCGATAGGTGGCAACTGCCATCGGCGCAAGTCCTTGGCTGGGCTATAATTTGCCAGGGGGAGTGACAACTCTGACACGCGACAATTGTGTGAGCACCCTCAAGAGGATAGCTGGTATTCTGTTCACCGTGCTGGAACTGTGATGGAGCCCAGGTACTGGTGGAATGACAATCCTCACAATTTTGCGAGAAACTCATCGTCTCATGGGGTGGATTGGTGCTGACAGCATAATTATCCTGATGGCAAGATGAGGACGCACAGGTTCTAATCTCAGTGGGTGGAGACCAGGTTTCATGACAACTACTGCAATTCATATCCAGGTGAGCGCCGTCAGTCAAAAAACCGGTTGTTTCAACATCATGGACAAAACTGCTGGGTGACCATTGGTCAGCTTGGTGACAGGTCGAGCAATCAGTAGGGAAGGATAGCTCAGCATGCGGTGGATCAGTGGTTCCCGTATATTGAACCATATGGCAGGTCTCACAAGTGATTGAAGTGGCTTCATGGGCAAATATGGAAGGTTCCCAGGCATTTTGTGAGTGGCATGTCTCACAAATATTCTGTGGATAACCGTTTTCATCGTGATCAGGGTTGCTGGTGTTGTCAAAATTACTCTGGTGACAGGCAAAGCAATCTGCTGAGAGTCCTGTCCACTGTTCTGTCTCATGGCAGGCAAAGCAATTTTCAGGTAAAAGATTGAGATGTGCGCCCTGTATCTCATATCCTGTCACATTGGGATCATGATCAAATGATGAAGGTTTCCAGCTGACCTGACCATGACAAACTAGACAATCCTGACTAAATCCATATTGAGTATGGTCAGGACTAGGTCCATTGGTAGTGGATGTATAATCCGGGAGATGACAGCCTTCGCAGGTGATGGGAAGATCATATCCGTCAACATGACAGGTTTCGCAGAGCAAGTTGGCGTGTGCCCCTTCCAGAGGAAATTGAGTTAATTCATGATTTAGTCCCTCATTCTCCCAGTCAATTGTAGAATGACAAACTTCACAGGTCGTTGGAATACCAAGCGCAATATGATTTGGTCCTGTAGTTTCCTCATAATTGACTTGATGACAATCAACACATTCGGATGGTTGCTCAGAGTAGGGTGCCATCGTATGACAAGCCTCGCAGCTCGGTCCAATATGGGAGCCGATTAAGGGATACTCTGTATCTGCGTCGTGATTCCAGGTGGTAGGGGTCCAAGCATTGACCGAATGACAATCATCGCAGGTTTCATCAAATTCAGCATCTTGATGTGGAGGAGTAACCGTAGCTTCCCAATCGCTCTGGTGACACCCATTACATGTCTCGGGGGTGTCATCAAAATTCTGTTGAGCGTGACAATCAGAGCAAAGTGTGGTTTCATGGGCACCTTCCAATACAAAGCCAGTCTGCTCATGTAGGAAACTTGAATTCCAGGTAAAGCTGTCATGACAGGATTGACAGTCCAAGGGGAAGCCCTCAATCAGATGCGCAGGTTCTGTCGTGGCTTCGAAATCAGTCATATGGCAGCTGACACATTCGGAAGGTGTGTTATCGGCACTTTGGGTGTGACAACTAGCACAGCTGGCTGTGTTATGCATACCCAGTAAATAGTATCCCGTATCATTATGATTGAATATGGAACTATCCCAGCGATTGCTCTGTGGTGTATGACAGGACTCACAATCATTTCCAAGATTTAGTATCTGATGAGAGGGGTTTTCGCTGGTGTTGTACTGGGCAGAATGACAACCGTTACAATTCAAAGGCAGGGAAACTCCTGATCCGGGGTTGCTGAGATGGCAGCTCTCGCAACTCAAGCTGCGATGGGGACCCCTGAGAGGAAAATTGGTCAGATCATGATTTTGCTGCTGAGTCGATAAGCTCCAACTATCCAGACTATGGCAGCGTTCACAATCCTGACCCCATTGATCATTATGAATATCATCATGGCAGCTCACACAGTCAGAAGAGACCTGTCCAAAATTATGTTTCTCAGCGGGTGTAGAGCCTGTATGGCATCTTCCGCAGTCTATGTCAGCGTGTGTCCCTTTTAATTCATAGCCCGTCATAATGTGGTCGAAATTCTGACCGATATCGGAAGTCCAGTCGCCCCCAGCATGACAAATCTCACAGGTCAATTCAGTTTCAATACCCTCCTCATCCTGGGCAAATACGAGACCGACCATCAGAAATAACAAGATGTAAAAAATAAGTCTCATCGCTTGAAATCCCCAAAACTGTGGCAGTCCTGGCATTTGTGAGCAATTGGTTTGAAGCGAATGGTATTCAATTTTGGTTCAAATTTATGACATTGGCCACATTCCAGATCCTGGTGTTGACCATCAATGGGGAATTCCGTCAGTTTGAAATGATCAAATTCTGGAATTGGCCAACTTTGAGTGGAATGACAATCTTCACAAATCTGCTCATCAAATTGTTTGGAATGCACATCATCGTGACATGCATTACAGCTTGAATTGGTATCTTCATATAGAACCACATCATCACTACTCTTGTGGCATGCTGCACAGGCCAAGTCAGTGTGCTTCCCAGTTAGAGGAAAAAAAGTTGTGGCATGGTCGAAGGACAAATCCGTCCATTCCGAGGTCTTGTGGCAATTCTCACACCAGTTACCATTCTGCTGATAGCGTAAAAATTGCTTCCCATGGATGGTTGAATGGCATGACTCACAGGCTAGAGGATTCCAGCTATAAACTGGTTCATCATTTTGCTCATGACAAAAAATGCAGGGTTGCGCAAGATGCGCTCCATCGATTGCAAATCGAGTATTCCGATGTTCGATCACTCCGAATAATGGGGGAAAGAAACCTCGGACGCTATGGCATTGATCACAAGAATTGTCACGTTCTGGTTTCTGAAAGATTCCCGCATGATTATCCGCATGACAATCCGAACACTGATCAAAGCTAGCGGTAAGTTTGAAGCGATCTTCTTTCGTGTGGCATAATGCACATTCCACAGTCGCATGCATACCTACGAGAGGATAGCGTGTAGTCTGGTGATTAAAAGCACCGGCCACATCCTCCTGTTTAAAGGTATTCTCAGAATGACATTTGAGACAATTTGTGCCAAAGGATCCCTTATGTTCATCTCGGTGGCAATTCGTACACAGATTATATTTCAAGCCCGAAAACTGTTGAACCTGAAAATCACCAACAGCTTTCTGTGAAGCCGTATGGCATTTTTCACAATCCAGCTGTTTATGTGCCCCTCGCAAAGCAAAATTGGTCTCAAAATCGTGATCGTAGTCATCTCTAGCTGCAGCCCAGTTATTTTCATTGTGGCAATCGTCACAGGTTTGGTCCAGGAATTCGTTAGCATGAACATCCGCATGACAATTGGCGCAATCCGTACCTAAACCCAGAAAGGTCGAGGAGAGGACGTCACTAGTTGGTTGGGATTTGGCATAATTCAGAATATCCTCTGAAATGATAAATTCGCTTTTGTGACATTCATTGCAATTCAGTTTTAGGTGTATACCCTCAAGTTCGTAACCTGTTTGCAGGTGATCGAAATCCTTTTGAGAAGGCTCCCAGTGGATCATCTCAAATTTTCTATCCATATGATCCGAATGACAACTGAGACAATCCTTCTCCTCGATATTGCCATGGAAGCCAAGCTCTTCCTCAATCCTGGTTTGGATTGGTGTATGACATGCCAGACACTTCGGACTTAAATCTTTACTACCCCAGGTGTGACAGGTCAAACAGTTGGTAAATCCTGAAAGATGGGCATGGGCCTCTGATAGTGGTCCAGGACTCAATTGAGCCTCCAGGATTAGAGGATTAAAAAGGATGAAAAACAATGCGAGAAAGGAAAATCTCATTTTCATGAAAGCGTTGAGGTCCCAAATTTTATACCTATCGAATTCATAAGCTTGAAGGGTGGAATTCCACCAGCAAAAATGAAGACATAATCATTTTGCAACTTCTTCTGTTGCTCGAGGTGATTGAGGATTACATGATCCTCATGAATGGAATCCACGGTAGATTCATAAAGAATATTTATCCATCCATTTTTCACAGCTTTGGCAACTTGTTCATCATTTCTGGTTTTTATTCTTGCGAAGCCCTTTTTACGATAGGAGAGGGTCACCGTATTTCCGGTTTGCTGGCCCAGTCCTACAGCTGCTTCCACTGCAGAATCACCACCACCTACCACCAGGATATGCTTATTCTGGTAGGACTCAGCATCCATTAATTTATATGCCACTTTACTTAAGTCTTCGCCAGGAACATCCAGCTTTCTCGGGGTGCCTCTTCGGCCAAGAGCCAAGACTATATAGTCAGTGTTCAGCTCACCTGCACTTGTTGAAATGCTATATCCATTGCCCTTGCTCTCGATTTTTTGCAACTGATGTCCAGTTCGAAAATCTGGGTGATGACTTTCAAATATTTGGTCCCAAATCTCCAACAATTCTTCCTTAGAATATTCTGAATTGTTCATTTCACCATAGCCAGGCATTTCGATGGGTTGCACCATGACAAGCTTCCGTCTGGGGTACTGCAGGATGGTACCGCCTGGTTCATTCTGATCAATGAGAATAACCGGGAGTCCCATTTCCATTAGAGAAATGCTACATGATAGCCCAGCTGGACCTGCACCAACCACAACAATCGGCTGGGAAGGAGTTGAGCCATTTAGCTTTGATTGTATGGATTTAGCAACTCTGGCTCCCTGATTCACGGCATTTCTAATCAAAGCCAGACCACCCAATTCCCCGATGAGATAAATGTTCTTAAAATTACTTTCAAGTTCTGAAGTGAGTTGAGGAATATCCTCTCTACTGGATATGTCACCCAAACCAACCTCAATTCCACCCACTGGGCAACTCTCCATGCAGACTTCGTGGCCCACACATTTGCTGCCATTGATGAGTACGGCTTTACCGCCCACGAGACCCAGGACTTCACCCTCTGGACAGACCTTGGTGCAGATTCCACAACCAATGCACTTCGACAAATCGATGATTGGGTGCTGCATCAGAGCTTTATTGGAGCCGATACGGACAGCTTCATTTAGTTTTTGCTGAGTCTGATTCTGCTTACGTTTCCACCGGATGAGATAGGGCAAAGTGAAGGCAAAAATGAGCAGAGCGCCTAGTAACCATGATAATACGGATTCGTTGTTTAGAATATCCATGTAAATCCAAAACTTAAGGTGAGAATAATATGTAGGGTCAAAACAATGAAGATTGCGTAGGCAAAAGGCTTATGAATGACATGCCACCAGTGAAACACTTTGCTCACGGCATCCAGCACAATCACTCGCTGACTCATAATGAGCTGCTTCTCAATAGTTGCCTTAAAAAAGAGCAGATTCTGATTACTCACACCATAACGTTGCTCAAAATCTTTAAGAATGTGATTTAACTGATAGCGCCGTTTAAAATCAAATACAAGCAGGTGATAAAGGGAAACTAAGGTACCAGCTCCACCCAACTGAGGGGTTAAACCCTGCAGCTGATTGATATCTTCAGGTGTAATTCCGAATTCCATCTGGAGGGATCGCAGTTTCGATGCTTTCTCAGTATTTATCTGCTTCATGCTCATTTCATGACCATCCCGCCGACGCGGAATGTGACCATAGAGATATCGCCCAACGATGCCACTGAGCATGACGGCAATCATAGCCCAATACATGACACCAATAAGACCCTCAAATTTGAAAGCCGCGTGATAGCCAGCCAGAAGTGGAGCCACAATGCCAAACCACATATGGTACTTGAGCCACTGACTCAGCCGACCGATGCCCCGTAAACGGTTCCAACGCTTGCGAATGATATATACCCATAGTAAGAACATGAAGAATGCAGCGAGGAACCCAACACCATGTCCATACAGACCGGAGGGACCGTAGAGTCCGTCCAGTTCCTTTAAGAGGTATCGTTCCTCAACAGGCGTATTCAAATAGCTCAGGCTTTGGACAGAATAGATGACCAGGAATGCAATAGTTAGCGCGGAAATTAGGATGATTACATAATTATGGGATTTAGCTTTAATCAATATTTTAAACCACTTTCTTTCATCGAATTAAAAAGAATTGAAGAGCACTAATTTCCAAACGCACACAATAATAAATATATTCTCCTAAATAGACTTGTTCTAGATCATATACTCTGGACATATAAATAAGGGTTGTTCAATCCTGCGTGGAAAATAGTTTTCTCCAGATGCCATATCAAAATAATAAGTGTTATAAGTAGGGAAGAAATTCTGAACAAAGTTATGTCAATGGTGAACAGAGTCCTTCTTGTGAGTATCCTATGCTTAAGTCCACTCTCGGGTGCTGATTTGAGCTGGTTACCCCAGGGATCATTATTTCCTACTCGTTACCTTGATCCGGCAGCTTGTCAACAAAGTATAAGCGTTTTGAGTTATGAAGTTGAAGGGGAGACCCAGCAGCTCATGTATGTCCCCATCTCATTGAGTATGCAGCAGCAATTTGTACGCTCAACACAATCTGAAATCTCCCAGTGGGAACTGGGTATCGAATTCACCATCTTTTCACAGTTCTCCATCGTGGATGTGGGTGAGGCATTCATGGGAGGACTTCAGAATGCAGATTACCGGATTTCCTCAGTATTTCACTACCAGCAGAACCTGTCCACTATATATCGGTTGAGTCTCTTTCATCAATCATCGCACCTAGGGGATGATTATATCATTCGCAATTTCATAGTAACACCTACGCTACGAACTCAAAACTATGAGCAATTGGACATCAGTCTGTACAAAAGATTTGATAGGTGGAATATTTACGCTGCAACTGGATACAATATCTCTCCCAATACAGTTCGAAAACGCCTAATGCTTCAACTGGGGGGCGATTGGCATCAGTTCGTGGTAGAGCAATCCGGAATTGGGCTTATCGCAGGGGTGGATATAAAGATATATGAGCACAATGATTTTCACCCCAATATGAGATTAGGTGTAGGAATTGAGTTTGCCAGAGGCACACCCTCACCCTTAAAATTATTGCTCAATTATTATCAGGGACACTTACCTTATAGCACGCTTGAATATCAAAAAGTAAGATTGTTTGGACTTAGTCTCATTTTCAACACTCCATCGAATATACATCTGTAAAGATGATTTAAGGAAACCCTGTATGTCGCTGAATAACAAGTCACTATACTATTTGACCAGCATTATTATTCTGTTGCTCATATCATGCAGTCACCAGAGCGCTCGTCCTGATCCCGAAGAAAAACTCATCCTCCAGAATGCCATGAAAAATGTATCAGCTGAGTATTCTAATCCGCGATTAGTGACTGGTGAACTCATTGTTAGTGTGGAAAATATTGAGCTTCTATCAGGTGCAGCTCTGGCCGAATCTAACCTGGCTGATAGCCTTCCGCCTGATGAACCGCCATCATTGCATATCTGGAGTTCAGGTATTCGTGATTATCAAACTCAAAAACTAATCTCCGAATCCACTATCCATCCACAACCGGATAACAGCTATCTCGATCCTGAGTACGGAAATCAGATTTTGTATTGGAACCCTGCTCTTGATGATGTTGACCATTTTGTCATTACGCGAAAATTCAGATATATCACCTTTGATTATCGTCCCCAAATCGATGGTGTAGCCGAACGTTTCAATTGGGATCAAATTCCCCAGGAGATAATTGAGAAATATACTCGACCAGAAAGATTCCTGGAACAGGAGGATGCTTTAGTTGATACCGTATTCCAACTATTGGAGAACATTGCCGATCCAATAAGTCAGGCAGAAGCCATATACAACTGGGTTCAGAAATCCATGACATATGTCTATCCTCCTAAAGAGAGAGGTGTTCAGTTTGCCTTTGAAACCCTTAGTGGGGATTGTGGCCAATATTCTGCTTTATTTATGACGATGTGCAGAATTGCCGGTATTCCCGCCCGCCAGCAATCTGGTTTTAACTTCGTGGGTGATAAGACAGGCGGACATGTCTGGTCAGAAATCTATTTACCCATAAAAGGATGGGTCCCAGTTGATGCAACGCGTGAAGACAGATTTCTATATCTAGACAATAAACGGCTGATCACTTCAATCGGTTTAAATATCCCCCTGCAGAATACACCAGGTTGGGCAACTTTTGAGAATTCTGAGGTTGAAAATGGTAGGACTGATTTTATGCAAATGTTTACACTGGTCAGCAGCGGAATAAATGCTGATTTTAGTATCTTGCGCAAGGTGAATCGTTCGGTCGAACTCCCCTAGTCAAAGGGGTGGAGAAGAGACCCATTTTCATGCCTTCCAATCATTCCTGAAGCCCATCTGAATCAATTCTGAAATCTAAATGAAAATATATTGACCTAACTTCAATATATCTTTTGACATAGCTATAGCCAAAAATTATACTATGCGGCTTTAGGAGAGCACTATGCTAATAAGTATGACCGGCTATGGCCGGGCCGAAGAAAAAATTGGTGATCTGAAGGTAGTTATCGAGCTGAGAGCTGTGAATAGTCGGTTCCTTGAATTCGTCATGCGTTTGCCTCGTGGATACGAAAAAGTTGAAGATGGTGCCAGAACCCATTTACAGTCATTATTGACCCGTGGAAGAGTGACCTTAACCATGAATATGGGGACTGAACAATCTGCCATTGGTAAGCCTCGTATGAATACAGAATTACTCCAGCATTACCAACAAATTGCTAACAATAGTGCTCAGGCTCTGGGTCGTGAGAGCGAAACTTTATCTATTGCTGAACTACTTCGCTTCCCAGACGTGATCACTTATGACACCAATGCTGAAGATCAGGTCAAATTTAATGCCGCTGTTTTAAAGCTTGTTAAAACGGCTGGAGATCAATTACAGGCCATGCGTTTACGTGAAGGTGAATTGTTGGAAGAAGCCATTCTGGAACAACTGAACAATATTGTTGAGATTAATGCCAGGATTCAAGCTGAAGACAGTGGTCGCTTGGAACACATTGCGGAAAAGATGCGTAAGAAGATAGCAGACAGTAGTTTAGAGGGTGAGTCTCAAATTGATGAGAAGCGTCTCGAACAAGAAATCGTGCTATGGAGTGATAAGCTGGATATTGCCGAGGAGATGACACGGCTGGATGCCCATATCCAACATTTCCGTGAACTGATGATAGAGAATGGCGATGCTGGCAAGCGCTTAAATTTCTTGCTTCAAGAGATGAATCGTGAGGCTAATACCATAGGGAGTAAAGCTAACTCAACACCCATCGGCCATGCAGTTGTTGAATTAAAAAATGAGATTGAACGTATAAGAGAACAGGTGCAAAATATTCAATGACATCACGCAGCGGTAAATTGATCATAGTAGCAGGCCCTTCTGGTACCGGCAAGGGGACAGTTGAAAATGCGGTCATGGAAAAATTTCCTGAGATTCAATTCTCGGTCTCTGTTACTACACGTCCTCAGAGGAGCTACGAGGTAGAAGGCCAACATTACTTCTTTATCAGCAAGGCCGAATTTCTAGAACGTATTGAACGTAATGAGTTGGTGGAGTGGCAAGAAGTATATTCAAAAAATGGCCATTTCTACGGCACCTTGCGCTCCTATGTAGATTCGGCTCTTGAACAGGGTCAGCAGCTTCTCATAGATATTGATATCAAGGGCGGAATTAATTTAAAGAAAGCCTTCCCCGACAACAGCATTTCGATTTTTATCGAACCACCCTCTGTGGAGGCACTCGAGGAAAGGCTTATCAACAGAAATACTGACAGTCCAGAACAAATCAGGATTCGTCTGGATCGCATGCCTGAAGAAATGCAATTGGGAAAACAATTTGACTATACCATCGTTAACTCTGAGCTAAATGAAGCAGTTAGCGCATTTACCGAAATATTAGAAAAAGAAATATATCAACAACAAAGGAGTATATAAATGGGTTTACAGACAGTACCGTTCAGAAAAATCGAGGAGCATACTGAAGATATTTTTGAAGCAGTGACTGTGATCGCTAAAAGAGCGAGACAGATCATTGGAGATCGCTATGTCATCGAAGAAGAACGTCGTCGTGAAGAAGAAAACCTCGAAGAGATCGGTGGTGAAGAAGAAATAGCACCAGCCTATGAAGTTGACACTGAAATTGATAGAGAGGCTTATGACGCCGTCGTGAAACCTACAACAGTGGGTCTTACAGAATTTCTATCCGGTGATCTGAAATGGGAAAAACAGGCCATGTTTGACGATGGTAGCTCTGAAGAAGAAGAAACTGAAGAAGCCTAGTTGACCAGGTTTCAATTCCGGTGATTGATAAACATGACCAGATAAAAGCCTTTGTCAAAGAAGAGCTAGAGATTTTTGGTGGACCATTATACATGCCTGAGACACGTCAGGAATCTGATACGGAGAAAACCTCAGTGAGTACTGATATACAGACGCTCAGCGAATTCAATAGTGAGATTAAGGACTGCATGAACTGTCCTCTCGGTGCTTCCCGGACCAAATTTGTATTTGGTGTAGGCAACCCTAATGCAGATCTCATGTTTGTTGGTGAGGCACCAGGCGAAAAAGAGGATCTTGAGGGCATGCCCTTTGTAGGACGCTCAGGCAAATTGCTCACAGATATCCTCAAAGCCATCGATCTCACCAGGGAAGATGTGTATATAGCCAATATACTAAAATGTCGGCCACCCAATAATCGTGATCCAAATAAAGCAGAGATTGAAGAGTGCGAGCCTTATCTCCTAAAACAGATTGAGTTGATTAAGCCGAAACTTCTGGTTGCTCTCGGTCGTATCTCAGCCACCACCTTACTTCGGACCAAGGATTCTCTGACATCCATGCGAGGTCAGGTATTTGACTATCACGGTACAGATTTGGTTGTGACTTACCATCCCGCTGCTTTGCTGAGAAATCCAAACTGGAAACGACCTGCCTGGGAAGATTTCAAAAAAATCCGTGAGATGTATCTTGAAAAGAGAGGGGCACAGGCGTGAGTGAAACCAGTCAAAATTTAAGATTACCACCTCACAACGAAGAAGCCGAACAAAGTGTCATTGGATCCATGATGTTGGATCGCATGGCCCTCTCCTCAGCCATGGAATTTCTGGAACCTGAAAGTTTTTACCGCCCTGCTCATCAAAAAATATTTAATGCCATTCTCAAATTGGATGCACGTGGTGAGCCAGTTGATCAGATTTCCGTTGTTGATGAACTAAAACGAAGTGGTGATCTCCAGGCTGCTGGTGGTGCATATTACATCACTGAGCTGACTGAAAAGATTCCTTCCACAGCTAACGCTCGCTACTATGCCAGACTGGTAATGGAAAGTTCGGCCCTCCGTGCCCTGATCCAACTCTCAGCAGAATTATCGACGGAAGCATATGAGACCCGTGAAAGAGTAGACGATCTTTTAGAAAAGGCCGAAAGCAAGATTTTCGAACTCTCTGAGAAGCGTTTTAAAACTGCAGACTTTGTCAGAATTCGTAGTGCTCTCGATGAGGCCTTTGCCCAGGCTGATAAATTTCATGAAAATCCAGGTGGTATCCGTGGTGTGGCGACAGGTTTCGATGCTTTGGATGACATCACTTCAGGCTTCCAAAAATCTGATTTAATAATCATTGCAGCCAGACCGTCCATGGGAAAAACTGCTCTGGCACTTTCCCTGGCTAAGAACGCGTCTGTAAAATTTGGTACCAAGATTGGCATATTTTCTCTGGAAATGTCAAATTATCAATTGGCTATGCGCTTGCTTTGCAGTGAAGCCAAAGTTGATGCCCATCTCGTAAGAACTGGACGTCTACCATCCAATTTGTGGCCCCGTCTGAGTACAGCAGCCGGAAATCTGGCTGAAGCAGAAATCTTTCTTGATGATTCTGCCTCTCTTAATATCACCGAACTCCGAGCCAAGGCTCGACGTTTGAAAGCGGACAAGGATATCGATCTGATCATTATTGACTATATGCAACTCCTGCAAGGGACCGGAAGAGTAGAATCCCGACAGCAGGAAATTAGTCAAATATCCCGTTCATTTAAAATGCTAGCCAAGGAGCTCGATATTCCCATTGTCGCCCTCTCTCAGCTATCCCGCGCAGTTGAAACAAGGGGTGGGGACAAACGCCCTATCCTTTCTGATTTACGTGAATCTGGTTCCATTGAGCAGGATGCTGATGTGGTTATGTTTATATATCGACCTGAAAAATATGGCGTTCTTGATGACAATGGAAATACCCAGGAGGGTGTTGCAGAACTTATCGTTTCTAAACAACGTAATGGACCTACAGGAACTGTAAGGCTCAGTTTTATTGATAAATTTGCCTCATTTGAAAATCTTTCGGCCTATTCACCATCGGCCCCACCTAATGAAGGAACTCCTGAACCCTTCTAATGGCTGCAGCAATACTAGATAGAATCCTGAATGCGGAAGGGTCTAAATATCCTAATGACTTCACGAAAATCATCGAATTGATGGGGGGTAGCAATTCAGTTGGTTCCAATGGGGAAGATTTTGTCTGGCGAGCATATAATTATGGAAAAAAAGCCCATCAGGGACAGTTGAGAAAATCTGGTGAACCCTATTTTACACATTGTGTCGAGGTAGCGACTATTCTGGCAGAAATGAAGCTGGATCCAGTGACCATCTCAGCAGCCTTGCTCCATGATGTTATTGAGGATACAGGTTATACGCACAGCGATGTGGAACAAGAATTCTCTGAAGAAGTAGCTCGTCTGGTTGATGGAGTCACCAAACTTTCCGATATTAAATTCCGCAGTGAGGAAGACAAACAGGCTATTAATTTCAGAAAAATGCTGCTTTCAGTGGCTGATGATATCCGTGTTATCATCATTAAATTCGCTGATCGGCTTCACAATATGCGGACCCTTAAGCATCTTCCTGCTGTGAAACAGAGACGCATCGCCAGAGAAACCCGGGATGTATACGCCCCATTGGCTCACCGTCTGGGCATGTATCGAATCAAGTCTGAGATGGAAGACCTCATTTTCGATGTGTTGGAACCCAAAGCCTCTCAGGAACTAAACAAACTCATTCCCAAGCGACAGGTGTTTTTTGAGAAATATGTCCAGAAATTTCTGGAGCCTGTCAAAGAGAAGATGGAAGCGACTGGTTTTGAAGCCGTTTACAAAAGTAGGTTTAAATCACACTACTCCATCTTTCGTAAAATGCGCGATCAGAACCGACCTTTTGAGGATGTGTTTGATATTTATGCTGTGCGGATCATTGTTGATAAGGTGGAAGCATGTTATAGTGTCCTGGGGCTTATTCATGCCTTTTACACACCAATCCAGGAACGCTTTAAAGACTTTATAGCTCAACCCAAATCCAATGGATATCAGAGTATCCAAACCACCGTTGTCGGACCAGAAGGTTTTCCCGTTGAAGTCCAGGTCCGTACAAAAGATATGGATGATACTGCTGAAGAAGGTGTGGCCGCACACTGGCAATATAAAGAGCAGGATTCAAAATCAAGTCAGGAAGACATTGATCAACAAGTGACCTGGTTAAGGAATTTGGTTGATATTTTACAGACTGAAGATAAAACCACCTCGCATCAGTTTATGGATCTGCTAAAAATTGATCTCTACAAAGATGAAATATTTGTCTATACCCCTAAAGGTGAGGTTCGCATTTTACCTCTAGGTGCCACACCCCTTGATTTTGCTTTTGATGTCCACTCCCAGGTAGGTCTGCACTGTATTGGTGCCAAGGTAAATGGGCGCATTAAACCACTGAACAGTGAGCTGGAAAGTGGCAATAAGGTTGAGATTATCACAAGTGATTCTCAAAAACCCAATTCCTCCTGGTTAAAATTTGTGAAAACCTCGAAGGCCAAATCAAATATCCGTAAATGGATTAAGGGTCAGGAGTTTGAACAAAGTATACGCCTTGGAAAAGAGATTCTCGAGCGAGAATTGCGCAAGATCAAAAAGGCTAAGGACTGGAAACATCTTAAAGATCCATATGTCACACTGAAATTCGAATCTGAAGAAAAGATGATTGCCTCAATTGGGTCTGGCCATCGTACTGTTGCTTCCATTCTTTCCAAATTTTTCTCAGATGATTATGCCAAGCCTCATAAGGAAAAACCAGACAGCTATTACTCTGAGTCTTTTCTCAGTCGGGCCCGACGGAGTACCAAGGGAGTTTCAATTCACGGTATCGACAATATGATGATCAGCTTTGGTAAATGCTGCAATCCGATTCCCGGTGATCCTATTGTTGGCTTTATCACACGGGGTAGAGGCATTACTGTTCATCAGAAGGACTGTGATACTGTGGCAACTAATCTTCCAGAAGAAGAGCGAATTATTGATGTGGATTGGGCTGCAGCCCGCGCACAGAAATTTCTGGTTCGGCTCAAGATATTGGCCCAGGAACGCAAACATTTAGTACGAGACGTCACGGAGATGATCTCTGCCTATGATATTAACATTGATACCCTATCCATGAAGGTCGACGGTGACGTAGTTACCGGTTTGGTCATTATTGAGGTAGAAGGTGTCAAACAATTAGATCGATTAAAAGCAAAACTACTTGCGTCAGAAGGCGTTATAAGCGTAGAACGCGAGTAGAGCCATGGCTAAGAAAGGATAACCCATGTCAATTACATACACAAAAAAAGATGTTGCAAAAAAAACTGCTGAGAAATTAGGACAGAAGATATTCCAGACTGAGGAAATCGTTGATGGTGTTTTCACCGTTCTCCGCGAAATGATGAGTGGTGATGAACCTTCCATCCGAATTGAAGTCCGTAATTTTGGAGTTTTTGAAGTCAAACCTACCAAGGCAAAACCGCGCGCCAGAAATCCTCGTACCAATGAAGAAATCTATGTGCCGGCTAGAAGAAAAACTCATTTCAAACCTGGTAAACTACTCAAGGAAGTCCTGAAGAAACCAATAAAGTAAGCCTTTAGATATACAGTCGCATGCAAGGGCGAATATTAGCAATCGATCCCGGTGGGAGACGTGTGGGCTTAGCCCTTACTGATCCTCTGAGGATAATTGCGAGTCCATACAAGACACTGCTGATTTCCGGGAATGATGATGCTGCTGAGCAGATTCATAAGGTTATTCAGCAGGAGCAAGTGACAGAGGTAGTGGTTGGAGTACCTCTCAGACCCGGAGCAGATAAAAGCGAGCAAGCCAAACGGGTCGAGGCGTTTATAGAGGTACTGAAATCCAGGATTGATCAACCTGTATTTACTATTGATGAGAGCTATAGTTCAGTCGAAGCTGAAGAATCTCTACATCATATGGGAAAAAAGGTTGGTGACGACAAGGGTGCCGTAGATCGTATTGCGGCTGCAATCATTTTGAAACAATATCTTCAGGAAACCCAAGGATAAACCGACGGTAGATAGGCTATGACGAAGAGATTCACTCCAGAAACACTTGCTATCATTTCGGGGCTTTTACTTACCCTGAGTTTTCCACCTTTTGATATGTTCTTTATTGCCTGGGTCGCCTGGATACCCCTTTGGGCAGCCATGCAGCAAGATGGTTGGCAACGAGGCTTCAAATTAGGCTACATCACTGGTTTCATCTTCACCTTAACCAGTCTGAATTGGATAGCCAATAACTCCGGAACCAATATATGGGTTGCCTCAGCCTCCATGATGGGCAGTGTGGCGTACCTGTCACTCTGGTTCGGTTTATTTGGACTCATAATAGCCAGAACAGGGAGAAACCTGGGGACAAAAGGTCTCTGGATGGCACCTGCTTTCTGGGTATCTATAGAATTCCTGTACAGCTACCATGGATATACTTTGGCATTCCCATGGTTATCACTGGCGATGACCCAGAATTTTGCCCTGCCCCTCCAACAGCTCGCCGAATATGGTGGTATCTATGCCATAAGTTTCTGGGTAGTGTCGCTCAACACTATTCTGTTTCAACTGGAGTTTGGTAAGCTAACCGTTCGAACTCAGCAATTGGTCTGGGGTGTTTTGGGTTTCATTATCGTTGGCTCCTTTATTTTTGGAGCGGTTCGTATGAAGGTTGTAGGACAGTTAAATACTTCAACGATTAGAGTAGGAATTATTCAGACCAATCTTGATCCACATCAAAAATGGGTTCGTTCAAAAAAGACCAAGCATGTGGCAGCCATTCTCGAGCAATCGAAGAAAGCTGTTCAGGATAGTGCGCGCATTCTGATCTGGCCGGAAAGTGCGATACCAGCTCACCTGCATTATTACCCTCAATTCGACCGTAAGATCAGGAAATTTGTTGAGACAAATGCAGTATCTGTGCTGGCTGGTGCGCTTCACCACGAAGAGAAGGATGGTGACTACCAATTCTTTAATTCTGCTTTTTACTATTCACCAGGGATGCCAGTTGTTATCTACAGCAAACAAGGTTTGGTTCCTTTTGCTGAACGAATTCCCATGGTAGAAACCTTTCCAATATTGTCAAATCTAAATTTTGGACAGGCAAATTTTCAACCTGGTAAAGAATCTGTTGTATATCCTATGGGTAGTCGCGATGAGGTCACTGACCTGGGTACCATGATTTGTTACGAATCTGCTGACCCCTATATCTTTCGAAATTTTATCAGGAATGATGCTGATTTGATGTCCATCATTACCAATGATGCCTGGTTAGGAAAATCACCAGGTCCGTACCAACATCTCGCTGCAGGTAGATTACGTGCAATTGAGCACCGCATTAGTGTTGTGAGGGCGGCTCAAACGGGGATTAGTGCCATGATATTGCCCAGTGGTCGAATAGCAGCATCTATTCCACTTGGTGAAAAGGGTGAGATTGTTTATGACGCCCCCTTGGGTTTGGAGCGAACTTTCTATAGCAGATACGGCAATGTATTTGCACTTGGCGTTCTCCTGTTCTCATCCCTGGGTCTTTTGCTGGTCGTCTTTGGTAAATCCACCAAACCTGCTTGAGCAACATATATTGGGTTTCTCCAACTTAAAATATCTCGTTATTACTTGTCTGCTCATTGGGTTAGGATATGGTCAATCCAGTCATCGGAACCTGAGCACCGAGTTGCTTAAGGATCTCCATCAGGCTATTGCAGACTCCACTTCTATTCCAGGGGATAGGCTACAGCTGAAGTTTATAGATGATTCGAATCTAGGGAACTTTCTCAATACATGTCTTCCTGAGGCTACAAACCCGTCAGGATTGACTAACAATCCAGTGACTATTACCATTAGGGACGTGAACCTTTCAATAAACCATGCTTCAAAAAAAACTGTCCGGAACTCCGGATACCTTCGGCAGTTAGAACTCAATGTGCTATTTTCACACATGCAGACCGAGTATGTCTGGCAGGGGAAAATTTCAGACAACCTTTCCAAAGGTCAGTTGAAGTCACTTTTAGAAGACGATTTTCCCATCAGAATTACCGGTGATTATTTAAGAGATGAACCTGCTGTGATTATGATTGTATTGACCACCCTGAGTGTATTTTCATTAGGCGCTGCCCTCTTTTTTATAAGGACCTAAAAATTTGCGATACCAGACACTAAAAGCCTTACTCCTGACCATTGCTATAGTCTTCCCAATTATTGGGGAATCTTCGGACGGACTTAAGCCTAAACCATCCGTACTAAAAAGCACGTTGATTCCTGGTTGGGGGGAGCATAGTTACGATGCCCATAGCAGGGGCTATCTATTCAACGGGATTGAAGCCGCTCTGTGGATATTCGCAGGTTTTGCAAGCTCAACGGCTACCAATCATGAAAATGATCTTTATTATTTTGCAAGTGAATATGGGCAGATAGCAAATCCTCAGGATAAATCAGATGTTTATTTGGATCGTGTATCAAAATATAACAGTATGGATGAATACAATGAACAGATGCTCCGTAACCGGCAATGGGATCGACTCTATTCAGCTGAGAATGGGTATTATTGGGAGTGGGAATCTGAAGCGAAGCGTGGAGAATATTTTGATATTAAAACTCAGCGCTATTTGTGGAGGCAACGTCTGACCTATACCTTCGGAGCCATCGCGCTCAATCATCTGGTCAGTACTATGGATGCCCTCTATTTAAAACGTCTGAATACATCAATGACCGTTCAACCTCAAATTAATGACGGAAGTGCTGGATTACGCATTGCTCTAACCTTCTGATGACGACTATTAATTGGCAGACTATAATCCTCATACAAAGTTTTCGAATGCAACAGTAGATCCCTGGCTGATCTGGTTCACCTTTTTTGCATCAGCCCTGATCTTTGTCTCACTCTTTATTGTTTCATCCCCGCTGTGGCACGCAGGAATCACGATACTCACCCTGGGAGTTCTCTGGGTAACTGCTCAATCTCCCTTGAAAACACTGGGCCTCATTTTAGGTTTGGTACTATTCCTGGCATTGTTACAAATCATTTTTTCCCCATTCATGCGAGATCTTTTTCTGGAATCCATGCAGGACGGCTTTCTTTGGTCGGATTGGCGGTATCTTCTTATTGCCGTAGAAAGATTTGCCTGGCCTTTGGTCATTGTTACAAGTTTTCAATCCAGGCTCAGTAATCCAGCCATTATTGCTGAGTTGACAGCACTTCTCTCACCCCTGAAGTGGCTGGGTTTTCAAATTGGTAAACTACAGACGCTGGTGGTCTTATCACTGAGATTTATTCCTGCTTTGAAGCTTGAGTGGGAGCGATTCTCCAGATTTCAACTCTATTTTATTTCTGGTTCGCCCAGGAAGACCTATATTCAAAAATTAAGATTTTGGCAGAGTGTTTTTAAGGCCATGATTGCTCACACCATCCATCGCTCAATGGCATTAGGCGATTTATTAGCTATCCGGGGTTTGCCTACTGTGAATGCAAAGAAGACATCTAAATATTTGTATCTCGTGGGTATCATGTGGTTTGCTATTGGCTTGATGTTCTTTTTTATCGATGAGAAGATGATCTTAATCTGGTCCTTGATGACTACCTGGCTAGGTTTAGTTAGCCTCGCCAGCAAACAGGAAATATCGGCATGATAATAGCCCTGTTGATTCAATATGATGGTTCTGCCTACCATGGTTGGCAGATTCAGAAGGATCCTGAGACAATACAGGGTCATCTTGAGAGGGCCCTCCATAAGGTTCTCGGTCAGCAAATTGGTCTGGTGGGTTCAGGAAGGACCGATAGTGGTGTTCATGCGCTTGGCCAGGTTGCCCACTTTGAAGTTGAAACATCCGGAATACCGGTGGGGAATTTGTGGAAGGCTCTGAATCGGGAACTTCCTGATGATATCCGACTCATTGCGTCAACTGAAGCAAATGATAAATTCCACAGCCGCTTCGCTGCGAATCAACGCGGATATTTATATCAGATTGCCACGCATCTAAATGTTTTACACCGTCACACACAATGGCATGTTCGCTATCCGCTTGATGTGTCAAAATTGCAGCAGTTATCCAGTCTTATCATTGGTGAACATGACTTCTCAAGTTTCTGTTATGCCGGTACCGAAACCGAAAACATGATTTGTACCATTTCATCAGCCAGCTGGGATGCCAACGCAGAAGGGATACTGTATTTCAAAGTCAGTGCAGATCGATTTTTGCACCATATGGTCAGGATGCTGGTTGGGAGCATGATTGAAGTTGCTCGGGGGAAGTGGGAAATAGATCACTTCTCAGATCTATTAAATTCACCAAATCGTAAATCACACACCATCACTGCTCCAGCCAATGGCCTGGCATTAATGCAGGTGAGCTATCCAGATACTTTACAACCAGCTTGGCAGCACGGTGAGGATGAACTTGTCTGATCGAACATTAGTGCTTATTATTCACATTCATAAAATGGATTGATAAGAAGACAATGAAAAAGATTACCATATTTATATTTGCACTCGCCCTATTCCTGGGAATGTTGACTCTTTCCCTCAGAGAATTGAGAAACTGGCGGATACCTGGGATTAATGAGCCCACTATATCAGTTGTTGTCGACGAAAACGTGGTGCCTACAAATATTTCTCCCGCAGAAATACCTGAAAAAGTCTCTTTATATGATTCTCGAGAGACGGCCATTACACGCGGTATAGCTGATGTATCTCCAGCAGTTGTCGGTATCTCAACCACACAAATCAGATACTCGCAATCCCCACTTATGGCTGATCCATTCTGGCGTTTTATGATGCCAGGCACCCCGCGTTGGTTCCAGGAGAAGAACGCAGTAATTGGCTCAGGCTTTATTTATGATGAAGATGGATACATTATCACCAATGCTCATGTGGTGGAAAATGCAGTTGATATTACCGTTACCATGGCAGATGGAAGTTCGCGTAGTGCAGAAGCCGTTGGAATCGATGAAAAAACTGATCTAGCCATTATAAAAATTATTGAGCCAGGCAAATATCAAGCAGCCGCACTGGGCAACTCTGATGATATCATCATGGGCGAATGGGTCATAGCTCTAGGCAATCCTTTTGGCCTCTTTAGTGAAAGTAAAATGCCCATCGCAACTGCCGGAATTATTAGCAGTCTGCATATGGACTTTGGCTTTCAGCAACCTGGTCGGATATATCAAGATATGATCCAAACTGATGCCTCAATCAATTCAGGTAACAGTGGCGGACCGTTGGTTAATTCTGCAGGACAGGTAGTCGGAATCAATACCTTTATTTTTTCAGGGGGCAATAATAGTGGATCGATTGGGATCGGATTTGCTTTACCTATCAATCGCGCCATAGGGATTATCGATGAACTGAGATCCAAGGGCTTTATTGATAGAAATTATTCTACAGGAATCAGTTATCGACCCAACAATCCCCGAACTGCTCAACTATTGAATCTGGGATCCGATGTAGGTGTGGTGGTGGTAGGCGTAAAAGATGGTTCACCAGCACATCGGGGAGGCATTGAAGTCGGTGATCTTATCGTAGGTCTCGATGGTCAGCGTATCCAAACTGATGATGATATTTTTACCTACTTCAATCTTCAGGATTTGAAGAATGGAGACCAGCTTACGCTTAATGTTTTGCGTCAGAAAGACAGTATGGCCATTCCCATCATCCTCGGTGAAACGGTTGTGCCCTCGGAGTGATGGCCAATTCAGCTAGTCTATCATCCACTTGTATAAAATATTAAAGTTTATAAAAAACCTTGATACTACCCTTGTATTTCCTGGCTTTTCCCATGGAAAAGCGTGTTTTATTCTGGATACCCTGAGTTTATCTTTGCGCGGTTTAAAGAAGAGGAAAAAATTAGACATTTATGGCTCGTGAAGGATATCCAAATATCGCAATAGTGTTGGGACTTACACTGATCCTAACCATTATAACATTTTTTAATGGGGGTTCCCTTTACTGGAAAATTCCCTCCATGCTTAGCGGCCTACTCTTACTATTTACTTTGTACTTTTTCAGGGATCCTGAACGTGATATAGTCATCAATCCTCGACACATTTTAAGTCCTGGCGACGGAGTCATCGTTGATATCAAGGATGTTGAAGATGACTACGTGGGTGAGGCAACTATCATCACCATGTTTCTATCTCCCTTGAATGTTCATATCAATCGTGTGCCTATCTCAGGTAAAATTAGCTTCGTCAATTATAAATACGGCGCATTCAAGGCGGCCTTTGCTGAAGATGCCTCCGAAGTGAACGAACAGAGCGTGGTCGGTATCGAAAATGACTTGATGAGGGTAAAATTTACCCAAATCGCTGGTGCCTTGGCTCGACGAATCATTAATTATCTCCGTGAAGCTGACCAGGTCACTCAAGGTGATCGTTATGGTCTTATCAAATTTGGTAGTCGGATGGATGTTATCATGCCCAGATCAGCAAAAATTCTGGTAGAGATGAAAGAGCCAGTGCGTGGTGGTTTAACCGTCCTGGCAAAAATGGATTAATAATGGTAAAAAATTCTGCTCGCAAAAGACGACCCCTCAAGGAAAACCCTCGCCGCAGGTTTATTCCCAACTCATTTACCATCTTTAATATGTTCCTGGGCTTTATGTCCATCCTCTCCTCAACAAATGGGGATTATTTCTGGGCAGCCTGGTTTATCATTTTTGGAGCCATCTTCGATGGCTTCGATGGAAAAATTGCTCGAGCGCTAGACAGTACTTCCGATTTTGGAATCCAGTTCGATTCACTAGCTGATATTATCACTTTTTGCCTGGCTCCTTCAGTATTTGTATACATGGTCTGGGCGGAACCGTTGGGACAGCTGGTAGGAGGGTTCTATGCCTTCATGCCACTTATGTTAGGGTCGATTAGATTGGCAAAATTCAATCTCGAGGCTGAAGGCGATCAAAAAAACCAATTCTATGGTGTACCCACACCCCTCATGGCTCTGACGGTCGTAGGAATCTGGTTATTTATGAGCCAGATCAATCAATATCCATTTTTGGGGTGGGAACCGCATAATGCGGGTGGCGATGCTCGTATTGTTTTACCCCTCGTTATGATTATATCAAGCCTGATGCTATCAAAGATACCGTTTTCAAAATCACCACGGATGGACCTGAAAGGCTCTACTAAAGAGAAATGGTCTCTCATATCTGGTGTTGTAATGGTTGCTCTGGTTATCGTCACTAAGGGCTTCCTCATGTTTCCCCTGGCTGTTTTACTTATTCTTTCAAGCTTATTAAAATGGACCAGATCGCAGCGTGAAATCGAAGATGAGCCTGTGATTAAATAATGGATCCAAGACGCCGAAATATTAAAGTAATTGTTCTCATGATTGTAACCGGTGCTATCGTTGGTTCTGTACTGGGGGATGTGGCCGCAGCTTTGCTCCCCGAAAGTGTGGTTCGGGATTTCTTTGTTTTGTCCTTTGATACAGCAAAGTATGGGCTGTCAGAGCCCTTTGTCTTGGATCTGCGGATATTCTCGCTAACATTTGGATTTACTCTAAAAGTAAATTTTATGGGTGTCGTGGGAATGGGTGTAGCCTATTATCTTTTACGATATTATAGGGTATAATAATTTGTATGATAAAAATGTATAAGCATATTTAGTAAGGAGTAACCCATGAGTTTACCTGGTGGCTGGGAATGGCTAATAATAATCTTATTTATATTGATTTTCTTTGGGGCAAAACGCTTACCTGAAATGGCTAAGGGTCTTGGAAAAGGTATTCGAGAGTTTAAAGGCGCCTTAAGTGGAATCACCGATGAAATTGAAAAGGCTGGCAATACACCAGCTGAACCAAAAACTGAAGAAAAACCTTCCGAAAAAAAAGAAGATTAGAACTCAATATAAATTTGTAGAAAACGCGTCAATTCTACCTATCTGAATACTACATTATTTTTGATTACTTGATCTTTGAGAAGCTCAAGTAATGTGGATTATTCTATGCTATCCATTACCGAAGTATTTTCAAAAAAATACAGTTTCAAGAAACAAATATTGTACACATGCTTATAACTGGTGATTTGAGTAACAATGGCTCGTAAAATAGAAAAAGAGATTGTTTGAAATAAAGTGATAATTGCATTTCAAAATCCCTGGTTAGTATGGTTGTTTCTTAGCATCCCCGTATTGCTCATCATTTACCTGTTTTATTCACGCAAGCGTTTTGGGACCCTAAGGTTTTCATCCCTGATTATGTTTGAGGGCATTTCCAAAACCACAGGAATGTGGAGAAAACATGTTCTCTATACTTTACGACTTCTGGCCATCATGGCCATTTTTCTTGCCTTGATGCGACCCCAGGAGCGCAATGCATTGGAAGAAATTAATGCTGAAGGTATCGACATCATGATGGTGATTGATATCTCAGGATCTATGCGAGCTATGGACTTTAAACCAAATCGCCTGGAAGCGGTTAAGAAGGTTGCCCAGACCTTTGTTTCCCAGAGACAGAATGATCGCATAGGTCTCAACGTATTTGCCCGCGAAAGCTTCATGCAATGTCCCCTGACAACTGACCTCACTCGTTTGAATGAATTCATTGCCGGGATCGATATCGTAAATGAAAAATTTGACGGTACAGCTATCGGGATGGCCCTGGCTGGTGCTATTAACAGATTGCGCGATTCGGATGCTAAAAGCAAGGTTATCGTTCTGCTTTCTGATGGGCGCAACAACGCTGGTGAACTGGATCCCATCACGACGTCTGATCTGGCTAAAGAATTTGGCATTCGGATTTACACAATTGGCGCTGGTACTCGAGGCACCGCAGCCATGCCGGTTCAAACTGTGATTGGTGTTAGAAACGTTCAGGTTCAGGTGGATGTTGATGAAGAAACCCTGACTCGCATTGCTGACATCACAGGTGGGAAATATTTCAGAGCGACTGATGAGAAAAGTCTGGCTGCCATTTACCAGGAAATTTCTAAGATGGAGACTACGGAATACAGTGTCAGGGAGTATGTTCAGCACGCTGAGCTATTCTATTATCCACTCCTGCTTGCTCTTGTGCTTTTGATTCTTGAATTTTTACTGGAACGTCTTGTCTTTCGGAGATTTCCCTGATGATTCAATTTGAAGCGTACCCCATTTGGCTGCAGGCAATGCTCTGGGCTATTGTTCCGCTCTTGGTTTTGATTGGCATTTGGTTTCGATTAACTCGGAAGAGAATCTTAGAAAGAGCTGGTGACCCTGATCTAATTGAACAGCTCTCCCGGAGTGTCAGTAAGAAAAAGCGCCTGACAAAAGACATACTTAGACTAATGGCAATTCTACTGCTACTCTTTGCTGCCTGGGGTCCAAAATTTTCAGATGAACTTACTGAGATTCATCGCGAAGGTGTTGATATCGTAGTACTCCTGGATGTGTCAAATTCAATGCGGGCGCAGGACATTAAGCCTGACCGGTTGGAAAAAGCACGTTTCGAATTAAGGAAATTAATAAAAGATTTGCGGGGTGACCGAATAGGGCTGGTTGTTTTTGCTGGTCAAGCACACCTCCAGACACCCCTGACCTTAGATTATGCAGCTTTTGATATGTTTCTGGATATATCGGATGAGTCCTTGATCGGTGTTCAGGGTACGTCATTTGAGAATGCTCTGGAAATAGGTCTTAGTGCTTTTGACCCAGATGATCAACAACACCGAGCAATGATTGTCATATCCGATGGTGAAGACCATGAAGGCAATCTAGATGAAGTCCTGGAACGTGCCCGCAAAGAAAATGTGATTATCCATACTGCTGGCATTGGTTCGTTTTCTGGAACACCTATTCCCATATACGATGATAGAGGAAGCTTAAAAGGCTATCGTAAAACCAGTACTGGCGAAGTAGTCACAACCAGACTCTATACTGAGACCCTTCAATCTATCAGTATTGAAACAGGTGGCAGATTTGTGCATCTCAACACAGCCACCGCAGGTCTCGAAGATATTTACAATGATATCCTTGGAATGGAGCAGAAGGAATTCAGTCGGCATGAATTCACAAATTATAAAGAACAATTCCACTGGTTTACATGGATAGCACTCCTTTTCCTGATCCTGGATCTATTGATTACAGATTTGCATGGTACAGAAAGAAACTGGCAGGGAGATTATATTCGTGACTAGCACAATCATTCTTCGCTGCATAAGTATATTGCTGGTGCTTGTTCCCATGGTCAGCGCTATGGGTCAATCTGATGCTCAAAAAGCTTTTGATGATCAAAAATATGAAGATGCCCTGGAAGTCTGGAATAAATTGCTGGAAGAGAATCCAGAATTAAAGGATATTCATTACAACCAGGGGAATGCCAATTATAGGTTGGGCGAGCTTGATGAAGCCATTGGTTCCTATGAGCAGGCTTTGAGCCTCAAGGATAAAAATGCCCTGGCTGATGTATATTACAATCTGGGCAATGCCTATTTGAATAAGCAGGATGTGGAGAAGGCCCGAGAATTTTATAAGCAGGCTCTTAGAATTCGCCCAAAAGACCAGGATGCCAAGGCAAATCTGGAACTGCTGAACCAGATGCCTCCGCCTCCACCTCAGGATCAACAATCCCAGGATGGAGAGGACGACCAGGAAAAGCAGGATAAAGAAGATCAACAGGAGCAGCAAGACTCTGAATCTCAAGATCAGAATGATGAACAACAAGAAGAAGAACAACAGAATCAGGATGACTCTGAGCAAGACCAACAAAAGGACGAAGAACAGCAATCTCAGGATGAACAGGAGCAGGAGCAACAGCAGGAGAACCCTTCTGATGGCGAAGAATCAATGGATCAGGAAGAGTTAATGAACGCAGAGCAATTGTTGGATGCTTTAAAGGATCGTGAGACCGAAAACATGCGTGAACAGATTCGCCTAAAAACCTCAGGCCAAGACAATGAGAAAGACTGGTAAAGTGATGCCGCATAGAAATATCCTCATTTTCCTGCTCTTCGGCATGAGCTGTATGGTATTTGGCCAAACGAAGGTTACTGCGAGTTTGGATGCTAAACAAGTTCTAGTGCAGGAATCATTCACCTGGAAGCTGGAAGTCGTAGGTAGTGATGGAATGCCCAATGTACGGCTGGGTGATATAGATAAGATTGCCCTGCTTTCAGGACCTATGCAATCATCGAATTACACCTTTGTAAATGGAAAGACCAGTAGCAAAAAAACCATTAGCTATACCTTTGTCGCCCTGGAAACCGGAAAAGTGGTCTTCCCTCCAGTTGATGTCATCATTGGAAAGAAAGTTTTTAAAACTCAGGAATTAAAACTGGAAATTGTTGCATCACGACGATCTAACGGTAAGCAGGTCGCTGCAAAACAATCGGTTTATTTGAGGGCCATGCCCTCTAAAACAAGCGTCTACGTTGGAGAGCCACTCACCGTACGCTACAAGCTCTTTACCAAGGTGGGGGTCTATAATTATCAGGTTGAAAAACTTCCCGATGCCGTAGGCTTCTGGGCTGAAGAAGTGCCTCAATCTGCCCAGCCACGACTGGTTTCTGAGGTTATTGATGGTGAACGCTATAACACAGCTGTTTTAAAAACCGTTCTGTATTACCCCACGAAATCAGGTGAATTGGTTATTGATCCACTGAATACCGAATTGGAAATTGAAGTCAAGTCTAACCAGAGAAACAACCGTCGCTTCAATGATCCCTTCTTTAATGATCCTTTCTTTAGTGGCAAAAGAAAAGCGACTAAAAATTTTCTCTCTAATCCAGTCAAAATTAACGTCATGAGCCTCCCTGAACCCAGACCAAGAAAATTTAGCGGTGCGGTAGGTAATTTCCGCATTCGTGCTGGCTTGGACACCAATGCCGTATTTGCTAACGATGCAGTTGGACTGAGCATCTCGCTTACAGGATCAGGTAACTTCAAAGCCCTGCAGCTCCCAGAGCCAAAACTTCCCGAGGGAATTGACATTTTCAAACCGGAACGAACGGATAATATCAGTATCAAAGGGATGAAGCATAGTGGCTCAAAAAAATCTACCTATCTGCTGGTACCAAGAATTCCCGGTGAGATTGTTATTGCTCCCATTGAATTCACATATTTCGATTTGAAGACCAAGAAATATGTTACCAGAAGCAGTGGCCAGATAAGCATGAGTGTCTATGATGCGGAGGGTTCCCAACCTGTGGTTACCTCAGGTTATAGCAAGGAAGAGGTCGAATTGATGCAGGAAGATATTCGCTACATCAAATCAGCTGACAACCATTTTACCCGTGCTCAGACCTCCGCTCTAGGTGGAAGATTCTGGATTATTCACATCATTGGTTTATTGGCTCTTGGGGGTGCATATGCTTATGAATATCAATCCCGTCGTCTACAGGGAAATCTGGATCTGCGTCGTCGAACCAATGCCATCAAAGCAGCCAGAAAACAATTGAACAAAGCTACAAAACTTTCCGAAGATTCTGAAGAATTGCGAGCCTTGCTACATCAATGTATAACTGGCTTTATTGGAGCTCGATTAAATGTTTCTGAGAATACTCTGGATACATCAGAATTTACAGAATTATTGAGTAAACATGGGGTTCCATCTGAACTTATTGATGAAAATAAAGCCTTCCTCGAAGGTTTGGCCATGGATCGTTTTGCTCCTGGAGCGGTCAAGCGTTCGGCCTCAGAATGGATATCCGCTACCCAGGAACTCTTTCAGAAGTTAAGGAGGGTCCTATAATGAGAACCTTCCAGATGAGCATTCTCATGTTTGCATTCATCCTAAACTCTGTATTTGCAGTAGATGTGGAAGGATTGATGGCGCAGGGGAACAGTAAATATGAGAGCGGTGAATTCGAATCTGCAATCAGACTCTACGAAAAAGTTTTAGCAACAGACAGGGTGTCAGCGGCTCTACACTACAATCTGGGTTGTGCCTATTTCTCTGAGAAAATGTACGGCCAGGCTATTCTGCAATTTGAAAAAGCCAGAAGGCTTAGCCCGAGGGATCCTGATGTTGTGCATAATCTTGAATATTCCAAGCTCTTCCTGAAAGATCGGTTTGACCTGCCTGAACCCATGCCTATTGTAGTCTGGGTTAGAGAGCTTCGCCAGAGTCTGTCTCTTGGAGAACTCAAATTTCTAGAGGAAATTCTGTTCAGCCTGCTGATTCTGGGAACCATTCTTTATCGTCTTTCTGGAGGACATGCCTTGCGACGTGTCGTCCTGCCTACAACACTGGTAACAGGTATGCTTTTTCTTGTGATGGCTGGTTGGCTGGTGGATCGAACTATTTCCCTGGATGAGAAGCATGCGATTCTACTGGTTGATGAGGCAGCAGTTAGCAGTGCGCCTATTCCTGGAGCGAGTACATTATTTGTCATCCATGAGGGAACTTCAGCAGAAATTTTAGATGCTACAGATGCCTGGTATGAACTTAGATTGGAAGACGGAAAAACAGGATGGATAATTCATGAAGCTGTTGGTCTATATTAGTTTGATAGTGCCCCTCATTATTTTGGGGCAGGATAAGGTCAAATTGGATGAGTCCTTTGATCCTACTACGTTGCAGGATTGGCCCAGTTCAAAAGCTCGCATCGAGCAGATTAAATCTTTAAAAGCCTATTATGCCATAGTAGGTGATGATATAGATACCGTTGAAATATCTGAATATTCCGGTTTTGTATTCAGGGTTCAGTTAGGTAGTACCAATAATTATGACGAGGCAATTGCGCTGGAAACCCGAGCAACTCAGACCTTTGAAGACGAAATCATCATGCAGTTTGACAGCCCTTATTACAAAATTAGAGTGGGGAAGATGAATAATCGGGAAGATGCCCAGGGTTTACAACAATTTGCGATTCGGAATGGGTATCGGCGCGCTTGGGTCATCAGGACTGAGAATACACCAGAATTAGAAAAATAGAGTGGGAGAATTATGTCCGGTCACAGTAAATGGTCCACCATTAAAAGAAAAAAAGCCGTTGTAGATGCTGCTCGTGGTAAAGTCTTCACCAGGATAGCCAAAGAACTAACTATCGCAGCTCGTGCTGGTGGTGGTGAAGAATCAACAAATCCCCGTTTGCGAACAGCCATCTCTACGGCCAAATCATCCAACATGCCCACGGCTAATATTGAACGTGCTATCAAAAAGGGTACGGGTGATCTCGAAGGTGTCATCATCGAAGAAATCATTTATGAAGGCTACGGCCCAGGTGGTGTTGCACTCATGATGGAAGTTGCCACAGACAATCGCAATCGGACTGTTTCAGAGATTCGCCATCTGCTCAGTAAGCATGGTGGCAATCTTGCTCAAGCTGGTGCTGTCGGTTGGATGTTTGATAACAAAGGTGTCCTCCATGTCCCAGCTGACGATGTTGATGAAGATGAACTCATGATGGCAGCTCTGGAAGGTGGAGCTGAAGATATGAGTAATGAAGGTGACTTTTTTGAGATTCTGTCCGCTCCTAATGACCTCAACGCTGTGAATGAGGCAGTTGTTGAAGCAGGTTACGCAGTCGAAGTGGCTCAGATTCAGCAAATACCCAATAATTTTACTGAAGTGAGCGCAGAGGATCTTCCCAAAGTTGTTCACCTCATGGAACTCCTTGACGACCATGACGATATGCAAAAACTATCAGCCAGTGTGAACTTTACTGATGAAATGCTGGCAGGGCTGGAGTAGAATCTGCGCATTATCGGCATTGATCCTGGTCTGAGGATTCTAGGCGTTGGTGTCGTTGACTACGACGGCAATCAGTTTAAATCAGTTTATTCTGGCGTCATCAAAACAAAAAATAGTGACTCACTTTCCGATAAACTAGCTGTACTCTACAAGGGTATTTTCGAAGCCATTAAACAGTTCGAACCCGATGTTCTTTCCATTGAAGAGGCCTTTTATGGCAAAAATGCCAGAACCGCACTACTCATGGGACATGTTCGTGGTGTCGCTATGTTGGCAGGAAAGCACGCTAATCTGGAAGTACATGAATATGCTGCCCGTAAAGTTAAATCTGCCGTAACCGGGAATGGTGCTGCAGATAAGGAGCAGGTTTTATACATGGTGAAACGATTGCTCAAGCTCAAAGAAGATCCAGTAACCATGGATGCTTCAGACGCTTTAGGTATAGCTATTTGTCATGGTCTTAATTACAAATTATCAAAGTTGGGTCTATAATGTACGAGTTTATTGCAGGTAAGTTAGTCAGCAAACAACCGGATCATGTCATTGTGGAAGCAACAGGCATTGGTTATCGCTTGAAAGTATCCCACAGTACCTTCGAACAGTTACCAGGTCCAGGTGATAAGGTCATGATTTACACCCACCTGCATGTCCGGGAGGACATTTTTGATCTGTATGGATTTGCTCAACGAGATGAACGCGAATTCTTTTTCAGATTAATCGCCATATCCAAGATCGGACCCAAGGCCGCCCTGGCCATCTTATCAGGGGGCTCACCGGCAGATATCAGTAGCTGGATCATGGCTGAAGATGCCAAGACCATCGCTAAAACACCGGGAATTGGTCCTACCACAGCCAAACGCATCATCCTTGAATTAAAACCCAAGATTGAAAAAGGTCTGGGGAGCAGTGAACCCGGTGGCCTAACTTCCAGTCTTGGAACCAGCAACATTGAGGACGAAGCTATCATGGCCCTGGAAGCCCTTGGCTATTCACGGGCGGAGGTCTATTCAAAAATCCGTAAAATTGTTAAAGACAGCAAAACAGATCTGACCACAGAACAGCTTATTAAGAAAACCCTGCAAAAGTAATTTTCAGAAAAAGGTTCCATTTGTGTGCATAATTGTACGGACGTAACGCATCACGTCCTCTACGACCATGTCACAACCTATCACCAGGATTTTCAACAAATGCTATTCCTTAGCACACCTTTTGCATTATAAAACAGCATGATTTACGATAAAATCATCATTGGTGGTGGCCTTGTCGGTTTAGCTACAGCTCTGGCGATCAGGGAACGGGATCCTGGTTGCAAGTTGGCTGTCCTCGAGAAGGAGGGGGCTTGGGCTCTGCATCAATCCAGTCGGAACAGTGGTGTGATACATGCCGGGGTTTATTACAATCCAGGTAGCAAGAAAGCCCGGTTTGCTTTGGCTGGGAATGTTTCCATGTTTGCCTTCTGTGAGAAGCATAACATACCCTACGAACGCTGCGGAAAACTCATCGTGGCGACTTCGCCTGAACAAATTCATGGTCTGGACCTCCTGAATGATCGCGCAATTGCAAATGGTCTTGATGTTTCAAGAATTAGTCGTGAGGCTGCCCTCGAACTTGAATCTCACATCAATTGTGTAGAAGCTCTTCATGTCCCTTCTACAGGAATCGTGGATTTTAAGGTTGTTGCTGCAAAATATGTTGAATTGCTTAAAGATAAAGGTGTTGAATTGGTGCTTGATTGTCAGGTGAAGGGTATCAAACAGCAGGGGTGGGGATACAGTCTCGCCTCATCACAGGGCTTATTTCAGACAAAATATCTCATTGCAACGGTAGGTCTTTATTCTGATAGAATGGCAAGACGATCTGGAGTTGATCCAGGAATGAAGATCATTCCTTTTAGAGGGGAATACTGGCACTTGAAAGAGGCTAAACGATCTCTGGTTAAGAATTTGATATACCCAGTTCCCAATCCCAATTTCCCTTTTCTCGGCGTCCATATGACTCGTCTCATTGATGGGAGTGTACACGCCGGTCCCAATGCAGTTTTGGCTTTTAGTCGCGAAGGCTATTCCTGGGCTGCTATCAAAATTCCCGATCTATTCGAAACCCTTACCTATCCTGGTTTTTGGAAACTGGCGGGGACTTATCTGGGAGAGGGTTCAAAGGAAATGTACCGTTCTCTGGTAAAAGCAGCCTTTCTCAGGAGTGTTCAGGAGCTCATACCCGAAATTGAATCCGATGATCTCATACGTGGAGATGCAGGAGTGAGAGCTCAGGCTTTGCGCCCTGATGGCAGTCTGATTGATGATTTTCATCTGCTGGAGGAAAAAAATGGCATCTTTGTTTTAAATGCACCATCTCCAGCGGCGACTGCCAGTCTGGAAATAGGGAAGTATATTGCTGATAAGTGTTATATCTAAGTCGCGGTTCAGCAAACTAGTAGGGACGTTGCACGCAACGTCCCTACTAGAATTGAAATTTTAATAAACTAACTTTTCCATCTGCAGCAGTACAAATGACATGTTCCTTATCAATCACAGCAAGTGTATTTACCAGCCCATCACTGATTCTATGCCGCCAGACCACATCACCACTCGATCGTTCCAGACAAAAAACACTACCATTATCAGTGGCAAAGAAGATATAACCATCCTTCTCATTGATGGCGTTGGGAGCAATGTCATATCCAAATCCAATGTGTCGAGTCCAATCCAATTCGAAGGTATTGCCAGCAGTTTTAACAGATATAACTGAATCTTGCATGGTTCTGGCGAAGATACTTAGCCCGTCTTCAGAAATGCCTATGGATTCTCTGACCCTATGACCGGATTTGCGCCAGATAGTCTGACCATTTGAGATATTGATTGCTGTCATCACACGGTCAGGAGCTACGATATAGACTTTTTCTCCTGCAGTGACTGGCCAACACGCAGCCGGCGAATACAACAATCCACGTCTACCACTATTCCATTTCCACTCGAGTTTTCCATTTCTAGTGTTAAGGGCATAAAATGAACCGTCCCAGGCACCGTACATCACTTTGCCATTAGCCAGGACAGGTTTTGTCTCTATGTATCCGCTACCCTCATTGAAGGTCCATTTTGTTTTCCCGTTTTTCAGGAGTAATGCCTGAAACTGGCCATCACCATTCCCGATAAAAACATGCCTGCCCTCAATAAGTGCTGAACTCAAGACTGGAGCACTGGTTTTTACCTGCCATAGCAATTCACCATTTTTGGAGGAGATACATGAAATGGTAGAATCCACGGAGCCCACCACAATTCGTCTTCCACTAACTGCAGGTGTGGAGTGAATAGCACCATCAGCCTGCCAGCTCCAATTCATATGTCCACTTTCAATATCAAGTGCCATAAGTTCACCACCAACTGTGCTGATATAAGCCTGATCATCATCCACAGTAGGGGCCGATGTGATCAGTGAGCCAGTTTTGTATTGCCAGACAATCTCTACTCCAGAAGTATCATTCTCCGAATAGTCTGGATAGGGTAAGCTCAGGGAGTCCTGAGAATTCTTATCGCCAATGGGGAGACTATACCAGAAATGGGTACTGTCCGTCAGGGGGATTCTTTCAGTAAAGTTTGCGTGGTCGGGATGGAGATCAACAAGACTATAGCCTGTGGGTTGTTGGCCTCGCCGTAGTGTGGATCTACTCATTACGCCGGGAATACCCTCATAGGAGGTCGCACGGTTGGCGTGACCATGTCCATGGAGTACCGCCTGAATGTTGTAAGGTCGCAAGACATCCCGGAGCGCATGCCAGTTGTCAATTGCTGGATTCAGCGGATAGTGCATGACCATAAAAACTTTTTGGCGGGGATCAGGCATTGATTTCAAAATTGAGTCGATCCAGGCGATATCATCTGGATCTATATACCCTGCACCCATCCTGAGGAGCGGACCCTGGTGATGTCCTATGAATCGAAATTCGCCAATCTCCTTATTAAATCTATCGGCGCCCCACAGTTGTTCAAAAAGACCACTCCCAGAGGAGGACCATTTTGTATCATGATTGCCAGGAATGATATAGTAGGGATATTTGAGGCTATCTAAAATGGATTTGGCTATATGCAGGTTTTGTCCAACATCCAGCTCAGTAATATCACCTGAGATTATGACAAATGAGAGACTATCATTTTGATTGATGTCATTCACAACGATGCTTAGGTCTTTAGCTCCAGTACTTCCGCCAACATGGGTGTCAGTCAGCCAGGCAAATTTAATCAGCGTTGGCATATCTGTCTGACCCAGCAGGGTTCCACTTGCGAAAATCATTGCGAGTGAGAGTTTGATTAATGAAGCCATATTGATCCCTTTTTGATCAATATAATGAATTGAGATGAGTAGAGAAGGGGGAATATTGAATCCGCTTGTAAAGTCGCCTAAGGCAGCTCTAAACCGACAAGACACGTTTCAATACTCGATATTGGCTTGATTTTCAATTTTGACCTGATCTTATCACTATTAGATTCAAAGCTGAATAATTGTGTAAGGACCAACATTCATGAAACTAACCGCTTTCAATGCCATTCATAAATCGCTCAATGCGAAAATGGTACCCTTTGCTGGATATGAAATGCCAGTCCAATACGAAGGTATCATTGCTGAACATGAGAAAGTCCGTAAAGGGGCAGGTTTGTTTGATGTCTCCCATATGGGAGAATTCTGGGTGACAGGTAAGCAGGCGCTTAATTTTGTAGAATATGCTACAGCCAACAATGTCGCCTCAATGGAGAAGGGGCAGGTTCAGTACTCAACAATGTGTCTCGAAAATGGCGGTATTGTGGATGATCTACTTATATACCGTTTTGCGGATCGCTTTTTGTTAGTAGTAAATGCCTCAAATCTTGAGAAAGATTGGAATCATTTATCTGAGCTGGTGTCGAAATTTCAAGATGTTCAGATCACCAATGGTTCAGATGGTATTGCCTTGCTTGCTATTCAAGGACCTGAATCAAAGAACATCCTTTCAAAATTGACTTCAGCTAATCTTGATGAGCTTGAATTTTATCATTTTGGGATTGGTGATGTCAGTGGCTTACCCATGATTGTATCGAGAACCGGATACACCGGTGAGTTGGGCTATGAACTATATCATGATCCAGAAGAATCAGAAAAACTCTGGAGCGCTTTGATGGAAGCCGGTGAAGAATACGGTATATCACCAATCGGTCTGGGGGCTCGTGACACTTTAAGAATGGAAATGAAGTTTTGCCTTTATGGAAATGATATTGATGAGACTACCACTCCACTAGAGGCTCGTCTGGGTTGGGCGACAGATCTTGAACATGGTGATTTTCTGGGCCGCGATGCTTTGATTAAGCAAAAAGAGGCGGGAATCTCCCGATTTCTGGTTGCCTTTGAAATGCTGGAACGGGGACTGCCACGCCAGGGCTATGAAATCTATGCTGGTGATAAAAAGGTAGGTGCAGTTACCAGTGGGGGACAGAGTCCTTCTCTAAAAAAAGGAATAGGTCTGGCTTACATTGATAAGCCTCATCAAAAAGTGAACACAGAACTGAATATTGAGATTAGAGGACGTCGTCTCGCCATCAAGGTTGTTAAACCACCCTTTATTAATAAGAAAACCGGTTAAGCATATGGTAGCCAAAAAGAAGCAAATCAGTTTAGAAGAAAAAAGCCGCGAGATTCTGGGTATTCTCACCATGGTCGTAGGAATATTTGTACTCCTCAGTTTGGTAAGTCATGAACCCACTGAAGAATTGAGCATTATGCCTGGTGTACACTTCCACAATTGGATGGGCTATGTGGGGATTTTCATCTCCTGGGCGCTATTTAAGATGTTCCTCGGATGGGGATCGCTTATAATCGCTTCTCTAATTGGCATCTGGGGCTATGTAGTTTTTTCGGAAAAAGATTTTCAACCGGTTTTTAGGTTGACTGGCTATAGTTTTGGAACCACGCTCATCCTGATGACGCTCTTTAGCCTGATTGCTGAAAAAAGCGGTATGGCTTCAGAGCAATTGTTCAGGCATAGCGGATATCTTACCGTGAGTATCGGTCAGCTGTTAAAGGATTTTCTCGGTTTCCCTGGATCTATTCTAATCCTACTCAGTATTGGATTTGTCACTGTCCAGGCCTGGAGGGGATTTTCATTCCGCCGTCTCAATGACTGGATTGAGGATCGGATTTCTGAACTCCGTAACAAGCTTAATATCGCCAGCAAGAAGCGGGCAAAGGTTAAAGATCTCAAGGAGAGGTCACAGGCACCAATTCAGCGTGAAGAAGAGGGTACACCTGTCAGAACTGATCAGGCACCATCACCAAAACCAGCTGCAGAACCCGTACCACCACCGATTCAACGTGAAGAAATGATGCCTCCAAAGAACTTAGGTAAAGCCGAGCAGACCACCCTTAAACCCAATGAAATTGAAATAGAAGATGCTGTCATCGAGGACGAAGTCGACTATGATGAGGCTCAAGTCAGGGTTCCCAAAAGGGAATATAAACTACCCTCAGTTGATCTGCTCATGGAACCACCTCCTAGCTCAGATGGACAGTCCAAAGAGATACTGTTAAGTAATGCTGAGTTGCTGATTCAGACCCTGGAGACCTTTGGTGTTGAGGGTCGAGTAACCAATATTGCTCCAGGTCCAGTTATTACCCGATATGAGGTTGAACCGGGTCCAGGTATCCGAGTCTCAAAAATCGCCAATTTATCCGATGATATTGCTAGAGTGATGGAGGCACAGAGTGTCCGTATCATTGCACCGATTCCGGGAAAAAATTCAGTTGGAATTGAACTACCTAATGAAGAACCAGAAATCGTCTTTTTCAAAAGTGGCATCAATTCACCAAAATTTTCGGAACCATCCTCAGTATTGACCATTGCTCTTGGGAAAACGACAGCCGGTGAAATATTTGTTGCTGATCTGGCTAAAATGCCTCACCTCTTAGTAGCTGGAGCTACGGGGTCGGGAAAATCAGTATGTATTAACACTATCATCACATCAATTCTTTACAGAGCGCGACCTGACCAGGTGAAATTCATCATGATTGATCCAAAAAAATTGGAGCTCTCGACCTATAAGCGTCTGCAGGGATATCATCTTATTACCAGTGAATCCATTGATGAGTATGTCATTACAACTCCGAAGAATGCGATTCATGCATTGCGCTCCGCAATTTTAGAGATGGAAAAACGCTATGACCTGCTCTCTAAGAAAACGGTTCGGAACATCGATCAATACAATGAACGAGCTACAGGCAAAGATGGATTCAATCCATTGCCATATATCGTGGTGTTGGTGGATGAGCTGGCTGACCTCATGATCACAGCAGGTAAGGAAATTGAAGAGCCAATCGCTCGCTTAGCCCAGATGGCTCGTGCAGTGGGAATTCACCTCGTGATTGCAACCCAGAGACCTTCTGTGGATGTCATCACTGGTGTGATTAAAGCAAATTTCCCAACTCGTATCGCTTTCAAAGTCGCCCAGAAGAATGACTCCAGAACCATCCTGGATCAAAATGGTGCTGAAAAATTATTGGGACGTGGGGATATGCTATTCCTGGCTCCTGGCGCTCCGGCACCGGTCCGTCTTCACAATGCCTTTGTGACCCTTGAAGAAATTGAGGAAGTTCTGGATCATGTTCAGGAGCAACCCAAACCTGACGAAGAGCTTTTACCTGCCATTGTTGATGAGCAGGATCCCACCATTGTTGGAACAGAAGGCGGGGGAGAGCGGGATGCTTTGTTTGATGAGGCCTATCGCCTGGTTGTCCTCCACCAACAAGGTTCAGTAAGTATGATTCAGCGAAGACTGCGTGTCGGTTATGCCCGTGCTGGTCGACTTATAGATGAATTGGAACGAGCGGGTGTTGTTGGACCTAATACTGGTAGCAAGGCTCGCGAAGTGCTTGTCGGGCCAGAAGTTCTGGATAACCCTTCCTTTGATGAAGATATCCTTGATGATTAAGACAGCAATCTCCCTGAAACTCAAATATCATCCCTTGATCGCCTCCCTCCAGTGGGTGTTCCTTTTTGTCCTTATGAATGGACAGTTAATGGCTGCCAATCCACCCAAAGAGCTCTCAAAAGTTATTGATCATTTTATGAATTTGAAGGGCACCAGTGTGGCTATTAATCAAGTCATTGACTGGCGATTCTCAAGCCAGAGCGACACGGTTAGAATCCAGATGGATATCAAGGCAGGCAGACAATTCCACGTCATGTTGGCAGACTTCGGTATGGAAATATTTGTGACTGAAAATGAGATGATTACTCTAAACCATGTGAGACAACAGGTTTTGTATGAGAATGCTACACCTGATGCCCTGTTAAAGCAGCTTTTCGTTGGCGGTGATCTGAATGATGCTCGCTTTAAGGGCGAGAAAAAACTCAGTGATGGTAGACGTCGACTGAATTTTCAGTTTTCTGGAGATTTTTCTGATTGGGACCGTCTGTCCATGGTCCTGAGTACCGACGATGAATTACAAAAATTGATCCTGGTGGATTACGACGGAAACAAGTACATCATTACGCTAAGCTATTTAGCTAAGTATGAAGAATTTTCCATTCCAATAATTGATCAGGACTATCTGCACTATCAAATCGCAGACCTGAGGGGGCATTGATGCGTATTGTCGAGCTGGTAAAAGAACACCCATTCAAGTTTTTTGCCTCTATAGCTGTGAGTTTGGGTCTGGTTTATTATTCTTTCAAGGACCTCGAATGGGAACCCTTCTGGCAGGCAGTCATATCAATAAACTATTGGATCCTGGCTGGTGGTGCCTCCCTGCTGATCTTTAGCAACGTTATTCGTGCAGCCCGTTGGAAAATTCTTTTAAGTCCACAAAAAACAATCGGAAGCAAATATCTATTTGAAGCGACCATGATGGGCTATATGGGTAACAATGTCCTCCCTTTCAGGCTGGGAGAAGTATTGCGCGCCATGGTAGTTTCAAAACGTCATGATTTGAAAGTCAGTGGGGTTGGTGCGTCTATTGTTGTAGAGCGTGGATTGGATATGTTTTCATTTCTTATCCTGGCTGGCATCTACGCTGTCCTGGTGCCAACATTTGAGTCTGCACGTCTGCTGGCAATGCTAGGGCTTGGTGCCCTTTTGCTGGTTATCATACTGGGCTTCTGGGTTAATCGTCAGCATGAAAAATTTAGGAACCGCATTGATACCTGGAGTAAAAGTTTAATCGAAAAGGGTCATCCCAAAAGAGCTGAACACCTTGTGTCAATATTTCATGGGTTGGAAACCATTTGGCACATGCCAAAACCTCTTCTGGTCATCCTTCAAACTGGTTTCTTGTGGCTGCTCTATTTTATGGTCACATTTCTCGCATTGGCTGCATTTGATTTCGGTTTAAGCATTGTAGAGCTGTGGAAAGTTTCATCCATCTTGCTGGTGTTTACCACGCTCTCATTGTCCATCCCTGCAGCACCAGGATATGTGGGCACCTATCATGGCGCTGTGCTGGCTGCTTTGATGATATTCAATATTGACAATGATGCTGCTAAGGCTTTTGCTATTGTCATGCATCTGATGAACTACCTTCTATACACTCCCATGGGGGCTTGGTATCTCATGAAAGCTGGCCTAAGCCTTGATCTTGCTAAGAATCAAGAAGATGGAATGGAATAAGCGTATTCTCGCCTGAGCATGAGTCGATTTTAGCCACACTTATAATCTTTTTAAGCTGAACCGGTAAATACATTTCCCAAACACCTGTGAGTTCATTCCTTGCTTGACTGTTTGCTAGTTAGCAATTAGCATTAAAGGCTAATATGTAAATGAATTAACTCAGCGTATATCCACTGTAAGATAATCGAC
>Ga0209361_1000074_pt1 | contig 119116 bp, 125 predicted proteins | sample SaaInlV_200m_DNA_3_FD_184657 | JGI IMG/M metagenome (GOLD analysis project Ga0209361, IMG submission 184657) | Marine microbial communities from expanding oxygen minimum zones in the Saanich Inlet - SI037_S4LV_200m_DNA (SPAdes) (version 2) | ecosystem: Environmental > Aquatic > Marine >... | reverse complement strand
CTTTTGCGAAATGAGTGTATAGAAAAAACGCTCCTAAAACTTCTTTTCCAATGTGCGAACAAGAAGAAATATGGGATGGGCCCGGGCGTACCTGCCTTTATACCTCATTTCGCATCCCTATTCTTAAGTATAAACTTAGCGGTAATTAACAAGCTGTGTCTGGCTACAGAAAAATTACCTTTTGAATAACTATAATGGAAAACAATTCGAAAAATTTAGAGAAGATATTTAACTTTCTGCACAAAATTGAAAATTTAAAATCAACATATAGATACAACAAAACAAGCGCTGGAGAAAAAAGAGGAATATACCCCCATCCTCAACGTTGCTTCTTTTGCGACAGTTCTTTCATTAGCGGGTGTTGCATTTTTCTTGCAACATGTTCGTTCCAAAGAAACACGTCGGGAATAGAGTCTTTCATCAAGAGTGAGAAAAATAAAAGTTGGTTGTAAATAAAAAACACTCAAATTAATTTGAGTGTTTTTTATTATAGGGACTAGGTCTTAAATTAACCCATGAGTTGTTTATGGTTCTTGGCCCAATACATTATCTTATTAGCGTACCAGTCATACCGCCACGAGGTTGTACCCGATAGGTATTTTTTTGCAGCATTTCTTTCTGCAAAGTGATTATGTCCTGTTACACCCGGAGTATCTGACAGGAGAAGAGCCATAGCAACTATTCCATCTTTTAAAATCCAGGGGTCAGGATTATTTTTCCCGACTATTTCAGAGATTCGGTCTTTATAGTGAGCCCATATATCTGGCATGAATTGTGGCACGCCCATTGCGCCACCAGTCCCTACATATTTCGCAGGGCTGCATGAAACCTTGAGTTTTTTATAATCACGACCAAGTTCCTTGGCAAGAGTCTTGATAAGATCCCTTCTTTTAACGAAGGTATTGTATGCTTTTTGACCCAGGAGGTTATTTCGATGTGATTTTTCAGCACCTTCTTCAACTTGAGTATAAGTACATTTGCCGGTGTTCCGTCCAAGATCGGATTCAACGACTAGCATGCCCAATAAGAAATCTTCTCTCACACCAACTTCTTCACTGGCAAATTTCACAGCCTCCTTAACCTCTTCCATATGAGACTTTTTTTCTTGAGGCTTGGAAATATTTTCTTGTTTCTTCTCTCCTTGCTTCCCGTTCGCTTCATCATAATTTTCAATTTCTCTGGTCCCTTTGAGTCTCTCCTTAGAAAACTCAACTAGACCCTTTATCTGAGAATCGTAGGCCGAAGCCGTAGAGGTGATATTTATTGAGACAGCAATTAGTAGGAACAAAGTGATTAATATTCTCACTTTTTTATTTAATTCTTTTCGAATCTTTTTAACTTTAATTCATTATTTTTGGTAAACTTTTTCCAAAGTTTACCAAGCTGGAAATAAAAAAGCGTTCTAATATAGAACTGCTGTTATTTATTTCCGCCAGATGAGTTTACCAGAGATATGTTTTTTGTCAAGGGAAAAAAGTGGATAAGCATAGCTATTAAAAACCCCTTGAATAAGGGGTAAAAGTTGCTAATATTAATACAAAGCCAGCCTTTCGCAGTCTTTTCGAGTCGCCGTTATTCCTTGGCTAATGTAGCGCTAAATTCTTGCTCGTTTGAATTTCTTGTTTATATTTATTTTGCTTACCTTTTTTTTATAGTATAATTAGTAGTGTAAAGAAAAGTAATTACAGTCCAACGTTTCTCTAAATCTTAATCTTAAATGAAATCCAGTTTATTGAGACTAGCTTTTGCGAAATGAGTGTATAGAAAAAACGCTCCTAAAACTTCTTTTCCAATGTGCGAACAAGAAGAAATATGGGATGGGCCCGGGCGTACCTGCCTTTATACCTCATTTCGCATCCCTATTCTTAAATATTTTTACATGGGTCTAAAAAAACCAAAAGTGATATTATTCGATGTTGATGGGGTGCTTATTCATATCCCGCACTATTTCAGTCAAGAATTGGAAAACCAAGGGCGTTCCAATGCAACGGAAAGCCTAAATTCTTTTTTTAGGGAGGATATTGCGCGCAAATGTTCTGAAGGAAAAGCCGATGCAATGGAAGCCATCGTGCCATCTTTGAAGAAACTTGATTGGGAAGGTTCTGCTGAAAGTTATTTCAAACAACAGTTTGAGTTTGAAGCTGGATTTCTAGACAAAGAGTTCATTTCGCTAATTCAAAATTTTCGAAAGCAAAATATCAAATGCTACCTTGGAACTGACCAAGAAAAAAACAGAGCCAAGTTTCTTTTGGAGAACATGAAGTTCAATCAAAGCTTCGATGGTCATTTCATTTCATCTTTTATTGGATTCAGAAAATGCCATGATGATTTTTGGATCCATGTGCTTGAGAATTTGAAAAAAGAATTTCCAAATATCGACCCAAGCGAAATTGCATTTTTCGATGACATCCAAAACAATGTTGATGTGGCAAACAAACACGGAATTCAAGCTTTCTTGTTTACGGATATGGAGAAGTTTGGTGAGGACTTGAAGCGTCTTGGGGTGGAATAGGGAATATTTTAATAAAATAACTCAATAAGTATGTTTGTCAAAAAGAATAAAAAAATTGTCGTCCTAATGCTCATCATGGTTAGTATTGTAATGTTGTTTCTTTTTGTCTGTTTTAAGTCAGAAAAAAGTTTGAGTGTGAAACAGGAGAATAAAATACCTTATAATAATAAGGTTGTAACTGAGAATAAAATTGTTCCAGAGCAGAGGAGCGTGGAACCAGATAAAAATATTGTTAGTCCAAATTTATATGAAAATAAAGAACTTGGGATAAGAATCAAGATAATGGAAGGTTGGTTAATTGAAGTGGATACTTCATCTCGAAAAAATGACCATTTAAATGTCTATTTAATTAAACCCAAGCAACAAGAAAATTGCGCCGAGTCTGGCTATTGCGCCGATGTTATTTTTGTTGGAATAAATGAAAACAAAGAAAACAAAACATTGCAAGAATATCTAAATGATAAACATGACAACCGAATAATCAGCCAAGAATCACCTACAACAAATGGATTACATCGCCTAGTAGTTAACAATCTTTTTGATGGAGCTCATCAGACTGAATATTGGAAGGACTTAAACGGGGACAAATTCTTTTTTATTGAGGAGGGTTACTTAAGTGATAGTCAAAAGGATGATTTTGAAAAAATAGTTAATGATTTAGAATTTTTTATACCTTAAGTGAAGAGAAGATGTTAGCTTGTCGTTGTTCATTTTTATCTCTTCAGATAATAAAAATAGATTCTGTATTGGAGCAGTTTCGTCGCTCGTTTCAAAGATTGAAGTTTTTGCCCGACCAGTAGATCCCTCAATTTCAAGCAATTCTCTCGCGTCACCTGAGGGCTCCTTGTCCAGGACAGCGCCAAGTCCTCGCTAGCTCGAACTCGTCGGCACTCACTACAATTATTTTTTGCTAAAAATAATCTACCTCGTTGCTGTCCGTTCGAATCCCTTACCAAGCAAGAAAAATAAAAGACACCCCCATTAGAGGGTGTCTTTTATTTTTCTGTTGGGGAAGAGGGATTCGAACCCCCGAATGACAGGATCAAAACCTGCTGCCTTACCACTTGGCGATTCCCCAGTATAAAATAAAAAAAACAAAGTCAGATTAATCTTTGATGATTTTTCCTCCGAGCACTTTCATTGCATCGTGGAGGACGTTGTGATTTTCATCATCCGTCTTTGGCTCATCAAAGCTCATCTCCGAACCTTCTTTTTCAGTGACAAACGCAATCTTTATGTTTGCATTCAGTATTGTAGCAGTGGTTTTCTGAACTGTCAATCGGTTTTCCACTTCGGAAAGCTTGTCTTTATAGAAATCATATTTTGTTTTGATATATACCATTTCACCAACAACACCGCAAGGAATGCAGTTTGTCATAAAGGCATGAATGGATCTGTTTTCTGGTTTGATGCCATCAAGAATTGCTGACCAACTGTTTTGAACTTCTGATAGCAAGACAGTTCGCTTGGGGAGCTTTGCAAGTTCTTCTGGTGAGATGTCCTGAGAGGGAGTTTCATTTTTTGGTGGAGCTGTTTTTTTGACAGCACTTTCGACTGCTTTGGTTTTTGTGGGGCTTTGAAAGTTTTCCTGTGGTTTTTGCTCTGGGATTTTTTCCTCGACAACGCTTTGCGGTCGATGGAGGGAAGCTGGCGCATTTTGTGGCACTGGCTTTGAAACTGGCTTCGGAATTGTTTTTGGGATAGACCGCTGGAGCTCTTCAGACGAGCAGTGTTTGATTGTCGCAAGTTCGAGTGGCAGTTGTGGAACCACGGAGTCTTTGAATAGATTTAGGCTTGTTTGAAAGAGATCCATCAGCTCAAGAATATCAGCCAGTGAAAATTTCTTAGCGATTGAACGTGATTTTTTCAGTTGTTCTTTGGACAAAGATGCGGAAGATTTTTTTCCAGCTTCATCGCTTGTTTTCAAAAGCAAAAGAACGCGCAAAAAAGCCAAAATATTTTTATTGAAATTTCTCAAATTAATTCCTTCTTGTTGCAACTTTTCAATCAAGGCAAGTGAGGCTGGTAAATCATTTTTTGAAAGCAATTCAACAAAATCAAGCACAACTTTTTTCGAAGAAGTTCCCAAAATGTCATTTACCTCTTTTGCTGTGATTTTTTCGTCTTCGAGTGCAATGATTTGTCCAAGGATTGATTGCGCATCACGCATTCCACCTTCAGCTTCAAGTGCAATTGTTTCAAGTGCCTCAGTTTCAATCTCAACTTTTTCTTTTTTTGAAATCTCCTGCAAGTAATCAACAATCTGAGGTTGAGTTAGAAGCGAAACATCAAAGCGTTGGCAACGAGAGATGATAGTGTCTGGAACTTTATGCAACTCCGTTGTTGCTAGAATGAAGACAGCATGAGCAGGTGGTTCTTCTAATGTTTTCAAGAGTGCATTAAAAGCACCGATTGAAAGCATGTGAACTTCATCGATGATATATACCTTATATTTCAAAGCAGAAGGGGGGAGTGGAACTGTTTCACGAAGTTGGCGGATGTTATCAACTCCGGTGTGTGACGCTGCATCAATTTCAATGAAATCGAGTGCTCTGTTTTCCATTATTAATTTGCAACTTTCACATTTATTGCAAGGCTCTGTTCGTACAATGGGATTTTTTTTGACTTCCACTCTTTCGGTGCAGTTGATTGTTTTGGCAAAGATTCTAGCAAGTGTTGTTTTTCCAGTGCCACGAGGTCCAGTGAAGAGATATGCGTGACCAGTTCGTTTGTTTGCGATTGCGTTGGTAAGTGTCTTGATGATATGTCCCTGTCCCGCCACTTCAGAAAATTTCTTTGGTCTGTATTTTTGATATAGAGCTAGCATGCTTTGATGTTCAACGATTAGAAACTCGAAGACTTCCGTATATTCATCAGTATAGTAAGTGGGGAATAAAAGTCAAAGTATATAAAAAACCCTACAAACTGCAGGGTTTATATTTTTTTAGCGAAAAAGTTTATTTTTTGAAAACAAAGAATTTATATCCAAAGAAATTCCAGACCAAGCCAACTGCTGTTCCGAATAATGCTCCAATTGATCCCCATATTTCATTTGAGAGAGCAAATGACAAAACCTCGCTTCCAACCATTGGTTTTAGATACATAACAACAATTGTCGCAACTGAAACATTGATGACCGCACCAACTGTGGAAACAATGAAGAATTGAGAGAATTTTTGAACCTCCTTTTCTTTTGAAGTATCTTTGAAAGCCCATTGCTTGTTCATGAAGTAGCTAAAAGTCGCCGCACAAACAAAAGAGAAGGCCTTAAAAGCTGTGTAGGGTGTCCCATCTGAAAAACCAGTTGAGAACATTAGAATGTTCAAGATAACAAGGTCAACTCCGGTATTCAATCCTCCAATCAATCCAAAACGAACAAACTGTCCAATCGCTGGATATTTTTTCAATAACTCACTTAACATTTTTTGTTGTATTATTTTTAAATTACGAAACAAGCTGGGCTTGGCACTATTTTGTCTCCGCTCCAACTTTTTCTTCTTGTTTCGCTTCTTCTTCTATCTCACTGGCATCTGGTGCCCATTCATCAAGTAGTTCGTCTTTTGTAGTATGCCTTTTTCTTTCTTCCTCAATTTCTTGTTTGAGTTTTTCAACTGCGGATGGTTGATCGATTTCAGTTTCCGTAACCTCTTCCTCAGAAGATTTAGCTTCTTGGGGTTTTTGATATATCACGCGTGAAGTCACTGGGTCGGAAGCTTTGCGCACAACATTTTCGATTGCACTCCAAACTGCATCTTGATCTCGCGGAATCACAACAGTAACCTCGTCTTCAACTTCAATTTTGAAGTATGTTGCAGCTGCAAGGAGCACTCGATAGTCCTTTGCTTCAGTTTTAATAACGAAATTCCCTCGCTCATCTTGCAGGACTTTTCCAATAAGAAATTTTCTTTCAATTGGTCCAATTTGTTTGTACATAAAAGTACCTTGAGGAGAGATTGTGAGTTTCAAAACATCACCTTCAACAAGTTTTGACTTCGAGGCATAGTTTGCTGGTACTGGATATTGTTTTCCATCTTCACCAACCATGATTTGTCCATCAAAAGCGCCATGGATTACCTTTCCTCCATCGGCATCTATTTGAATTTGCGAATCAGTTGGAGCAGGAGCATCCATTTTGGATAGAATCTGTTTAGCGGACAAAATTGTTTGTTCTGCTGTTGCAATCATTTCATGAAGAGACTGAATTTTTTCATCAGTAGACTCAGAATCTCTTCGTTCAGAAGAATTATCGTTTGACATCTGTATTGTTTTTTGATTATTTATTTTTGTTTTTTGAAACTTTTTTTCAGTACACATTTAAGTATAAAACAGGAAAAGTCTTTATGCAAGTTTGGTGTCAAAAACATCCAAAATGCAATTTAAAATAAACAATCCAAAGTAAGTTAGAATAATTATTGTTTGAATTTGTGTATCCCTTTTGGTCAACATACCATAATAACAGAGAACGAAGTCGATGTCAAGGAAGAATAAGGAAATAGCTTTTTATTTTTCAAATATGTTAAGTTGAGGAAAATTTTTAGGATAAAGAAGTGGTCTCTCGAAGTAAAAATAGTTGATAAACGCTGAGGTAAGTGCTATAATATGGCCAACATGAAAACTAACGAATCACAAGAATCTGTTACGAGTCTTTCCGAAGACCCAAGCGCTGATTCAAGCAATCAGCTATTTGTGATTCAAAAACACCAAGCTTCTCGCTTACACTATGATTTTCGCTTGGAAATGGAAGATCCTGCTACTGGAGAAAAAACGCTTATTTCTTGGGCTGTTCCAAAGAATCTACCCACAATCTCTGGCATTAAACACCTAGCAATTAGAGTTAGAAACCATGACCTGGATTATATTAACTTTGAAGGTGAAATACCCGAGGGGAGTTATGGCGCCGGAAGTGTTGAAATTTGGGATAAAGGAAGATGGGGTCTTTTGAAAGGTGATCTAGCTAGCGGTCGGTTTTCTTTCAATCTCTTTGGAGAGAAACTGAAAGGTCGTTATCAGATGGTTTTGACGAAGGACTTTAGCAAAAAAGATAAAGAGGAAGATGACAAAAAAGTGCATTGGTTGATTTGGAAAAGAGAGGCCGGGGCATTTTTCTAAAAAAGCTAAAGACAATAGTGGATATATTCTTTGTTATTCCTGTGAAGACAGGATTTTTTTATTCACATTGAAAGTAGTTAGAAAATGGCAAAGAAGTTAATTTTGTTCTTGTTTTTAAGACTGTCCATTACTACCTAGGCGTGTTATAATATTATTGAATTGGCTTTAAAATAAAAACAAAATATCAATGTCTCAGTATACGAACTGGCATGCACATTCAACTGATGATGTGCTTAAAAATACCAAAACAACCAAAAAAGGCCTTAGCACAAAAGTAGCGCAAAAAAGATTGGAGAGTAACGGACGGAATGTGCTTCCGCATAAAAAGACTCTTTCAAAAACAAAACTATTTTTGTCGCAATTCAATAGTCCATTGATGTATATTCTTCTGACAACAGTGGTTATTTCTTTTCTGTTGGGGCATGTTTCAGATTCAATATTTATTTTGGTGGTAGTTTTAGCGAATACAATTGTTGGCTTCTATCAAGAGAATAAGGTGAACAATTCACTAGAAGCTCTTAAGAAGATGGTGAAAATCAGAGTGAAGGTTTTGCGAGATGGGCATAAGGTGGAGATTGATTCCGAGGAGTTAGTGCAAGGTGATGTAGTTATTCTTGCCCCCGGAGATAAAGTCCCTGCCGATTGTCGTATAATCGAAAGCAAGGCATTGAAAGTGAACGAAGCATCATTGACAGGCGAGTGGTTGGCTGTAGCAAAAAAAAGTACAAAGTTACCCAAAGAAACAATCATTGGTGATCTTGTGAATATGGTTTTCATGGGAACTTCAGTTGATACGGGAGAGGCGAGTGCAGTTGTTGTTGCGGTTGGTCTTGATAGTGAATTTGGCAAGATCGTTTCTTTGGTTTCTGAAACTGAAGAACCAAAAACGCCCCTACAAAAATCGATAGCGAAACTTTCAAAATTGGTTGGGATATTTATTCTATTTCTAGGTGCAATAATAGTTGCTGAAGGAGTTTGGCGTGGAAAGGATTTTGTTGAGATTTTTATCGCAGCATTAGCATTGGTCGTTTCTGCAATTCCAGAAGGGCTGCTGCCGGCGATCACTGTTATCTTAGTTTTGGCGATGCGTCGAATTTTGAAAAATAAAGGAGTTGTGAAAAAACTTTCTGCAGCGGAGGGACTCGGAAGTGTAACAGTCGTCTGTACTGACAAGACAGGAACGCTGACTGAAGGGAACATGCAAGTTAGTCGTGTCTTGACAAGCACTGACGAATTGATGTGCAAAGGGAATTCTTTTGGAGATGGGTTGGAACAAGAGAGCGCTCAATCGGATATCTTAGCAATTAAAATTGCGGCACTTACTAATGAGGCATATATTGAAAATCCACAAGAGGAATTGCAAGATTGGGTAATCCGTGGATTTTTCACAGACAAAGCTCTTTTGAAGGCTGGTTTACAGGCAGGGATCGATATGCAAGCATTGGATAAAAAATGGGAGTTAATTGACAAGGCCAGTTTCGATTCAAATTTAAGATTTGCCGCATCTTTGCGAAAAGTTGATGGCAAAAGAAAGTTGTTAGTTGTAGGAGCTCCAGAGGAATTAATCTCAAGGACTAAACACGTTGACTTTAATGGAAAAAAATTAGGACTGCACAATTCTCAGTCAGAGAAAATGTTGAAAAAACTGGAAACTTTCACCGAGAAAGGTTTGAGGGTTGTTGCTTGCGCATATCGTGATAGTAATTTGGATAACTATAAAAATGTTGCAGATTTAGCAAACCAGCTTACATTAGTTGGTTTTATTGCAATCAAAGATCCCGTTCGAATTGATGTGAAAGAGGCTATGGATGAAATCCAAGGTGCTGGGATTAAACCAATTATCATCACAGGTGATCACAAATTGACAGCAAAGGCAGTTGCCCAGGAAGCTGGTTTAAAAGTTAGAGCAGACCAGATTCTTGAAGGGAGTGATGTTGAAAAAATGAGTGTTTCCGAGTTAGCAAAAAAAGTTAAGAAGGTGAAGATTTTTGCTCGGGCGCTTCCAGAGCATAAACTGAAAATTGTTAAAGCGTTGCATGTAAATGGTGAAGTCGTTGCAATGTTCGGGGACGGTATCAATGATGCGCCAGCATTGAAAGCAGCTGATATTTCAGTTGCAGTTGGTAGTGGAACAGACGTTGCAAGGGAAGTCGCTGATGTAATCCTCTTAGATGATAATTTCAAAACAATTGTAAAGGCGATTGAGCAAGGGCGAATTGCCTTTTCAAACATTAGAAAAGTTCTAGTGTATCTAGTGGCGGATGATTTCACGGAAATTCTTTTGTTTATAGGAGCGATGGCGTTTGGTTTGCCGCTTCCTTTGATAGCAGCACAAATTTTGTGGATCAATCTTGCTGAGGACACTTTGCCAAACATGGCGCTTACCGGAGAACAGGAGATTGAAGGCGTGATGCAGGAGCCACCAAGAAGCCCCGATGAGCCAATCTTAAGTTTGCATATCAAGGAATGGATTTTGACAATCTTTTTGATCAATGGAGTTCTGACTTTTCTATTCTTCTATTATCTATTTCAGACTACCGGTGATATTGAGCGAACAAGAACTCTTGTTTTCGCTTTGATGGTTTTTGACTCATTGACCTTTGCATATTCAGTTAGATCTTTTCGAAAAACAATCTTCAGGAGGGATATTTTCTCGAATACATTCTTGAATTGGGCCGTTCTTGTAGGACTCCTTCTTCTGTTGGCAGGTTTATATCTCCCGGTCTTTCAGAAAATATTAGGAACAGTTTCAATTTCACCGAAAGATTGGGCTATTATTATTGGATTAACAATTTTCGAAACAATAATAATTGAAGCTAGTAAGATTTATTTCTTAGCAAAACACAACATCAAAAGGACGTAATTTTAAGCTATGATGGATTGTGATAAAATGCTTTACATGTTAAGGTAGGAGTGACTTTTATGTTGCAAAAGGAAAATAAAAAAGGTTCGAATTAAAATAATAAAATGGGAAGAAAATCAAAAAAAGAAAAGGAGAAAAAAGAGGCCGTTTTAGATGGCGGAGCGAAAAAGCATATTATCGCTGTTTTTTTATTGATGCTTGGTTTGATTTTTCTCTTAAGTTTAATTGGAAAAGCAAGCGTAGCTGGTGAATATATCGACAAGGGTCTTGCGTTTTTGTTTGGAACTGGCAGATATCTCTTGCCGGTAGTGTTATTTGTTTTAGGAGCTCTTTATTTTAGAAAGATGAAGCCCATCAGATATACTCTGGCTGCACTGGGAGCGGTTTTATTTTTTTCCATGCTCTTGGGGCTAGTGCATATTTTCAACAACCTTGATGAAATGGTTCAGCTTGCAAAGGATGGAGAAGCCGGGGGATACCTAGGACTTTCAATTGCGTATCCTTTGACAAAATTCTTGGGAAAAATTGCTGGTGTTATAATTTTGGCAGGCTTTTCTTTGATTGGCTTGATTCTACTTTTCAATGCCTCGATCTTTTCTTTAGTAGAAAGAATAAGAGGAAAAGTGCCATTGCTTTCAAAAGGGAATGTTGAAAATAAAGAAACTTTATCCCAAGAAGGGGAAGAGACCATGCCGATTAAGCAGGAAGATGACAAGGATGTTAAAAAGAACCTAGAAGATAATATTAAATCCCTAGAGTTTGTCGAGGGACCCAAGGACGGGGTTTTTGAGGACGAGATTGTTTCTGGAAATCCTAATGCTAGTAAGAAAGATAATACTGGCTCCAAACAAAATGTATATAGTGGAATCCAGTGGAGACCACCTTCTTTCAATTTAGTCGAAAAAAACGATAAACGAGCTCCAAACTCTAATCATAAAGAGGTTATCAACATTATTCAGCAGGCTTTGCATAATTTTGGGATTGAGGTTAGTCCAGGAGAATATTCAGTTGGTCCGACAGTAACTCAGTATACATTTAAACCAGCTGTTGGTGTGAAGTTGAGTAGAATCTTATCCTTGCAAGATGATTTGGCTTTAGCGTTAGCGGCTAGTTCGATCAGGATCGAAGCTCCAATTCCAGGTAGATCATTAGTCGGGATTGAAGTTCCAAATAAAAAGAAATCATTTGTGAAGATGCGAACAATGCTCGAAAGTGAGGAGTTTAAAAGCAGGGCATCAGACATCAGCGTCATTTGGGGAGAAAATGTTAGCGGAAAACCAGTCTTAGCAAATATCGAGAAAATGCCACATTTAATGGTTGCTGGATCTACTGGAACTGGAAAGAGTGTTTGTATTAATGTCCTTTTGACAACGTTGTTGTTTGAAAATTCTCCCGAGGATCTAAGGATGATCTTGGTTGATCCAAAAAGAGTGGAGTTAACATTGTATGGTGGAATTCCTCATCTTTTAACACCTGTGATTGTTGATTCGCAAAAAGTTGTTAACGCCTTGAAGTGGGCAATTGGAGAAATGGAAAGAAGATTCGGTTTGTTGCAAGAAGTTGGTTCAAGAGACATTCAATCTTTTAATCAAAAAGTAGCAGAAGGGGAGAAGAAACAAGTAATCGACAAAGAAACTGGTGAGGTCAGAGAAGAATATCTAGAGAAGTTACCTTTTATTTTAATCGTGATTGATGAGCTGTCTGACCTTATGTCGACTCAAGGAAAAGAAGTTGAGGGTCTTATCGTACGGATTGCTCAAAAGGCTCGTGCAATTGGAATTCATTTAGTGGTCTCCACACAGCGCCCTTCAGTCGAAGTTATCACAGGTTTGATTAAGGCTAATATTTCAACAAGAATAGCCTTTAAAGTTGCGACACAAATTGATTCCCGAACAATTCTAGACCAAGGTGGAGCAGAAAAATTGTTGGGAAATGGCGATATGCTGTATTCAAGTGCTGACTCAATCCAGCCGGTGCGAGTTCAAGGTGTATTTATTTCTGAAAATGAAGTGAAGCGTGTTGTGAGTGCAGTGAAAAAACAAGCTGAAAAGATCAACTATGATGAAGGAGAAGATCTGTCACAATCTTTAGAAGAGCAACTTTCAAGTGCAACGGGAGTTTTTTCAAGCGAAGGAACTGGAGGTGAGCCAGATGATGAACTCTATGAGAAAGCAAAAGAGATCGTTGTTAAAGCCAAAAAAGCATCAGCTTCAATGTTGCAGAGGAAATTAAGAATCGGATTCTCAAGAGCAGGAAGAATCATTGATTTGCTAGAAGAAAATGGAATCGTTGGTCCAGCTGATGGATCGAGGGCAAGAGAAATATTAATCGATGGCTCAACTCTTGGTGACGGCTCAACTGAATACGAAGACTCAGATAAGGATCAAGGGAGGCGTGAAAAGTGGTCAGCATAGCGAATAGTTTTATGATTGATTTGGCAGAGGGGAATAATTGAATATTATGGAAAAGAGATGATTTTAGGAGGTTTACAAAAGTTAACATTGATTGATTATCCAGGTAAGGTAGCAGCAACAGTCTTTACTGTTGGTTGTAATTTCCGTTGCCCTTTTTGTCACAATCCTGAATTAGTAGTTTCAGGCACTGGCTTCGAAAGAGGATCTTTGTCAGAAGAAGAATTTTTTAGTTTCTTGGAAAAAAGGAAAGGAAAGTTGGATGGAGTTTGTGTGACAGGAGGAGAGCCAACAATTCAAAAAGGAATCGTTGAATTTTTAGAAAAAATAAAAAAAATGGGGTTTTTGGTTAAGTTGGATTCAAATGGAACAAGGCCAGATATTTTAAAAGAAGTTTTTGCTAAAAAGTTGGTTGATTTTGTGGCGATGGACATTAAGAATTCTCTGGAGAGTTATCGGAAAACCTGTGGAGCAGATGTTGATCTTGAAAGAATAAAATTAAGTGTTGATTTGATTAGAAATTCATCAGTCGCGTATGAATTCAGAACCACTGTTGTGTCTGGGATTCACACAATGGAAGACTTTATCTTGATGGGGAAGTGGCTTGATGGAATTAATAATTTTGCGTTGCAACTATATCGAGATGAGGGAAAGATTTTAAACGAAGAATTGAGAAAAAAAGCCTCCGGCCAAAAAATGGACTTGGAAAAGATTAAGAAGCAGTTGGAAAAACATTTTAAAAAAATTACCATAAGATAATTTTTAAAAAATAAAAAAATGCCGACAAAAATTGAAATCCAAAGAAAAATTGATAGGTATAAGGGGAACAAGGCTGTCTTTAATAAAATCAGACAAGGTGCATATCAAATGCGCACGGGAGATGCTGATGTGGAAGGTGAAAGAACTGGTATGTACGCTGATAAACTTGAGGAAGAGATTGACAAATTTATCGACAGAATAGATGAGGAGGAAGATTTGAAATTGTCTAAACTTGAAAAGAATAAGAATGCGAGAGAACTCAGACAACAGATCAGCGAAGGAAGGGACAAGCTAACCCTTAGATTCCATGATAAAAGCAATTCTTTATGATGAGGGTTTATGCGAAAGTATTTACAAAGAGTGGCAGAAATCAGGTAGTTGAGATTTCTAAAAAGCAGTTCGAGATTCGCACAACGGCGATTCCAGCCAAAGGAATGGCTAATGAGGCAATCATAAAACTACTCGCTAAGCATTTTAGTACCGCGAAGAGTAACATTACTATCGTGGGTGGTAAGACGGCAAGGGAGAAAATTATAGATATTGATATTTAATTTTAAATAATAAAAAAAATGAGCGAAACTTTAAGGTTTGCAAGAAGGGTAGAAGAAAGATACGATGGCAAAAAAATTAAGATTGAAAAGATGGGAACACGTTCTTTTCAAATCACAACTTCGTCAGCAGCAGAATTTGATTTTAGAAATCGAATTTGGACACAGCGATTTGACCAAGATTTTATTTCACAATTAAATCAATTCTTGAAAGAAGATCAACAATTAGACATGCAAGACAGGGATGTTTATCATAGTTTGAATGATCTTCATCAGAAACTTCAAGATGACGTAGATCATTTTGATTTTAAGATTTCATTTAGAATGACTAGCTAATTTTTGTATGTCGGGAGGGCTTTTTATTGATGAAGATTTCTCGTAAAAAATTTCCTTCACTTGCTCAAATTTCAATTTTAATTGTTTTTGGATTTCTTCTCGGAATTTCGGGACGATCAGCAGTAGAATTTCAATTTAATTGGCTTTGGGTTTTGGTTCTTTTGATTTTACCTTTGGTAATTATTTTCAAAAGCAAGCACATTAGATGTTTGCTTTTTTTGTTGCTTGGAATTTCACTTGGAGCTTGGAGGGTTGACTCTGAAATTATGAAATTAAATTCCCAAAAAAGCGAGTTCGATTTTTCAGCAAAAGTTGTTGTTTCTAGTGCACCGGAAATGAAGGACGAGTACCAAAAGGTTATAGTTAGTATCTTAACTGATGATAAGGAAAATAACTCTCTTGGAAAAGTTTTAATTTTTGCAAAACCAAAACCGACAATTAGATTTGCTGATCATTTGCAAGTTTCTTGTAAAATGAAAGTTCCAGAAAATAAACATCTTAAATTTAACTACAGAAGATTTTTAGCTAGTAAAGATATTTTCTACATCTGTTCTTCTGCTAAGATCCAAAAATTTGATGGAAGTGATGACAAAAGTTTCTTGGGGAAAGTCTTTCGGATTAGAGAGGGGTTGGAGAAAAAAATTGGAGAATTTTTTCCAGAACCAGAAGGGGCATATCTGGCCGGTCTTTTATTGGGCGGTGATGATCGCTTGCCAAAAGAAGTAGCAGAGAATTTTAGAAAAACTGGTACTACGCATACGGTGGCTGTTTCTGGATACAATATCACTATTATTGCTAGTATTTTAATGTGGTTGGGGATTGGTTTGGGGCTATGGAGAAAGCAAGCCTTTTTTGTTGCAGTGAGCGGGGTTATTTTTTTTGTTGTTATGATCGGTGCTCCTTCCTCTGCGACGAGAGCTGCTATTATGGGTATCGTCATGCTTTGGGCGATGCAAGAGGGCCGCTTGGCTGATTCTGTGCGTATTGCGGCTTTTGCGGCTGCGGCCATGGTTCTTTATTCACCATTTATTTTATTGTACGATGTTGGTTTCCAGTTATCCTTTATTGCAACACTCGGAATTATCTTGGTATATGCTCCATTATCACGGTTATTGAGAATTGAAGATGATTTTTTGGAACTTAAGTCGATAATACTAGTTACAATTTCTGCGCAAGTTGGAGTTTTAGGGCTTTTGATTTACACATTTGAGACTTTTTCCTTGATCTCGCTTCTCGCTAATGTGATTATCCTGCCACTTATTCCTGTTATTATGCTTTTTGGTTTTTTGACGATTACTGTTGGTTTTATTTTCCCCTTTATAGCAAAAATACTCGCTCTAATGGTTTGGTTTTTCTTGCATTTTGAAATCTATATTATTGAGCAGTTGGCGCGAATTCCTTTTGCAAGTATTGAAATTGGAGATGTCGGTATTTATTGGTTGATTGGATATTATTTATTTTTTGTGGGTTTCGTGTTTAAATTAAAAGGGCTAGGAAGAAAATAAAAAAATAAAATGATCAAATCTGAAAATAGAAAGTCTCTGTTATTTTTGATCGGGATTCTACTTTTTATCCTGTTGGTTTTTAGTTTTATTTCCTGGAGGAACAAAGAGCTCAATATTTTAGAGGTTTCTTTTTTGGATGTGGGGCAGGGAGATGCAACTTTGATTAGTTATTTAGGAAAATACCAAGTGTTGATTGACGGAGGTCCAAGTGGCAAGAGATTGCTCCAGGAGCTTGGCAAGCAAATGCCCACAATGGATAAGAAAATTGAAATAGTTATCCTAACCCATCCTGATTTTGACCACTTAGCTGGGTTAATTGATGTTGCAAGGAGTTATGAGATAGGAATTTTTTTAGACAATGGGCAAAAAGCTGATACTGAAATTTTCAAAGAACTGGAAAATGTCTTAGCTAAAGAGGAGATTAAAAAAAATCTCTTATTTGAGGGTTCGAGAATTTCAATTGGTAGATATTTAAATTTTGAAATTTTCAATCCAGATGAAATAAGTGGAAATAAAAAAAACAGAAATGAAAACTCCATCGTTTTAAAAATGGTTTTTGGCAATAATACTTTCTTGTTTACTGGTGACGCAACAAGTAAAGTGGAAGGTGATATGATAAATAAACTGATTGATCTAGATGTAGATTGGCTAAAAATTGGACATCATGGTTCAAAACATTCTTCATCACAAGAATTCCTAGAAAAAACATCACCCCGTTTCGCAATTATTTCAGTTGGAGCAAAGAACGGTTATAAACATCCAGCGACGGAAGTGATTGAAAGAATTAAAAAGCAAAAGATAACCTTATTTAGAACTGATAAATTAGGAACAATAGAAGTTTTCTGTAGAGTTCCGACGAAGGAGTGCGCGACAAAGAATAACTGATGTTGGTTTTTGTAAACAAGATTTTCTGAATTATCTGGGTTTCTTGATAAAAAAAACAAAGATGTTATTATAAGGGCATACAAACCTCCTTAGTATATTCTTGTGGGGTTTTTAATTAGGAAATAAGAAAAATTATGGCTGAGAAGCAACATCTTTCAAAAGAAAGAACATTAGTAATGGTGAAACCAGACGGTGTTCAAAGAGGTCTTATTGGTGAAATTATCAAGCGACACGAGAGCCTGGGTTTTAAACTGGTCGCAATTAAAACAGTTATGCCAACAGAAAAGCACATAGAGGAACATTACACGCTTGATCCCGAGTGGAGAAAAGTAACAGGAGAAAAAACAATTGCTGGATACAAAAGTAAGGGAATGACACCTCCATCAAATGACCCATTTGAAATTACAGACAACATTCTTAAATGTTTGAAGAAATATATGACAAGTGGTCCTGCTATCGCTATGGTTTGGCAAGGAGCTCATGTTGTTAAAATGGTCAGAAAAATTGTTGGTGGAACAGAACCACTTACATCTGACGTTGGAACAATTCGTGGAGATTATGTCATGGATTCATATGAAATGTCTGACAATGATGGGCGAGCAATTCGCAACCTTATTCACGCCTCAGGTTCAGTAGAGGAGGCCGCTATGGAAATTCCACACTGGTTTGACGAGAAGGAATTGATTGACTATAGATTGGTTGGTGAACAAATCCTTTACGATGTAAACCTTGATGGGATTATGGAATAACATCAATATTTTCTAATTAGGATATATAAAAAACACCCCACTTCAATAGGGGGTGTTTTTTTGAGAGTAACTTTTAAGAAAAACTAGTTTGCTCGTTCAGAATATTCTCCTGTTTGTGTATTAACCTTTATTTTATCGCCAGTCTTAATGAAAAGTGGGACATTGACGCTAATACCAGTTTCAATGACTACTTGCTTTGATCCGCCATCAGCAGTGTTACCTTTGACCGCAGGAGGTGCTTCTATTACCTCAAAAACCATTTTAATTGGAAGTTCAATGTTAATCGCTGAGTCACCAAAATACAAAACATCAATCTCTGTTCCTTCTGTTAGAAACTTGCTATTCTCACCGATAATTTCAGAGTTAAGCTCAAATTGCTCATAAGACTCACCATTCATGAAATAATGATTACCAGCATCTAGGTATAAATATTGAGCTTTTCTAGTTGTGATTTCAGCTGGTTCAACTTTATCAGCTCCCTGAAAAGTTTTGTTAATCGTTGCTCCTGTTATCAAGTTTCTTAGCTTTGTTCGGAGAACTGCGCCGGCACGTCCCATTTTGGAATGTTGCGCAAAAAGCACCACAAATGGCTCTCCTTCAATGATAAGTTTTTTTCCAACTTTAATTCCTGTAAGTGTCAACATACCTTTGTTATTAAAAAAACGAGACGCCAGTCTCGCTTTTTTGTGATTTATTTAGCTACGAAAGGGAGAAGTGCAACGATTCTTGCTCTTTTGATTGAAGTTGAAAGAGCTCTTTGGTGTTTAGCACAAGTTCCTGTTCTTCTAGTTGGTATGATTTTCCCAACTGTGTTAATAAATCTTCGCAGAAGAATAACATCCTTGTAGTCAATTTTGATAATGTTGTTTGCACAAAAATAACAATTTTTGCTTTCTTCTTTTCTAACGTTTCTGTTCATCATTCTATTCATCATAATAGGTCTAAAATTCAATTTTAATTAAAATGGGATATCTTCAACTCTAATTTCATCCTGATCATCCACATTGATTGTCGGAATTTGTTCGGGTGATGGAATTTGAGCGTTGTTCTCTTGTGGTGCTGCTGCTGGCGCGGCTGGTTTGGAATAACTCCCTCCAGCGTTACCGTCTCTTTTCTGACCAAGCATGATAGCATTTTCTGCTACAATTTCAGTCATATACCTTTTTTGTCCAGTTTGGGCGTCATCCCAAGATCTTGTTGCAATTCTCCCCTCAATATAAACTTTTTGTCCCTTGCTCATGTATTGTGAGCAAATTTCAGCAAGCTTCCCCCAAGCAACAATTGAATGAAACTGTGAGTCTTCATTATACTCACCAGTAGCTTGGTTTTTCCAACGTCTATTCGTAGCCACTCTAAAAGAAGTTACATTTTGTCCGTTTGGAGTTGTCCGCATCTCTGGATCATTGACAATATTGCCAATCATCATCGCTTTGTTGAGGTCCATAGGATTTGAGTTTAGTTTTTATATACTTAGGATTTCATCTAATTTTTTGTCTAAATCCTCCAAAGAAGATTTGTCGTCAGAATCACTTTCTTTCTTAGGTTCAGCTTTTTTCTTCTTGTCTTCTTTTTCAACTTCTTTTTTCTCAACCTCTTTTTCTTCCTCCTTTACCTCTTCCTTAACTTCTTCTTTCACTTCTTCTTTTTTCACTTCCTTCACTTCATCTTCCTTAATCTCTTCTTTCACTTCCTTTTTTACAACAGGAGCCTTTTTAACTTCCTCCTTAGCAACTTCCTTTCTTGAGTCTGACTTGGCAATCATTTTTTCAACATCCTCTTGTTTCACTGTTGTTCTCTCTCTCTTTTCCATAGAAAGAACCTCTTTGCTAAGCTCTGGAAGTTCATCTGCTCTTACAATCATGTATCTAGCTACGTCTTGAACTAGATTTAATTCTCTTTTTAATTCGAGAATATCAGACTTGTCTTTGAGTTCAAATCTCAAAACTGTAAAGAAACCATATGCTTCGTGTTGGATCTCATATGCTAGTCTTCGTTTTTTGTAAACAAGTTCATCTGTTACTGAGCCCTTGTATTCTTTGATCAAAGATTTCACTTTGTCTTTAATCTGTTCAACTGTTTCTGTGCGTGATTGTAGCACAAGAAAATTAATCTCGTATTCCATTTTCAGTAGTACGTTAGTGGTTAAGTATACCATATTTTAAGACAAATAAAACCCACACATTGGTGGAGGTTGGTGTTTCTGATCCTTCTTTTGCAAGAAAGGCGGAATCACCTCGGGCTTTATCAATACTCTTAAGATGACATAATATAAGGGAGAAGTCAATAGAAACAACAACCTTGACAAAACAATGAGGATAACCCACGATGAAAAGTATTAAAGAGTACTTTCACATAAATTATACAGAATCTTTCTTGGAAAGAAGGAGGGAGTGAGATTATGAGAAGTAGGAAAGGACTCGCAGAGGAAAAGAATGCGCAAGGAAGTGAGAAAAAGAGAAAAGGAGGGAACATAGCTGCTTTACTCTTTCTTTCATCCTTTTGGCTACGGAATCCAGGTGTTTTGGAAATGGAAGAAAGCTATTGTCAGGAAATAAACGATGCACTAAAGAAGCTCGACGCATCAAACAACAGGAGGTGAAAAGTGATAAAGCTAAGATCAAAGACTTTTTTTATTTTTGTCAGCATACTTTTTTTTGCAGTAAGTTCACCAGCTATTGCTATTAAAAAGCAAAACCAAAAACAGGTCAATGCCCCCCAAGTTGTGGCGATGCAAAAAGTCATTGTTGTTACAATGAGGGCTAAAAACGGTGATAATGTAGTTTATGAAATGACGGATTCTACCAAGGGAGGCGAACAACCCGATGGATTGATTGATTTTGCAAACTTCATTAAAGTGTTTCGTGCGCATGATACCTCGACAGGAAGTCAAATTGCGCGTGGTACTAAATATCCGATAACAGTGAAGATAATCTATTTTCGTCCAGGCGATGAGATTAGTAATTCCTTCCCGATTATGACCAACGAAGAATGGTTCGGAGGTTTTCACGCAAGAATTGCAAAATGCATTGATGCAAACCAACGAATAGTTCCTCCAATTGACGGACAATGGGAGACATATACCGTTACGAGTAAATTTATGAGGCAATTGCAACAATTGTATGAAAGGTATAAATAAAAGTGCAGATTGCACAAAAAGCCCCTTAAAGAGATAAATTATTTCTCTTTAAGGGGCTGTTTTTTTCAAGGGAGTAGCTAGCTCTTTAAGTGTTTCAATTCTTTATTGTAAATAAAATATCCGCAAAATAATGCAATCCAAAAAAATGAAATAAAAATCAAGAGAATTTTCTGAGGCGTCATGATGTGTAATAAGAAACCTGCCAAGAAAGGAGCTATTGTTTGGAAAAGTTTGTCTAACACTGAGTCAATTCCGAGAATTTCTCCGCGATATTTGCTATTTACATAATTAGTGAGTAGTACTGCTTGATAAGGACCATTGAGTGCTTCTCCGATTGCGAATATGGCTGCGAAAAACCAGAACATCGACAAACTATCTGTTGTTGCAAGGAACATTCCACTGGACCCCAATACAAAAGCTGAAACCAGTCCAACCTTGAAGGGTCCAACTTTGTCTACAAACTTGCCTGTGAAAAAAAGCGCAACAAAAGCAACAAATCCCATAGTGGCAAAGATAGCACCAGTAGAGAGGTCTTTCCCTGTAAATGAAAAAATAATAAGAGGCCAAAGCATTATTTTAATTCCCCAGTTAATTCCGAAAGCAGCGTTGATGAGAGTGTAAAAAACCAATGCTGGTTTTTTGAGGATGTATTTTATCCCAAAGAAAAAATCACGTGGCGAAAAGTCTTTGTCGTGATGGGTAGCACTAGATTTTTTTGATCTGAGTGTTGAAAATGAGAGTATTGCAGCTAGTAGAAAAATAATAGACATAAGGAAATATGGAGCTGCGAGACCAGATCTATCACTAAGGTAGCCTCCTGCAAACTGTGCAATTGCCCCAAGGAGCGATTGAACGGAATACATTATCCCAATGTATTGGCCCTGTTTCTTGATATTTTTTAGAAGGTCTTGTAGATAGGCTATCAAAATTGGTCCAGTGCTAGCAGAGGCAAAAGCCCAAATAAACTTTACACCCATGTATTGATATACATTATAAGTGGAGGCATATAACAAGGGAAAGATTATACTCGCGACACATCCCCAAAGAATAAAGTTGTCACGGCCAAATTTGTCGGAAAGTCTTCCTATCCAGATTGAAAAAAAAGCCAAGGCAATTGACCCAACACCGAAAGTCGCCCCAATAAGAGAGGGGTTGTTAGTAAGCGTTTTAATAAAACGAACCTCGATTGGCGCTATTAAATAACCAGCAGTTGTGATCAGACTAAATATGACTGCCCCTATTAGAAATTCACGCAGAACTTTCTTTTCTTGAGTTTGTTTTGAAGCTGACATTTTTTAAAATGGATCTAAGAATAAATAGTTCTAGAAAGTCGAAGTTTGACTTTAATTATAGGTAATTTATAATATTTGGTAAGAGTAAGTAATACTTGCTATGTTTTATTATAGCACATCCATCATCTTAAATTTATGAAAGTTACGCGAAAAACAAAAGAGGAAGTAGTGATGCTTAAAAAGAGCGGGAAGATTTTAGTGGATGCTATGAATCTTGCTGTTGATCATGCTAAAAAAGCAGTGGACAAGACGATATTTACCATGGAGCTTGATGAAATAGTTGAGAAATATATTAGAGATAACGGTGGTGTTCCGGCTTTTCTGCATTATTCTGATGGAGGAAGTGAGCCTTTTCCGGCCTCAATTTGTGTTTCGATTAATGACGAGATTGTGCATGGAATCCCTAAGAAGGACGTGAGAATAAAAGAAGGTGATTTACTGTCTTTGGATTTAGGGGTGGAATATGGAGGCATGTTCACAGATGCTGCTACGACGGTTATGATCGGTGAAGTGAGTGAGCAGGCTAAAAAGATAACAGAGATAACAAGAAAAAGTTTAAGCGCTGGGATCGCGAAGCTTCGTCATGGTGCTAAGCTGGGGGACTATGGAGCTGCTGTTGATGAAATTGCAACCAAAAATGGATTTGTAACAGTTAAGGGTTTGGTTGGTCATGGGGTTGGACACGCAGTTCATGAACCACCACAAATCCCAAATTATGGCGAGAAGAACACAGGGTTTAAGATTAAAGAAGGCATGGTTTTGGCTTTGGAGCCAATGCTGGCTGTCAGTGATGACAGAATTTCTCTAGGAGATGATGAGTTCGCGTTCACTACGTATAACGGTTGTTTGTCAGCTCATTTTGAACATACAGTTTTGATTACAAAAAAAGGGTGTGAAGTTATTACCGATGGAATAAAAAGTTAATTTTAATTTAGAAATGACAGAAGAAATGCACTATTACTTGGGAGTTGATTGGGGAAAAGTTCTTTGTGGGGTAGCAGTCGCTGACAATGAGACTAGAATTGCGAATGCATATTGTGAGGTTGCGACAAAATCCTTTTTTAGCAAGCTTGAGGAGTTAAAAAAAGAATTGGATTTTAAAAAAATTATCATTGGAAAAACAAGCGCTGGTGATGAGCAATTTACTGCCAATAATGTAGCTATCGATGACTTCACGGAGAGTTTGGAAGAAAGAGGTTTCGAAGTAGAAGCTGAGGAAGAGTTTTTTTCAACAAAAGTTGCTCAGATGAATTTATCAGAAGTCCGTAATAGAGGAATTTCAAAAAATGATAACGCTGAGTCAGCAAGGGTAATTTTGCAGGGCTGGTTAGACAGAAAGGTGTAGTTTTGCTAAAATAAAGGAGACTATAAATATCTCTAATAAGAGAATTTGAAAGACTCCTAAGGGTGCGTTTTCTGTTGGAAAATTTACCTTTATCGCAGTGTTTTTCAGAGTTAAAAGTTTAAAAGTAATTTAATTTAAAAAGCAGAAAATATGCGACAAGAAAATAGACCGATGTATTCAGTGATTATTCCTACCTACAACGAAGCTTCTAAACCAGAGGAGATGAGGGAACATCTGAATTCAATTGATGATTATTTTAAAAACCTAGGACAATCAAGAGAAATTGTGATTGTACTAGACGGACCAACTGATGGGACCCAAGAATTGGTCAAGGAAGTTACTAAGAGTATTGAAAATGTGAGAATTATTGATCGTGAGCAAAATATGGGGAAGGGGTATTCTCTTCGTGAGGGACTCCTTGCTGCAGAAGGTCAAATTAGACTTTTTACAGATATGGATGGTGCGACACCAATAAACATGCTTGATCGTTTTATTCCAAAATTTCAAGAGGGTTTTGACGTTGTTGCTGGTTCCAGGGATTTAGAGGAATCTAAGATTAAAGTGCATCAACCAAAATGGAAAGAATGGTTTGGTGATCTGGGAAATTTTCTAGTGCAAGCTGGAACAGGTCTTTGGGGTGTGAAAGATACTCAGTGTGGATTCAAGGCCTTTACCGAAAAAGCTGTTAAGGACATTGTTTCAAGAACAACTGTTGATCGATGGGGAATTGATTTTGAATTATTGATGATTGGAAAAAAGCTTGGTTACAAGATTGATTTTGTCCCAGTGGATTGGATGGATAAAGGAGAGAGTCTTGTAGGGGTTGGTGGTTTTGGCTACTTAACAACATTGAAAGACCTTTTCAATGTTAGATGGAACTTGATTAAAGGTGTTTATAAATTAAATAAAAAAGTTACTGAATTGAAAGAGCGAGAACAACAGCAAGCTCAGGAGGACAAAAAAACCGAAGATCTTAGCGAGGACTCTAAGAAAGAGGAGTTGTAGATATCGAAAATTTCAAAAATTTCGGAATAAAAAATTGACAAAAACAAAAACAAAATGAGCGTTGCAAATAAAAAAACAAATAAAAAAAAGCTTGTGATTAAGAAAGAAGTCATTAAAGCTAAAAAAAGCAAATTGAAAGTAAGACCAAAGGCAATAAAGCAAATTTCTCAATTAAGACACAATTTGGTGACTGATGAATGGGTTGTTGTTGCAGTTGGAAGAGGTAAGAGACCAGATGATTTTTCCTTGGAAAATGAATCTGTGCAAGAAGACGCGGATATTGAGGATTGTTTGTTTTGTGACCCAATTGCTTCTGGGCAAGAAAAAGATGTTCTAATCTACAAAACAGATGATGACGATTGGACACTGCGAGTTTTTCCGAATAAATTTCCAGCGTTTGCTAGACCTAAAGCGGGGAGAGTTTCTCATCAAGAAGAAGGCCCGTATTTTATGATGGATGGTGTTGGATATCACGAGGTTATTGTAACAAGAGATCACTATAAACATATTGGGAAAATGGAACCGATTATGGTTGCTGAGTTGATTGATGCTTATCAAACCAGATACCTTGATTTAATGAACAAGAAGTCAGTAAGATATATTGAAATTTTTCATAACCATGGGAAAAAATCGGGAGCATCAATTGAACACCCCCACTCCCAGTTAATTGCTGTGCCAGTGGTCTCACCCTTCACTGTACAAGAGTTGGCTGGAGCAGAGAACTATTACAGAGCAAACAAGAGATGTGTTTTTTGTACAATGATTAAATGGGAATTAGATTATGCAAAACGTGTGATTTTTGAAAATGATCTGTTTATTGCTTATTGTCCATTTGCTTCAAAAATGGCATTTGAAATTCGTGTGATTCCAAAAAGGCATACACCATATTTTGAAAGAATGAGTGATGAGGAGAAGATTGCAGCAGGGGAAGCCTTGCACCAAGCAATACGAAAATTAACAACAGTGATTGAAGGAGTAGCCTTTAATTTCTTTATTGATACAGCTCCTTGTGATGGAAAAGATTACCCTCACTACCATTGGCATATTGAAATTTTACCAAGAACTGCAACTTGGGCTGGATTTGAACTTTCCAGTGGAATGGAGATAACTGCGATTGAGCCAGAAGTTGCTGCTGAATATTTACGTAAAGCATAGAAACAACCTAACGAATTTGATGGTGGATGGTGGGATTAGTTAAATTAAAGTAAAAAAATGTTTATAGAAGCTGCTAGCGTGGTTGTATTACTAGAGGAAGCGGGAGTGCCAAGGGAGATTGCGACAATGATAATAGCAATGACTCCGATTTTTGAATTAAGGGCTTCGATCCCAATTGCGATTACAGTTCTCGAGATGCATCCTTTAAGTGCCTATCTCTGGTCGGTTTTTGGTAACGTACTTCCTGTGCTTATTATTGTTTTTCTTTTGGAAAAAGTTTCATCATTCTTAAGTACCAGATTTGAATGTTGGAAAAAGTTTTTTGATTGGTTATTTGCCAGGACAAGGAAGAGGGTTCACAAACAAATTGAAAAATATGGAGATTGGGGATTGTTTTTTTTGGTTGCAATTCCATTACCAGTCACAGGAGGTTGGACTGGTGCGCTTGCAGCTTTCCTTTTTGGGATTAAAAAAGTAAAAGCAATTCCTTTAATAACCCTTGGTATAATGACAGCCGGAGTCATTGTGCTTTTGTTGACGCTAGGAGCTATCAAGTTGTAAGCTTCTTTTGATAGATTTAATTGTTTGAATTATGAAAAAATGATAGAAAAAAGAAGAAAGTTGACAGTAGCGAATTTTAAAATGAGCTTGAACATGTCTTTTGAACTCAAGAAATGGATGGAAACATTCGAGAAGGCAATGCTTAATTTAAAGCTTGAAGAAGGAAATATAGTTTTGTGCCCACCAATTGCCCTGCTTGATGGTTTCGTTAAAAAGATTGGTTATGACGATGTGTCGTTTGGCTCGCAGAACTGTTCTTGGGAGCAAAAAGGTGCTTTCACTGGAGAGAACAGCCCAGCGATGATCAAAAGTATCGGTGGAAAATATGTTATTTTGGGTCATTCAGAAAGAAGAGCTTATTTTGGTGAGGACAATAAGGTCATTAATCTAAAGTTGAAAGCCGCCCTCAAATCAAGTCTAACTCCAATTCTTTGTATTGGTGAGAGTAGCGAGGAAAAGAAAAATGATCAAACATTGGAAATTATCACAAAACAGTTTAACGAATGTTTAAATGAAATTTCCCCAACTAAAGTTGAAGAGGTAGTTTTTTGTTATGAACCTATTTGGGCCATCAGTGCTAATAACCCAGACCACTTACCCGACTCCAATGAAATTATGGAAGCAAGACTTTTAATCAAGAAGCTTATAATGAAGGCTTATGGAGAGAGAATCGCCAATAAAGCAAGAATTTTATACGGGGGAAGTGTAAAAGGAGATACCGTTAAGGAGGTTTGTGTGAATTCAGGGATGGACGGGGCATTGATTGGTGGAGCAAGTTTGTTGCCATATGATTTAGTTAGAATTGCTAAGATATTAGATAATCAAAATTAAAAAAGAAAAAATGAGAGGAAAATCGATTGAGATTCTACGTGATGCAATGAGAGGTGATTATGCAGTTGGTGCTTTTAATACATCAAACATGGAATTGACTCAAGCAATTGTACGTGCGGCAAAACAGGAAGGTCCTTGTATTGTTCAGGCAACAACAAATGGTTTTAAATACGGAAACAGTCAGGTTATGGGTCGATTAGTAAAAAATATAATTGAGTTTGAATCTGAAAGCGCAAAGATCGGCTTTCATCTAGATCATGGAAAAAGTTTCGATGACATTGTTAGTGCAATTGATGCAGGAGTTGACTCTGTTATGATTGATGCTTCTTTGATGTCTTTCGAAGACAACATTAAGGTAACAAAGCAAATAGTTGAATACGCACACAAAAACGGTGTAACCGTACAAGCTGAACTTGGGGCCGTCCCGTATCTTGGGAGGGAAGATCAGGAGATCGATTGGGATTCAGTGATGACAAATCCAGTGCAAGCAAAAGAGCTTGTTGAAAAAACTGGAATTGACGCTCTAGCAGTTGGAATTGGAAATGCACACGGTTTCTTTAAGGAAAGAGATGTCCCTGATTGGGAGCGTTTAGAAGAAATTCGTAGATTACTTCCGGAAACTCCATTAATTATGCACGGAGCTTCTGACTGGGGTGACGTCAATGTGAAAAAAGCAATCGAGGGTGGCGTCTGTTGTTTTAATATAGATACTGACATCAGGGTTGCTTTCTTGAGCACAATTTGTCACGAAACTGGCAATGGGTGCAATGTGACTGATCCAAGGAAGCTCCTAGGCTTAGCGAGAGATAAGGTTCAATCTGTTGTGCAAGGTAAAATCAGAATGTTTAGCGGAAAATAACCCTTGTTTTTTTAAGGGAGTATTTTAGTCTAAAAAGTTAAAAGTTAAAGCAAGAGTTTTGACTTTTTTACTAAAAACATGTAATGTTAGGGAATGAGAAAGTAATTTTTCATTTGAAAGTTAACTAGATAAAGCACAGCGAATAGTTGCAATCTGGAGCAAGCAAAGAATATGAAAACGAATAGCGAAAAACATATCATATCTATTAGAAGTCTCTTTATACATAAAACCTGCCCAAAAAAGGGACAGGAAGTTTTAATCTTGCAGCAATTCGTGTAAAAAATTATGGAAATTGTGATTGGCCTGTTGGCACTTGCTTTGGGCTCTTCGGGTGGTTATTTTGCGAGAAAAGTTATCGCAAAAAACCAAGCTGGAACTGCTGAAGCAAAAGCTGTTAGAATTCTTGAAGACGCTAAAATCGAAGCTAAGAAACACTTAGTTGATGCAAAAAACAAAGCCGTCGAAGATCTTGAGGAAGTTAAAAAAGAAGAAAAAAAACAACGAGAAGTTCTGCGAAATGTTGAGCATCGTTTAGACGTCAAAGAACAAAAAATTGACAGCAGAATCTCTCAGGTTGAAAAAGAAAAGAGAACCTTGGAAAACAAGGCAAACGAAATCAGAAAAGTCAGAGAAGAAGTTTTGAGAGTAAAAGAACAGCAAGTTGAGCGCTTAGAACGTATTGCTGAAATGAAGAAAGAGGACGCTAAAAAGGTCTTGCTTTCGCTTGCAGAAAAAGACAATAAAGACGAGATTGTCAGAAAGATTAGCACCCTGGAGAGAGAAAAAAAGGAGGAGATAGAAGGAGAGGCAAAAGATTTAATGGCAATAGCCATGCAACGCTATGCTGGATCTCACGCCACCGACACAACAACTACCACAATCTCAATCCCTTCTGATGAGATGAAAGGAAGAATTATTGGTCGTGAAGGTCGAAACATCAAAGCTCTTGAGCGTTTAACCGGAGCTGAAATTATTGTTGACGATACTCCAGAGGCGATTGTAATTTCTGGATTTGATCCTATTCGAAGAGAAACGGCTAAAATTGCCCTTGGAAAGCTTATTGAGGATGGTAGAATTCATCCAGCTAAAATCGAAGAGTCTGTTGAAAAAGCTCGAGAAGAGCTAAATAGAAGAATTAAAGAAGCAGGAGAGGCAGCTGTCTATGATGTTGGAATCCCAGGACTTGAAAATAAACTTTCTCAATTACTGGGACGTCTGAAATACCGAACAAGTTATGGGCAGAATGTGCTATTGCATTCATTGGAGGTCGCACATATTTCAGGAGTTTTGGCTGCTGAATTGGGATTAGATTCTGCTATTGCTAAAAAAGCAGGGCTCTTGCATGACATTGGGAAGTCAGTTGATCATGAAGTTCAGGGAACGCACGTTGAGATCGGAGCTAATATTCTAGAGAAATTTAAACAGTCTAAACAAATTATTGACGCAGTTAAGTCTCATCACGAAGACTATCCGTTTAGAGACAATTATGGTCTTATTATTGCTGCTGCAGATGCCCTTAGTGCTTCTCGCCCAGGTGCAAGAAAAGATACACTAGAGAATTATCTGAAGCGCTTAAGAGAATTAGAAGAGGTAGTACTTTCTTTTGGAGAAGTTGATAAGTGCTATGCTATTCAAGCAGGGAGGGAAGTCCGTGTGTTTGTAAACCCAGAAAAAATTGGAGACCTAGATTCCCTTAAATTAGCCAAAAAAATAGCGCAAAAGATAGAAGAGGATCTTAATTATCCAGGCGAAATAAAAATTAATGTCTTGAGAGAAACGCGTTCAGTTGAATATGCTAGATAAGAAAAAATTTGATTTTTTTCTAACTATTGCCTAGAATAGGGGAAATGATGTAGAATACATTAAGAGACCAAAAAAATATTCAATTTTAATAAAAAATAACTAACAACTAGAATGGAGGTGAAACTATGAACAAAAGCGCAGTAGTAGATGCAGTTGCAGCAAAAACTGGACAAAGTAAGAAAGACACTGAAATGGTAATTGAAGCAGTCTTGGATACAATCAAAGATTCACTTCAAAGAGAAGATACAGTAGCTTTCACAGGATTCGGAACTTTCTCAGTTTCTCACAGAGCAGCAAGAGAAGGAATCAATCCTGCTACAAGAGAAAAGATCCAAATTCCTGCAGTTAAAGTCCCTAAATTTAAGGCTGGAAAAGGTCTTAAGGACGCAGTTAGAGGATAATTTTCTTTATCCACTTTAAAACAAAGCCGCCCCTTGGGCGGTTTTGTTTGTTTATAGGTGTAAAAAGGCCTTTTTAAGAAAGATTGTTTGAATGGTTTGATGTATGTGTCCAAAAAGCTTTCTAGCGCTTTTAAGCGACAGTTTTAGTGTTTTACATATTGCTTAAAATCCAGTATAATAAATACAAAGAAAATAAGCCTCACAACAAAATGAAAACAAAAACAAAAAAAATTGAATTTAAAGCTGAAAAGAAAATTGAAAAAATTGAATTTACAACTGAAAAACAAGTTGATTTTCTTGATGTCACTGATCGTATAGAAGAGTTTATTGAGAGTACGGGAATTAAGGATGGATTAGTAAATGTTTTTTCTCCGCACACAACATCTTCAATAATAATCAATCATAACGAGGAAATGTTGAAACAGGATCTAATGAGGGTTCTATACAAACTTATCCCAGTCGACGAAAGGTATGCACATGACATGTTTGAGCTTACAAATAAGACAAAATCTGATGGACGTAGTAATGGACATAGTCATTGTAAGGTGATGTTGCTGGGCTCTAGCGAGTCAATCCCTCTGGAAGACGGCGCTATGTTGCTAGGGGAAAAACAAAGTATTTTCTTTGTTGAACTAGACGGGGCCAGAAAAAGATCTTTTTATGTACAAGTACTAGGTGGTTAGCCTCGACGGATAAAGGATAAACATTTGACAATTTTTGGTTATCGTGTTATTATGTTTTTACGTATTAAATGGCATATAATTCTGTGCCTTGAAATGCTTTACACAAGCGATAACTACTAAATTTTTTGCGTTATATGAGCAAAGGAATACTTTCGAGTTTTGTTTTAAATAAGGTTGCAAAAAACCTCTTAGATATTTTAAAAGAAAGACCTCGTAAAATTATTATCAAGAGATTTGGGTTGGACGGGCAAGACCCGAGAGTTTTGGGTAGCATTGGGGATGAATTTGGTATCACAAGGGAGAGAGTCAGGCAAATTGAAGGGGACAGTTTTAAAAAGCTTCAAGTCGTCAAGAAGGAAAGTGATTTTACAGCATTAATCGATGCTGCTATTGAAGTTATTGAAGAAAATGGAGGCTTTTGTGAGAAGAAAAAATTAAAAGAAACATTGAAAGGAGATATAACTAAGAAAGAAAGAAATCAAGTTATGTTCCTTTTGAATAGCTCAAAGAGATTGAAGTTTAAAAAAGGTAAGTTGAGCATGAGTGGTTTTTGGTTTTTAAAAGGTGATAAAGTGGATAAAAAAATTCTTAAAATTCACAGTGCGGTTGTTAAATTTATCAAAGCTCAAAGAAGCCCATCTCTTTTTGAGGATATTCTTTCAGAATTTAGGAATTCAGAATTTAGTGAATTTTTCACAGGAGAGGTTGGTTTAAAAAGAATGCGAATGATTCTAGAGATGAGTAGATTGGTGAATAAAAATATTCTTGAAGAATGGGGAATGAAGAATTGGAAGATTATCTCTGAACGAGGAGCTAGAGAAAAAGCTTTCTTAGTATTAAGAAAACATGAAGAGCCGTTACATTTCAGAAAAATTACAGATCATATAAATGATTACTGGGGAGATAAAAAAGAAGCTCTTCCACAAACAGTGCATAATGAATTGATCAAAGACGATAGATTTGTTTTGGTGGGGAGAGGTATCTATGGTTTGAACGATTGGGGATTCCCCGAAGGGACTGTTAAGGAGGTAATGTTCTCTTTTCTAAATGACAATGATAAACCTTTAGACAAAGAGTTGATTATTAAGTATGTGCTTTCAAAAAAACAAGTGAAAGAAACCACAGTCAAGGTTACATTGGCTGATCGAGGAATTTTCGACAAAACAGAAGATGGAAAATTCACTTTGAAAAAGCAAGGCACTTAGTATTAAAAATTGAAATTGTGGTATTGAATAGTCTGAAATTATCAGAAATAAAAATAAATGCTACTTAAAAATACAGATCCGAGACATAAAACAACGATCATTCTAGGCGGTATAACCGTTTTGCTTTTGATTTTAGTTATCACGATGATGTTCATTAATGGGGACATTGTCTTTTTTTCTGTCTTGCAAGATACATTTAAAAACTTATGGTGGGTTATTTTGCCAATTCCAGTTTGGAAGATTTTCTATTTAGTTTGGGAAGAGTATATTGATTTAATGTGGGCAGTTGCAACGCCGCGTATAACACTAGAAATCATCCCTCCTGCTGACACAGAGAAAGGTCCCAAGATCATGGAGCAAATATTTCATGGGCTTCATACACAGTCTAGTTTAAACAAATTTGAAATATATTGTGGGTGGCGAACCAATCAAGACAAGTTTTCTTTTGAAATAGCCTCACATGAAGGTAGCGTGCATTTTTATATCAATTGCCCAGCTACCACTAGAAACAACGTTGAGGCCCAAATTTACGCACAATACCCTGATACTGAGATATTCCAAGTAGAAGATTATGTTTGGTCTCATACACCAAAAAATTTGCCCAATGTTGAATGGGATGTTTGGGGAACAACATTAAAATTAGTTAGCGAAGACCAGTTGCCAATTAGAACCCACAAACATTTCAAGGAGGAAATAACAGGCGTTATGATTGATCCTTTATCTTCACTCACTGAAGTTATGAGTGCAATAGGTAAGGATCAACATGTTTGGTTCCAGATAGTCTTTACTCCATTGCATGAAAGAGATTGGCACCCCCAGAGCATGGATTATATAAACAAACTCATTGGAAAGGGTGAGAGCGAAAAAACAAAAAAAAGCTTTTTTGGATATTTGGGAGAATTCTTTGTTCTACCTGGGAACATCCTTCGCGGAATGTTGGTTGAAGAAGCAGAACTGATAGCTCCTGAGATGGGCTCAACTGAGGAAATTGTGAAAAATGATTTTAATATTAATAAACTTTCTCCGGATGAGCAAGAGAGAGTGAAAGCGGTATATGAAAATATTTCAAAAATTGCTTTTGGCACTACAATGAGATTTGTTTATACCGGAAAGAGGGATGGTTTTAACAAAGCGCTCGGTGTCGCGGGTGTTATGGGTGCTATTAAACAATTTGGCGACACAAACTTAAATGCATTATACCCAGATCCACGTTCCAAAACCTTTGCACTTTATGGTTTTACTGATTCAAGACTGGCCTTTAGACAAAGAAGAGTGGTTCAAAATTTCAGAGACAGAAGTTTCTCTCAAGGAAAATTTGTTTTTAATATTGAGGAACTGGCAACAGTGTATCACTTTCCAGATATGTCAGTTAAGTCGCCTAATGTTTCGAGAGTGGATGCTAAAAAGGGAAGTGCTCCAGCTAATTTGCCAATTGAATTTGAGTCATCATTGCAATAATGAAAGTATTGTATTATAATAACGCAATGTATTTTTTCAAAAAAGCCAAGAAAATCAAGCAAAATAAACAAGATGGATAAATTCGAAAATAAGGAAATTAATTTTTTTGCTAAAACTAATTACCGCAATAAACAAAATGCCTTTGGAATCAAAACCGATGACAGACGTAGGCATATGTATGTCATTGGAAAGACTGGTATGGGGAAAACTACTCTGATCCAGAACATGGCTATTCAGGACATTAGAAATGGAAAAGGAATGGCTGTTATTGATCCGCATGGTGAGTTTGCTGAGGATTGTTTGGAAGCTGTGCCAGCGCATCGTATTAATGATGTTATTTATTTCAATCCTGCTGACTTAAAAAATCCTGTCGCATTAAATGTACTCGAGTGTCAAGATCAAGAATTCAGACACTTAATTGCTTCTGGACTGGTTGGTGTTTTTAAGAAAATATGGGCTGACTCTTGGGGGCCAAGACTGGAATATATCCTTAGAAATGCGATCTTAGCGCTCTTAGAAGATCCAGACTCAACACTATTAGGAGTAACAAGAATTCTGATTGATAAGGAATACCGAGCTAGGGTTATGGAACATGTAACAGATCCACTAGTTAGGTCATTTTGGGAGGATGAATTTTCAAAATATAACGATAGAATGCTTACAGAGGCAATATCTCCTATTCAAAACAAGGTCGGACAGTTTCTTTCAACGACCCTTATCAGAAACATCGTTGGTCAAACAAAATCAGCTTTTGATGTTCGGAAGGCAATGGATGAAGAGAAAATTCTAATCATGAACCTTGCTAAGGGTAGAATTGGAGAAGACAACAGTGCACTTTTAGGAGCAATGATGATTACAAAGATTCAACTTGCAGCAATGTCTAGAGTAGATATTGAAGAGGGCAAGAGGAAGGATTTTTATCTATATGTCGATGAGTTTCAAAATTTTGCAACAGAATCATTTGCAGGAATTCTTTCAGAGGCTCGAAAATATAGGTTGAATCTTATCTTAGCTCATCAATATATTGCTCAATTAGAAGAATCTGTAAAAGATGCAGTATTTGGAAATGTAGGGACAATAGCATCCTTTAGAATTGGTGCTATGGACTCCGAAACCCTAGAGAAGGAATTTGAGCCAGTGTTTTTTGCTAATGACTTAGTAAATCTGAATAAGTATCATGTATACTTAAAGTTAATGATTGATGGAGTGGCCACTAGTCCTTTTTCAGCAGCATCTTTGGAGCCTATTGATATGGAGGAGACATCCAAGAGTCTTGAGAAGATCATACAAGCCTCCAGGGAGCGATATTCTTCAGAGAGAGGCGAAGTTGAAGACAATATTATGAAATGGAGTGGCATGGTTAAGCCTGAAGTTAAGAACCGCATTTCTGCGTTGGCGCAAGGAAAAGAAACAAAAATTCCTCCTATAAACAAAAAGCAAGTCAATGTTAATCAAGTAAAAACGGACGCCTCAAGTATTCACAAAAAAGGAGTCGACTCGTCTGCGCAGGAAGATGACAGAGAGTTGTTTTCAACAAAATGTTGGGGTTGCGGAGTTATTACCAAAATACCTTTTAAGCCAGATGGAAAGAGACCAATTTTCTGCAAAGATTGTTTAAAAAATTACAGGAGAGAGCAATCTAAGCTGCAAAAGCAATTGGTTGATAGTGAAGTATCACCTGCCTTAGAAGATAATTTGGCTAAAGAAGAGAAAGTCCAATCTTCGAAAACAGAAAAACCTTTTGCTCAAGCTTTTGAAAAACTATCTGAAGAAAAAGAAGGTTTAGGTAAAAAGAAAGAGAGTTCTTCCGAAAAACCTCAAATTGACACAAAAGGCTTGAGGGATATGATATCAAGTGCACTAAAAACTGAAAAATAGAAAGTTAGGCTATGGTAAAGTGCTGGACAAAATTTAAAAAGCATGCTATACAGGATGAAAAGGTGGTTTTTTTTGTCGTTGAAGTTGAACCATTTATATTTTAAGTGACTCTACTATGTTGAATAAGGAATTAGAAAAATTAGGTCTTTCTGAAAAGGAGACAAGTGTTTATTTAGCCGCTATTCAAACGGGTCCTTCATCTGTGCAAAAAATTTCTCAAAAATCTAAAGTTAACAGAGCAACGACATATGTTATCATAGAGAGTTTGATAGAAATGGGCATGATGTCAACCTATGACGAAGGGAAAAAGACTTTCTATGTCGCCGAAAAACCACAAAGGTTAGTGGAACATTTCTCCGAGAAGGAGAAAGCCATTCATAAAAAAATTGATAAATTGAAGGGGATTATCCCAGAACTAGATTTATTGTATAATGATTATAGTGATAAACCGAGGATTAGATATTTTGAAGGAGTCGATGGTCTTCGAGCTGTTTACAATGATTTTGTTGATAGTCTAAAGGAAAATGAAACTATCTACACCTTTCTTCCGTATGATGAGTTCTATAATTCGGTTTTGAAAGATAGCCTAAAAGGTGCTAGACAGAGAAGACTCGCGAAGAACATTGATACGAAAATAATTTACACTTCAGAAGAGGGAAGAAAAATTAGTTATGAAGTGCAGAGTAGGAAAAAAGGAAAAGAATGTTTGTTTGTTTCTTTTGAAAAATATCCTTTCAAAGGAGGTATGAATGTCTACGGCAACAAAGTTTTTATGATTGATTATTCAGGTAAGTTAGGTGGGGTGGTTATCGAAAATCAGACTTTAGCTGATATGTTGAAAATCTTCTTTAATATTATTTGGGATAAAAGATAATAGATCCTCTCTAGAGAATTTGCTTGGCCAATTTAAAATTAGATTTTATTTAAATCAAATTTTAAATTGGCTGGGAAAATGTCAAAAATGACGCAAAGGAGGAAATTATGGATGGCGACTAACAGTTCATTGGACGAAGAAACAACAGGAAAGAGTGGAGCTGAGACGCTTCAAAACCCTAACCAACGACGGTAGCTTGTTAGCAAACAAGCTGCCGTCGAATTTTTTTATAAAAGTTCTAATAAGTTTGCTATAATAATGTTAATAATAGTTTTTAACAAGATCTAAGGTGAAGAGAGAAATATCAAAAAGCAAAATACTGATTGCATTAAGTGGCGGAATCGACTCAGCTGTGTCTGTTTTGGAGTTGCAAAAAAAAGGATTTGAAGTTATTGGTATCCATTTTAAAATGCTACCAAGGCTTGGGGAGTCGGGTCTTGAAGATGCTCAAAATGTTGCTGGTCAACTAAAGATTGAATTGAAAGTGAAAGATATTTCCCAGGATTTTAAAAAGGAGGTTTTGGATAATTTTATCAAAGAATATCAAAGCGGCAGAACTCCAAACCCCTGTACTCTCTGTAATAAGAAGATTAAGTTTAAATATCTTTTGGAGGTTGCCGATGAATTGGGAATAAAACTTGTTGCAACCGGACATTATGCTGGTATTACAAAAAAAGATAGAAATTTCTATATTTCAAGGGCAAAAGATGTAAAAAAAGATCAGTCATATTTTCTCTATAAATTAAAACAAAAAGAACTTACCAGGATCATTTTTCCTCTTTGCGATTTCACAAAAAGTGAAGTAAAGGAGAAAGCAATTGAGTTTGGTTTAAAGATTTCCTCGAAAGAATCACAAGATGTTTGTTTTATGAAAAAAGATGAGACATTGAAGGATTTTTTGTCACCGCAGATATCTTGTGTCTCTGGAGAAATTGTAACTGAAGACAAAGGAACTCTTGGCAGACACGAGGGATTGGCTTTCTATACAATCGGTCAAAGAAGGGGCCTGAGTATCAATGGAGGACCTTTTTATGTTGCTGCTAAGAATATTAACAGCAACACAATAATTGTTACGAAAAACAAAGATAACTTAAAACTGAACCCCCATACAGTCTTTTTTGAGAATTCTTCTTGGGCAGGAGATTCTCCTAGCGAAGGAATTGAGTACCTAGTAAAAACTAGATACTTAGCGAAGGAATCAAAAGCAAGAATTATAAAACTTAAGCAGGATATGTACATAGCACATCTAGTTGATTCTCAGTGGGCAGTTACACCAGGACAATCACTTGTGGTTTTTGATGGCGAACTTGTTGTGGGTGGTGGGATAATCACTGATGTGAAATAGACTTGGTTTATGTTGTTGTTTTGCTATAATCAGAAAGAGAAAGTTTAGTTTTAAAATTAAAATAAAAAAAATGGAGAATTTAGATTTATTGAAATCCGAAGAGAGAGCACTTCGCAACAAGATCATGACTGTTAAATCTGACATTTCCAGTTTTGAGGCTGAAACCAGAAAGATTGAAAAAAACTTTCCTAATTTTGAAATAGAAAAGCGTCGATTGAGGAAGACTATTTCTAGGGCAAAAATAGACCTAGAATCTCTTGAAGAAGGCAGAAGAAAGGAAGAGGACGAAATCAGAAATTTAGGCGAGGAGAGAAAAACTTTAGAGAAGAAGAAGGATAGATTATTTGCAGAACTAAGAGATGTCGAGGATAGAATAGCGAGGTCTCGAAAAGAATCCCAACTAGAAAGTCAATATTAAGACAAGTAGGAGTTGTTAAAATAAAAAGTGCTAATTTAAATTAGCACTTTTTATTTTTGAAAATGAAGCCTCTTTAACTCTTGGAGAATTGCTTTATGAAGATAATTGCAATAAATCCACCTGCAACAGCAGTTATTAATTGAGGCCATTGCATCATTTGGATCACTATAGTGGGTAATTTGCCTACGAATAAAAGCGAAACTATTCCAGCAATAAAAGCAAATTTAAGAAAACTCGCAAGAAGTACTCCAGTTAAAAGTTGTTTTTTGAAAGTTGCAAAAACCGAAATTAGAATTGCGTTAGAGATGATAATGTAAGGAATTATTATTACTTGCGGTGGGAGTAACAAGCCTCGAGTTAAAGCAATCGAAGAAGGAATGATTGCTATTAATAATGCATTTACGATTCCAAGTTTCCATGCAGAAATAAAGAAGATAGCATTAACAATTGTTCCTGTAATCCATTGATTTTGTGGTGTATGAGCAAGAAGTGCAGGCGCAATTACCACAGCCATTGTTAGTCCAGTTGTCCAAAGTAGGTCGGTACTGGAGGTAGAAAATAACTTTTTTGTTTGAGAGCTTTGCATTTTTTTTATTTTTTATTTGGTTAAAATATTTGATTTAGCTACAACGCCATAACTTTCATCTAATTTTTTTCGAAGAGCGGAAATTTCTTTTGCTGTTCCATCGATAATAATTGTAACAATAGCGGTGCAATGTTCTATACAACGACGTTGAACGTTAACGCCTAGCCTTGCAACAATTAACCTTCCATGATCAGTAAGTATTTGATTTACTAGAGGTGCTTGATTAGTTCTGTCTTTTAGAAGGATTGAAATCGTAGCTAAATGCCTTTTGATTCTTCTTTCTGGTTCCATTTTATTTATTTGTTACTTATTTTATTCTAATTGTAGCACAAGTTGGTTTTTTATTGTATAATATTTTTATAGTGCTTAAAAGAATAGTTAAATAAAAATAGAAAAAATGACAATTCAAAATATCCTAACAAAATATCAAGTAAGGCAAGAGAATCTTCTTAGAGCTATAAAAGAAATTCAAAAAGAGTTTGGATCTATAGACAAAACTGCTATTGATGAGATTGCAAGATATTTTAAAATGAAACCAGCGGCTGTCTTTAGCGCAGCAAGCTTTTACGATCAAATAAGTACAAAAGGTAAATTTAATATGGTCGTAAAAATTTGCGACGGGGCAAACTGTAATACTAAGAAATCAACCCGGGTTATTGAAGAAATAGAAAGGTTCTTTGGTCAAAAAATCGATGACTCTTTTAATTTTAAAGTTAAAATACAAAGAGAAAGTTGTTTTGGATTTTGTGCTCAAGGGCCAATTATGGTAGTTAATGATGTTATGTATGAGAAAGTTACCCCAGAAAGAGTAGACGATATTTTAAGGGGCTATACTGACTTTCAATAAGGAGAGAATAAGAAAGTTTTGAATTTTATATCTCAAAAGAAAATAAAAATAAATGGAAGAAAATCAAAAAGTTTTAACAAAACGTTGGAGAAAGGTTGACCCAAGAGAACTTACAAGTTATCGCAAGCTGGGTGGTTATGAAGTCTTGCAAAGAGTTTTGCAAATGAAACCCCGGCTCATTATTGAAGAGATTGTAAAGTCTGGACTGCAAGGTCGTGGTGGTGGTGGATTTCCAACAGGAAAAAAATGGGAATCAGCAGCCTCTTTTGAGAGCGATGAAAAATATTTTATTTGCAATCTTGATGAGTCTGAACCAGGGACATACAAAGATCGTTTACTTGCAGAGAATGATCCCCATCAACTTATCGAAGGGATAATTATTGGTTCTTATGCTGTGGGTGCAAAAAAAGCATATATTTATGTGAATGGAAACTTTCACTTAGCTCATTTTTTATTGGAACGTGCCGTCAATCAAGCCTATGAGCATCACTTCCTAGGACAAGGATTGATGGGGAGCGATTATAGTCTAGATATAGAGATTTTTGTTGGGGCAGGGGCTTACATTTGCGGAGAGGAAACAGCTCTTATTAATTCAATCGAAGGGAAGCGAGGCGAACCAAGAAAGAGACCACCATATACGAGTGAATGTGGTTTATTTAACAAACCCACCGTAGTTAATAATGCAGAAACGATTGCAAGTATTCCATGGATTATGGAGCATGGAGGTACCAAATATGCTCAAATAGGAAGTAATGGAGACGTAGGTACGAAGATATTTTGTATCGATGGAATTGTGAAAAATCCCGGAGCATACGAAGTTCCGATGGGGACTGATATTAATGATCTTATTTTTAAATATGCTGGTGGCATTGAAAGTGGTGATGAACCTTGGTTTGCTCAAATAGGAGGTTCTGCAGGACAACTTGTCCCACCGAACTCTTTTGCGGATTCACCAAGTTATTCTCGAGATGCAAATGTTTCAGTTGGCTCAGGAGCGCTTTTAGTTATTAGTAAAAACCAAGACATTAAAGAATTGATGTTAAGTTGGATGAACTTTTTTCAAAGAGAGTCTTGTGGGCAATGTGTTCCTTGTCGAGAAGGAACTTTCCGCTTAAAAATGATTCTAGAGAGATTAAAGAATGGAAATTTTTCAAAGGAGGACAAGGACGATTTTCATAAATTAATTTGGACTTTGGATAATACAACTTTCTGTGCCTTGGGGAAATTTTCGGCAATTGCTTTAAAGGATGTTGTTAAATATGGTTTTTGTAAAGAACTAGAGTAAAAAATAACTTATAAATTTCAAGAAGTGCAAATTAAAATCAATAATAAAATTTACAATTGTAAAAAAGGAGAAAGCGTTTTGCAAGTATGTAGAAGGAATGATATTAGAATTCCAACGCTTTGCAATCATAGTGACCTTTTGCCATCAGAGGGTCTTTGCAGGTTATGTTTGGTGAAAACAGGCACTAGCGAACAACTGACAACGTCTTGCCAGTTGGAGGTTTCTGACGGTTTGGAAATTACAACGGAAGACAATGATATCGAAAAAGCCAGAAGAATTAATCTGGAGCTACTCTGGGCTGATCATGCGGGAAAATGTTTAGCTTGTGTGAAAAATGGAAATTGCGAGTTACAAGATTTAGCCAAAGAATACAAATTAGACATCTATGATTTTGTTCCAGAAGTGGAGAAATTTGAAAAAGAAGAGCACTTAAAAGCACTAAAAGATAGTTTGAAGGGGAGGGTTGTTGATGATGGGAACACCTCTATTTTTAGAGACAATCAGTATTGTATTGATTGTAGAAGGTGTGTTAAAGTCTGTCGTGATGTTCAAACAATAGAAGAGTATTCAATGAGTGGACGCTCAATCCACACAAATGTTGGAACTGCTTGCAATGCCCCCATGGATTGTATTTTATGTGGACAATGCGCTAACGTTTGTCCGACAGCGGCAATAACCGAAAAAGACGAAACTGATAAACTTGAAAAACTACTTGCCGATAAGTTAAAAATGAAAATTTTTCAAGTAGCACCTTCTGTGCGCTTTACGCTTGGGGAAGAATTCGGTTTGGAACCAGGCAACTTTGTGGAAGAAAAAATTCCTACAGCGTTGCGTCGGATTGGGGCTGATTTAGTTTTCGACACATCTTTTTCAGCTGATTTAACGATCGTTGAAGAGGCAAATGAGCTTATTGGAAGGATAGGCAAATTTCTGCAAGGCGATAAAAATGTAAAATTCCCAATGTTTACCAGTTGTTGCCCATCTTGGGTTTTATATGTGGAAAAGTACTGGCCAGAGTACAAAGAGCATCTTTCAAGCGCAAAATCACCCCAGCAAATGCTAGGAGCAATGATCAAGACATATTATCCAGAGAAGCATAAAATGTCCAAGAAGAGTATTACGAGTATTTCGGTGATGCCCTGTACCTCGAAAAAATTTGAGGCTCAACGAGAGGGTATGGGAAGAGATGGTTTAAGGGATGTTGATTTGGTAATCACGACAAGAGAGCTTAGTCGATTTTTAAAAAGAAAAAAACTTGATTTTTTGAGACTAGAGGATCAAGCATTTGATCAAACCCTTGGAACTTATTCTGGTGCCGGACTTATTTTTGGTTCAACCGGTGGTGTGATGGAAGCTGCGCTGAGAACAGCATATGAAAAATTAACATGCGAAACATTACCCTCGTTAGATTTTAAGGAAGTTAGAGGCGAAAAAGGTTTAAAAGTTGCTGAAATCACAATACCTAAAGGTTCTTGTAACGTAAAAGAACTGAAAATTAAAGTCGCAGTAGCTCATGAAATTAGAAATGCAAAAAAAATCTTGGAAATGATTAAAAGAGGTGAGTGTGACTATCATTTTGTTGAAGTCATGGCTTGTCCTAGTGGTTGTCTTGGTGGAGGAGGGCAGCCAATCCCAACAAACGCAGAAATCAGAAAAAAACGTCGAGACGCAATTTATGAAAAGGACTCTAAGTTGCCAATTCGAAAATCACACAAGAACCCAGCTGTAAAACATTTGTACAAAGACTTCTTAAAGGAACCAGGAGGCGAGAAACCAGAGGAATTATTACATACAAGTTACATAGATCGAAGCAAAAAGTAGAAAATAAAAACAAAAACAGAAACAAAAAGACACTAGTTCAATTTTGAGCCAGTGTCTTTTTGGGAATACCTTAAAATATAACCATTATTTTATTTTTTAAAACTAGGATTGATTGATACCTTCTAATTTGTTAAAATAGCAGAAGTGAAAGTTTTAAAAATCTCTTTATTTACCGCAATATGAAAATTAGTAAGGAATGTATGGATCGGGCAGAAAAATTGAAAATAACAATTGATGAGTATCGTCATAAGTATCATGTCTTGGATGATCCTAGAGTCACTGATGAAATATATGACTCATTAATGGAGGAATTACGATTTTTAGAAAAACAGTTTCCAGTACTTAAGACAGCTGATTCTCCCACTCAAAGAATCGGAGGAGAGACTTTGGATAAATTTATAAAAGTGCCTCACAAGAAGCGACAATGGTCTTTGAACGACGCGTTCTCTTTTGATGAAATAAAAGAGTGGAAAGAGAGAATTTCTAAGATTTTGCAAAAAGAAAAAATCGAACAAAGCGTTGAGTATGTAACAGAAGTTAAAATAGATGGTCTAAAGATCGTTCTAGATTACAAAGAGGGTGTCTTTATTCGTGGAGCAACTCGTGGAGATGGTGTGATTGGCGAAGATGTAACAGAAAACATCAAGACAATTCATAGCGTTCCATTGCGACTTTCAGAACCCTTGACTATAACGGTAGTGGGAGAGTGCTGGCTCTCAGAGAGTGAGCTTAAAAGAATAAACAAAGCAAGAGAAAAGAGAAAGGAGGCTCAGTTTGCAAATTCACGCAATGCCGCTGCTGGTTCAATTCGACAATTAAACCCACGTATTGCAGCAAAGAGAAAATTGAATTCATATATCTATGAAATTAATTTTTTAGACGAGACAGCAACAACCAAACTTCCCGAAACTCAAGTCAAAGAATTAGAGCTTTTGAAAAGATTAGGGTTTAAAGTTAATCCACATTTCAAATTTTTCAAAAATATCCTAGATATAGAGAAGGAATATAACGTTTGGACAAAGAAGCGAAATAAGCAGAATTATGGAATTGATGGCTTGGTGATTAAAATAAACAAAAAAGAGCTGCAGAACTCTCTGGGATATACTGGTAAGTCTCCAAGATATGCGATTGCATGGAAATTTCCAACTGAAAAGACAACCACAGTGATTGAAAGTATCATAATTCAAGTTGGGAGAACGGGCGCACTTACTCCGGTTGCAAATTTACGACCAGTTCGTATCGCCGGGAGTACGGTTTCTAGGGCAACCTTGCACAATGAAGATGAAATAGTAAAAAAAGATATTAGAATTGGAGATACGATTGTGATTCATAAAGCGGGTGATATTATTCCTGAAGTTGTGGAAGTAATAAAAAAAATGAGAAATGGAAAAGAGCAGAAATTTAAGATGCCAAAAAATTGTCCAATCTGTGGAGGAGAAGTAAAAAGAGAAGTTGTTTTGGATAAAAAAAACAACCAGAGCGCAGCTCATTATTGTAAAAATCCTTATTGTTTTGCGATTGAGAAAGAGAGTGTGATCCATTTTGTTTCAAGGAAGGGCTTTGGAATAGAAGGTCTTGGGGAAAAAATCGTAGAACAGTTGATTTCAGAGGGATTGATTAGTGATGCGGCTGATATTTTCACATTAACCATTGGTGATTTAGGAGCGTTAGAGAGATTTGCTGAAAAATCAGCTCAAAATCTTGTTGAAGCAGTGGAAACCAGTAAAAAAGTTGCATTGGAAAAATTTCTCTTTGCACTCGGGATTAGGCATTTCGGAGAAGAAGGCGCTATTTTAGTAAGAAAATATGCCTTGGATAAGAACTTCCAAGCCTCAATTTTTGTTTTCGGCTTGGAATCAATCCGGAATCCAAATGATTTAATAAAATATTTTTCTTTTCTTAAAGTAGAGGACTTGATGCAAATAAACGGTGTAGGTGAAAAAATGGCACAAAGCTTGGTTAAATGGTTCTCTGAGGAAAAAAATATAGATTTTCTGAAAAGGCTTTCTGCGTCAAAAATTGAATTTTTGCAAGAAGAAAATGACAATAGTAACACGGACTCTTTTCTACGAGGAAAGGCAGTTGTACTAACTGGGTCATTGGAAAAGTTGACAAGAGAACAAGCAAAGGATTTAATAAGAATAAAAGGGGGAAAGATTTCCTCCTCAATTAGCAAGAAAACTGATTTGCTTATCATTGGAAAGGACCCTGGAAGTAAATTGGAAAAAGCTAAAAAATTTAGTACAACGATTTTAACCGAAGCAACTTTTTTGGAGAAAATAAAAGAAAGCAATTAAGCCTAGATTTAAACTAAAAACATGAGTGATGAAAAACTGATTTCAGAAGATGATGTGCAACATGTTGCAGAGCTTGCGAGGCTCGCACTTTCTGTGAGTGAAAAAAAACAATTTACAGGAGAATTAAATTCAATTCTTGGCTACGTTAAAGAAATTGAGGAGGTGAAGATTGATAAATATCAGAAGTTTGATTATTATAATTTGCAAAATAATCAATTCAGAAAAGATGAACTGGACGAAGTCAGCGAAGAAGAGAAAGGGAATATCCGAAAATTATTTCCAGAAAAAGAAGGGACAAGCTTGAAAGTAAAAGAGGTTTTAGGCGGAGGAAGCGAATAAACATAGAAAGCATAAATTGCAAATTATTATTTCAAATTTTTAAAATAGATTGATGATAAAAGAACTTCATGAAAAAATTCAAAGAGGAGAAATTACCTCGCTCGAATTAACTAAAGGATATATAAAAACCATTGATGAAAAAAATGACAATATAAATGCTCTTTTAGAAGTATATAAGGAGGATGCCTTACGAGAAGCAAAGAAGGTTGATGAGGAGGTTAAAAGCGGGAATAAAATTGGGATGTTGAGCGGGATTCCAGGTGTTTTAAAGGATAACATTTGCGTTAAGGGAAACGTGACATCTGCAGCCTCTAAAATGTTAGAGAATTATATTGCTCCGTATGATGCAACTGTAGTGAAGAAATTAAGGCGTGAAAAAATCGTTCTTCTAGGCAAGGCGAACTTAGATGAGTTTGCTATGGGAGCCTCAACTGAAAATTCAGCGTTTGGAGTAACCAAAAATCCACATGACACTAATAGGGTCGCCGGAGGATCCTCAGGCGGTTCAACTGCTGTGGTTGCAGCTGATATGGCTGTTTGGGCACTTGGTTCAGATACTGGAGGCTCAATAAGACAGCCAGCTTCATTTTGTGGGACTGTAGGGCTCAAACCTACCTACGGAAGAGTTTCAAGGTATGGATTAATCGCAATGGCCTCAAGTTATGATCAGATTGGCCCAATCACAAAAACTGTCGAGGATGCTGCAATTGTTTTCGATGTGATCACTGGAAAAGATGAGAAGGATAACACAACAGCTGACAAAAAGACGGAAAATTTCTTTGAGAATTTGAAACCAGAACTCAAAGGAAAGAAAATAGGAATTATTAAGAAAATGTTTGAAGAAGGCTTGAATGGAGACGTACGGAATGTGATTGAAAAACGAATTGAATTCGCAAAAGAACAAGGCGCTGAGATTGTGGAAATAGAGTTACCGCATTTAAAATATGCGATGTCGGTTTATTATCTGATGGTACCTTCTGAGGTTAGTTCTAATATGGCAAGATTAGACGGAATGAGGTTTGGCCTTTGTGATGCCACTGAAAATGTTTCCAAAAACAAGAGTATTTTAGATATTTACAAAAATTCAAGAGAGGCTGGGTTTGGAGCAGAAGTTAAAAGAAGGATTATTCTTGGAACATATGCTCTTAGCGCTGGATATTATGACGCTTTCTATAAGAAAGCTCAGCAAGTAAGAGAAATTATAAAACATGAAATAAATGAAGTATTTAATGAAGTAGATATTATTTTGACGCCGACATCTCCTGACGCAGCTTTTAAGATTGGTGAAAGAGGATCTGACCCACTAGCAATGTACTTAGAGGATATTTATACAGTTTCCGCGAATGTTGCAATGGTACCAGCAATTTCTATTCCAGCTGGCACTGTGAAGAGAGACGATAAGGATTTGCCAATTGGCTTACAACTAATTGCCAAATGGTGGAATGAACAAGAATTACTGAATGTTGCATTGGCGATGGAATTGAAATAAATTATCGCCACACTTCAATTTTAAAAGATGACAAAATGAAAAGTGGCACAATTGGTGAAGTCGGTGAGAAAGTTGCTGCTAATTATTTAGTTGCACAAGGGTTTGAGATTATTGCTTTGAATTATTTTAATGAGAAAGGCTATTGTATTGGAGAAATTGACATTATCGCGAGGGATCCAAGGAATGACCAATTAGTTTTTGTCGAGGTCAAGACGAGAAGAGGCCAGAGAGACTCAGTTGTTCCAGAAGAGAGCATCACAAAACAAAAAATAGAGCGAGTACAAAAAGCGATAAATTGGTTTTTGAAAAAAGAAGATAAAATAGATGCTAGTTGGCGAATAGATGCAATTTCAGTTATTGTTGACTCACAGAAGAGAAAGATGCACATAAAACATATTAAGTATATCCGTTTTTAATTGACAAATGGGTGTTTTAAATGTTTTAATGATATGATATCAAATTATTTATTGACATAATAGTTAAGATGAAAAATTCACTCGAAGCTTTGTTCGGTTCAAGAGAGAGATGGCGTTTGATTAAAATGTTCTTGCTTAATTCAGAAGAGAAATTTACAAATCGCGAAGTAGCACTTAGAAACAAAGTCGATGGGAGGAAGATAGCTGGGATTTTAGTACAGCTAGTGAAAGCTGGTTTTTTAAACACACACACAAAAAAATCAAGAAAATTATATTCTTTGAATAAAAAGTTTCCTTTTTTTAGTGAACTAAAGATTTTGGTTGTAAAATCTAACTTATATCCTCAATGTGAAAGTTTGGGTAAAATTAGAGGCTTAGGGGAGATTCAATTTAGCTTGATTTCGGGAGTTTTTATGGATAATTCAAAATCAAAAACAGATCTTTTGATTGTAGGAGATTTGATTTCAAATGCAAAATTAAAGCATTTACTAGAGGATCTAGAGGCTGAAATGGGCAGGGAAATTAACTATTCGTTGATGAGTAGCTCTGAGTTTAAATACAGGGTGAATATGTTCGATAAATTTATTTTGGAACTTTTAGAGGCATCTCATGAAGTAATTGTGAACAATATGCAAAAAGAAGTTCTTCAAATGCAACGTAACAAAAAATCATAGAGAATGTTGATCGTCGAATGGAATTAAATGAAGAATTTTTTTTTAAAAATTGGGAAAATTATAGATGATTGCAAAAACATTTTTTTGGAATTATTTTGGTATAGGAAATTTTCCGCCTTCTTTATTTATGGGGGAATCTTATTAAATGGAGCATCTTGGTTTACTCTATGGCAACTAACTAAACTAAACCATGAAATTATTATTCTTCATTACAATTCATATCTAGGAATAGACACGATGTTGAATGTTGGAGAGGGGCTTTATCCAGATTTGTTTTTAGTTGTTGTTGGTGGGATCGTTATTTTATTCTTGAATATTATTCTTTCCGCGATCCTTTTGTATTTGTCGGGAATTTTAAACGAAAAAAAGAATTATAGTAAAAAAGAAAAAGATACCGAGTTAGATGCAAATTTACTGGGAAGTAATTTGATATTAATAGGAGGATTCTTAACACAAGTAGTTATATTTATATATTCGATAGCGATATTATTTGTTAATTAATTTATTTATGAGTGAGGTTTATAAAAAGAATTGGACATATCCGGATCCAAAGACGACTGAAAAGAAAGAACGAAGAAGGCAGCGTTTTTTTGAAATTCTTCCTGGCTTTTTGTGTTGGCTAACTTTAATCGGGATGTTTGTTTTTTCTTGGTTGGCTCCTGTTTGGGTTGCGATTTATATTATTTTATTTGATATCTATTGGATTTATCGAACGATCTATATCTCAATCTATTCCATCATTGCATATCGAAAATTAGAGCGATGGAAGAAAATTAATTGGTTTCATAGATTGGAGGCTATTTTTAAAAGTGACTCATTGGTCGAGGAATTGAATGATGAAATTTTAACTTTAAAAAAAGACCTTGCAAAAGGGAAATTTTCTAGGAAAGAGAGAAAAGAACTTAAGCAAAAAATTATTGAAAGGTCCAGCTTCCTTGTAAGAGTGAAGGATGATTTGAAAAATAGAGAGCTTTTTTTGCCATGGGAAGATGTTTATCATGTGATTTTGCTTCCAACTGCTGATGAAGATGCTGGTATTATTGCTCCAGCAATTGAGGCTGTGAAAAATTCAAACTATCCAAACGATAAAGTGATCATTCTCCTTGCCCTAGAAGAGCGAGTGCCACTTGAACAAAGAGAGTTAAAGACAAAAATTTTATTAGATAAATATAAGGACACTTTCATGGACTTCATTGTTACAGTTCATGAAGTCAAGGGGAATGAAATGAAATGTAAAGCTGCTAATACAACGTATGCTGCAAAAAAATTGAAGAAATATTTGGAGGATAAAAAAATACCACTAGAAAATGTGGTATTGTCTAATTTTGATTGTGATACGCAAATTCATCCAGAATATCTAGCGGCCTTAACATATGCCTACGCAACAGAACCACGAAGGCTTAATTTTGCATACCAACCATTGCCGATGTACCACAACAATCTTTGGGATACCATTGCTCCAGTGAGAATTATTGTTACAGGTTCTTCTTTCTGGCATATGGTTGAGTCAATGCGCCCTGATCATATGGTAACATTCTCTTCTCATTCAGAAGCGTTTAAAACGATTGTGGATGTTGATTACTGGCCAGTCAACGTGATCTCAGAAGACTCTGTTATTTTTTGGAAGGCCTATACTTATTTTGATGGAGATTATCAAGTAAAACCTATCTACTTACCAGTTTCTTTGGATGCCGTTCTTGGAAATGATTATTGGCATACCATCAAAAATCAATATAAACAAAAGCATCGTTGGGCATATGGAATTGAAAATCTACCATTGCTTGGTCGAGCTTTTATGCAAAACAAGAAGATTAGCCTTTTTAAGAAAATCAAATACATGTTCACGATGTTAGAAGGTCATCATAGTTGGGCAACGGCATCTTTTGTGCTCGCTATCCTAGGTTGGCTCCCACTTATTTTTGGAGGAGAGAGGTTTAGTGAAACAACTTTGGCGCACAATTTGCCGTTTATCACAAGATACTTAATGACATTAGCAATGTCAGGTTTAGTCGTTTCTATGTTTTTAAGCTTTCTGTTAATGCCTCCAAAACCAGCCAGATATTCAAGAAGGAGATATGCAAATATGTTTTTTCAATGGTTTCTTGCTCCGATTATCGCACCATTTTTAGGAGCAGCACCAGCGGTGCATGCACAAACAAAAATTATGCTAGGTAAGTACATGGGTGAATTTTGGATCACTGAAAAGATTATCAAAAAAGATAAGAAAAAAATAGATTCGAAGAAATAAAACCTTAATCTTAAACAGATGGGTTGGAGTATATATTTTTTAATAGCAGTTTTAATTGGCGCAAGCCTAAGCTTTTTTGTTGGATTTTTTCGAGATAGAATTAGAAAAGATGTGATTAAAAGATTCGGTGGAATAGCAATAATAATCCCTTTATTGTTTATTGTTCCAATAAGTTCTCAGATTGAAATGACTCTAGCAGTTAAAGGTTTGATTTTTGGCTTAGTAGCGATCTTATTTTTTGGAATATTAGATGACATATTTAAGTTGTCTTGGAAATACCAGTTATTTTTTCAAATCATGCTAGTGCTTTGCCTGATCTTCTTCTTTGCCTTTTCCGTGGATTATTTTGTTGGACCATTTGAAAGAATTTTTAGGATGGACGGTTTGATTTTGGAATTAGGCTTTTTAAAAGTTTCTATTTTTAGCGCCATGTTTTTATTATTGTGGTTCCTGTTTATCATGAATTCAATTAACTGGATTGATGGAATAAACGGGATTTCTGGAGCAGTCGGAATGCTAGGTGGCATTGCCCTTTTTTGGATTAGCTTGGTTCAGGAAGTGAATCAACCAGCAATTGCTATTTTAGCACTTATTTTCATAGGCTCGATCATGGGATTTTGGTGGAATAATTTTCCTTTTGGCAAAATCGAAGCAGGGACAAGCGGGAGTTACGCCATTGGATTTTTTTTGGCGACCACAGCTATTATGGCAGGCACGAAAGTTGCGACAGCCTTGATAGTGCTTATAATCCCATTAGTTGATTTTGTTTGGGTTGTATGCGAGAGACGGAAAAAAGGATTGCCAATAACAAAAAGAGATAAGAACCATCTGCATCATAAACTGAAGAACTGTGGTTGGTCTGATACAAGGATAGTTTTTTGCTATTTTGTATTCACGTCTGTAATATTAATATCATCTTTTCTTTTGGAATCAAGGAATTGGAAATTCGGTGTAATTGCATTAGAAGTTTTGATCCTAATTTTATTTATAAGGTATATCTCAATCAAATTAACTAAAAAATAAGATGAAACTAAGAATTAGAGATTATTTTTTTCTATTAATTGTTTTGTTGGGATTCTTTGCTCTAGTGTCTCAAAAGTTTCTTGGCAATAACAATATAGAAGAGAAAAACAGGGTTAAAGAAAAAGTAATCATCTTGAACAATACATCATTGTTTGTTAGAATCGCTAATAATGAAGAATCAAGATCTAATGGTCTGAGAGAGGTCGATAGTATTGAAGATAGCGAGGGTATGCTTTTTGTGCACGATCATCCAGATCAACATATTTACAATATGCATAATATGAAATTTGATTTGGATTTCATATTTATTAAAGAAAACAAGATAGTGGATATTGCAAAAAGTATCTCCTATTCATACAAGGGGGCGATAAAGGGTGGGACAGCATATGACAAGGTGATTGAAGTAAATGCTGATTGGGTGAAAAAGCATAATATTAAAATAGCTGATGAAGTTCGCCTCGATTGATGATTTTATATTTAAATTGGAATAAATGGAGTTTAAGTTTCCAAAGAATGACAATAGTTATTACTGGACCAGTCATTCAAAGGGGAAAATGATCCAATATTCAATTGGTCCGAATTTAGTCAAAAGAATTATTCGTTTTCCAGACAGAAGAGAAGAGGGGATTGCTGAAAATACAATAGCATCGATGAGGCGTAAGGTAGGAAAATCAAGTACAAAAGAGACATGGGTAATGTATCAAATGGAAAAAGGAAAGAAGAAGATAATTTCTACCTGGATTTTTCCAGGAGAAAGTTCAATAAATAAAGAGATTTTTGTTCCCGAAGAAGCTTGGGAGGAAATCTACAAACATCAGAAACGGAGGTAGCGAATGGTTATCGATTGTTCAAAACAAGACGGCAAGAAGTGCAAAGTTAAAAGTGGTAGTACAAAAGAAACAGAAGGAGACAAATCTCGTGTTTTGGAGATCACGATTATCGAATGTCCTCATAGAATTCCACCACCTTCAAAGAAATGTCCCAAGTGCTGATGTTTAAGTTAATGATGTGGTCTAGGTTATTAACCTTGGGCCACATTTTATTTTTTAAATTTTTCTACTAAAGTATTTATTTTGCTTGGTTCATTTTCCCAAACAATTTTCTTGTTGCGACGAAACCAGGTTTTTTGGCGCTTAGCATAACCTCGTTCAGCTATAAATACTTTTTCTCTAAGTTCTGCCTCGTCAATTTTTTTTTGAAGAAAAAGAGGTATCCAATAATAACCAAGGCCAAAGGATTGAATTTTCTCCCAACTTAAATTATAGAACTCTTTTAATTTTTGAATTTCCAAAATCATTCCACTTTGCCAACGTCCATCTAAGCGTTCTTTGATTTTTTGATCCAATTTATTTTGTGGCCAATCAATGCCAATTTCTAAAAAAATAAAATCAGAGTGCTGTCTCTTTTTTATTTCAGGAACTTCCCCTAGTTTAGTGGCAATCTCAATTGCCCTAATTACACGCACCTTGTTTTTTAGATCTATATTGTTAGCTCTTTTTGAATCCAACTCTTGAAGTTTCTTTGTTAAAATTTCCGGAGAACACAAGGAAAGCTCCTTTCTTAGGTTTAAATCAGGCTTCACTTCTGGGAGGATCACACCACTGACTACCGCATCAATCCAAAAACCTGTTCCACCACAAATAATTGGTAATTTCTTCCGAGAAAGAATTTCTTTGATTTTCTTTTCACAATCTTTTTTAAAGTGAGAAACATTATAATCTCCTCGTGGTGAGCGAAAATCTAGTAAGTGATGGGGAATACCCTCTGAATAAAAGGCCTTTTGCTTAATTTCTCCCGTGATGAGTCTCCATGAGCCACTGACTTTACCTGTTCCTAGATCCATGTCCCGATAGACCTGCCTTGAATCTGCTGAAATAATTTCGCCATTGAATCTTTTGGCGAGTGAAATTGCGGTATCAGATTTTCCAGATGAAGTGGGACCTAGAATGACAACAACTTTTGATTTTTTGGGAAGTAATTTGTTCATAAGAAGTAAGTTGTTTAGCACCGTAAATGTTATATGCTTGAGCATTTATGTCAATAGATGTTGCTTTTTGTTGACAAAAATCTTGAATTTAGTATAATTCTAGTCAAGTAATCACTTTATTATGAAAGATCCTCTGGCAACAAAGAATAATTATATTATAAGCCTTACCATTAGGTGACATATTTTATTTGCCGGAGAATTCTTACAATCAGTATACCACTCAAAAGAATTCCGGCGCAACCCGGTTTTTTATTTTAATTAGTTTCTTGAAAATCAAGTAAGTCAAAAGTAGGAAAAGAGTCAAATATTCTTATTTTACTTTTGACTTGTTTGCAAAAAAAGCAATCTAGTCAAAAATAAGTGAGATGTTTTTTACAATCAGCAATTTAGCACCGAAAAGGAGAAAGTCTAAATGGCAACAAAAAAGGAAAGAAAACTCGCCATCAAGGCGAGCAACGCAGAGGCGCAACTTCTCAACATGCATACACAAAAAATGACAACAGGCACAGGGGGGCGCTCAATTTCAAGGAATGACCTTCAGAAAAAAGAGAGAGTATTTCGCAAAAAAGAAGAAAGAGCAGAGGAGGCTTTGCGTAAAGCAAAGATTTTGGCATAAGCTAAAAACCAGCATTCTGCACCACCTGCACTAAAAACACCTCATTTCGCTTATTCAAAAAAGAGGGCTTGTATATAAATCAAGCCCTCAACCTCTAAAACAACAATCTTTAATATAGAATCTATTCCGTGAGTCAAGAATCTCAAGCAAGAAAACAAGTCATTATTAGTGAACTTATTACTATTCGACGAAGGTCGAGTTAATTTTGTTTTTAAAACTAAAAAACAAATTTAACTCGGCGAAGATTCGTCGTTTTTTTTATTTATAAATTTAGTACATTAAAACCTATTGCAATAAACCAAACCTTCAATATAAAAGGAGGAGCTTAAATGTGCAACGAAAAAAGGATTGCAGAGATTAGCAGTGAAGAGCTGTTTTGGAAGGGAATTTCAACATTGGACACGGAAGCTTATTTAAGAGCCGTCATCTCTGGAAAAATTTCCGGTGCAGGAGAGGTTAAGTCAGTGGAGTGGTTCTTTTATTTAGAGATGATTGAATATGGTAGAGATAGTTGAACTCTTTCAATGTTTGAACGTTTTTTAACAACTCCTTTGATGCAACATCAAAGGAGTTGTTTTTTTGAAGAAAGCAGTCTATAATTTAATTACTTAAATATTTTTTATTTTTTAAAATGTTTATTCGAAAGAATCAATTACTGGGACTACTCCTGCTCCGAAATGCTCGGGTGGTTTTTGATTTCAAAGAATAGACAAATCGTAGATTTATTTAAAAGTTCTTTAAACAAGCCACCAAGAAGGTGGTGTTTTTTTATTCATTCTTTTTAAAAAAAAGGAGAGAGTATGGCTGAAATTGTTATAATCGAGGTTTTGGAAAAAGGTGTTTGTTTGAAAGATTTTGACATTCAGGGATTCAAACAACCATTGGAACTAGGTGAGATTCTTCATTTTTCGCTTGTGTGTAAAGCTGAGCATAAGGAAATACTAAAGGAGGACTGGATGTTGGTGGTTGAAAGTGAAGATAATGCTAAAAAAGGAGGAGGGCTTTGTAAAGAAGAATTTGATTTTTGTATGCAGTTCAATACCTTTAAGAAAATAGGCATTGTATGAAAAAGATGATTTTGGAAAAATTAAATCTCAGGTAGCGTCAATGCGTGCTACCTGAGATTTTTCGAGAAAATTATGTTGGAGTGATTTGACATTTCTCTTAGAGATGCTAGTCTTGTGTTAAGTTAAGTTTATTATCATCATCTTGATGAACCAAGGAAGAATTACAATTTATGTGTTTATTCTCTTTATGCTCTGGATTACCCAGACCGATTTTGGTTTATCGAGAATAGAAGTTTAGCAAATATTTCAAGAAATTCTCAATAGTCCAAGACCGGTCTCACAAGATCCGGTTTTTTTATTACTATTTTTTAATAAAATTTAGTTTAAAGTAAATTATTCAAATGATTAAAGACAAACTCATCATATTCGACTTTCTAAGGACGATATATAACCCAGATAAAGATATTTTCGTAAAGGATGCAATGGTGGTTTTGGATAGATTGAGAATAGGCAATACCTTGATTCTTTATACAAGTCGAGAAGGTGATAAAAACAGGAAGAGTCTCTTGGAGAGAATTGGTTTAAATGAAGCTTTCGATGAAATATGCTTAGTTGAAAAAAAGGATCGAAAGACAATGAAATTAATTGCAGATAAGTATGGCAAAAAGAATCGAGAAGTGATAGTGATTGGAGACAGAATTAAGAGTGAAATTTTAATAGGGAATAAGAATAACTTTCAGACCATTTGGTTTAAAAATGGGAAATATTCGAAAAAGGGTGCTGAAAGTTCAATTGAGGAACCAGATTTTTTAATAGATAATTTAGAAGAACTTTTAAAACTTAGTTTGTAAAAACAGATTGTAGAAAAACAAGAGTGTATCTTGAGACAAAGAAAAACAATCAACACAGCAAAAAGGAGTACAACATGGAAAAGAAGAGGGAAGAGAAAGTTGTTGAGATGGAGAATTTCTTGCAAGAAACCGGACTTTGGGATGATCCAAGGAGAAAATTTGTTTTACCAGCATCGGTTCATTCATTGGGTCAAAATGATGTAAAATTCATCAAGGAGATTGGTCCTAAAATCGTTAACTTATTAAAGGTTAGTGATAGTTTGATGGGAAAAGCTGTTAACAAGAACTTGAATAATGGAGCAATGGGTTTTTTCCGAAGAACTGCCACTGCTGGAATTCCTAAGTTGAGGAAAAAAATTCAACAAAAATTCCACACCAGTTTTCCCCAGAGCATCAAGGTTGACCTTGTGAAAGGTCAGGATGGAAAGATGTATATCGTTGAAATTGACACAGTCAACACCCACGGGCTTGGATACGGAAAAATTCTCAGAAGCATGTGCGATTTTCTCTCAACACCACCTGGTCAAGAAAATTTTCAACCAGAAGGAACAGAGAGAATTCTGAATCACTCTCCGCTAGAAGTCATCGTACCCTTCAATGATCGTTTTCATGAGGGTGAGTGGGCGGCGACTTCTTCGTTGATTGAAACACTGACCTTTCATCGTGAAAACGATGTTAAGCCAGAAATGTTTAAAGGTAAAACTATCTTAGACATCCACCACAAACTCAAACCTAGGTTTCAGGAAGAATTGGTTGAAATGTTTCTTCGTGGGGAGCTTGATATTTTAGTTCACCCGAAAGACCAACTTGGTTCAAAAAATGTCCTGCCCTTGGCTTGGCATCCGGAAACTAGTGAGGAACTCTTGGCTGAAGATGGAATGACTAAAGATGAACTATCTTTTATCAAGAAGCATCTTCCAGAATCTTTGTTTGTCACAAAAAAAACCAAGCTCGATGATTTTTCTGACGAAGACTGGCTCTTGAAAGATGTTAATAGTAATGCCATGAAAGGAGTTGTTTCACCTTCAAGGTTTGATCCGCGTAAACTTGGTAACTGTAATGTTATTCTACAAAGAAAGATTCCTCAGATGAAATTGAAATTTGATTTCTTTGACAAGGAAGAAGGATTTTCCAGCGAACATCTTTTCTCAAGATACATTGTATATTTTGGGGCTGACGGTACTCCTTTGGAGTGTCTCTACACTGCTACACCAGAAGAACTAACTCATGGTGGTATAAATGCGGTTTTAGGGAGTGCAGTTTTCTGTGATTGTGAATAAAAGAAAGTTTTTAAAGTGTGGGCGTTGCTTGAATCTAAGCGACGCCCACTTTATTTTATTATTTAAGCAAGTTTTAATTTTAAATTATTAAAACAAAGAGTATACTGTAAAATAGATACGGGCCGTAGTATAACGGTAGTACGCGCGCATGGGGTGTGTGTGGCTCGAGTTCGACTCTCGGCGGCCCGACATTGTTTTGTCTTAGAATTTTGTGTATTATAAAAAACAAACAGGGAACTTTAAGTTGTAAGTTAAATAAAAAAAAATGGAAAGTTTTTACCAAGATGTTTTACGAAGGATTAAGAAGGCAAGTGAGATTATTAAACTACCAGAGCAAATTGAAGAAGTGATTTTAAATCCCCAAAGAATAATTCAGCTCTCATTAACTTTAAAACGTGATAACGGCAACATCGAAACATATAAAGCTTATCGGGTCCAACATAATGATGCCCCGGGACCTTTCAAAGGCGGAATTCGTTTTCATGCTGACACTGACTTAGATGAAGTTAGTGCATTGGCGACATTAATGAGTTTGAAGAATTCAGTTGTCAACTTACCATATGGTGGAGCGAAGGGCGGAATAGGAGTTGACCCTAGGAGTTTGTCGGAAGCCGAATTAGAGAGGCTTTCCAGGGAATATGTTAATGCTATTCATAATGTGATTGGTCCCCGAAAAGATATTCCAGCGCCTGACGTGAACACAAATGGACAGATTATGGCATGGATGGCTGATCAATATAGTTTATTGAATAATAATTATTTGCCAGGAGTTTTCACTGGAAAGCCGATGAATTTTGGTGGGAGCTTTGGTCGAGACATTGCGACTTCATTTGGTGGTATTGTAGTGCTTGAAGAATTTTTAAAAAAAGAGAAGAAATTAATAAAAAAACAAAACAGTGAAATTACAATTGCAATTCAAGGTGCTGGAAACGCAGGAGCAAATGCGGCTAGAATCCTTTCCAAAAAAGGTTATAAGATTATAGCAATTTCAGATTCGAAGGGTGGTATCTTAAATAAAAATGGCTTGAAAATTGAGGCAATTTTAGATGAATACCAAGAAGAAAAAAGAAAAGATAGCTCTGTAACTATCACTGAATCAGGGGGCGAATTTCAAAAAATTACCAACAAGGAGTTACTAGAGTTAACTGTTGATATTTTGATTCCTGCAGCTTTGGAAAATCAAATCAACAATGAAAATGCTAAAAAAATAAAAACCAAGATTGTCCTGGAGTTAGCCAACGGACCAGTTACATTCGATGCGAATGAAGCTCTTTTCGAAAATAAAGTAACAGTACTTCCTGGTATTCTAGCAAATGCAGGAGGCGTTGTTGGTAGTTATTTCGAATGGGTTCAGAACAATTCAGGTGATAGATGGAGCAAAGAGGATGTTCTTGGAAAAATTGAAACTAAAATGAAAGAAGCTTTTGCCGATCTAGACTTAGTTAAAACAAAACTAAAAACTGATTACCACACAGCAGCCTTTGCATCTTCTATTTTGAAGCTGCAAGAGGCAATGAAAACTAGAGGAAGAATTTAATAATCTATAATTTTTTAAAAATAAACATGTCAGAAAAAAGATATTACACAGCTGAGCAAGCGAAGAGCATCGGAGAGCAATTGGCTATTGATTGGACTAAGTTTGATATTGAACAATTTCGTAAGGGGATGGATATCGAAATGGAGCATGGGCTCGTTGATGAAAAAACAAATGTTTCAGGAGATAACCCATTCACAACCGGGAAAATTGCCCTAGCTCATTTAAATGAGTTTCCTGATTATTATGATCGTCTAGAGAAGATGGAGGAAGAAGCTGAAGAGTATTGGGAGAATAAATAAAAAAATAACAATAAAAAAACGTTCTGATCGATTTTTCTTGTAACTTATTAATGAAATTTCTTTAATTTTTTTAAAAAACAAAAATGGAAAATAATCATTATCCCGGTGGTGATATGGACACCGGAAGTGTCTCAGAATACGAGACTTCAACAGGCGTCACTAGTTATTCAGACGTAGTGCCAATGCAAGCTGACTCACTTGAGTCAAACGGTGTAATAGTAGGATTCATGATAGCCTTTCTGTTTGTTATGATTCCGATGTACATTTACTATGCAATGTCTTTTCAGCGAATGGCACAGAAAATTAATATTCCTGATGACTGGTATGCTTGGGTTCCTGTTCTAAACCTTGTACTGTTATTTAGAATTGCCAATAGACCTTTGTGGTGGATAGCACTTTTAATTGTTCCTGGTGTGAATATTATCATTAGTATTGTTGTTTGGATGGATGTCGCAAAGGCAATGGGGAAGCCAGAATGGTGGGGAATTTTAACAGTTATACCTGTGGTGAATCTTATAGTTCCAGGGTATTTAGCTTTTTCTAACGGAGTTGTGCCTGTTTATGATGCCGAAATCACCCCAGTCCTTGGAAATGATGATGCGTTCGCATATAGCACTACAGTCGTTAAGGATCCAAAAGAGAATCTACAGAAAAAAACCCAAGGAGGAGAGGGGAGTGAGAATCAGCTAGAACAAGATCTAAAAAAAATGCAAAAAGAGGAATTAGAAAAGAAGGATAATGCTGATTTGCAAGGGTGATGGGAGCTTGGAAAAGACAACCAAGCATAACTAATAAGAGTTTAAAGAATGAAAGGTATTTTTGCTATTAATAAACCAAGAGGACCAAGTTCGTATGCAATTGTTGCCGGGATTAAGCGTTTGGTTGGTGGCACAAAAAGAGAAAAAGTTGGACATGCTGGTACACTAGATCCTTTGGCCGAGGGTGTTTTGGTTGTGGCAATTGGAAGGGAATTTACTAAGCAAATTGATAAAATAGTTAAAAAGGAGAAAGAATATCTAGCTGAAATTAAACTAGGAACAACAAGCGTCACTGATGACGAAGAAGGTGAAAAAAATGAAATCAGTGTAAAAAGAATCCCGACTTTAACGGAGATTGAAAAGATAAAAAACGATTTTATTGGTGAAATTGTTCAAGTCACACCAGTATATAGCGCTGCTAAGGTTGGTGGAGGAGAAGAAGGCTATAAGAAGGCTAGGAGGGGCGAAAAATTCACACCGCCACCGAGATTTGTGTACATTGAGAGAATTGATGTCATTTCTTACGAGTGGCCGATATTGCAGATAAAAACCGTAACTGGACCAGGTGTATACATCCGTTCTTTGGCAAGGGAGTTTGGCGAAAAACTGGGAACAGGAGGTTATTTAACACGATTGGTACGGACAAGAGTTGGAGATTTCAGGATTGAAGATGCTGTTTCTCCTGAAGAAATTTTTCAAACAAACAAAGTAGTTAAGTTAAACGAGAACTAGAAGAGGCATACTTCTCTATGCTTAAGTAGTGGGTTTTACTTGGGGCATTGTAGCATTCCTTAAGTCAGAGGGAAAAAAGAATTAATAATTCAAAGGTGAAAAAAGAAATTTCGGAAAGTGAAATAAAAAAGAGAAAGAAAAGAGCAAGAATTATAATGAGCGAATTGGCTAGGCTTTTTCCTGTATCAAAAATTGCTCTTAATTTTTCCAACACACTCGAATTACTTATCGCGGTTGTTTTGTCCGCACAATGCACTGACAAAAAAGTCAACGAGGTAACAGAGAAGCTTTTCAAGAAATATCCAACACTCGATGATTATTTAAAAGCTGATCTAGAAGAGTTTGAGCAGGATATTCGCTCAACTGGATTTTATCGAAATAAAGCAAAAAACATCCTAGCGACAACGAGAATTATAAACAATAAATTTAAAGGAGAAGTTCCAAACTCAATGGAAAAACTAATTGAATTGCCAGGCGTTGCAAGAAAGACTGCAAATATTGTGCTAGGCGATGGATTTGGAAAAATAGAAGGGGTCGCTGTCGATACACATGTTAGGAGACTTTCTATTTTACATGGATTAACCACTCAGAAAAATCCAGACAAAATAGAGCAGGATTTAATAAAGATAATTCCACAGAAAGAGTGGCTGAATTTCAATCATAGGATTATTGAATATGGGCGTAAATTTTGTCCAGCAAAAAAACATGACCATGAGAATTGCCCAATAGCGAAAAAAATAAATATCCAATAACTCAAAGACTACTAAAAAGTGACTGAGAATGTGTATACAAAAAAAGACTATTTTAAAGGATAGTCTTTTTTTGTATAATTTGTATAGGTAATGACTTAATAAGCTTAATCCTCCTGTTCCTTTCCCTGTTCTTTTTTAAATGCAGCAGCAGCACTTACTCCTGCTAAGAATCCAGTGCTCCAACAAATTTGAAGATTATATCCACCGGTTGGACCATCAAGATCTAGAACTTCTCCTGCTAAGTATAAATTCTTTATTTTTCGCGAGTTTGTTGTTTGAGAGTCGACTTCTTTTAAATCAATTCCACCTGAGGTTACGATAGCTTGTCCAAAGCCCACTAGTTCTGTGACGCTTACAATCAGGTTCTTCGTTAGTTTAACAAGATTTTGTCTTTCTTCTTTAGTTACCTTGTTAACCTTCTTCTCCATGTTTATTTTTGAAAGACGGATCATTACAGGGATCAATCTTTGTGGAAAGAGATCTTCAAGTGAATTTTTAAATTGTTTATTTTGATATTTTTGAAAATCTCTTTGAATCCTTTTATCCAGGGCATCGAAAGTTAGTGTGGGCTTTAAATCAATTGAAAGATGAACTTTCGCTTTTTTCTTCATTAATTCGCCGACCTTCTTGCTCATATCTAAGACGATTGGGCCGCTAACACCAATATGTGTAAAAAGCATATCTCCGAATCTCTCATCCTGAACCTTGTTGTTTTGGACTACGCTTAATTTTACATTTTTCAATGTTAACCCCACTACAAATTCAATCCATTTATCATTCGCTCTTATCGGAGTCAGAGCTGGCTCTGGTTCAATAACGGAGTGTCCGAATTGCTCAGCCCAAGAATATCCATCACCAGTTGATCCAGTTCCTGAGTATGATTTACCTCCCGTACAAAGAATGAATTGTTTTGCTAAGATCTCCCCTTTTTTAGTTGAAAGGCTCTGAATTAAATTATCTTTAACTTGAATGGATACAATCTTATTATTACGGATAACAATAACTTTGTTTGTTGCCAAGCGTTTTCTAAGAGCAGTCAGGATATCTTCAGCTGAATCTGAATACGGAAAAACACGTCCTCCGCGTTCAGTTTTGAGATTGACACCCTCTGCTTTGAAAAATTCTTTAGTGTCTTCAACGCCAAACTTAGCAAGAGCTGAAAAAAGAAACTTGCCGCTTCTCCCAAGATCATCTAAAAGAGTATCTTTCGTAAAATTTTCCTGCGTTAGATTGCAACGGCCTTTTCCTGTGATTAAAAGCTTTTTCCCAAGTTTTTGATTTTTCTCAATTAGCGCAACTTTAGCTCCAGATTCAGCTGCCCAAATAGCAGCCATCATCCCTGAAGCCCCGCCACCGATAACGGCGATGTCAAAAATTAGTTTGTCTTTACTGTTGATCTTCATAATGTTGTTAGTGAATTTGTTGTGTTAGCAAATAGTTTATAATAGACTGTATTATGGTTTTTGGCAAGGAACGCATTTTTCTTTATTTGAATGAAAGTTTTATGATTTTTAAAATAAAATAGTTTTGAAGTCAGAGTGGTATTGAAAAAAGGTACGCCCGGGTGCACAATGTGCTCCCGGGCGTCAGTGACGAGGTGTTGTTATTCATATCGAATTTAGCGCTGGCTGGGCAAAAAATTAGAAAAAATAATAACACTCCTTGTCACGCATAAACATTGTAATTAAATACCCAGATTTGTCAAGTAAAAAGAACAGTTTATTTTTTAACTAACAGTGTTTAGTACACATCAATAGTATGTTTTTATTTGATAATAAAAAATGTTAAAATAGCAACAAGACAAGAGCTGAGATTAATTTAGTGAGTATTTAAATGTTTGGAAACAGTTGATTTGCATTAATAGATACACCAAGAAATCAACAAAAATAATTTTAGATAAAATCAAAAAGAGGTATTAAAAGGCAAATACAAAAGAGTATAAACTATTGTAAATAGGGAACTAAAAGCTTAATAAGATTGTTCTGTTCAAAACTATTGACAAAAATAGAAAAAAAGAGAATGATGGAACTATTGGTATTAATTAAATAAGTTAAATAAATTAATTTTTTTCAAACAAATGTGGGTAAAGGATTACATGTGTGACTGGGTGAACACAATTCACCAAGAAAAAACGCTTGCTGATGCTACTAAGCAAATGGTTGAGCAAAAAACAAATAGTATCGTTGTGATCGATGATGATAAAAAGCCTGTTGGTTTAGTTTCTACGCGCTTACTTATTAAGCAGGTTGTGCCTGAGTATCTAAAAAATGATCCAATTTTTTCAATGTACGGAGCAGAGGGAACGTTTGATAGATATGCTGAAAAAGTTAAGGATGTGAAGCTAGAGGAATTTATGATTACAGAATTCCACACACTCTCAGAAAATGATGCAATGATTGAAGCTGCTGCATATGCAGTTAAGGGCGTGGGAAGATTTATCTTAGTTGTGAACAAAGAAGGGCTATTAGTAGGAGCAATTTCAAGGACTTGTGTTAAAAATGCACTATACAACGCCCTCTTTAAGGAGGAGCGAATTGATCCTAAGAAAAATAATCGTGATATAAAGTCAAATAGTTAGGTTGATTTAAAAAGCAATGAAAAGTCGTTGTTTTTTATTTTTTATTTTTTATTTTTAATTTAATTTTATGCATGGGGTTGAACAGGAAGTTATAGGACATTTCCAGATTACAACTGGGATGATTACAGCTGCAATGCTGATTTTCTTAGGAAGTTATGCTGCTATTATATCAGAAAAAATTCACAGAACAATTATTGCAATTTTTGGTGGAGCATTGATGATTATTGCTGGAGAACTGATGGGATTTTATGACCAACATGGAGCTGTTGGTGCCATTGATTTTAATACCGTCGGTTTGTTAGTAGGAATGATGATTATTGTGGGAATTACAAAAGACACTGGTGTTTTTCAATATGTTGCAGTAAAGGCGGCAAAACTAGCAAAAGGAGATCCTTGGAAAATTCTTTTTATGTTTGCAATAATTACAGCTGTTTTTTCAGCGCTCTTAGATAACGTGACTACCGTTCTTTTGATGGTTCCAATGACGTTTGTTATTTGCGACAATCTTAAGATTAATCCAATGCCATTTTTGATGACAGAAATTTTAATGAGTAATGTCGGAGGTACAGCGACCTTGATTGGTGACCCTCCAAATATTTTAATTGGTTCTGCTGCTGGACTAACATTTATGCAATTTGTGCAGAATCTTGCCCCAATTGTTATTGTTATGATTATTGTCTTGGTCCCAGTATTTAAATTTTTGTATGGAAAAAAGATTCAAACAGATAAGGAGAGCATGGAAAGAATCATGCATTTAAATGAAAGCGATAGCCTCGAGAATATTCCATTGCTTAAAAAATCACTTTTCGTGCTAGCTTTGGTTATCTCTGGTTTTTTCTTCCATGGAGCATTGGGAATGGAAGCTGCAACAATCGCACTTTTTGGAGCCGGGCTATTACTTTTCTTAGATGGAAAGAATCCAGAGAGAGTTTTGCATGAAGTTGAATGGATTACAATCTTCTTTTTTATTGGTTTATTCGTTTTAGTTGGCGGGCTTGAGCACGTTGGTGCAATTAACTGGGCTGCTGAAAGAATGCTGGAATTAACTGGAGGAGATTTCAAGTTTACTTCAATCTTAATTCTTTGGGGTGCTGCAATTTTCTCAGCCTTCGTTGATAATATTCCTTTCGTAGCAACAATGATTCCTCTTGTGGAACAAATGGACGGTGTTTTTGCACAAGGACTTGAGCCAATTTGGTGGTCCTTGGCTCTAGGAGCTTGTCTTGGTGGCAATGGAACATTGGTTGGTGCTAGTGCTAATCTTGTTGTTGCTGGAATGGCTGAAAAAGCTGGATATAAAATTAAGTTTATTGAATTTATGAAAGTAGGGCTCTTTATTATGTTTATCACCGTAGCAATGGCACAAGTCTATCTTTGGATAAAGTTCTATTAGAGAATAAATAGTAAGTAAGAATATTTAAAAAAATACCAGCAGATAGCATCTGTGGGTATTTTTTAAAACAAATAAACAAATTTGTTAAAATAAACAAAAAGACACTGGAAATCACCAGCGCCTTGGTTGTTGAGTTTTAAAGGAGATCTTTATTTTGAAACCTTATTCATAGTCTTGATGCATTTTGTACAAACATTGGTTTTTTTGCCATCAATGTGTCTTGTTTGAATATTAGCCTTAAAAGTTCTTTTAGTAGCGATATTTGAATGAGAACGTGAGTTTCCTGACATAGTCTTCTTACCGCAAATGCTACAACGTGCCATATGTCTACCTTGAATAGTTATAAAATGTATTGTAAACTTAACAAGTAATAGAGTACCAATTCCAAGGCGTTTTGTCAACCTTTTGTAATGAGGCAAGTGATTTGTATTTTTATCTGGGAATTGGTTTAATGAATTACTCTATGTATCGTTTGTCTGCTGATAGAAATTTTAAATTTATATTTATGGGTATTAGTATCGAAATAGTTTTGCAAATTGCAGTTTTAATTTTCTCTGTTGTGGTTCACGAAGTAGCTCATGGATATGCAGCTTTAAGACTTGGAGATCCAACAGCTAAATATGCAGGGAGATTAACTTTGAACCCAATGAAGCATTTGGATATGTGGGGATCATTTCTGGTTCCTTTGTTTCTAGCAATTTCCCAAATAGGATTTGTTTTTGGTTGGGCAAAACCAGTTCCATACAACCCCTACAACCTTAAGGATCAAAGATATGGACCAGCAATTGTTGGGGTAGCAGGACCATTATCAAATTTAATACTCGCATTAATTAGTGGAATCTCTTTAAGAATACTATTGGTTACTGGAATGGCTGATGGTCTTTTAGCTAGTATTTTTGCTCTTATGTTTATTATCAATATTGCACTTATGGTGTTTAATTTGTTTCCTATCCCTCCTTTGGATGGCTCAAAACTACTTTTTGCCTTTTTGCCAATTTCAGAATATACCAAGCAAATGCTTGAAAAGAATGGTTTGGTGATTTTCTTACTTTTTTTGTTTTTATCCAAAGGACTTATAGGAGAAACAATCTTATATGTAGTGGAGTTTTTTGCTAGATATATTATTGGTACTGGGCTATAGAGCTTATCATCCATACTTCTATAAGGACAATTTGATAAGTATACTTGACAAGTTCTGAACTTGTGGTAACCTATTAAAAGTATTCCGTAGACCTTAGGCGCAACTATAAGTCCTAAGTAGGGGTAAAAGAAACTTCTTTTTAGAATTCTTTGCTTCCGAAATCTACGTTATACGTAGATTTTTTTATTTAAAGAGAGTTAATAAGATTAAAATAAGAAACATGCTTACACGCCAAAATAAGGAGGCTTTGATAGATGATCTTACAAAGAATCTCAAGGAAAGTACAACCTCTATTATCTGCGATTATAAAGGTTTAAGTGTTTCGGAGATTAGCGAACTCAGAAAGGTATTGCGAGAAAAAAATGCAAACATGAAAGTAGCAAAGAAAACATTTACACAAATAGCTTTTGACAACGCTAAAATTGATATAGATGTTCGGAAAATTGATGGTCAGGTTGCAGTGATTTACGGAGGAGATGATGAAGTTTGTTCTTCAAAAGCAGCATTTGATTTCTCTAAAGAAAATAAAGCTTTTAAAATCAAAGCTGGATCATTGGAGGGAAAAGCAATTACAACAGAAGAGATTGCAAGTCTTGCTAAACTTCCTTCAAAGGAACAATTACTCGGTCAGGTAGTTGGAACAATAAAGGCGCCTATTACAGGTTTTGTCGGTGCGCTTAGCGGAAACTTGCGGAATTTAGTTTATACATTAAATGCAGTTAAAGAATCCAAAGAGAACGCCTAACAATAGTTTATAAACATATTTAATAATAATTTTACAAAGTTATGACAGAAGAAAAAAAGGTTGAAGAAAAGAAGGACGTTAAAGTTCCTGCTAAATTCAAAGCTATCATTGAGGAGATTGAAAAAATGAGTGTATTGGACCTTTCAGAATTGGTTTCAATTCTTGAAGATAAGTTCAATGTTACTGCTGCTGCTCCTGCAATGGCAATGGCTGCTCCTGTAGCTGGTGAAGAAGCTGCTGCTGAAGAGAAAACAGAATTCGATGTAACTTTAATTGCTCCTGGTGATGCAAAAATCAATGTGATTAAGGTTGTTAAAGAAATTACTGGTCTTGGTCTAAAAGAAGCGAAGGGCATTGTAGACGAAGCTCCAAAGGCTATTAAAGAGAAGGTAGCTAAAGAGGAAGCCGAAGAGTTGAAGAAAAAACTTGAAGATGCTGGAGCTACTGTAGAATTGAAATAGTTCAACTTTTCATACTAAAGAGAAAACCCAAAAAAACCCATGGTTAAAACCATGGGTTTTTTGTTTGGGATACAGCACTAATTATTTCAATATCGCCTGAGCAAAAGGGACTGAGAATGCTCTGCACCAGATCCAAACCTCGTTGTTTATGTCCAGGTTTATTTCTTTTGGAATTAGATAATTTTGTCCACCCTTATTACCCTTTAGTTTTCCTAGATTTATTTCAGAAATATATTCCCCATCCTTTCCTAGATGCACAAAAAGATCTGGTCCATTTTCTGCGTCAAAACTGTCTTCAATTCGGAGGTAAGTATCTCCTTTGATTTCAACAAAAGACACTGATCCACTCGCTCGATGGTTTGATTTTCCTTCGAATCTTCCAGTGGCAATAATTTGCAGTGTTGGTGGGGAGATATTTTCTTGTGGTGAAGAATCGGGTATTGAATTTTTTGAGACCTCCTTCTTTGTAATTGAGTGATTTGTGATATCTTCCAATGATTCATTTATCTCTTTATCAATAAAGAGTGGCGAAATTAGCCAATATGTTATAGCAAAGAGCACTATTGTTGAAATCATGATGATTATCTTTTTCATATAGTTGTTCTGAATGTTTAAAAATTTAGTAGCTATTATTATTTTAACAACAAATAGTTTATTCACAAGAGGATTTCTTTATAGTTGTAAGTTAGAATTTGCTAGGGCACCTTTTAATACTTTAGAGTTGCGAAATTGTTTTTTTTTGGATATAATTGAGCATATGGGAAAAATAATATCATTAGTAAACCAAAAAGGCGGAGTAGGGAAAACAACTACCGCTATAAATCTGGTTTCATATCTTGCCGATTTTGGAAAGAAAGTTTTGTTAGTAGATCTTGATCCTCAGTCAAACGCTTCAAGTGGTTTAGGAATTGACCCTAATTCTATTGAGAAGAATCTTTATCACATGCTTGTTCTTGATGAACATTCAGATAATGTGATAATAAAAGCAGATTTTCTGAGTCACGACATAATAACATCAAACCAGGATCTTGCAGCAGCCTCAGTTGAATTAGCTGGAATGGAAAATAGGGAGTATCGTTTATACAACGCTCTACGAAAACTACGTCCCCAGTACGACTTCATTATAATTGACTCACCACCAAGTTTAGGACTTTTAACTATTAATGGTTTGGTTGCCTCTGATGAAGTTATTATCCCGGTTCAAACTGAATATTTTGCGTTGGAAGGACTGGGACAATTGTTAAACACAGTTGATCTTGTTCAAGACCATTTGCAACCAAAATTGCAGCTTGGGGGAATTGTAATGACAATGTTCGATCGTAGAAATAGACTTGCTCATCAGGTTGTAAAAGAGGTTAAGAAGCATTTTCCAGGGAAAGTATTCGATGCGGTGATTCCAAGAACTGTGAAACTCGCCGAAGCACCAAGTTTTGGAAAATCAATTCTTAATTTTGATCGATTTAATAAAGGGGCAAGAGCATATCGACAACTTGCAAATGAAGTGATTGAAAGGAGCGAGTGATTTCTTTGTGACGTTAAGTGAAATTGAAAAATAAAGATAATAAACTTAGAACAAATAAAAATGGTTCAGCAAGGTGGATTGGGAAGAGGTTTGGCTTCTCTTATTCCTCAAAAAAATTTAAAGAAAAGAGACAATAAAGAGATCAGGAAAACTGATGAAGACCAGTCCTACTTAAGTTCCAAAAACAAGAAGCAGTGGCCGAATTCTGGTTTGGTTATAAAAAACGAAACCAAAAATCAAGCCCCGAAATCAAAAATTAAGAAAGGGAAGCGGGAAAGTATTGAGAGAACTAACGAAGAGGTGAGTAGAAAAGAAAAAAGAACTTTTAAGGAAGGAGTTGATACAGTTGCAGTGGATCGAATTATTCCAAACCCACATCAACCAAGGATGAATTTCAATGAATCAAAACTTGCAGAACTTGCTGATTCAATAAGTGCGCATGGAATTATTCAACCGCTAATAGTTACAAGTACAAGCAGCGGTGATTATGAGCTGATTGCAGGTGAGCGTCGTTTGGAGGCCAGTAAGATTTCTGGATTAGAGAAAGTTCCTGTTATCGTAAGGGACGTTGATGACCAAAAAAAAGCAGAGTGGGCAGTAGTTGAAAATGTCCAACGCCATGACCTAAACCCAATAGAAGAGGCCAAGGCATATAAGAAGATGCAAGAGAGATTTTCAATGACCCAAGAAGAAATTGCTGTGCGTGTTGGTAAGAGTAGGAGTACCATTGCTAATTCATTAAGACTATTGAATCTTCCAATTGAGATCCAGAGAGCTTTAATGGAAGAAAGAATTTCAGAAGGTCATGCAAAGACAATTTTAAGTATTTCGAATCCAGAAAAACAAAGAGCACTCTTTGAGTTAATTTTAAAAGAGAATCTCAATGTTAGGCAAGCTGAGGTTAAAGTAAGAGATTCCCTAGGAAATGTTTCCAGGAGAAAAAGAAGACACTTAGATCCAGATGTTTATTCTAAACAAGAAGAGCTATCCCAATCACTAGGGACTAAAGTTGAAATAAAAAAAGGAACAAAAGGTGGTAAAATAGTTATTGATTTCTATTCAGAGGAAGAACTGGAATCTCTTCTAACCAACCTAACACCTCAAGATGATTGAATTTGAGGAGCCTGAAAAAGAGTATGTGTTTGAGGGCTCGAATATTATTAACAATAAACCAAAAACGAGGCTTTTAGTATTACTACTGACCTTCTTTGTCATCATTGGGCTTTTTGTTAAAAATGAGTACAATTTTAATTTTTTTAAGGACAATAAAAGAATACTAAACTTTATTTGTTCTGATGAAAGCGTCTTCAATTATCATGACACAAAGGAAGCTAATTACGAAAGGGCTAAAAAAGCTCTCACTAATAACACTAGTTTATTGAAGAATGAGAAGGAGTTTACAGGAAGCGGAATCACATTTAAAAAAGTAAGTAGGACAAGAGTCATGAGACCTGTCATCGAATTGACTTTTTCAGGTGAAACTAGTTTTAATGTGACAAAAGAGATGTGTGGCTTTAAGATAAAGTCTATATATAAATAGTTATAAGGTAAGGTTAAGAAATGAATCAAATTAATATTTTTACAGACGGAGGATCGAGAGGAAATCCTGGACCTTCAGCAGTAGGTGCTGTTATCGAAATTGGTGGGGAAAAGAAAAAATACGGCGAGTTTATTGGAAAAGCAACCAATAATGAAGCTGAGTATGCAGCTCTTATTTTTGCGCTAAAGAAAACAAAACAACTTATTGGAAAGAACAATACCAAAGGGGCTAAATTGAGATGTGTGAGTGATTCTGAGTTAATGGTCAAGCAATTGAATGGAGAGTATAAACTGAAAGATGAAAAAATCCAAAAGAATTTTATTGAAATTTGGAATTTAAAACTTGATTTCGGAGAAATTTCTTTTGAGCACACAAAGCGTGAAAATAATAAAGAGGCTGATGCAATGGTAAATGAGGCGCTGGATCAGGAGAACTCAAGAATGTTCTAAGTTCTCTAAAAAACCCAATTATATTAGGAATAAAAAGTAAGTATTAAAGAATGAAAATTGTAATTTTAGCAGGTGGTGGTGGTTCAAGAATGTGGCCAATGAGTAGAGCTGGGAAACCGAAACAGTTCTGCAGATTGATTTCAGAAAAAACAATGCTCGAGGAGACAATCGATCGTTTTGGGGACTATCCAGAGAATAAAATCTTTATAGCTACAACAAGTGAGTTAAAGGAAGGGGTTGAAGAAATTCTTCCCAATTTTCCAAAAGAGAATATTATAGTGGAACCAGCTAGGCGTGACACTGCACCTGCAATGGCCTATGCTGCGCTAAGGTTGAAATTAATCGACCCAGATGAACCAATAGCATTCATTCCCTCAGACCATTACATTGGAAGAATCGATAAATTCTTAAATTCCATTAAGGAGGCAGAAAAAATGATCAAGGAAACTGGAAAACTTCTAGATATTTCAGTTCATCCAACGATACCAACAACAACGTTGGGATATACTAAGGTCGGCAAAAGATTGTTTGAGCGAAATGGCGTGGAATTTTTTGAGTTTAAGGGTCATGCTGAAAAACCTGACTACAAAACAGCTCAGAAATATCTAGAGGAAGGATGTTATCTGTGGCATGCAAATTATTATATGTGGACCCCGAAATTATTCTTGGAAGCATATAAAAAATATGCACCAAAGATGTATGAGAAATTACTAGAAATTGAAGAGGCTATTAAAAACGAAGATGAGGTGGTGATCGAAAAGTCTTACCGTGAGATGGAGAAAATTTCAATTGATTATGCAATTACAGAGAAGATGGATCCAGAAGAACTTTTGATCATTAAAGGCTCTTTCGATTGGAAGGACATTGGTGCTTGGGACACTTTGCATGAAAATTTGATGACAAAGACGGATGAACGGAGAAATTTAGTTAAAGGGGAAAGACTGAACATTGAAACTTCAGGTTGTATTATCTACGGAACTGAAGGGAAGCTGATTGCAACTGTTGGTGTCGATGACCTGGTTATTATTGATACAAAAGACTCTCTTCTGATATGTCCAAAATCGAGAGCACAGGACGTGAAAAAAGTTGTAGAGGAATTAAGAGAGAGAGAGGAGAGATATTTGTAATCATTTGCAAGAAATTAAAATAAATAGAGAACAAGGTTACAACAATAGTGCAAAAATCCATAACATTTGTTATGGATTTTTATTGCAAACAATAGCTGCAATGGATTTGAGATAAGAGTTTTTGTAGGAACTCTTAAAAAATAAAAGAAGAAACGTTAATAAGCAAGGAATAAAGTTGACAATGAAAGAGCGTTTTTGTATACTAACAGTGTGAAATGAGAGAGGTTGCTTGAGAATTCCGGTCATGAAATGACGGGAATTTATTTTTAAAAGAAACTTTTAAGTTGCAAGAATTAATAAATAGCTAAATTTACTAAAATGGGAACAAAACTAATTAAAGACTCCTCAGCTCTCGGGCAGTTTGGAAGTGCTATCGCACAAATTTGTGAGGAGAAAGGAATTGAAAAAAAGAAAGTAATTGAGTCTGTTGAAGCCGCACTAGCCGCTGCGTATAAAAAGGATTATGGACACAAAGGGCAAATTATAATTGCTCATTTAGGTGAAGATACGGGAGAGGTTAGCTTTAAGCAATTACGAGAAGTGATTGATGAATCTGTACGCGTGATAGAGCGAGAGTATCTCACAGAAAATGCGCATGAGATTGGCGAAGGAGCAAAAAAAAGTGATGAAATTTTGGATGGAGTTAAGGTCCAGGAAATTATTGAAGAATCAGAAACTCTTCCGAGGTTTAATCCAGAAAGAGATGTTCTTTTGGAGGATGCTGTAAAGATTGACAATTCAATTGCTATCGGAGAGTTCATTGAAATCCCACTTGAAACAAAAGATCAATATGGAAGAGTCGCCTCACAAACAGCGAAGCAAGTGATTATTCAAAGGATTCGGGAAGCAGAAAGAGACTCAATGTTTGAGGAATACAAAGAGAAGGAAGGTGATGTTGTGAACGGAACTGTTCAGAGAGTCGAGTTAAATAAAGTATTTATAGATCTTGGAAAAGCTGTAGGAGTATTATTCCCGTCTGAACAAATCCCAACGGAAAGATATCGAATTGGACAAAGAATTAAGGTTTATCTAAGTCGTGTTGAATCTGATCCAAAGGGACCAGGAATCACACTTTCAAGAAGACACCCTGAATTGTTGAAGAAATTATTTGAATTGGAAGTACCAGAGATTTTTGCTGGAACAGTTGAAATTAAAGCAATTGCGAGAGAGGCAGGTGGTCGATCTAAGATTGCTGTGATTTCAAATGAGGATGGGATTGATCCAATTGGTTCTTGTGTTGGACAAAAAGGGACTCGAGTCCAAGCAGTAATAGATGAGATTTGTGGAGAAAAAATTGACATTATTGAATGGAGTGAAGATCCAGAGGAAATGATTGCAAGCGCGCTTTCACCCGCAAAAGTAATTAATGTTGAAGCGAAGGAGTCTGAGAAAAAAGAAGAAGGTGAGACTGAAGAAAGAAAAGCCATTGCATATGTTACACAAGAACAACTTTCTTTGGCAATTGGGAAAAGAGGGCAGAACGTTAGATTGGCTGCTAAATTAACAGGGTGGAAAATAGATGTTGAAGTTATCAACGATGATAGTGAAGCTACGACTACTGATTCCGAAGAGAAAAAAGAAATAGTTGAGACTGAAAAAGAAGATTCAGCAGTAGAAGATAAAAAAAAATCTCTTAAGGCTGAGGAAATCGAAGAAGGGCCAAAGGAGATAAAAAAGAAGGCCACTAAAAAAGTGACAAAGAAAAAAGTTGTAAAAGTAGAAAAAAAAGTCACTAAGAAAGAATAATTTAGCGTTTGAAGATAGTAAAAAAGGTTTGAAAATAAGCTATTGAGATTAACTAGATGAAATATATTATTGGACACAAAAATCCTGACACGGATACAATTTGCAGCGCAATCGGATATCAAGCGTTCCTAGAAGCCAGGAATATTAAAAGTGAAGCATTAGCGCTAGGCAGCATCAATAAAGAGACAAAGTTTGTACTAACTTATTTTGGCGTGGATCTTCCAAGAGAAGTTTCCGAGTTACCACATAACTCAGAAATAATTCTAGTTGATCACAATGAAGAGTCTCAGAGTATTGATAATTTAAATGAGCTAGATATTATCGAAATAATTGATCATCATAAAGTTAAAATTCAAACAGACAAACCAATCAGGATTCACGTTGAACCGCTAGGATCTTCTTGTTCCATCATTGCAAAAAAATACTTTGCTAAAAATCTTGAAATATCAAAAGAAGTAGCAGGACTCTTGCTTGCAGGAATTATCTCTGATACATTATACTTTCGTTCTCCAACTACAACAGAAACTGACAAAGAATTGGTGAAAAAACTTAATGAGATTGTGGAAATTGAAGATTTGGCTGAATTCAGTATGTTGATGTTTTATGCAAAAAGTGATATGAGCGATATTAAAACCAAAGACTTAATTAAATTGGACTATAAAGTCTTTGAATTTGGTGGAGCTGAATATGGAATTGGTGTTATGGAAACAACCAACAAGGACGCTGGATTAGAGAGAAAAGAAGAGATATTAGAAAATTTAACTCAAGTAAAAAAAACGGATAATCTAAAAGGAGCATTTCTTTCGATAATAGACATTTTAAATAAAGAAAGCTATACTCTTTGTTCAGGGAATGAAGAGAAGGAACTATTCATTGAAATGTTCAAAGCTGAGGACAGGGAGGACGTTTTGTTTGTAGACGGTATTGTTTCAAGGAAAAAAGAGATTGTGCCAGTTTTTGAAAATCATTTAAATAAGTAAATAAGAAATTTAAAGAAATATTATGACGACTAAGAAGATAGAAAAAAAGAATAAAGTTGAAATTGAAAAGCTTGCTGGATCTGAAGTTAAACTTTCAATTATTATACCGAAAGAGACATTCAATAAGCACGTAGAAACTGCTACTAAAAGTTTAGCTTCAGAGATGAAAATGGATGGTTTTCGAAATGGAAAAGTTCCGAAGGAAGTGGTTGAAAAGACAGTTGGAACAGAAAAGATCGTTTATCAGGCAGCAGAAGAGGCTGTTCGAGAGGGATATGTAAACGCAATTTTGGATAATAAAATTGATGCAATTGGTGAGCCGAGGATTGATATTAAAAAGATTGCCAAGGGAAACGACTTTGAATTTACTGCAACTGTAGGAGTTCTTCCTGAAATTGAACTTGGTAATTGGGAAAAGGGCGCCATTAAGATTAATAAGAAATTTTCCAAAGAAGAAATAAAAGTTGAAGAAAAAGAAATTGATCATGAAGTAAAATATCTTGCAGAGCAAAGAGCGAAAATTGTGACAGTAAACAGAGCTGTCAAAAAAGGCGATCAAGTTGAAATCGACTTTGATGTTTTCTTGGATAACGTCGCTATCGAAAATGGATCAGCGAAGAAGCATGTTATGCTAATCGGCGATGGTAAATTTATACCTGGATTTGAAGATAATCTAATTGGCATGAAAGCTGGCGATGAAAAAGATTTTAAACTAGCTTTTCCAAAGGAGTATCATGCAAAGCATCTTGCAGGAAAGGAAGCAGAATTTAAAGTTAAACTTAATCTTGTCCAGGAAAAGGAAATTGCAAAGATCGACGATGATTTTGCTAAAAGTATTGGAGAATTTAAAAGCCTCAAGTCTTTGAAAGAAAATATTGAAAAAGGTATTTCACAAGAGAAAAAGCGAAAAAATGATGATGAGCACAAGAAGGAGTTGATTGAATCTATCATTGAAACTATGAAAGTCGAAGTGCCAGAAGTTCTCCTGGAGAGAGAAATGGATATAATGATGGGAGAATTAGAGGCTGATATCTCCAGAATGGGGATTGACAAGGAAGGATATTTCAAACAAGTCAAAACAACAGAGGAGAAAGTGAAAGAGGGATGGAAAGAGAACGCTGCACCAAAGAGAGTAAAAGCAGCCTTAATTCTTCAAGAAATTGCTAAGCAAGAAAAATTTGTGCCTGATACTAAGGAAATTGAAGAAAAAGTAAATCAAACTCTTGAGTATTATCAAACAATTGGAACCACTGATGATAAAATTGATACGCACAGGCTTTATGAGGCAACGAAAGGCAGCTTGGCTAATGAGATGGTATTTAAATTCCTTATGGAAGTAAAATAGACGCTTAAGGAATTATTTAAAAAGTAAGATTGGTTTATGCTTATCCCTACAGTTATTGAAAAATCACAATTTGGAGAACGAGCGTATGATATTTACTCGAGACTTCTCAAAGAAAGAATTATTTTCCTTGGAACACCGATTGATGATCAGGTTGCAAATGCTATTATTGCTCAATTACTTTTTCTTGATTCACAAGATAGTGACTTGGATGTCAAGCTATATATCAACTCGCCTGGTGGAAGTGTTTCTGCAGCATTAGCAATCTTTGATACAATGAATTTTATCAAAAGTGATGTTTCGACAATTTGTGTTGGTTCGGCGGCAAGCGCAGCAGTAATCTTGCTTTGTGCTGGGAAAAAAGGAAAACGTTTTTCTTTACCAAACAGTGAGGTTATGATTCATCAAGTTATGGGTGGTGTGGAAGGTCAAGCTACGGATATTGACATCCACGCAAAGCATATTTTGAAGATTAAGGAAAAATTGAACAAAATATTAGCCAAACATACAGGACAGAAGGAAAGCGATATTGGAAGAGATACTGAAAGAGACTACTTTATGTCCGCAGAGGAGGCTAAGAAATATGGAATTATCGACAAAATTATAAAGTAGTGCGTAGCAATATTCTTATTGACAAAAGCGTTTTTTTTAGGTAAGCTACACAGAGTTTGTTTTTCATAAGAATCAAATTTATGTGTTTGTGTAATTAATTATTCATTGAAAGTGAGATTATGATTATCATTAGATTTTCAAGAGTTGGAAAAAAGGGACATGCTCAATATAAAGTTGTGCTTGCTGAAAAATCATTTCCAGTACAAGGAAAGTGTATCGAACAATTAGGGAGCTATGATCCACACCAAAAATTAGCAGTTTTGAAGGCTGACAGAATCAAGTATTGGATTGGAGAAGGAGCTGCTTGTAGTGATTCAGTTCATAACATGCTTGTGAACGAAGGAATACTCAAGGCTGATAAGAGAAAAGTTTCAATTAAAATTGAAGAAAAAGAAGTGGAAGAGAAGGAGGAGAAGATTGAGGAGGTGAAGGAAGAGATAAAGACGGAAGAAGTAGTAAAAAAACCTTCTGAAACTGAGGTTGAGAAAAAGGAAGAACCTAAAAAAGAAGCCTCTACTGAAGAAGCTAAGGAAGAAAAAAAATAGACTAGTTCAAACTATTTTAAAACCCGGTTACCACCGGGTTTTTTGTTTTTGAATGAAGTTTAGTTTTAATTGAATGAAGTTGATTTTTTCTAGATTTGATGTAGTATTAAGGTTGTAAGTAGAAGATAGTTTTGGATATCGACTATGTTTTTTTAGGTAGATGTATAAAAAGAAAGCTAATTAAAAATATGAAAATAAGAAAAATTGGACAGAAAAGATGGGTAAAACCTTTAGCGGTTATTGTTTTTGCAATAATCATGCTTGTTATCGCAAACCCAAAAGCGACTGGCATCGGATGGTTGGATGGTTTTTTGGGTAATATGAAAATCAACATGGGGCTTGATTTGCAAGGTGGCGTACATTTGATTTATGAGGCTGATATGGAAAATATTGAAAAAGGTGAGGAAATTGAGGCATTAAGAGGTGTGCAGGATGTAATAGAACGTAGAGTAAATGCCTATGGTGTTGCTGAGCCCAACATTCAACCTTCAAAAATTGGAAGCAGTTATAGATTGATTGTTGAATTAGCTGGAATTAAAGACGTCGAAGAAGCTAAGAATTTAATCAAGGAGACACCGCTTCTGGAATTTAAAAAAGAAAAAGAACAAAGGACAGAGTTAAACGAAGAAGAGCGAGCGATGATAGAAGGGCAGGTCATAGAAATTTCTGCTGCAAAAACAGAGGCTAAAAATAAAGCTAATGAAACTTTAGAGAAAGCATTGAAAGGGGATAATTTCGATTCTTTGGCGGAAGAAGATTCAGAAGACCGAACGCAAGGGAAAAGAGAAAATCTAGGTTTTGTAAAGAAGGGCGAGATGGTTCCAGAGTTCGAAGAAGCAATTTTCCAAGATGATTTTGCTGAAAATACAATCTTCAGTGAAGTCGTTGAGACTCAATTTGGTTTTCATGTTATCAAGAAGTTAAGTCAACGAGGAGATGGAGAGAGTAGGGAAGTTGAAGTTAGTCATATCTTATATTTTGCGCAGGATCCAGAAGAATTTAGAGTGTCGATCGAAAAGCAAATATTACAACAACCAGAATTTGAATCAACCGGACTTTCTGGGAAAGAGCTAAAGCGATCGCAGGTTTCATTTGATCAACAATTAGGACAACCAATAGTTGTTCTGCAGTTTGATGACGAAGGCAAGGAGTTGTTTAAAGAGATAACAGAGCAAAATAAAGGAAAGAGAATTGCTATATTTTTAGACGATCAAGTCATTAGTGCTCCAGTAGTCAATGATGTTATCAGGGACGGGGAAGCTATAATCAGTGGAAGTTTTAAACTTCAAGAAGCAAAAGATCTTTCAAGGAGATTGAATGCCGGAGCATTGCCGGTACCGATTCATTTAATCAGCCAACAAAGCGTTGAAGCATCATTAGGGCAAGCTTCACTTGAGAAAAGTTTGAAAGCTGGGCTCTGGGGATTGGCCATAGTTGGAGTTTTTATGATTATCTACTATCGCTTTGCTGGGTTGATAGCTGTTTTTGCATTAATTATTTATACAGCAACTATCGTTGCTATTTATAAACTTTCTTCCCTTTCGCCATATGGTGTGACATTAACACTTTCTGGAATTGCAGGCTTTATTCTTTCGGTGGGTATGGCTGTTGATGCTAATATTTTGATTTTCGAAAGAATGAAGGAGGAGATTAAACGAGGACGAGACTTGAGAGCTGCTCTCGAGGAAGGTTTTAAAAGAGCCTGGACCTCAATTAGGGATGGAAATGTTTCAACTATCCTAACATCAATTATATTGATTATGTTTGGAAGCGGTTTCATTAAAGGCTTTGCAATTACACTGATTATCGGTGTTTTGGTATCAATGTTTACAGCAATTGTCATCACTCGTGTACTTTTAGGTGCTGTTCTGTTTGATTGGCTTGAAAGGCATAAAGTTTGGATGCTTTGCTCTGGGAAGAATAAGAAAAAATAAAATAAAATAAAAAGTAAAACAAAAAGAATGGAGGTGTTATATGTATCATAAAATTCTCGCAGATGGCTTTTTCTCAATTGCATCAATTGCAATTTTAGTCTCAATTTATAGTTGGTCAATTGATGATATTTTTCTTGCATCCGCTCAATGGTTGCAAGTAGCAACAGTGATGCTCTTAGTTGCGATTTATATTAAAATGAACACGTTTGATGATGAGGCTATTCTAAGTGGAACATTTCACAAAAAGACAGACGAAAAAAAGATTACAGTTAAGAGGAGGAGGAAACTGACAAGCAAAAAGAAGAAGTAAATGAGAACTGCCAAGATTGGAAAAAAAAATGATAGGACTGATTCATTCGTCGTATTGCACAATATACGAAGTTGCTATAATGTAGGATCTATTTTTAGAACTTCTGATGCTCTTGGTGTTGAGAAAATTTTTTTATGTGGGTATACACCAAACCCAGATAAAAACAGTTCGATCAATAAAACTGCTCTTGGAGCGCAAGATATGATTTCGTGGGAGGCTCATTGGCAAACGCATCATATTTTGAAAAAATTAAAGAGAGATGGGATTACCATTATTGCTCTGGAATTATCGAAAGATAGCATTGCTTTGGAAGATTTTGAGCCGAATTTTCCGTTTTGCTTGCTTTTAGGCAATGAAGTCACTGGTCTTTCTGCTGCAATTTTGAAATACGCAGATTATGTTGTGCAAATTCCAATGCTAGGAGGAAAGGAGTCTATGAATGTCTCAGTTTCATATGGTATCGGCATGTATACAATAAAAAACAAAATAAAATGCTGAAAAGTATAGAGAAGAAAAATGGAAAAAATAAGTTAGCAGTTTTTGATATCGACGGAACGATTTTCAGAAAAAACTTACACTTTGAATTAATTAATGAACTAGTATTCACGGGAGTTTTTAAGCAAGAAGTAAAAATTGAACTCCAGAGTCTTTACGGTCATTGGCTTGATAACGAAGGGACCTATGAAGCGTATAGGAATAAACTCGTGTCTCTTTACGAGGAGCATATTAAGGGATGTAAACAATCTGACATCATTAATGCATCGAAAAGTGTGGCACATTTTCACGCGAAAAGAATATATATTTTTGCCAAAAGAATGATTGAAAAGATGCGGAAAAATCACACAATGTTGATTATTTCTGGTTCACCCTCTGAGATTGTTGAAGAGTATGCAAAGATTTTCAACTTCGATGCTTATTATGGAAGCGTGTATGGGTTGGATAAAAATAAAAGATATACTGGGGAGCCTGTCTTTGAACCAACTATCGACAAGGGCGCTGTGGTTAGACAGTTCATAGCGGAGCATGAACTCATGCTTGAAGGTTCATTTGGGATCGGAGATACTGAGTCAGATGCAAAGTTTCTTGAACTAGTTGATAATCCAATTGCTTTTAATCCAAACATGAATCTTCGAAAAATTGCCGAAAAGAAAAATTGGAAAATTGTTGTTGAAAAAAAAGACGTTGTTTATGAGATGGAGCGAAGATAGAAACTTTAAATGTTTTAATTTAAAAAAATGAACAATTTATTTCACGATTTTTTCGAGTTTTTTATTGAAAAAATGCTCTGGTTCTGGCTACCAATTCACGCTCTGCATCGAGTATTGAAAGACATTCTAGCAGAGAAGGAAAAAGGTATTTAATTTTTTATTTTTATGTTAAAGAAGGAAAAATCAATTTTTGTGTTCAAGTTTTGGCTTCCAGTTATAATTTGGATGAGTGTTATTTTTTATTTTTCACATAAATCAAATCTTGTTATTGGTTTTGAGGGTGACAGAGAATTTCTTGCACGTAAGTTTGCTCATATTTGTGAATTTGGTCTTTTGGCTATTTTTTTCATTATTTTTCTAGTGAAGGGTTGTTCTAGAAAAACCCCCTCAGTCTTTTTGAGTGCCTTTCTTTTAACAGTTGGGTATGCGATTAGCGATGAACTTCATCAGACATTTATTATTGGTAGAAGTGGAAATATAAAAGATGTATTAGTGGACTCACTGGGAGCTTTATTGTTCTTACAGGTCATTGCTTTTGGACTTTTTGCTAAAAAAAGAATTGCATTACTTTTTTCGATCCTCGGGAATATTTTAGCTATCCTCCTTTTACTAAGTGTCATGATGCAAGAAATAATTGAAAAGAAAGCTATGATAAATGATACTGAGAAGATTTACATGGAGGCCGAAGAAAAAGTTGAGGAAGCTTTGTCGAAAGAGGACGCTTCTGATAAACTAGTCTCTGAAAAAAAGAAGAATATAAGTGAAGATAGAGCGAAAAGCGATCCACTGGAGATTGCTATCCCAGAAAAAATTCTTCTCCCAGTTCCATTTTCGTCACAAGCGCCAAAGGCAGTGTGGGATGAAGTCCATGAAGAAGCTTGTGAAGAAATGAGCTTGATTATGGTGAAATATTATTTTGACAAGAAGAATTTGCCGCCTAGTGTTGCTGAGGAGGAAATTCAAAGAATGAAAGATTATCAATTAAAAAGAAATGGACATTATATTGACAGCGACATGAAAGAATTAGCTGCAATGGCAAAAGAATATTTCAAATTTAAAGATGTTTTTGTGAAATATGACATAACCAGGGAAGATATCTTCGAGGCTTTAGCAAAAGGTAGCCCAGTAATAGTTCCGACAGCGGGAAGGTTGCTCGGAAACCCAAATTTTACAGGATTAGGTCCTTTGTATCATAATCTTGTGATTATTGGGTTTGAAAAGGATGAATTCATCGTAAATGACCCAGGAACAAGGAAAGGTAAACATTATAGATATAAAATTAATATTCTTATGAACGCAATTCATGATTATACTGGAAGTAAAAAGGAGATAGAGAAAGGACGAAGGGCAGGAATTATTTTCCCCATGAAAAAGTGAATTGACACATAAAGTGAGAATGGTAAAATGGATATAAGTTCATAAATAAATAAATAAAAAAAACAAAAAATGAAAAAATCAGTATTGATTACATTGGTTGCAATCGTTCTTGTGACTTTTGTGGTTTTGTTTGCTGTGATTGCAAGCAAGGGAGGAGAAAAAAAGCTTGGGGGATCTAGTTCAGGAGCTGATCTAACTCCACAACAAAGAGGTGATATTGTAAAAGAGCATCACCTAGAACTTTCGAAGAAGGATACTCGCTTTAATGGTGTTGTTGGTTCTGTAACAACTCCAAAAGGAGTGAATGTTAAAATTTTAGAAATCGAAGGATTTATTGATGATTTTGAAGCATTAAGAAACATGAGCCCAGAGGATTTTGCTGGTGATTCTGTTGAGGTGCCAACAATGAAAAAGACTTTTAAAGTAGCGATTGATGAAAATACAAAACTAATTGGTTTCAAGGATCTAGGAGACATTAAATCTGGAGACCAAGTTATGATTGATGCTGGGCAAGACCCTAAGAAGGTGGAAGAATTCACTGCAATTGAAATTTCATTAAATTTTAGAGTTCAATAATTAGTTTTCAATAAGCTTTAACACAAACAAAAAATATGTGGTCATCAGCGAAAACCACAGTTGTTTGGGGAGCTGTGCTAGGACTTGTTTCAGGATTCCTTTGTTTTGATACTGCTCTTGCCGCACCAAGCATCACTTTTGGGGCTGATAATACAGTCATCCCGGTGAACTCTTCAACAACTTTAAATTGGACCGTAACAGATGCTGTGTCTTGCAATGCCTCAGGGCAATGGAGCGGTTCAAAGGCTTTAAGTGGCTCAGAAGGCACGGGAATTCTTGGGATTGGGCTCAAAACTTTCACATTGACCTGCGAGAATGCTATTAGTGAAACAACTAATGTTGATGTTGTTATCACGGTTGCTGATCCTCCAGCTTTAGATTTCAATCCAGCTGGCGGGAATGAGATAGAATACAATACATCAACTAATCTTATTTGGTCCTCAGCCGATGCAACTTCTTGTGAAAAATATGGTGATTGGTCTGGTACCACGACACTTTCTGGTTCTGAATCTACCGGCAATTTGATTTCTGAAAAAATATTTGGAATTAGATGCACTGGAGACGGAGGAATTGTTGAGAAAGTAGTTATAATTGAAATTTCCAATCCTGCATTGCAAGTAGAGTTAATGTTTTTTGCTGATAACAATTTCATTGACTGGGATCAGAAAGCTAATCTACATTGGATTGCAACAAATGCTGATTTTTGTACAGCTTCGAATGCTTGGACTGGTTCAGTGGATAATATTTCTGGGGATTTCGAAACACCAAATTTACAAACCAATAAAACCTATACTTTATATTGTGCAAATGGTACGGACAGTAGTGTGATGAAACATGTCACAATTTTTGTGGCCCCCAAAGTTTTAGTACCAGTTGTAACAACCGCATCAACTCCTGATGCTAATATTGAATATAATACAAAAGCGACAATCGAGTGGACATCTGAAAACGCTACTGACTGTAGAGTATATTATGGTTCTTGGACAGGATATCTAGGTACTAGTGGTACTTACACTTCTTCAAATTTAACTTCGAATAGAACATTTACAGTTAGATGTTACGGTGATGTAAATGATGACGATGCTGTAACTATCAGCGTTGGAGCAAATCCTGCACCAACACCAACACTTTCTTTTTGGCCAGATGGAAATATTAGTGCGATCGATTATGATACGGCGACTAATTTAAACTGGTCAACAACTAATGCGACATCATTAGTTGCCTCTGATGATTGGAGTGGAAATAAAGCTCTTCCGAATGGAAACGCATCAACTGGAAATCTATTTAACGATGCTAATTATAAATTGGAAGCAACCGGAGACGGTGGAAGCGTCATTCAGGCAGTTGCTATAACTGTTGGTGATCCTGTTTTTCCTCCGACAGTCAACCTCTCTTCGGATGACCCAAGCGTTGCATACAATGAAGCAACTATTATTCGTTGGACTTCTGGGGATGCTGATTCGTGTCAATTGAAATATGATTCAGTGATTCAAAATATTGGCTCTGATGGGAACTATTTTACGGGAAATTTGATTGCAAATAAAACATATGAAGTTGAATGTAGTAATGAAGCAGGTTCAACGATAAGAACGACAACTGTTGCAGTAATTCCTTCAGGTATTGCACCTGTTGTTAATATAACCGCAGACGAAAATCCTGTACCATATGGCACAGGGACGATGGTTCGCTGGACAACCGCAAATGCGACAGTTTGCAGTCTTTCTGGTGTGGGTAATGTCAATGTTAATAGCCAACATAATACAGGAATCTTATATCTTCCAAGAACCTATACTCTGAGTTGTTCTGGGCCAGGAGGAGCGGGAAGTGATAGTGTGACAATTAATATCTCAGGAACTCCAGCTCAAGTACCGACGCTTAATTTTTGGGCTGATGACTATAATTTCTATGGCAACGGTTCAACGACACTCCATTGGTCCGCGACTGATGCTGATGAGTGTTGGGCATCGAGCGGTCCTTGGAATGGAGATAAATCGGTACCAACTGGAGATGAAAACACTATAAACTTAACAGCAACAACTTTGTACAGCATTAGTTGCGAAAATATCAACGGAATAGTTTCTGATTCTTTGATAATTACTATCGATGAAGCAAGTGATGTTGATTTGGATTTTTACGCTGACAACACCACAATTGAAAGAAATTCAAATGTGACGCTAACCTGGAATGGAAAAAATGCGAACCAATGCCAATCTTTTTCTTCACCAGCCATTGCTGGATGGGGATTTGCTAGCCAGGTTGCTGATCAAGAATCTTCAGCATCTGTAGGACCTTTTACTGAATATCAAACGACAGTATATATAAGGTGTTGGAATTACACCAGTAGCACCGGTTGGGTTCCTATTGTGATCACAGCAGGTGATCCACCACCTTCAATCACGATGAGCGCGCCTACTCCCGTGGCCTATAATTCACCAGCTACAATTTCTTGGTTTGCTGATTATTCTGAAAGTTGCACAGCTTGGTCAAATCCGGCTGAACCAACCTGGAATGGTTCGAGGGCAGTTACGGGACTTCAACAGACGTCTAATCTAAAAGTAAATACAAGATTCTATTTGGAATGTGAAAACTCAGAAGGAATTGCAAGGCAAACCAGTAGACTAGTTAAAGTTGGAGCATCAAATCTAACAGCACCACAAGTTACATTTACTTCTGACAAATATATAGCAACAGAGGGAGAGAGTTATAATGTCAGCTGGAATATCGTCAACGCTTCGTGGTGCAGTGCAAGTTCGAATCCAAATGGACTTTGGGACGGTGCTAAAAATAGATTTGCTGGTCTTGATCCTTTGGTTTTTTCTGGGGATAAGCAAGAACTGGTATTGACCTGTGGAAATACAGCAGGCTCAATGTCATCTATTGTTACTGTAAATAAGGGTGGAATTGAAATGGGGCTACCTAGTATTAGTTTTTGGGCTGATCAAACAGCTGTGCCAATAGGAGGAAAAACTCAACTCAGATGGTCAACCGAAAATGCAGATAGTTGCACTGCAATTAGTGATCCCGCGACTACTTGGGCGGGGACAAGAGCCGCTGGTAGTGGACAAGAACAAACAGCTGCATTAAATGTAATAACAAAATTTGAATTAACTTGTACCAATGTGGCCGGGAGTAGAACGGCAATTGTTAATATAGTTGCAGGAGGATCACCTCCAGGAGTGACTATTGATTTTAATGCAACTAGATATGATGTTTCCGCTGGAAGTACCACGACATTGTCATGGACTGCTGAGAACGCTTCTTATTGTTACGCTATCGATGCCAATGGAGATTTTGTCGGAGGGAAAAATACTCTTGGGAGTGAAGTTTTGACACCGGACGTTTCGACTGTCTATAAACTGATCTGTGGAAATGACGGAGGCGAAGTGATTGCAACAGTGCCTGTTACAGTTGCGAAGGTTATTGTCTGTCCTAATCCGGCAAGAATCATCAATATCGGAAACACAATTCAATTAACAGCTTGGTTTAAGCAAGATGCAGATCTCGCATTCTCTTGTTCAGATACGTCCGGGTCCATTGATGTTACTAATGGATATAATAGCTTCCCAACAGACTGGAGCAGTGCTAACAGCACCGTTATAACAGTTTCATCTTCTGGGTTGGCAACAGGACTAGATTTCACGGATTTGCATGGTGGACCAGTATTAATAACTGCTGAGTATAAAGAAACTGAGGGAGAGGCTAATGTTATTGTTTCACCTCCGCCAGTAACTTGCTGGAAGTGTAGTGATTCAAAAACATGTTTTTCAGAAATAATATTCCCGATTGATGGAAACTGTACTGCAGATACTTATGATTCTATGCACGAATGCGCTAAATCTTGCAGAAAGCCAGTTGATTGGCAAGAGGTTAGTCTATAGACAAAGAAATGAAAATATTTTAATAAGTTTTAATATAAATAAAAATTATGTGGTCAGTCAGAAAAACCACGGTCATTTGGGGGGCTGTTTTAGGATTTACCTCAGGATTGTTTGGGATGAATATTGCTTTAGCTGCACCAAATATTTCATTTTCTTCGAGTGAGACAGTGATTTCAGTGGGCTCTTCAACGACTCTAAATTGGACAGTTACTGATGCTGTTTCTTGTGAAGCATCTGAGGAGTGGATTGGCTCAAGAGATTTGACTGGTTCGGAGGGGACAGGGAGCCTTAGCGCAGGGGTTAAAACTTTCACTCTTTCGTGCGTTGATTCAACATCAGAAACAACTACTGTGGATGTAAATATTATTGTTGCAGATCCTCCTACTCTAAGCCTCGAAACCACTGACAGTGAGATTGAATATAATACTAAAACCAGATTAATTTGGTCTTCAGCTAATGCTACTTCTTGTGAGAAGTATGGCGATTGGTCAGGCGCGACTGGTTTGTCCGGAGATGAATTTACTGAAAACTTAATTTCAGAGAAAACATTTGGAATAAGTTGCGAAGGTGTTGGTGGGAGTGTGGAAAAAGCCTTGATCATTAGTATTTCCAATCCAGCTCTTCAGGTAGCGCTTGATTTTGTTGCTGACGACAGTTTCATTGAATGGGAAGAGAGAGCTAATTTGGAGTGGAATGCTACAAACGCTGATTATTGTACAGCCTCTGGTTCATGGAGTGGTTCTGTGGACAAAGAGTCTGGTTCATATGAGACTGCTAAATTAACTAGCAATTCAACTTTCTCTCTTTATTGTGCGAATAGTTCTGGTAGTAGTGTGAAAAAAAATATTACCATAGCAGTTACACCAAGAGTGCCAAAGCCGGTAACAGTCGATGCTACTGCAGATGATTTGAATATAGAATACAATAAAAAAGCAAAGATTACATGGACCTCTTCCAATGCTGATTATTGTCGAGTTTATTATGGCAGTTGGACGGGGAGTTTGGCTACTGAAGGAAGTTACACTTCAAGTAATTTGATTTATGATAAAACGTTCACAGTAAGATGTTACAGCTGGTCCCATAATAGTCAAGATACTGTCACTATTAACGTTGGTGAAAATCCTGCGCCTGATCCAGTATTAGATTTTTCAGCCGATAGTTCTGCTTTAAATTATAACACCTCCACACAGCTTAATTGGAGTGTTGAAAATACTACTTCTTTAAATGCAACTGGCGATTGGAGCGGTGGCAAAAATATTCCATCAGGGAATTATGACACTGGAAATTTAATTGATAGTAAGACATATAGACTGACAGCGATAGGTGAAGGAGGGACGGTAGTTGAAGATGTGGAAGTGGTTGTTGGCGAACCAACGTTTCCTCCAAATGTTTCAATTACTGCAGATGACCAAATTGTTGCTTACAACGAACCAACAGTTGTGCGTTGGGAAACAGAACATGCTGATTGGTGTCGTTTAGAATATGATAGCACATCAACTACTGTTGGTGCTGACGGAAGTGAATTTACTGGAAATTTGACTGATGATAAAACGTATACAATTGTTTGTGGAAATGCGGCTGATGAAAATTCTGACTCTGCAACAATTCAAGTTATACCAGTTGGTTTTCCACCGGAAATAACACTAACAGCCGATACTAATCCTGTTGAATATGGCAACAGTACAACAATTCACTGGACCTCTACAAACTCAATAGCCTGCACACTCTCAGGAGTTGGAGATGTTGATACAGATGGAAATAGATCTACTGGCAATTTATATTTACCCAAAACATACACTCTGACCTGCACTGGTGAGGGAGGAACAAGCAGTAAAAATTTAACAATCGGTATCACGGGAACTCCAGGTTCTATGCCAACAATGAATTTTTGGGCAGATGACTATAATTTCTATGGAAGTGGCTCAACAACACTTCATTGGACGACTACTGATGCTGACAGATGCTGGGGTTCTAGCGGGACTTACAATTGGAATAAGAGCAGCAATAAATGGAAAGCAATTCCTGCGGGAACAGAAGGTACAGATAACCTATCCAGTACAACACTCTATACTATTAATTGTGAGAATGTGAATGGCACAACATCTCTCTCATTGACAATTAGTATTGATTCAGAAAACGCCGTTGAACTGGAGTTTTATGCTGACAATACTGAAATTGAACAAAATGCAGATGTCACGTTAACATGGAATGGAAAAAATGCTAATTGGTGTCAGTCATATTCTTTTGATGGCTTTTCAAATTGGCAACCATTCCAATATCAAGTTGCTGGGAGTGAATCTTCAGCTACAATTGGTCCAATAATTAACTATAGCACTTACTTGTATTTAAGATGTTGGAATTATACTTCGGATACAAATTGGCAATATATTAACATTACAGCAGGAGAACATATTCCTTCCATCTTGATTAGTGCCCCTTCTCCCGTGGCATATAATTCACCAGCATCACTGTCTTGGTTTGCTGATTATTCTGAAAGTTGTACGGCCTGGGCAAACCCTGCCAATCCTACCTGGAGTGGTTCAAAAGAGATAAGCGGTATGCAACTAACTTCTAATTTGACAGAAAGGACATATTTCTATTTGACGTGTACTAACTCAGAGGGAAAAACCAGTCAAAGATATAAAAGAGTTGACGTAGGGGCTTCGAACGGTGTTGCTCCTGAGATAAGTCTTTCTTCTGATAAATATATTGCAGCAGAGGGAGAGGAATTTACTTTAAATTGGAATGTGACAGATGCTACTTGGTGTGAGGCGATTTCGGATCAGTTTGATCTATGGGACGGTGACAAAGATGACACAAGTGGTTCAGAGACACTTATATTTTCAGGTGATCAAAATGAGCTAGCGTTGATTTGCGGAAACAGTTATGGTTCAAGAACTGCTATTGTAAATATAAGTAAGGGTGGCACAGAATTAAATGCTCCAAATATAAGTTTCTGGGCTGATCAAATGTCGCTACCAATGAATGGAACAACTACCCTTAGGTGGAGTGCAGAAAACGCCGAAAGTTGCACAGCTTCTAATGGGTGGACTGGAGAAAAAGCAATTAGTGGGGGTCAAGAACAAACATTGGCATTGGCGACAACCACAAGGTTTGAACTGCATTGTTCAAATGTAGCAGGAAGCACCACTGCAACCATTGACGTAGTAATCGGAGGCCCTGCTCCATACGTCGATTTCCGAAATTACAAAGCGAACGACTATTTTATAGATGCCGGGGAGAGCATAAGACTTGATTGGGAAGTGTGGCATGCTTCTTCGTGTTATGGTATTGATCCCAACGGAGAATTCGTTGGAGCTCAAAGTACTGCTGGAAGTAGTGAGCTTTTAAAACCTACTGTCACGACTACATATATCTTGAAATGTGAAAATAGTTCAGGAGAGGAAAGCAATGAGCTAACTGTTCACGTTGCAAAAATTATCGTCTGTCCTAATCCAGCAAGAATTATCAACATCGGAAACACAATCCAATTAAGAGCTTGGTTCAAAGAAGACGCAGATCTCTCATTCTCTTGTTCAGATACTTCCGGAGCCATCGACATTACTAATGGATATGATGATGGAGATGGTTTTTTCCCAACTGATTGGAGCAGTGCTAATAACGGAGTTATTTCTGTCGATGGGTCAGGACTAGCAACGGGGCTTGCTTATACAGAAACAAATGGAGGACCAGTAGATATAACAGCTGAATATAAGGAATCAAAAGGTGTATCTCTCTCACATGTTTTACCACCCCCAGTCACTTGCTGGCGCTGTACAGAAGCAAAAACTTGTTCTTCCGAGATAACTTTTCCGATTGACGGTCTTTGCGCAAGTGAACTACAAGAAACAATGCATGAGTGTGCTAAATCTTGCAGAAAGCCAGTTGATTGGCAAGAAACAGGGTCCTAGATCATAAACCAAAGTGTCAATTTTGAAAATATTCAAAATTGACACTGAAATGGTGTTTTGATATAATTTCAATAATCCCTTGACACTTATTAAAAGGTCGATGTCGGCAGTGGGGTTGAGAGAATTTAGAATTAACTGATTTGACCAATGGACGGAAAAGATAAAGAATTTCTCGAATTCATTGTAAAGTCTATTGTTGATGTTCCTGAAGATGTCGTGGTTGAACGAGTAGTTGATGAGCGAGGCGTGCTCATTACACTAAGTGTGAACCCAAAAGACATGGGGATGATCATTGGTAGACAAGGATCAACAGCGAAAGCGATAAGAACGCTTCTCAGAGTTGTTGGTGCAAGAAACAATGCTCGTGTTAATCTTAAGATTAATGAACCAGAGGGTTCCGATAGAGTATCTCCGGAAAGAGTACCTTCTGAGGAAAAAAAGGAAGACACAGAAAAGAGTATTGATGACATTGTGAACGATATTAGTTAAAGTCCGAATGGACTTTTGTATAGCTTAAAACCGTGCTAATATAAAAGCGCGGTTTTTTTTATTCTAATTTTAAGAGTAGTTTAATTATGACTTTTCATATCATTACAATTTTTCCAGATATTTTCATATCATACTTTAATGAAAGTATTATTAAGCGTGCCAAAGAAAGTGGGAGTATTGATATCAAAATTCACAATCTCCGTGATTTCACAGAAGATAGGCACAAAACAGTTGATGACACACCATACGGAGGTGGTCCAGGGATGGTTTTGAAAGTAGAGCCAATTTTTAAATGCGTAGAAAAAATTAAAAAAGATGAAATATTAAAAGGTGAGACAGTGAAAGTCTTTCTAACTTCTGCAAAGGGTGAAGAGTTTTCTCAGAAAGTTGCCACTGAAGTTACAAAAATTGATAACCTGATTATTATCTGTGGACGATATGAGGGTGTTGATGAAAGAATCGCTCAAAACGTTGCAGACAAGGAAATTTCTATTGGAAAATATATTTTAACAGGAGGTGAATTACCAGCAATGGTGATCATTGATTCAGTTTCTAGATTGTTGCCAGGAGTTTTGGGGAATAAAGACTCTCTAGTAAGTGAAAGTCATAATGAAGACGATTTGTTTGACTATCCTGTATACACTAAGCCTGACAAATTCAACGATTGGGAGGTCCCAAAGGTTTTATTGAGTGGTAATCATAAAGAGATCGATGCTTGGCGTGAGAATAAAAAACAAAAGTAGCAAAAATTTCAACAAAAGATGGCTCAAAAAAATAAAAAAGTTGACCCGATTATTCTGGGAGTAGTATTTATACTATTGGTTTTTGGTCTAGTTATGATTTCTTCTGCAGGAATAGCAGTTTCCAAAGATAGATTTGGAGATGAATACCATCTTTTTAGACGACAACTATTTTATGGTGTTATCCCGGGATTAATATTCTTGTTTATTGTTCAAAAAATACACTATAGTTTTTGGAAAAAAATTGCCGTGCCATTATTTGCATTGGCTATTCTTTTTTTGGTCTTAATTTTTATTCCTGGATTCGGTGTTAAATTGCAAGGAGCCAGTCGTTGGCTTGCTTTGGGCCCTTTGCAGTTTCAACCGACAGAGTTTATGAAATTAGCAATTATTCTTTACCTTGCTTTATGGATTGAATCAAAAGGTAAGATGATAGCAGATTTTAAAGAAGGACTCTTACCTTTCATTGCAATCCTAGGAGTTGTTGGATTTTTGGTTATCAAGCAGCCAGATGTTGGGACGCTGGGGGCAATCTCAGTCATTTCTTTGGTAATGCTCTTTGTTTCAGGTGCTCCTATTAGATTTATTTTTGCACTCTTTGGTTCAGGAATCGGACTTTTAATGACTTTAATTGCAGTTGCACCGTATCGTTTGAATCGCCTGAAGTCTTTTCGAGATTCAACTATTGATCCACAGGGGATAGGTTATCAGATTAATCAAGCCTTGATTGCAGTTGGTTCAGGTGGGATTTTTGGGCTAGGCTTTGGACAATCTCGTCAAAAATTCAATTATCTTCCTGAGCCTGTAGGGGACAGTATTTATGCAATTATAAGTGAGGAGCTTGGAATGATTGGAGCTGTGTCACTACTGATTTTGTTTGTTCTTTTTGCTATGAGAGGTTTAAAGATTGCTAGAAATGCACCTGATAAATTCGCGGCATTGGTTGCTGTGGGGATTTCCTCTTGGATTATATTCCAAGCTTTCATCAATATAGCAGCAATTATAGGATTAATTCCGTTAACAGGAATACCATTACCATTTGTTAGTTATGGTTCAACTTCTTTAGTTTTTATGTTGACGGCCGTGGGGATTCTACTAAATATCTCGAAATATGCTAAAACAGAATAGTTTTTAAAAAAATAATTTAAATTAAACTAAAAAAACATGGAATGTAAAAAACTTGAAAACCTAACATGGTGTAACTGTTCATTTAATGCCTGTGGAAAAAAAGGTATTTGCTGTGAGTGTGTTAAATATCATCGAGAGAGAAATGAGATTCCAGCGTGTTTTTTTTCCGAGGAAATGGAGTGTGGTTATGACAGATCAATAGAAAATTTTATCAAAGACTATCGGAATCGAAAAACCGTAGCTTAGCTTCAAAAAAAATTGTTAAATAAAAAAGACTGCCCAGAGGATGGCAGTCTTTTTTATTTCCGTATTATTTTTGTGCTAAATACTATTTTTCTAATTTATGAGGATTGTGATTCGGACAAAGTTTGTCACTGCAACGCTCGGGGATTGTTTTTGTACCTTCCATCATAAGTGCTCCGCAAATTTCACCACCCTTATCATCACGTTTGAATTTACAAATTCTTCCAGTCGGCTTTGCTTTGATAGCATATTTACAATCTGGATAGTTACTACAACTGTAGAACACCCCAAAGCGCCCCTTACGTTCCATTAGATCTCCTTTTTTACATTCTGGGCATTCCACACCGGTTTTCTTTTTTGCTTCCTCCTTAGGGTCATTTTTGATGAATTTGCATTTTGGATAATTACTGCAAGCAATGAATTTTCCAAAGCGACCTTCTTTTTCTACTAAGAAGTTATCACACTTAGGACATTTCTCCTTTAGAATTTTAGGCCCTTGAATTTTTTTCCCTTCAATTGTCAACGCTCCTGAGCAATCGGGGAATTTTGCGCAACTAATAAACTTACCATTTTTCCCTAGTTTTATTACCATTTTCCCACCACATTCCGGGCATTTATACTTTGCGTCAGCATCTCCAAGAGTAGTGATTTTCTCCATTTTTTCTTTTGAAGCGATATCTTTTGTGAAAGGAGTGTAGAATTTTTTCAAAGTCTTTTCATAATTCTCCTTCCCTTCAGAAATTTTATCTAGCTTGTCTTCCATTTCTGCAGTAAAGGAATCACTGATATAATCAGCAAAATTTTCTTCTACAAAAGAACTCACAACATCTCCTGTGTCAGTTGGAGTAAGAGCACTGCCGATTTTTTCAACATAACCACGGTTTTTCAATGTTTGTAATGTTGGCGCATATGTCGAAGGACGTCCAATGCCTCTTTTTTCAAGTTCTTTAATAAGACCAGCTTCGGAATAACGATTTGGTGGTTGAGTTTCTTTTTCTTCAGTTTCAATTCTTTGAAAGTTTAACTCCTCACCTTTAACTACTTTAGGCACTTCAACATCATCTCCTCGTGAAGCAGTATCAATACGATACCAACCATCAAACAGCACCCGTGAACCATTTACAAAAAAGATTGGAAGTGTTTTATCTTCCAAAGAAACAACAATCTTTGTTCGCAAGGTTTTTGCATCAGAGGCTTGTGAAGCAACAGTTCTTCTCCAAATCAAGTCATATAACTTTTTTTGATCTGGTGCATTTCCACAGTCTCGCTTCTTTAGATCAGAAGGTCTAATAGCTTCATGTGCTTCTTGTGCGCTTTTGCTTTTCTTCCCAAAAAAGCGTTCAGTATAATATTCTTCTCCAAAGCCACCCACTAATATTTTCTTGATTTGGTTTTTTGCCACAGCACTGAGATTGGTGCTATCAGTTCTCATGTATGTAATGTGTCCAGCTTCGTATAGTTTTTGTGCAACAGACATTGTTTTTGAAGGAGGGAAGCCAAAACGTGAACTTGCTGCTTGTTGTAATGTTGAGGTGATAAAAGGTGCTCGAGGAGAACGCTTTGCACTTGTCTCTTTAATATCAGTGACCGTCCAAGTTTGTTTTTTTCCTGCAGAAACAATTTTTTTAACAATATCCTTATTGATAGGCTCATCTTTGCATGTAAGTTGCAAAAGCTCTTTATTTTTGTTGAGAAGTAAAGCCGTGATAATCCAATATATATGTGAATTGAAAGCTCTAATTTCTCGTTCGCGTTCCATGATGATTCTAAGAGCAGGAGATTGAACGCGTCCTGCAGAAAGTCCATAGCGAACTTTTTTCCAGATCAAACCAGACAAATCATAACCAAAGAGTCTATCCAAAACTCGACGTGTCTCCTGAGCTTCTTTAAGATTCATATCAATTTTACGTGGGTGCTTCATAGCCTCGGAAACTGCATCTTGAGTGATTTCATTGAAAGTCACACGTTTTGGATCTTTCAATCCCACAGCTTCAGCGATGTGCCAAGCAATTGCTTCTCCTTCTCGATCGGGATCAGTTGCGAGCACAACCTCAGTTGCTTTTTTTGCAAGTTCACTAATCTCAGCAACAATTTGCTCTTTCCCTTCGGAAATTTCATATGAGGGAGCAAATCCATTTTCAAAGTCAATTGCCTTTTTATTGCTTTTTGGCAAATCCCTAACATGACCGACAGAGGCTCTGACGGTGTATTTATTGTCTAGGTATTTGGAGATAGTCTTTGCTTTTGCTGGAGACTCAACAATCATTAATTTCATAATGTGGTGATTAGGGGTGGATAGTATTTAATATATAATATATAGTATTGTGCTAATTAAGTGTGAAAATCCTAATTTCTAGCGCTAAATGCTAAATACTATAAATGACACAACTATTCTAGATAGTAAAGGGTTTTCGGAAAAAGTCAAAATTTATAAAATATTCGTGCGGGTATTTGATAAAAAACCTAGCTCTATCTTTGCGATATATTTCAAGCGATTATATCTTTATTTGCCTCGTTAAACACAGCTTTATTTTCTGATAAACATTCCACCACCAACATTCTGCGCAATCCCAGCTAATTCCAAGAACGATAATTTTGATAGCAATGTTGCATGATCAAGCTTACTTTTTTTTGCAATAATATCAATGTGAAGCGGTTCAACTGAGAGCAATGAGTAAACTTTTTCTTCTAAAGCGTCATTGAAAACATGTTTGATTTCTTGTTCTCTAGTAGTGGGTATGTAAATAAAGTTAAGTGTATTAAAGATATCACTAACTGAATCAACTACAGTGGCACCATTTTTCAAAAGCCAATTTGCCCCAGCTGATTTTTCAGAAAAAATATTTCCTGGTACAGCAAAAACTTCTCGATTTTGCTCAAGCGCAAGTCTTGCTGTGATCAAAGTGCCACTTCTGAGATTAGCCTCTGAAATAAGCACCCCAAGAGAAAGCCCGCTAACAATTCTGTTGCGAGCAGGAAATGTATGCTTAGCCGATTTTGTCATTGGCGGATATTCAGATAATACAAGACCCCCAGTCCCAATAATCGAAGCTATTTGTTTTTTACTGGTTAAGTTTTGACGAGCAGTTTCAATTCCTGAGCCAAGCACTGCAATCGTCGGATTTTCACTCTCTGTGCAAGCTTCGTGGCAAACTGAGTCAATACCATTTGCCATACCACTAACAACGATTAATCCTGAATTTGCTAGTTCGGTTGCAAATTTATTAGCAACACTTTTTCCATAGTGCGTTGGGATGCGCGGCCCAACCATTGCAATCGCCTTTTGTTTTAAAATAGATAAATTACCTAGATAGAACAAAATAAATGGCGCAGAAGAGATCTCTTTCAGAATATTAGGATAAATGCCTTCACTTTTTGTAATAAAAGAAATGCCTAACTTTTCAAGTTTGGCAAATTCTTTTTTTGGAGAAATCTTCGCACGACTTTGGATGATTGCTTTAGCCGATTTTGTTCCAATCCCAGATTTTTTCAAATCAGCCTCAGATGCTTCCCATGCTTTCCGTAAAGAACCAAAGAAAAGTTCCAACATTCCATAGCGAGCAGGTCCAATTGAGGGAACAAAACTAAAAGCCAAGGTGTATAGTTTTTCGTCGTTTGAATTAGACATTGAAAGGCATGTGGTATTTTTTATTTTGAAACCCTCCAAACACTTCCACTAACTTCGATTGGTGAAGAGCTGGGTTGTGCCAAGGGTTCTTTTGAAGGAGTGACAATACTGTTTGTGATTTCATAATCACGAACTTTTTCTTTCAAGAGCAGGTCATAACTTCCAATTTCGCTATCAGAGGCAATTAGATATATATTCTCAAACTTTGTAGTGTCGAGTTTTGCAAAATCATTTTGGTTGAAAAAATAGACCGCATTTTTACCAAAAAGAGTTTTTGCTGGTTCGGAAAGCAAGGACCAACCACTACCAGATGCCTGTTGACTAACCAGGATTAAATCACTCTTATCAAAATCTTTCATCAACTCCTGTGTTTGAGCGAGTAAAGTTCTATTTTGAGAATATGTCAAAAAAGGAACTGATTGTGAAAGATTGAGGGCAATTAAAATTCCTACGATATAGAGAGGTAATCTCTTAATAGCAGCTGTTCGTTCTATGAGCATCATCGAATACAATAGTGATACCGGAATAATTGCGAATACGAAACGTCTCAGCATCCAAGGATGGTCAAGAGAAATATTTGCATCAATTAGATAAATAAATGCGGGGCAAAGAAATAAAAATGGCACTAAATTAAACCACATTTTTTTGCGAAAAAGGGCATAAACAAATGAGAGACCCAAGATAATCAAAGGTAGGATATTGTAATTAAAAAATATCTTCAAAAGATAGAAATTCTTCCAATCGTCTGGGATGATTGAAAACGAAGAGTCACCAGTGGTTTTATTGAAATTTTCAATTGGTGAAATTGTTGCAAAGTTTTTGATTGTTTCTGTGAAAAAATGAGCGTTAATCATAAAAGAGGAAACTGTAATAATTCCTCCAACAACAAACAATAAACGATAGCGGGGTAATTTCATTTTCTCAAAATTCAAAAGAATCAGAAGAAATAACAACACAAAACCAAAACCAATAGATTCAATTCGCAAAAAAGGTGTAATAACAAGAGGGATAAAAAGCACCACAAATGTCCAATAACTCTTTTCTTTTAAATGTCGCAAGATAAAGTGCAATGAAAACCAAATTAATGCTGAGAAAAAAATCTCTGTTAAAGTGAATTTATAAAAAAGTGTAATCGGAAAAAGTGTAATCAAAACCACAACACCCAGAAAAGGAAAAATTGCTTTTTTGGAAAATCTTTTTAAAACGAGAAAGAAGGAAAATGCAAAAGTGATTAAGGGCAAAAAATTTGCAAATGCAAATCCAGCTAATCCAAAGAGAGAATAGAGTGTTGCAAGCCAAGCTGGATATGCAGGTAAAAACTGGCTTCTGAGCATTCCTTCATTAGTATAGAAAAATCCTGGAAAATTAAGAGCAGTTCCAGGCCCATAGATTTCAAAGAATTGCACAGTCATCTCATCTGAGTGATTCAAGCCATGATTTTGTGCAATCAAAATAGCATTAGTGGCAAGAGATCCTTCATCTCTGCCCCCGAAAATTGTCGGTGACACAAAGGCACTCAAGAGAATCCCCACAGAAACAATAAAAGCAAAAACCCATATTTCATCTTTGGTGTGTGAGGTGACCTCTATATAACCTTTTCTTATCAGCAGAAAAAATGCGATTGGAATAAAAATAATCCAAGCGATAATCGCGGAGGAATGGAAAACACCGCAAATAGCCAAAAACAGTGCAATAATTGCAATACTGATCCAGGAAAGTGATAATATTTCAAAAGGTGAGAGGATGATTTTTTTCATAAATATTGTGATTTAATAACTGTTTTCTCGTTGTTTTATTATTTAAATTTCATAGATAGCCTTATTATAAGTTTTATTATATAATGATACAAGAGCTGGAAGTTAATGCCTCAATCATAGTTGAGGACAAGCTTCGTGTTTAGTGTACAAAAAAACAAAATACCAAATACGATATATACAAAAAATGTCCAAAGGTCTAAAAATAAAACTTTATCTAAGAGCTAAATTTAGAAAACTTGAGAGACTCAAGTGTCTTTTGCATTGGGAATTCTACGAAGATTGCATCATCTCTACATTGAAATTTTTCATTCGGCGAAATCCAATTTCTCCTTTCTATGCTTTTTGGAAAACTCTTTTTGTAGCAAAGCAGTGGAAATCATTCAAAAAATATTTCACAAAGTTCAATAAGCATTTTTCTTCGCATCATCCATTCGTAAGTGCATTTGGATCTTTTGTTTTCCTCATTCTAGTTATTGGAGGAATTTTCTATTTTGTTTTCAATCGAAATACTCAGGAGGCAAAAGCAACTTGGTGGAACGATTCTTGGCAACATCGTCAATCAATTCAAGTGACAAATAATGTTAGTCAAGAAACTAATGTATATCTCTCCGTTACTCTTGATACTGATACCGCAAGCACTAGCATGCAAGCTGATTGTGGTGATTTTAGGTTTACAAAAGAAAATGGTGAAGTGCTACCGTATTATATCGTTTCAGGATGTCAAACAACGAGTAATGTGATACATATTAATTTTCAAACTTTTGAAGCAGGTGAACAGGCGATATATTTTTATTATGGTAATCCATCAGCAGAAAATGGATTTGAAAGTAGTGATTTTGATACTGAAGCTAGTGATTACACAATCGGTGCTGTTGGCACAGCAGAAGTGGGCCCAGGCCCAGTTGGCTATTGGTCTTTTGATGAGGGGTATGGGGCGACGGCGCATGATGAAAGCGGGCAGGGGAATGATGGGACGATTTCCGGGGCTGTTTGGAGTAATGAAGAAAATTGTGTTTCTGGGAAATGTTTATATTTTGACGGGTACGATGATGAAGTAAACATTAGCAATACAATTAATGAAATAAAAACAGTCTCTTTTTGGGCAAAATCAACTGGTAGCGCAGATACTTATATAAGACTAAACGGCATGAGTTACCACATTGATATGTCTTATAATGTAATATCAATTGTTGGATTTACTTCCCCAACTATTTATATAAATGGAACAGAAGGGAACCAAACCGTTCTAAATGAGTGGAATATGATAACAATGACTACTAATATAGCAATTACAGCATCAAGTATTACAATTGGCAATATTAGCATGGATGCTCATAATGGTTTTATCGACGAAGTAAAAATATATCCATATGCTCGTACTGCTGACCAAATCAAACAAGACTACAACGCTGGTCTATCCGGCGTGAAATCAAAATCTGGTGTGGCGGTGAGTTTTGGTGGGGCGAGTGATAAGTGGATGAGTGATGGTTTGGTTGGGTATTGGAAGATGGATTCTGCGGCTGGCGCCTGGGATGGGACTGCTGATGAGGTGATTGATGCTTCGGGCAACGGGAATCATGGAGTGGCGAGTGGGGACGCTAGTACTACTGGAGGGAAGTTTGGGAATGGTGGGGTTTTTAAAGGGGAGGAGTCTGGAAATGATTATATTGAGTTTGATTATAGTCCTAATTATGAATTACCAGATAGTGGTGGGTCTGTAGCTTTTTGGGTGAAATTTGACTCTACAGTAGTTCTGGGGCAGACACGGAAAATGGGGATTTTAAGAAAAGCAATTAATTCTAATTGGGATGCATTAGGAGGATATGAGATAACTCTTTTTCAATCAGGACCAGATGATTCTCATTATTTAAGAATGCAGACAGGTGGCACTAATGATGTTGATGATTTGTTTAGTACTACACAGATTCAAAATGAACAGTGGTATCATGTGGTATTAAGTTGGGATTTAGAAAAAATATACATTTATTTAGACGGACAGTTAGATGCTTCTGAAGATAAGACAAAAACTATAACTTGGAGCGGTAGTGAACCTCTAAGGTTCTCGCATCTTCGAGGTTTATATGGTGCAGCAAATTATAGATTAGGTGGTAAATTAGACGAAGTTCGTATCTACAACCGTGCTTTGTCGAAATCTGAAGTTAGGAAATTGTATGAATGGGCGCCGGGGCCGGTGATGCATTTGAAGATGGATGAGAAGAGTGGAGGGACAGCTTACGATACTAGCGGGAATGAGAATGATGGGACATTGACTAATGGATCAAGTTGGGTAAATGGGAAATATGGTAGTGCTTTAAATTTTGATGGGGATGAGGATTATTTAGCTATGGGAGATGTGTCTGTTTTAGATGGTGTAACTAATTTTTCTATAGGTGCATGGGTTAATCCTTCAGTATTGAGCGGAGTGAGAGACATGATAGTTTCTAAAGATACTGAGTATGAATTTTTCTTTAATGATGGTGACATATGTCTAAGGGTAAATAATTTATCTTATGATGGGATTGAATATCCTTTTGCTGTCGATACTTGGTATTATATATCCGTAACTCAAAATGATGGTGGGAAGAATTATTATGTTAACGGAGAATATATTGGGACAGCTGGAAGTCCTACTATGATTACTGGAGGAATAGTTTCATTAAATTTAGGAGGCAGGGTTGGAGGCCATTACTTAGAAGGTTCGATTGATGACGTAAAAATTTACAATTATGCTCGCACTCAAAAACAAATTCTTGAAGATATGAATGGTGGTGGACCGGCGAGTAAGATGCCGGTTTTGCATTTGAGTTTTGATGAAGGACGGGGAGCAACAGCATATGACAAAAGTATTCACAGTAATGATGGAACTTTGACTTCAGGAGCTGGCGGAACCAACACCACGGTTTCTTCAATGTGGGATAAAAACGGAAAAAACGGCGGGGCGATGGAATTTGATGGAACGGATGATTGGGTGGATGTATTATCTAGTAATGTTTTTGCTACATCTACTAAACCTTTTTCTTTCACCAGTTGGATATATTTAGATAGTTTTGCTAATACTTATTCTAAGGTAGCGATTTTGCGCACTGATACTACAACTCCATTCGAAATTAGCTTTTCAGATAATGCTAGTTATTTGGGCATCGTAATTGGTTCTCAGTCTAATTGGGCACAATCAAAGACTGATACTCCTGCAGCAGACTTAACTGGGGCATGGAAACATATCGGGGTAACCTATAATGGACTAGGATCAGGAACCAGAAGTAATTTCAATGTTTATATAGATAGCATAAAACAAACATTTACAGCACCGGGAGGTTTTGCAGGATTAAGTCAAATGACACGAATCGGTGCAACTGGCGGTGCTAGTAATTTTTGGGATGGAAGAATCGATGAAGTAAAAATTTGGAATTATGCTTTAACTGAAGATGAGGTTAAGCAGGAATATAACGGTGGATCAGCAATGTCGCTTGGTGGAGGGACTGCTTCTGCCAACAACGATGGCACGACAGTGACTGGGGCAAATGCCAAATATTGTGTGCCAGGTGACACAGCACAGTGTGATGCTCCGGTTTTGGAACTGGCAATGGATGAGATGACAGGAACGACAGTCTATGATACTTCAGGGAATGGGAATAATGGGACAATTTCAGGGGCGAGTTGGGATCCAATAGGGAAACATGGCAGTGCATTGGATTTTGATGGGGTGAATGACATTGTAAATATCCCAACAACTAACGATGTTTTTGATTTTGGTAGTTATGATACTGCTAAGTTTACTGTGTCTACTTGGGTGAAAACAGATACTTCAAGTTGCACGCTAGGAGACGGCTCTGATGTCTATGTGAGCCGTTATTCTGGTTCAACAATATTTTTAATCAGATGTAGAACAGATAATAAAGCTAGTTTTTATGTTCGGGATAGCAACAATAATTCTGCTGACACCGGAGATGGGATAACTTCCTTGAATGATAATGAATGGCATTTTTTGACAGGTGTTTATGATAATAGTGAGGTGAGGATCTATGTTGATGGTGTATTAGAGAATTCTAATACTGATACTCTTACTGGTAACTTTGATTCTGCATCAGATATTTATATAGCGCAACATGGAGGGAATTATGAGGCTGCTGGGATTGTAGACGGTGTAAGAATCTATGACTATGCCCGTACCCCAGCTCAAATAGCCTATGACTACAACAAAGGTAAACCAATTGCACATTGGAAAATGAATGAAGGAGTTGGCACTACAGTTTATGACTGGAGCGGCAATGAAAATGAAGGCACCATGACAAACATGGATGCGTCGACTGATTGGGTGACTGGAAAAGTGGGGAAGGCTTTGGATTTTGATGGATCGGATGATTATATTGATATTGGAGACACTGGTATAGACATCAACTCTGTCTCATTTTGGTTGAAGCAAGACTATACCGACGCTAATATAATTGATTTGGATGGTGGAACTCACACTGTCACCATATCAGACAGCAATGCAACAGCAACTGGTTTTTCTTCCCCGACTATATACATTGACGGAGAAAACAAAACAACTCTTCCAGATAACGCTTGGCATCATGTGCTTATAACAACAGCGACTGCAATTGATGCAAATGATTTCGATATTGGTAGAATTGCAAGTGATTATTTTATCGGTCAAATCGATGAAGTGAAACTATATAACTATTCCCTAACATCCACCCAAGCAAAAACAGATTTCTCTGGTGGAGCTGTTGGTTTTGGATATTCTGGAATCACAAGTGGCTCAGCTCTCACTTCAAGCTGGACCTGTGGTACATCTAACCTCGTTGACATCGACAGCAATACCTACGCCACTGTCCAAATCGGCACTCAATGCTGGATGGCAGAAAATTTAATGGTAACACGAAACGCTGATGGCTCTGCAGTTGATGGAACGGGGGATGCTGATACCACTCCACCAGCAGCATATGGCGACGCAAACGGCGGACATGATGGAGCTGATGCTGATTGGGAAGAAGTTGAGGGCTATACTTATAACTGGCAAGATGCTATGAATGGTTCAGCTGTAGCTGGAGCTCAAGGAATCTGCCCAGATGATTGGCATTTGCCAACACATGATGAATGGACTGATTTGGAAAGATATATTTGTGAGACTGAAGTGAATGGCTCTTGTGACACTACTTTTCCGAAGGATACAAGCACTACTGGATATCGTGGAACAAATGAGGGAACCGAGCTTAAAAATGCAACGAATGTTAATGGGCAAGCTGGTGATCCTGCTGGTGATCCTGGTGGGGATGATGGCTATAATTTCTCGGCTCTTTTGGCCGGCACCCGCTTCATCAGTGGCGCTTTCCGCAATCGTGGCACGATCGGGATCTTCTGGTCCTCATCTGAGTCCGGCTCCTATGCCTGGTACCGTTTCGTGTATTCGTCCAATGCGGGCGTCAATCGCAATGACGTCGCCAAGGCGAACGGCTTCTTCGTTCGTTGCGTCCAAGACTGATTCGACTATTTGCCTATTTTACTATTTTTTTAAAAAATATGGCCTTGTATTACTATTTGCCGGTTTATAAAACGAGCTATGATTTACTGCTGGCTATTTTTCAATTAACTAAGAATTTTGGAAGAGAATATAAATATACGATTGGACAGGATTTAAAGAATGTAACCACTGAGATGATCTTAAATATATATCGAGCTAATAGCCAGTCAACTAAAAAAGAGATTATTCAGAAAGGACGAGAAAATTTAGAAATAATTAGATTGTATGTGCGCTTATTGAAAGACTTACAACAAATCAGTACTAAAAAATTAGTTCATATCAATGAATTGATTGAATCAATTTCTAAACAATTGTCCAGTTGGCAAAATTCAAGCAAATAGAACAAAAATTGGCCAGAATTATTTTAGTTAAGGCTGAAATAAGCGAGCCTTTGATCAGTCTAATAACTCTCTTGCGTATTTTTACGCAAGGAATAAAATTTTCGTATTTTCATTTTAAAATACGCGAAGAATTTAGTAGTTATTTTAGCGCTCGGCTCTTTTGGCCGGCAACCGCAACGACAATGGCGCTTTCAACAATCGTGGCACGAACGGGATCTTCTGGTCCTCATCTGAGTCCGGCTCCAATGCCTGGTACCGTAACGTGAATTCGTCCAATGCGGGCGTCAATCGCAATGACAACACCAAGGCGAACGGCTTCTCCGTTCGTTGCGTCCAAGACTGGCATGATTAAATTAAGGTGTTTAGATAAAAACTCTAAACACCTTATTAATCTTATGAAACAACAATTAACAGAAGATTTATTTCAAGCGTATTATGACGCACGCAGGAACAAGCGGAACAAAAAAGATGTTATCGAATTTGAAATGAACTATGAGCGGAATTTATTCGCTTTAGCTGATGACATTTGGAGTGGAAAATATCAACCTGGTGCCAGTTCTTGTTTTATTGTTAAAAAACCAGTCAAGAGAGAAATTTTTGCTGCTTCTTTTCGTGATCGTATCGTTCATCATTTGATTTATGATTATATTAATCCAATTTTTGAACGTTCTTTTATAAATGATTCATATAGTTGCCGAATCGACAAAGGCACTTCGTATGGCATAAAACGCTTAGACCGTTTTATTCGTTCTTGCTCGGAGAATTATAAAAAAGATTGTTATGTTTTAAAATTGGACCTTAAGGGATATTTCATGTCGATTAATAAAAAGATATTGCATGGTAGGATAACAAAAACATTGAATACAGTTCGAGAGAGAGAGAGAGAGAGTAAATTCCGCTTATCAAAATGAAAAACTTGAAAAAATAATCAGAGATTTGATTCATAAGACGATTTTCCACAATCCAACACAAAATTTTACCCTAAAAGGAAACAGAAAAGATTGGGCAGGACTACCAAAATCAAAAAGTTTATTTTTTGCAAAGCCGGGTACTGGTCTGCCGATTGGAAATTTAACTTCACAGCTATTTGGAAATATATATTTAAACGATCTCGATCAATTTATAAAAAGAAGTTTAAAAATAAAATATTACGGTCGCTATGTGGATGATATGGTTTTTGTGCATAAAGATAAGGAATATTTAAAAACTGTTATAGTGCGAATAAGGAAATATTTGCAGAACAATCTGGCGCTTGATTTGCATGAGAAAAAGATATATTTGCAACATTTTTCTAAAGGCGTGAAATTTTTGGGGACATTTATAAAACCATACAGAATATATATAGAAAATCGTAGTAAAGGAAATTTTTATAACAAAATTAGAGAATGTAATTTATTGCTCAAAAAACAAGATAATAGATTGAATAAAGAACAGGTAGAATCAATTATTGCCGGCATAAATTCATATCTTGGATTATTGGGGCATTATCAGACTAATAAATTAAGGAAAAAAGTTATAAATAATATTTCTATCTATTTTTGGAATTATGTTTATATGAGAAATGGTTTTTTGAAGATAAGATGATTTTGATGGTCAAATTGATGATGTTCGGATATTTAATTATGCATTGACAGCCGAGCAAGTGAAAAATGTATATAATGGAGGGGCGATTAGTTTTGGTTTAAGTGACTCCAATTTGGTTCCTCAGGTTGTTTGTGGTGATGGGGCTATTGAGGGTGATGAGGAATGTGAATGCGGAATTAATGTCACTGGAAGTATAGGAGAGCTGTATTGTTCTGACGGTCCGGAGAGTTGTTCTGATTGTTTGCTTTATATGGATTAGAAAGCGCACAATGACAGGCGTTAGAACTATGCCCTAACCGCAGAACAAATCAAAAATGTCTACAACGGTGGGGCGATGAGATTTGAATAATGCTTAACAGAATTTTGAATTTTGAGTTTTGAATTTCGAATGAATTTAGAATGATTTAATTTCTAATCCCCGATCGTAGTCGAGGACAAGCTTCCAAACTAATTGCCATGCACAGCGTCCCCATTCATTATTAAGATATTAAGATTTGATTTTTGTGTCATTCTCAGCTCGACTGGGAATCTATTAGATTAGATTGCCAATGATTTAGAATAACTAACTTACAAAGCAAGCGATAAAATACCTAAGCTCTAAGAGTTTACTTGAGCTGAGATGAGCTATGCTTGAAATGTTGTTATGGAACCTAATGGATCCCGGATCGGGGTCCGGGATGACAAAAAGGAGTAATGAAAGTTGAAGTATTGAGAGTTGAATGGATGTTGGAAGTTGAATGTTGAGTATTAAAAGCTGTTTTCTTGACGAAACCAAATTTCCTTGGTAGGATAGACAAAGTTTCCGAAAGGGGCTGGTTTTTTATTAAAAAGCCCACTTGGGGAGTTGAACTTTTGGATAATAATTTTTTGTTTAGAGACAAATGATCGCAATTATAAAAACAGGCGGAAAACAATATAAGATTGAAGAGGGTGATATTATCACTGTCGAAAAGATCGAAGGAGAAAGTGGAACAAAATTCACTTTTGATGAAGTATTGTTTTTAGGTGATGAAAAAGAAGTGATGGTCGGAGAAGAACTTAAGGGTGCTAAAGTTGAAGCAGAAATTGTAATGCAACTTAAGGCAAAAAAAGTTACTACAGTTAAGCACAAGCCTAAGAAAAGGTATTTAAAGAAGATTGGACACCGACAACAGCTAACACAGGTTGAAATTTTGAAATTCGTCAAATAATAAACGCTTGACGGAATTAATTTTTTGATGTATTGTGGCTAAAGCTATCCATAGAGCGCTATTTTTTTGTTTACTGCTCAAAGGAAAATGGTAGTCAAAAGTTTACATCTGATAACAAGATTTAAGGTTTTATAAAATTTAACAATTGTTCGTTTTACATTCATGGCAAAGGACAACACAAAGACAGAGGAGAAAACGCGAATTAGGATTAAGATCAAAGCATATGATCACAAAGTGATTGATCTATCTGCAAGACAGATAGTTGATACCGCTAAAAGAACAGGTGCTAAAATCATCGGTCCAGTTCCACTCCCAACAGAGATCAAAAAGATCACAGTGAATAAATCAACATTCGTCAACAAGACAAGTCGAGATCAATACGAGATCAGAACTCACAAAAGAATGATTGATATTATCGAGCCTTCAAATAGCACGATTGAGAGTTTGACAAACATGGATTTGCCAGCGGGTGTAGGGATTGAGATCAAAATGTAATTAAATAAATGATTTATATTTACAAATCATCTGTTTAATACAAAACACTGTTAGATTGACAACTACATAGACAACATGAGAGAACTAATTAAAGTCCCTTAAGGATACTTGATTAGCAATAAGCCGGATGCTTTTATTTCGGTGGATGCTTAATTGAGTTAAGGGATCCACTTGAATAAAAATATTCGGTTTTTAAATTATATACGAAGATATGAAATTTTTACTAGCGAAAAAACTAGGAATGACAACGATTTACAAAGAAGCTATTGCTGATAATGTAACGTTGTTGGAAGTACCAAAAAATGTCATTACATTAGTAAGGACAGAAGATAAGGATGGATATAGCGCTGTACAAGTTGGTTTATTTGACCAAAAGAAGACAGACAAGATGAAGAAAGATACATACGCAACTAAGAGAGAGTTCAGACTTGTTTCAAGTGCTGACTATACTGTTGGACAAGAGCTTGATGCTAGTCAATTTGAAGTTGATCAGAAAGTTCAAGTACAAGGAATTTCAAAAGGTAAAGGACAAGAAGGTGTAGTTAAGAAATGGAATTTTGCTGGTTCTCCGGCATCTCATGGGCACAGACACGATGAAAGAGCTCCTGGATCAATCGGAAGTGCTTTCCCAGAAAGAGTGTTTAAAGGAAAGAAAATGGCAGGACGTTCAGGTTCTGCAAGAGTTACAGCTAAAGGAATGAAAGTTTCTTTGGTTGATATGGAGAAAAATATCATTGCTGTGAAAGGTTCAGTTCCTGGAAACAACGGAGGTATTGTTGAGATAGTAATTAAGTAAATTAAGATTTTTTTCTAAGATGAAAGCAGAGATAAAAAATTTACAAGGTAAGAACGTTGGAGAAATTACACTAAATCAAGATGTTTTTGGTGTAAAGGTAAATGAAGAACTTCTTCACGGTGTATATGTTGCGCAAAATGCGAACAAGAGACAATCAACAGCTCACACGAAAACAATTTCTGGAAGAGCTGGTTCAACAAGAAAACCTTGGAAGCAAAAAGGAACAGGACGAGCAAGAACAGGATCTGTTAGAAATTCAATTTGGAGAAAAGGTGGTGTGGTGTTTGGCCCATCAAACGAAAAGAACTATAAACAGAAGATTAATAAGAAAGTTGCAAAGCAAGCATTTGCAATGGCACTTTCAGGAAAAATTGCTGATGGAGAAATCATTATTGTTGATGAATTGAAATTTAAAGATAATAAGACAAAACTATTCGTCCAGGCGATGAGCGCTCTCGGAATTGACAAGAAAGCCGTGGTATCTTTTGTACAAGAAGAAAAAGATGCAACTCTTGCTAGTCGAAACCTTGGGACAATCACCAATACACTAGTTTCAAATTTGAATGTTGTAAATATTTTGAATAATAAATTCCTTGTTATTAGTAAAAAAGGAATTGAAGTTTTAACATCAAGATGTTTAGGAGAAAGCAATGAACAAGAGCAAATAAAGGAGACTGCAAAGAAGGAGACCATAAAGAAAGTCGAAAAAAAGGAAGTAAAGCAGACCGTAACTAAGAAGTCGGAAAAATAAGTTTAGATAGATTATTTAATCAAGAAAGGTAATTAACAACTATGTCAGCATTTTGGAATAAAAAAGAAGAGGGCAAAGAAGCAATAGCTAAAAAGCAAGCTGCTAACCAGGTTCCGACTAAGGTTGAAAAAGAAGCTTTGTCTAAAGACAAGAAGAGTAAGAAGAAGGATAAGAAGTCTAAGCCAGAGCGAAAGCTTACAGCCGTTCAAGCAGATTTGGTCAATCGAATTTTGAGAAGACCAAGGATTTCTGAAGACACAATGAACAAACAAGCCGAAGGAAAATATGTATTCGAAGTAAGTTCAAGTGCTAACAAGAATGAAGTTTCAAAAGCAATCATAGCTTTATACGGAGTAGATGTTGAGAAAGTTAATATAATGAACTATTCAAAGCAAAACAAGAAGTTCCGAGGACACACCGGACAAACAAAGGCTTTCAAGAAAGCAATTGTTTCCATTAAGAAAGGGCAGAGCATTGAATTGTTTAAGGAAGCTAAGTAGAGTTATCAATAATTTAGATTGAATTAAAATAGGATTATGGCAGTCAAAGTTTACAAGAAAAATACAGCTGGTCGACGAAATATGTCAGTTTTAAAACCTGACAATTTGACAGACAAGAAACCAGAAAAGGCTCTAACAAAGTCAATAAACAAGCACGCTGGACGATCACATGGAAAAATCTCTATTCGAAATAGAGGAGGAGGAGCAAGAAGGATCTACAGAATGATTGATTTCAAGGTAACAAAAGCAGGAATCCCTGGAAAGATTACAGCGATTGAGAAGGATCCCAATAGAACAGCCGGAATTGCCCTCATTTGTTATGCTGATGGAGAAAAGAGATATATTATCGCAACTCAGAATATGAAGGCCGGAGATGAGATCCTAATGGATGAAGTAACTCCAGTTCGAGAAGGGAATCGTATGATGCTTAAAAACATCCCAAGTGGAACAGCAGTTTGTAATGTTGAGATGGTAGCAGGAAAAGGAGCTCAGATGGCAAGAAGCGCTGGTGCACAAGTTGTTTTGCAAGCGATTGATGCAGGAATGGCAACATTAAAATTGCCTTCTGGCGAAATTAGACTAGTAAAAGAAGATTGCTACGCAACCTTGGGAAGAATTTCAAATTTTGAACATGCAAGTGTAAAAATTGGAAAAGCTGGAAAATCTCGACATATGGGGAAAAGACCAAAGGTTCGAGGTTCTGCGATGAATCCAGTTGATCATCCACATGGAGGTGGAGAAGGACGACAAGGTGTTGGTATGAAATATCCAAAATCACCGTGGGGAAAACATGCTCTTGGAAAGAAGACCAGGAAAAAGAATAAGGCTTCTAACAAGTTTATCGTTAAAAGAAGAAAAAGATAAGTACGATTATAAGAATTAGTTACAATAAATTATGGCTCGCTCACTGAAAAAAGGACCAGTTGTGGACGAAAAATTGCTAAAAAAGATTAAGGATATGAAACCAGGAGGAAAAGTGGTTATCAAAACTTGGTCACGATCAGCAACGATTGTCCCTGAAATGGTAGGATATACATTCGGAGTTCACAATGGAAGAATACACACACCAGTTCGAGTTGTCGAAGATATGGTTGGGCATAAACTAGGAGAGTTCTCTCCAACCAGAACATTTACTCGACATGGTGGAAAGATTCAGAAAGATCTTGACCAAGGTCGAAAGATGAAAGAAATTGATGCTGCAAAAGCAGCTAAGAAATAAGTAAAGTAATACGATTAATTTAATATAAGCGATGAAAGTTCAGGCACGACTCAATAGATATAGACGATCAGCTCAAAAGGTGCGGGAAATTTTCCCTGTCATCAAGGGATTGAACGCTATGGATGCGCTTTTGCAACTAGAGTACTCAAAAAGAGGTGACGCATTGGATATTAAAAAACTTCTCGAAAGTGCAGTTGCAAATGCTATTAATAATTTCAAATTAAAGAAAGAGGATTTATTTGTGGAAAACATTCTTGCTGAGGAAGGGAAGACAATGAAACGTTGGAGACCTCGAGCATATGGACGAGCAGCAAGGATTTTAAAGCGAACATGTGATATCATTATTACATTGGAAGATAAGAATCAAGATGCAGAAGAAGGGGCAGAGCAGGAAGATCCTTCAATAGATAAGGAGAAGGAAACGAAAGAAGCGAAAAAACCAGCTATAGAAAAGAAAAAGCTAGTTGAGGATAAAAAAGACTCTTCTGATGTCAAGAAAGCTTCAAAGGAAGTTGAGACAAAAAAGAAGGAAGATAAATAAGATAAATCGTAATTTCTAATTTTTTCAAATATGGGACAGAAAGTAGATCCACGGGGATTTCGAATCGGAATAAACAAGACTTGGAGCTCTCGTTGGTACAACAAAAAGAACTATAGAGTGAATCTTGAAAAAGATTCGTTGATTAGAGCGTATGTTTTGGAGAACTTCAAGCATGCAGCAATTTCAAGTGTTGACATCGAAAGAAGTGTTGCAAAGCTACGAATGATTATCAGAACAAACAGACCTGGTGTTATTATCGGGCGAGGAGGAAAAGGACTTGAAGAACTAAGACAGGCTCTTGAGCGAAAATTTCTTTTCAAAGAAAAATTGCAAGTTCAGATTGATATCATTGAAGTTCGATCAATTGAAGAAGACGCACAGCTTTTAGCAAACGATGCTGCATTCCAAATTGAAAAAAGAATAGCCTTCAGAAGAATAATGAAGATGATGCTTGATAAGGTGATGCAAAATCGAAATGTTTTTGGAGTCAAGATTCAACTTTCTGGAAGATTGGGAGGAGCTGAAATGTCTAGAGTTGAGTGGTTGTCTAAGGGAAATATCCCACTTCACACACTAAGAGCAAACATTGACTATGCTAAAGCGACTGCCAGAACTACTTATGGAGCAATCGGAGTGAAGATTTGGTTGAATAAAAAAGAACAGTTAGAGCAAGACCAAGAAAGAAGAAGACAAAGACCAGGGCAAAGAAGGGAAAGACAGCCAGAGCAAGCAAGAAGATAGATAGAAGTTTGATTTTCAATTTAATTTATAATGATTTTACAACGGACAGATGTTAATGCCTAAGAAAGTAAAACATAGAAAAGTTCACAGAGGTGGAAAACTCAAAGGAGAGGCCAGAAAAGGGGCTGAAGTTTCATTTGGAAAATATGGAATTCAGACACTTGATTATGGAGCAATTAACTCACGAGAGATTGAAGCTGCACGTCGAGCTATTACTAGATATGTTCAGAGAGGTGGAAAAATTTGGATTAGAATTTTCCCAGACCACTCAATGACGAAAAAAGGAGCTGAAGTTCCTATGGGTAAAGGTAAAGGTACCCCTGACTATTTTGTTGCTAAAGTAAAGCCAGGAAGAGTTTTGTTTGAAATGGATGGAGTTGAAGAAGTGGTAGCAAGAAGAGCCTTAAGGCTCGGTTCAGATAAGCTTAGCGTGAGAACTAAATTCATCACCAGTAAATAGATAATTGATAACTTTTCCATAAATAGTATGAAAGCAAAGGAAATTAGAGAAAAAAGTAAAGAAGAACTCGAAACAATCTTGAAAGACTCTCGAGCAAAGCTAATGCAAGCTCGTTTTGACCTAACTTCAAGACAGCTTCGAGATTCTAGTGATGTTAAGAAGACAAAAAAAGACATTGCAAGGATTCTGACAATTCTTCATAATAAATAGTTTAGAGCAAAGATAATTTTATGAATAAGAATAAAGAGAAAGAGGCAGTGAAGCAGCAAAAAGGAACCGTTACTAGCGTTGCTGGTGATAAAACAATTGTTGTTGAAGTTGTTACGTTAAAAACACACAAGAAGTATGTGAAGAAATATAAATCTTCAAAGAAATACAGTGTTCATGACGAAAAGAGTGAATATGTTGTTGGAGATGTTGTTTACTTTAAAGAATGTCACCCAATTAGCAAGAGTAAGAAATGGACAGTTACTGGAAAAGTTGAAGTTAAGTAGATTCTTTCCATTAAAAGAGAGTTTAATCAAGTTATTATATAGACAATGATACAAGCAGAGTCAAAATTGAAAGTTGCAGATAATTCAGGAGCAAAGATAATTGAATGTTTCAAGGTTCTTGGTGGATCCAGAAGAAGATATGCCTATGTTGGAGATATTGTTGTAGCTTCTGTAAAGGAATCAGAACCTAGAGGATCAGTAAAGAAAAAAGAGGTTGTAAAAGCTGTTATTGTTAGACAAAAGAAGTCAATTAAACGGAAAGATGGTTCAACTATCAAATTTGACGAGAATGCAGCTGTAATTCTTGATGGAACAGAACCAAAGGGAACAAGAGTTTTTGGACCAATTGCAAGAGAGGTTCGAGAGCGAGGATTTATGAAGATAGTTTCTTTAGCAGAGGAAGTTTATTAATTAAGAGATAAGATTTTTTTAAAGTAATGAATATTAAAAAAGGCGATAAAGTCAAAGTTTTAAGCGGGAAAGACCGTGAAAAAACTGGAAAAGTTACAAAAGCACTTCCTGCTAAAGGAAAGATTGTTGTTGAAAAGATTAATATTGTGAAAAAGCACAATAAAGCTAAAGGAGCAACACCAGGAGAAAGAATTGCAGTTGAAATGCCATTAGATGTTTCAAATGTGCAACTGGTTTGTTCAAAGTGCGGAAAACCGGCGAGGACAGGAAAGAAAAAAGTCGGAGAGAAAATGGTTCGAATTTGTAAAAAATGTGAAGCCGAAATTTAGTAAAAGATTTAAATATACTAACTCATCAGTTTTTGAAGATATATGAAGAAGAATGTATTACAAGAAAAATATACTAGCGAAGTTGTGCCAAAGCTTTTAAAGGAGCTCGGGTGCAAGAATGTGATGGCTGTGCCAAAGATTACGAAAGTTACAATTAATGTTGGACTTTCAAGGGCAGCTAACAACGCAAGTTTTAAGGAAGACGTAATTAGAGATCTCAGGATAATTACTGGACAAAAGCCAGTTCTAAACAAGGCTCGAAAGGCTATTGCTGGTTTTAAAATTAGAGAAGGACAAGAAATTGGAGCTTCTGTTACATTGAGAGGAAGAAGAATGTGGGATTTTCTAGGTAAGCTTGTTGGCGCAGCAATTCCACGAATCAAGGATTTCCAAGGGATTGAAAGGAAGAATTTTGATGAGCAGGGAAATTTGAATTTTGGATTCAAAGAACAATTAACTTTTCCTGAAATTTCAACTGATGAAATTTCTACAACTTTCGGGTTACAGGTAAATGTTACTTCATCAGCGAATGGTCGAGATGAAGGAATCAAATTGTTTAAATTACTAGGTTTTCCAATTCAGGAAAAATAGGATAGTTAAGATAAATATTAGTAAATATATCATATGAGTTTTGATCAAGTTTCAGATATGCTTACCAGAATTAGGAATGCGCAAATGGCTGGAAATGCTGATGCGTCAATGCCTGCTTCAAAGTTTAAACTTGCATTAGCAAGGGCATTATATAGCAATGAATATATTGAAGAAGTTTCAATTTTTTCTGAAGGGGACAAGAACTATCTTCGATTGAAATTGAAATACTTTGGAACAACTCCTGCTATTAAAGGGATTAGTCGGGTTAGTAAGCAGGGACAGAGAATCTATGCTGGGAGCAAAGACCTTCCACGAGTAAAGAACAATTTTGGTGTTGCATTTATTTCTACATCAAAAGGGATTATGACAGACAAACAGGCACGAAAGGACAACCTTGGAGGCGAAGTGATCTGTAAGGTTTGGTAATTTTTATAAATTGATAGATTAAATATAACGAAATTATGGCGAAAAAATCAGTTATAGCGAGAGCGCTAAAAAAGCCAAAATTTTCTTCACGTATTGTAAATAGGTGTTGGAAATGTGGAAGAAAGCACGGTTTTATGAGACAGTTTGGTCTCTGTCGAATTTGTTTTCGAGAACTTGCAGCTAAGGGTGATATCCCTGGTGTTAGACGCTCAAGTTGGTAGAATTTTGTATAAAATGTTAAATAGTTAAAGAGGATGTCAAGAATTGGAAAAAAACCTATTTCTATACCTAGTGGCGTAACAGTTACTCTTGAGGACAAAACTGTAAAAGTTAAAGGTTCAAAAGGGGAGTTGTCTTTTGAGACAAGCTATGAAGTCGAGGTTGAAGTAGATGAGAAGGAAATTACTGTTAAAAAAACTGGGAAAACTAAGGCTGCTCCTGCACTTTGGGGAACAACTAGAGCTAGTATCAAGAACTTGATAACAGGTGTTTCCGAGGGATTTAAAAAAGGACTAGAGCTTCATGGAGTTGGGTATAAAATGACCTTACAGGGAAAGAAGTTGGTTTTAAACCTAGGATTTTCACATCCTATCGAGGTTCAAGTTCCCGAAGATCTTACTATTGCAATTGATGGAAATGTAATGAATATTGAAGGAATTGATAAGCAGAGAGTCGGTCAATTTGCAGCTGAAATAAGAGCTTTTAGAAAAATTGAACCATACAAGGGAAAAGGACTTAGATATGTCGGCGAGAGATTCATTAAGAAAGAAGGAAAACGCGCCGTTGGTGCTGAATAAATCAAGCTATAAGCTAAATATTTTATGAAAAAGAGTAGAAATCAAATACGTGTTCACAGAAAGCGCAGGATTCGCGCAAAAATTTCTGGAACAGCAACAAGACCAAGACTTTGTGTCTTTAGAAGCCTTATCATGTTAAGTGCTCAGATTATTGACGATGAGACAGGAAAAACTTTGGTTGCTGCTGACTCACGAGAATTGAAGAAGAAAAAATTTGATGCTGAAACTGCTACTGAACTCGGAGGTTTAGTTGCAAATAAGGCAAAAAAAGCGAAAATCGAATCAGTCGTTTTCGATAGAAGCGGATATCTATATCACGGGAAAATTAAGGCATTTGCCGAAGGAGCTCGTGAAGGTGGATTGAAATTTTAAAGTTATTAATTGTTATTGATTTTTTGTGATATGGAAACAACACAACAAGATAAAGGAAAAAAGCGGTTTTCTCGCAATAATAAGAAACGAAGGTTTCAGAAGCGAGAAAAACCAGAGTTTGAACAAAAGCTACTCGACCTTGCTCGTGTAACACGTGTGGTTAAGGGTGGAAGAAGATTTTCATTCAGAGCTTCTGTTGTTATTGGAGATAGGAAGGGAAAAGTTGGTTTTGGAGTATCCAAAGGAGCTGACGTTTCTATTGCGATTGGAAAAGCTTTTGCAGCTGCAAAGAAAAACATGATTATAGTGAAGAGAACAAACACAACCATCGCTTTTGACATCAAAAAGAAATTTGGTGCAGCAAGAATTATCATGCGTCCAGCGAAAGAAGGACGAGGAATCGTTGCTGGCGGAGCAATGAGATCAGTTTTCGAACTGGCTGGAGTTAAGGACATCGTGGCAAAATCATTAGGATCTTCAAATAAAATCAATGTTGCTAGAGCAACAATGGCCGCACTTGAAGAATTAGGAGCACAATTAGTTGGAAAGGGTCCAGAGAAAAAGGAAATTTCAAAAAAGAAAGAGGGGAAACCTACTTTTGAGACAGCAAAAGTTACTTCCGAGGTTAAAAAAGACGACAAAAAAGAAGTTTCTCAAAAAACTCAGGAGAAAAAGGTTGCTGAGAAAACTACAAAAACAGCACCTAAGGCTGAAAAGAAAACAGTTAAAGGTAAGAAGACTGATAAATAAGCAAGATTAAATCTATTTAGATATGCAAATTAATGATTTAAAAGCCGCAAAGAAAGACTCGAAGAAAAGAGTCGGACGTGGTGGAAAAAAAGGAACATATAGTGGCGCAGGAATGAACGGACAAAAATCCAGAAGTGGACATTCTCAGGCCGCAACATTTACCGGAGGAAGCTCTGCTATTGTTGGACAAACTAAGAAACTTAGAGGTTTCAAGTCTTTGAATCCAAAAGCTCAGGTCGTTAACATTAAAGACGTGGAAAGAGTTTTCAGTGATGGCGATGAAGTAACACCAGAAACCTTAAAAGAAAAGGGCTTGATTAGTAAATTGCACCTTCCTGTAAAAATACTTTCCGTTGGTGAGATCTCAAAGAAAATTTCTTTCAAAGACATCGCTTTTTCTGTTGTTGCAAAAACAAAAATTGAAAAAGCTGGAGGAAGTGTAGCATAGTATTCAGTTTGCGATTGAAGGTATCTAGGTATTTCATTATAACACTAGAAAAAACAAATGTTGGAAAAAGTTACACAAATATTCAAGATAAAGGAATTGCGGAATAAAATATTTTTTATTTTAACAATCCTTGTTATTTATAGGCTTGCAGCTAATGTGCCAATTCCAGGCGTTGACACTAGTCAGCTGAAAGCTTTTTTCGAAGGAAATCAACTTTTTGGTATGCTGGATATGTTTTCAGGGGGAGGACTAAAGAATATTTCGATTGTAATGCTAGGTGTCGGACCATATATTACTGCGTCAATTGTGATGCAGGTAATGACAATGATTTTTCCAAAACTAGAGCAATTGCAAAAAGAAGAGGGCGAGGCAGGAAGACAAAAATACAATTCTTGGACTAGATATCTCACTGTTCCTTTTGCAATTTTGCAAGTATTTGCAATGATTTCACTTTTTCGTTCACAGGGACTTATCGGAAATCTACTTCCAATGGACTATATCACAATCATCACAACAGCAACAGCTGGAACGATTTTCTTGATGTGGCTTGGAGAATTGATCACAGAAAAAGGTCTTGGAAACGGTGTTTCACTTTTGATTTTTGCAGGAATCGTTTCTGCTCTTCCTGGGTCAATCCAGCAACTATTGGCAACCTGGGATTCTTCGATGGTTTTGACATATTTTTCTTTTCTTGTGCTTTCGATTGTGACAGTTGCAGGAATTGTTGTTGTTAATGAGGGGCAAAGAGACATCCCAGTTTCTTTTGCGAGAAGAACAAGAGCTGGAACTTCAAGCGGTGCAACGAAAAGCAATCTTCCACTGAGAGTTAATCAAGCTGGTGTAATTCCGATTATCTTCGCAATGTCTATTATGATCTTTCCGGGAATGATTTCAAATCTGCTTTTGCAAGTTGATCAAGAATCAGTGAAAGCCGCAGCCGGTTGGATGGCTGATTTATTTGCAAACCAAGTCTTTTATAGTGTTTCCTATTTCATTTTGGTTGTTGCGTTTACATTTTTCTATACATCGGTAACATTTGATCCAAAGAATATTGCAGAAAGTCTTCAGAGGCAGGGGAGTTTTATCCCAGGAATTAGACCAGGTGTTCCAACGATGGAATATCTCAACTATATCGTGAATAGAATCACAACCTCAGGAGCTTTATTTCTAGGTTCAGTAGCAGTACTTCCTTTTATTGTTCAAGGTATTACAGGGATGAAGACATTGACTGTGGGAGGAACGGGAGTTTTGATTGTTGTTTCAGTTGTAATTGAAACAATGAAGCAGGTAGAAGCGCAACTTGTGATGCGAGATTATGAAGGATTTTAACTTCAATTAGGCTTTAAATATATTTAAAAACAACCTTGCATTAAGGTTGTTTTTTTGTTAGCAAAGCTGTTTGACTTTCTGACATTTCTAGGCTATTCTATATATTACTTGGACAGAAAATATCTAAAAAGCGGGTGTCGTATAATGGTTTATTATATCAGCCTTCCAAGCTGAGGATGGCGGTTCGATTCCGCTCACCCGCTCCAATCAAAAGCAACCCGAGAGGGTTGTTTTTATATCAATAAAGACAGTTCAAGGTGAGTGTGGTAAAATGTGATTATAAAAAATTGAATATAAAAAACATGAAAACACAAGAGAAATTGTCCTTGCTTTGGATATTTGTAATGTTTAATTATCTCTATTGTGATTATCTTGGCTTGTTAGAACCGGGAATAATAAAGCAATTCTCAGAAGGAAACATAGAGGGTATGGAAATAACTGCAGGTTTTTTGTTGGGAGCCTCGATATTAATGGAAATTCCCATTGCGATGATAATTCTGTCTAGATTTTTGAAGTATAAATTAAATCGCTGGTTAAACATTATCGCAGGTTTGATTATGATATTAGCTCAATGTGGCTCTCTTTTTGTCGGGAAGCCATCAATTAACTATACATTTTTTAGCGTAATAGAAGTCACAACTTTATTGTCCATAATATACATTGCCTGGAGGTGGGTTAACGTTTCTAAGGAAAAATAAAATATTTAAGAAAGAGAGGTTACTTTTCTTTGTGGTTCTAAGTAGAGTACTCTTTACCTCCCTATACATGTAGTGATATGAAAAAATTAACTTGAATTGTCATGTCGACAGACGCTAGGGAAATTATTCAAAGATTGTGGTAGAATGGAAATATAAGATTAGAAAGAATGAAATGGAGAATAAACTGTTGATAAAAATA
>Ga0209361_1000071_pt1 | contig 120724 bp, 82 predicted proteins | sample SaaInlV_200m_DNA_3_FD_184657 | JGI IMG/M metagenome (GOLD analysis project Ga0209361, IMG submission 184657) | Marine microbial communities from expanding oxygen minimum zones in the Saanich Inlet - SI037_S4LV_200m_DNA (SPAdes) (version 2) | ecosystem: Environmental > Aquatic > Marine >... | reverse complement strand
CGTGACCTGGAGTATCCACAATATTAATTTTGGTGTCTTTATAAAACATCGATGCATTTTTTGCGTATATGGTAATACCACGCTCTTTTTCTAGAGCGTTGCTGTCCATGCTTACGGACTCGTTTGCTGTAGCACCAGTTTGACGCATTAAAGCATCGGTAATAGCTGTTTTACCGTGGTCAACGTGCGCAATAATAGCTACATTTCTGGTTTCCATGAAGGTTTTAGATCAATAAAAAATGTCATGCCGCTTGGACATGGCCAACAAACTATAACAACTGACCGTTTTGCTGTCTAGAATATGCCTGTCCAAGTTTTGTAAATTGACGATTATCTCTGGGCTCTGCTTCGAGATGTTCTTCGGCGGCCTCGAGATGCTTGCTGTCTTCCTCTTGGTGGTCTTCCGCTACCACCTCTTCCTCCACCTTTATACGAAGAATGTCTTCGTGGCTGGTATGCCCGAGGTTCTTCGTGTGGTGTTTTCGGTCTTGCTGGCGGCAGGTCTGGCATTGGTGCTATTGGAAGCTGCTGTCGAATGAGTCTTTCAATTCTCATGACATCTAATTTTTGGATAGATGTAACAAACGAAATCGCCTTCCCTGATTTACCTGCCCGGCCGGTTCGGCCAATACGGTGAACATAATCTTCTGAATGGTCTGGAAGGTCGAAGTTTATAACTAAAGAGATATCTTTTACATCTATTCCACGAGATGCAATGTCGGTAGCTACCATAATTCTATATCGTCCACGCGTGAATCCTTCTAAAGCTGCTTTTCGCTGCGCCTGAGAGCGGTTGGAATGGATTTCTGTTGCAGTGTGCCCCATTCCTCGAATATTATGTGCAAGTTTTTTTGCACCATGTTTTGTCCGAGAGAAAATAAGAACTTTATCTGTTTTATTTTCGTCTAACAAAGAATCGAGTAATCGCATTTTTGTTTCTCTGGTAACAACAAATATTTCTTGTTCGATATTTTCTGCAGAGGTCCCTTGCGGTGCTATCTCTATTCGTAATGGCATTTTCATAAACTCACCTGCTAACGAGGAAATAGTTTTTGGCATGGTTGCAGAGAACAACATGGTCTGTCGTTGTTTTGGAGCTGCGTTTAATATCTTTTTGATTTCTGGTAAAAACCCTACGTCGAGCATTCTATCTGCCTCGTCGAGAGTAATAATAGTAAGTTTTTTAAGGTTATATACACCCTGGTTCATTAAATCTGCCAATCTTCCAGGTGTAGCAACCACAACATGCGGATTTCTTCGCAAAGCCTTAACCTGCGAATGCTGAGATGTTCCGCCAATAACAACCGCACACTTTAGCCCAAGTGGGGTTCCTATTTTTCGTAATGCCTCTTCTACTTGTAAAGCAAGTTCTCGAGTAGGCACTAATATAAGCCCTTGGCCTTTTGATCGCAAAATTTGCTGGATCATTGGGATGCCGAAAGCAAATGTTTTACCTGTACCAGTTTGGGCGATTCCAACAACATCTTTCCCTTTCAACGCACCAGGAATCACCTGATGTTGAATAGGTGTGGGGATGTTAAACCCTTTGTTTGTAAGGACGGAAAGAAGCTCTCTGTCTATCCCAAGGTCGCTAAAACGACCTGTATTCGTATCATTCTGTGTCATATAAATAAAAGTGTGACCCAACTTCTTCGAGGTCACACAATGACACCAAAAGATTCGAGCCTGTGGCCTAATAGCCACGATTATTGATTAAGAACACAGTATACTAGAAAGACAATATAATGTCAAGAATCAGTCATTATTACCGAAAATTAGCATAAAAGCTTTGACTATAGTAATTTTCAGAGCTAAACTACAATATTAGGCTCTTTAGTTTATTAATAGAGAAATCTATGAGGTTAAGAAAAACGTTTTTAGTTGCATTTGCTTTAATGCTTGCAACCATATTCAGCTCATCGACGGCTATGGCAGCTGATTTTAGAGCCCCAGACAAAGAAAGCGGAAATGTTACAGTAAACAAGGATGAGAAGGTAGGAAATCTTTACACTGGTGGTGCTACTATTACTATTAATAGTGATGTAGAAAAAAGCCTTCACGTAGGAGGTGGCTCGGTTTTTATTAACGGTAATGTAGGGCAAAATCTTTATGCTGGAGGTGGAACACTTATCCTGCGCGGCAGTGTTGCAGACTCTGCTCACATAGGTGGTGGAAATATAATAATTGAAGGAAACATAGCTGGTGATTTATTAGCTGGCGGTGGAAATATTACAATCTCCCCTTCTGCATCTATTGGTGGTGACTTAATAGTAGGAGGAGGAAATGTTGTTGTGGAAGGACCAGTACTTGGAAATGTGTCTATTGGAGGTGGTCAGGCAACTATCAATAGCAAAATTGGAGGATCTGTAAGCGGAACATTGGAGGGGTTATCTTTAGGTGCAGAGGCAGAAATAGGTAGAGATCTTAACTATAAATCCTTAAAGGAAGCTCAAGTGGCTGATGGAGCAAAGATTCTAGGAAAAACTACCTTTGAGCAAATCGAGAAAAGAGAAACTTCTGGTGATACGAGTACAGCCTTTATTACAAGCATTGTAACTGTTGCTTTGTTTGTAAAACTGTTGATTGTTATAGCAACCGGACTTGTTCTTGTTTACCTGCTTAAAAAAGTTACCGACCCAGCGCTACGAGAAAGCTTAACAAAATTCTGGCCAAGTCTAGGAATAGGGTTTGCAGCACTTGTTGTTACTCCTATTATAGCTATTATCCTTGCTGTTACTGTTGCTGGAATCGGGCTTGCCGGAATACTTGCTACAGTATATGCACTGTTCTTAATAATCGCTAAATTCTTAGCTCCTATCGTATTTGGTAGCTGGCTCATAAAAATAGTTAAGAAAAAAACAACCTATCAAGTTCGATGGCATGAAGTTGTTATTGGAGCTATAGCATTTACCATTATTGGCATGATTCCATTTATTGGATGGATAGTGGTATTTGTGTTTATGCTCATAAGTTTAGGTGGCCTTACAAGAATTGCCCATCGATCGCTTTTGAGATAATTGCTACTATAAAAAATGCCGCTCGCAGGGGCGGTATTTTTATTTGGAAAGCAGAAACCGCCCGAGAGAGACAAGTTGGCGGTCTCTACGGGCGGTGTTTGTGGGCTTGATCTGAGGGCTACACAGCGTCAGTCGCCCTTGGGCGATACACTTTAGAGCAGTCGTGTGTAAAGCAGCCGACGACCGGCTTTGGCCCCTCGTTAGTCACCCAGAAAGCGGCATATTCGGAGAGCCGTTTGCTTTTGCATCTCGAGCAGCGGTCGTCTGGGTGCCTATCATTCGGACCGCGTTCCTCCAGCGAGCCGTAAGGAACTGAAAGCGTGCGGGGCAAAACAGCAAGTTTTTGTGACATTAGTCACTCCTTGGCGTATCATCTTCTGCGAGATCAAACAGTACCAACTTAATAGTAAAAAGTCAACACAAAAAATACCGCTCATGGGAGCGGCATTTTTTTTGAAAAGATATCTCGGGGACAGGGATTTGAACCCCGATTCCCAGGACTCCCGGCACAAGGCCGGGACAGGCGCCACCTGGTGTCCCCGCCTTCTCGGCGGGTCGCCTTAAAGGCGACTACTATCTCAATCAATCTCGGGGACAGGGATTCGAACCCCGGTTTTCAGGACCAGAACCTGACGTCCTACCAGCTAGACGATCCCCGAGATCGATTGACATAGAATATTCTATACATCTGCAATATCACCTTCAAATGCTTCTGCTGCAATTGCAACAATGTCCTCGTTATTTTTGTCTTTCTTCTCCTCTGAATCCTTCTCTACAGACACTGTTTCTATATGATAAGCAATTCCGAACACTTTTTGCAAGCCTTCCTGAATAGCCGACTTATTTTTAGCATTATTTACAATATCTTGATGAAAAGCATATTTAAAACCAACCGTAATTGTTTCACCCTCCACTTTAAGTGGATCTGCCACTCCCAAAACAAAAGAAAGCGACGGCATATTCTGTTGAATATAGTCTAACAACTCTTCCCAACGCATCTGAATTATAGATAACGCCTTCGAAGCAGGGTCGTCTGGTTTAATTTGTGGAGGAGCTTCTGCTTCTTGCAGTGGTTCGTTGATAGCAGCGGCACCTGGGCCTTGTGGAGGTTGGGTATTTTCTTGCGGCTGCCCATCTGGTGAAGCTTGAGGTGTAGCGGCTTGTTGTTGCTGTTCCGCAACAGGCTGAGGTGCTTGATTCTGCACAGGGGCTGGTTGTTGTTTTCTTAATGAATATGCAATCACAATAAGCTCCAATGGCAGCTGAGGTAATTCTGTCATTTTTCGAATATCTGGAATACGCTTAATAAGCATATCCAAAAGCACATACATGCTTTTTGCTTCCTCTTGTTTATTGTCTGCTATTAAATCCATCATCTGTGTTCGGATCATCATAACAGTATCGTGTGCGAAACGTTCAAGATCTACGCCCTCGTCGAGCAGCTGGGCAATAATTTCTAAGCTTCGTTCTGTTTTGCAGGCCAAAGTAGACGTAATCCATTCTTCTATAAGCTGCTTATCCGATCGTGGCAGCACGAGCTGTGCTTGATCCCAGGTAATAACTTTCTCACCACTTGCAAGTAATTGCCCTAAAATACTCTCTGCGTCCCTTCCGCATCCTTCTGCACGCAAAATAAGGGTATCTAAAACATCTTCAGCTACTTCGGCGCCTTCTTTTTTGGCAAGCTCTACTAATCTCTTTTTTAAATCTTCTGGCGGCAGTTTTTTAAAGTCGAATCTTTGGCATCGAGAAATAATAGTATCTGGAAGTTTATGCACTTCGGTGGTAGCAAGAATAAAAATAGCATGTGCTGGTGGTTCTTCGAGCGTTTTTAGGAGTGCATTAAATGCCTCGTTGGTAAGCATGTGCACCTCGTCGATAATAAATATTTTGTATTCTGCGTTTTGGGGAACAAATTTTACATTCTCTCGTAAATCTCTAATCTCGTTAATGCCACGATGAGAAGCAGCATCTACTTCTATTAAATTTAAAGACCTGCCTTCATTTATAGCAACGCACGACTCACATTCATTATCTGGTTCGAACTGGTCTTCTGTTCTATTTTCGCAATTGAGGGCCTTAGCGAGGATTCTTGCTAGGGTTGTTTTACCAACTCCACGCGGACCACAAAACAAATAAGCGTGAGCTAGCTTTTTGCTCACAATTTCTTGTTGAAGAGTAGATTTTATTGCAGCTTGGCCAACAACCTCTCCAAATGTCCTTGGACGATATTTTCTATATAATGTTTCTGCCATAAGCGTAAGATCACATTGCATTGTAACTTGTTCAACCGTTTGCGTCAAAAGTCTTGTACAAATAATAACTCCCTTCACCACGATCGCCGGTGAAGGGAAGAAAGACGAGCTTGCGAGCCTAGAAAAAGAACAGAGAGACAGTTGAGATTGCAGCGAAAAGTGCGAGGAAGACAACTGTTGTGGCTACAAACGAAGTAAGAAACGAGCCTGGTACTCCAGACATGGAGCTTTTTACTACAAACCTGCGACCCCGTCTTTGAATCCGGAGAGTGATAGAGGTTTTTCTGCGATAGTATTTTACGAACGCCCCAATGACTATCAGCAGACAACACACACCCAGTGGATTGCTACGGAGTAACGACTGATACGCCACGAATCCGTTTGCAATTGCCAAGAGAGCTCCGTAGGAAGCGCTTGCAAACTTCAGGTTTGCTTTTGATACAGCCGCTACAATAGCTCGAAAGGCTCCCGGCCCTTTCAAGGCTCGGACTGTAAACAGAATCACAACAACGCCAACAACAGCCTCAAACACTTTTCAGCCTCCTCACTGAAAAAGTCAGATGAATGAAATGGCCAGAAAAATTGCGCTGTACAACTTTTCTGGCCATTTCATTTTTAGACTGGATCTGATTAGTTACGTTTATATTGTATCAATATCATCGAGTGGTGAAATAAGTCCAAGGTCATCTTGTTCATCTTTTTCTTCGGTTGAAGGAGATTCTGCATCATCTTCAAGTAGCTCCGGAGTATCTTCGGCCTCTATTTCCTTTATAACATTTTCTACTGCCGCCCATTCGCTTTCTTTTCCTGCTGGTACAAGAATAACCACCTCATCTCCAATTTCTGCATGAAAAAACGTTAACGATGCATGTAATACTTTATAATTTTTACCATCTGCCAATATAATAGACTGACCACTAGCCTCGTCTTCCATGAGCACACCCTTAATACGATCTCGTTCTATTGGACCGATTTGCTTATACACAAATCTACCATCGGGCTGGATAATAAGCTTAAGCTTATCGCCTTCTACTAATTTAGATTTCGATGCGTAGTTTGCTGGAACAGAATACTTTTTTCCGTCTGGACCAACCATATTTTGGCCGTCGAAAGCGCCCTCTACGACCTGGCCGTCATCGCTTTCGTAAGAAGCACCAACTACCTCGAGAGGTGAAGATGACTGCTTTACTTGAGCAGTGGAATCGCCGGTAATCTCGCTTAAAAGTTTTTGAGCAGATCGAATACTTTTTTCTGATTGCTCTACAAGCTGTTGAACAAGTCTAATTTTGTCCTCCATATATATGTTTTGGCACATACCACGTGAAGACAAGCAATACGCGCACTATGTGTGTTTATTTTATTATTGAGACAGCAAAATGCCGCCAGGAACAGTTCATTGTATATTTTTGTGTTGTTTTGTCAAGTTATTTATCAGTACTATCATTTCCAGGGAGGTTTTGCGACGAAAAATCTTTTATTTAATTGAGTTGTTTAACTTGTACCCAGATCTCTCCGATCCGCCAAGCAAGGCGAATCAACTCGAGATGACAGAAAAGATTAATGTGAAGGCTCTGAATCTTCTAAAGAAGTAATCGAGTCTCCTTGTTGTCATTTCGACAGAGGCTCTGCGACGAGAAATCTTCCATTAGATAAAAGTCATAGTGCATAGCCAGATTTTTCTTCTCACCCAAGCAGTGAATCAGTTCGAGATGACAGAAACAATTAATAGTAAGTCCCTGGCTCTTTTAAAGAATCAACTGAGTCTCCTTGTGTCATTTCGAACGAGGTTTTGCGAGGAGAAATCTTCCATTAAATAGAAATAATTGTTACATAACCAGATCTCTCCCTGCCCCATCATGCACTGGGTCAGATCGAGATGACAGAAACAATTAACGAGATGGTTCTGAATCTTTAAGTGATGCTGATTTTGTGGATGTTTCACCAAGCTTTGTTCGTTTTAAAATTTCTTGTTGGATAGATTTTTTATCTCTTCCGTATTTTAGGCGAGATAACTCTTTGATAGCTGCTCCCATTTCCGAATTCCCCTCTTTAGGTGGGTAGGTCTTCATATCAAAAGGCCGAGCTGCAGTGTTGTCTATAAGCAATTTAATATAGGTCGTGTATTTTTCGATATTTATTACATCGTATTCATTAAATACTGGCGAATATTCTTTTGCGAAAAGCTCTGCGTCTTCTACACCAACACGATATGAAATTAAAGTACCAACATTGCCAAACACGGCATCTCGAATCTTTGTCTCGTTATTTAAAATAAGCTGAGACACGTATTGATGCGCAATTGTAAGATCTAGTCGATACTTACGAGCTTCGGAAAGAATCGTTGCAATACTATCTGTAACAAAATTTTGAAACTCATCTATATACAAATAAAAATCGCTCCGTTGGTCTTCTGGTAGCTCTGCTCTACTTAAAGCAGCTATCTGTAATTTTGCTACTAATATTAAGCCGATTAAATTACTATTTACCTCACCTGTTTTACCCTTAGAAAGATTCACTAGCAGAATCTTTTTATTGTCCATAATATCTCTCACATCGAACCCAGACTTTGGCTGACCTATAATATTTCGCATCATTTCGTTTTCTACAAATCTTCCTACTTTAGATATTAAATATCCAAGCATTTCAGATTTATGAAAATCGGATGTTTGTGCCATTTCCTTTTCCCAAAAAGACAACACAACCGGATCGGTAACAAACCCTATTTTGTATTTCTGAAAATCTTCGTCGGTAAACATTCTAGGAATATCTGCAATAGTACCTGGATGCTCTTTGTCGGCCATTAACGTTAACATAACATTCCTCATATTGTGCTCGAACATGGGGCCTATCATTTCCGGAGGGAATAATTTGTAAAAAATCTGTATCATTTCCTGCACAACAAAATCCATCTGCTCCTCGGTCTTAAATTCGAGCATATTCAATCCTATCGGTCTGTCGGTATCGCCAGGGTTAAAGTAGACGACGTCATCTACCCTCTCTTTTGGCACATGCTCTAAAATTGAGTCTACCAAATCTCCATGAGGGTCTATAACACAAACACCTTCGCCATTAAGAATATCTTGAATAGCAAGATTGGCTATTAATACAGATTTACCACTACCAGATCTACCAATAATATACGCGTGCCGTCTTCTGTCTGCTTTTTCTATATAGACATCTCTTTTTTTACCGCGGTAGTCGCTGTATCCCAACAACAACCCCTCTTTTGGAAGAACCTGTGGAGGCGCTGCTCGTTTTGCAGATAACCACTGAATATTTGGGGCATCCATATCTGGATGTGGCAAATGCCACACACTGGTAAGCTCTTCGGTATTTAATACAACTTTATTTCTTTCTATAAAGGTCCTACTAATAAAATTCTCGACAATCTTTTCTTGGTTTTTTAGTTTCCGCTTAAATCCATTCCCCTTTTCACCTGCGTCGTACTGAGAAAATGCATTTGTAATACTATTAATATCTACCTCTGCCTTCCCTGGTGTTGGAGAGCTAGCAACAACTCGAACATTCGCCTGAAACGCATAGCGCGAGGCCTTATCTTCTATTCCTTTTACTATTTCTTCTTCTAATGGCGAGAGCCGGTATAATTCTTGAGCCTTGTCTGTGCTTTTCATTTCCTTCGGGTCATTTCCCAGGGCGGTTTGGGTTGCCGATGCTACAGAATCTGTTAACGGTGAAAGAGCTTTCATGCCAGGCGAACCCATTCCTACTTCTCTTAAAGCCTTCTTTAAAGATTTTCCCTGCTGCATTTTGGAAGCTACCTTTAACCCCTTCTTTGTCCATTTTCTTCTGATAGGCCGAATTAAAACTTGAATAGCAGCTCCTTCTTTGTTTCCTATTTTTGATAATGCATTCGTTAAAGCCTCGAGTGGGTCTGCAGTTTCTAGTTGCTTATATGTTTTTATTGGGAAAAACTCATGTCTTCTAAAGACCAATGCAGCTGCACGTGTTTCACCATACGGAGAAAAAATATTATAATCCTCCACTTCTTCTACATGTGCTTGATGATATTGAGCATGAACCTGTTGTTCTACAAAGGTCGATAATGCCTGGGGAACAACAATATAAAAATGAACGAGCTGATCGTAGGCAACAACCTCGAGAGAAACATATATTTCCTCACCCCTCCAGTAGCGAGCCCACCACTTAGGTCTTGGCAAACCAGCAAGATTAGAAAATAACACTTCTGCAACTCCAATAATTTCTGCAAATGATTTCTTTTCTTCTTCTTGATCTTGATCGCTTCCTTCTTTTGGCAATGTGATTTTTAGAATACTGGTACCAAAAGTGTGATTAACTTTATATCTTTTACGGTTCCTCCAGCGTAGTAAGAAAAAAACAAGAGTTGCCAATACAAGGACACCGACGATAACAAATAACACAATAAAAAGAGTTTCAATTGCCGAAGCTGATTGAACTTGAACAGAGCCTGGAAGTCCGCGTGTATTAGGCGGCAGTTGCGAGAGGAGTCTCTGCGTCGTCATATGCGTCTATATATAGATCGGGGTAGAGTGCCTTGCTCAGGCTCTCTGCCATTTGAAGGATAACTTGCTGGATGTATTCATTATTAAGCTCATTAAAAAGCAGTTCAAAAATTTTCTCCATTCGAGGTTTCCTGGAGACAAACTTATCTGCTTTCATCAGTAAATTGTACATGTCTCTCTCTACAACAGTGCTACTGGAGGAGTTTTGGTTTTGCTGTTTGTAAAAGACAATATCCGCTCTCATTGGCTCACTCATCTGTATAATTTCTGCTGCTTTTGCATTATCTGTAGCTTGAAGTTTTTTAAATTGGTCCGCAACTGTTACATCTGTTCCGTCTAAAAGCGGGACTTCTACTCCATTCATAAGGAGTTGAGTGACTAGATCTCTGGTCGCTGCTTCTGCATCAAAAGGCACCTCAGGAGCACCTACAACAGGTATTTCATTTGATGGTTGTGCTTGTTCTTCTTTAGGCGCACCTACAACCGAAGGCTCTGCTTCCGTTGGGCTCTCTAGAGGCTCCGCTTCGGAGAGGGCTTCAGATTCCAAATCTGGCGCCTGTTCTGGCGGCTGAGGGACTAAAGATTCCTTTTCTGGAGCACCAACAACAGACTCTGGAGTCTCTTGTACTCCAACTTTTCGAACACTATCCATAGTAAACAAATTATACCATAATTCCTCCGTTGAATGAATATAGATGGTTTCTGCAAATAGAATTCAATTTGAGTTTAACAGCATCAATACATTGACGTAAATAGAGATATATGCCATTATTTGCATCAGACAGTAGCAATTGAGTCAATCAAGATAATCGTAGGATTCATTGCTATTAGTTGTAAGAGCGACTTTCTGGGCAAACATCAACGACCACGTGGAGCAAGCTGAAATCATGCCTAAGATAACATACGTCCGAGGGTGCAGGATCGAGCCGAGAGCTGACCTTTCGGACGAAACCCTGGATGACACAAGCCTTGTCGGTGCTAATCTCCAATCCGCAAACATGGAGGAAGCATCACTCATTGGTGCAGTCCTTCATCACGCCGATCTGAGAGGAGCAAATCTGCGTAGGGCCAAATTATGGTCAGCAGATCTTACAGGTGCACACCTCGAGGGTGCAGACCTCTCCGAGGTAAGGCACACATACGAGCTAGGGGCCAGATTGTTGACAGCAGAGTGGACAGGAGCCACCTACTCAGCCAGAACCATCTTTCCTGACAGCTTCGATCCAGTCGCCGCTGGAATGATCCTGACAGGCTAGGACATAAACCTCTGCTAGACGGAACACATCGGGCCGTTGCGTATACTCATTGCGCACGGCCTTTCTCTTTTAGAAAAAAGCCTAATCTATGCTCCATAACAGCATATAATGAAGATCCTTCGACAGGCTCAGGATGACAATTTTCAAGAGTTGACACAAAATATTATTTATCGTATAGTACTCGTGTTACATTATTTTATATATTGTTTAGCTAATATAATATGTCAAAGACGAAAGCAGGTGGTTCAACCGGGCTGGGCCGCGATTCTAAGGCCAAAAGACTGGGTGTTAAAAAATATGGCGGAGAAAAGATAAAGGCAGGAATGATTATCATGCGCCAACGTGGAACAAAGGTTCATCCAGGAGAAAACGTTAAACGAGGTAACGATGACACACTTTATGCTGGAGTAGCAGGAGTAGTGTCGTTCTCTACTCGTAAAAAACGAAAATACAATGGCAAGCTTATTAATACGCAGTTTGCAAACGTTATCCCAGCAAAATAAATCACCCACTCAAAAAACACCAGAGAAATACCGGTGTTTTTTGTTATTCTTTAAAACATGAGACGTATGCAATACGTCTCTACAGAGCCAAGAACGGTCGTGCATTGTAGAGACGTATTGCATACGTCTCGCTTCGTTTACACAAAAAAGGGTCATCCACGAGAAGAGCTATTAAGCGCGGCTTTTATCAATCCATCAAACAATGGATGCGGCCTAAGAGGCCGAGACTGGAATTCTGGATGAAATTGAACGCCAATCATAAATGGATGATCTGCATTTTCTACTATCTCTACAATATGTTTATTTGGCGACATCCCCGTTATCTTTAACCCATTTTTTTCTAGCTGAGATCGATAGGTATTATTAAATTCATAGCGATGACGGTGACGTTCTGATATTTTTTGTTTTTTATAAAGCTCTTTCACTTTTGAGCCAGCTTTCAACGTGCAAGGATATGCACCAAGCCTCATAGTGCCACCTTTTTTGCGGAGATTTTTCTGGTCTGGCATAAAATGAATAACCTGATGTTTTGCTTTTGGCGAAAACTCTTCACTAGTAGCACCTTTAATTCCAGCAACGTTGCGCGCAAATTCTATTGTTGCTATTTGCATTCCCAAACACAAACCAAGATAAGGCACCTTTTGCTCCCTGGCGTATTGTGCTGCTAAAATTTTACCCTCTATTCCCCTGTCTCCAAAGCCACCAGGAACAATAATACCATCACTCGATTCCAAGCGCTTCCACTCCTTCTTATCTTTTTTCTCGAGTTTTTCGGAATCTATATATTCTATCTTCACAGCTGACTTATTATGCATTGCTGCCGAACGGACGGCTTCATGAACACTAATATAGGCATCGCCATGAGAAATATATTTGCCCACGATTGCAATAGTAATATTTTTCTTTCCTGTATTTAGTTTTGAAAGCCGATTCCATTCGGTCATGACGGGCTTTTTATATGGAAACGAAAGTTTTTTCGAAAGAAGCCGAGACATATTGAATGTTTCCAGCATACACGGAACGTCGTATATATTATTTAATGTCTCATTAGGAATCACCGCCTCTTCTTCGACATCACAAAAAAGAGAAATTTTTTCTGTAAGTTCTTTTGGAATAGAAGAATCAGCACGCGCAAAAATAATATCTGGTTGAATACCTCTTCGCTGTAATTCTCTCACACTTGCTTGAGTGGGCTTTGTTTTAAGTTCGTTTGTAACTTGTAAATACGGCAACAAGGTTACATGCGAAAATAATACATTCTCGTGGCCCTTCTCGCGATGAAACTGACGAGCGGATTCTAGGTAGGGTTCTACTTCTATATCTCCGACAGTTCCACCTATTTCTATGATAACAAAATCTGCTTTCGAAACTTTAGCAGCATTTTCTATACGCTGCTTAATTTCATTTGTTACATGAGGAATAATTTGAATATCTTTTCCAAGGAAATCGCCATTCCTTTCTTTTAAAAGGATTTTTTCGTAAATTTGACCGGTACACGAAATAGACAGCTTTGAAAGCGGGATATCTATAAACCTTTCGTAATGCCCCAAATCTAAATCTGTTTCTGCGCCGTCGTCGGTTACAAACACTTCTCCATGACGAAGTGGATTCATGGTTCCAGGGTCTACGTTCAAATAAGCATCGAACTTCATTACAAAAACGCTTTTACCCATTGCTTTTAAAATAGCTCCCATTGAAGCACTCGCAATTCCCTTCCCAAGCCCAGAACAGACACCTCCTGTAACAAAAATATATTTTGTTTGCATATATCGAAATCCCCGCTTTTATATTGAGCGTGAATGGTGAATAGGAAATAAAATGAGTATCGAATTATTTTATCACAATTGTAAGCGCTGCAGTAGCTCCATTTCCACAATCTGCCGTTACAGCATATTCGCCAGCCTGTTTTATGTCGTGCATTGACTGAAAACTGATACCAGCAGGATCTAGCTCGAGCTGTTTTGCAATAGCTTCCATAACCTCTGTCTCCTGAAGAGCACTATAGAGTGTTCCTGACTCCGACTTTTTCTTTGTGATTTTTAAAATTTTCCCATTAAGTCTCTGTGCAATATCACGGGACTTATTTACTACCTTTTTTTCTTTCTTTTTTTTCTTCTCCACTTCTTGAAGCCTTGATTGTTTTGCTTGACGAGATGCTATCATTGCAAACCCTTGAGGAACAAGATAATTTCGAGCATAGCCTTCTTTCACATTTACAACATCTCCTGGTTCTCCGAGCTTGGCAACAGTTTTCGTGAGAATGAGTTTCATAGAGCGGGTGGTATATAATTATTCCAGAAATAATTCTTTAAGCATTTCAATTGATGCGTCGAATTGCGGGTCTTTATCTTCATCATAATCTTCAGGAGTTCTTTCTATTTCTTTGTCTGGATCTATTCCTTCCTCGTTTATAGATCTTCCATTAGGAGTAAACCACTTTGCTACCGTAAGTTTTAAGGAAGATGAATCGGATAATATTTGATAGTCTTGAACTGAACCTTTCCCAAAGCTTTTCATTCCAATGACAGTTGCTTTATTATAATCCTGAAGCGCACCAGCGACTATTTCTGATGCAGAGGCACTTCCTTGATTGATAAGAACTACCGTAGGAATATCTTTAAAATATGCAGTACCATGAGCATTATGCTTTTGAGAGAATCCATTTCGAGCTTTCTGCTCTACAATAAGAACATCTTCGACCCATAAACTAGAAACCTCTACTGCGGTTTCTAAAAACCCACCAGGATTATTTCTTAAATCTAGAACTATTCCTTTAATAGATTCTTTTGGTATTTCGGAAAGTGATTTTCTAATTTCTGGAACAACCTTTTCATTAAACTGGTGTATTTCGAGATGAATAATCCCTGGTTCTTCTTCGGGCGTGTTCCAGGTTATACTAGGAACTTGGATAGTAGCTCTGTTTACAGAGACGTCTCTTGCCTCTTCATCGCCGACAGAAAACACATTCAATACTACAGTAGATCCTTTAGGACCACGAATAAGTCTAACCGCCTCATCTAAACGAAGGTCGAAGGTATCTTGCCCATCTATTTGCAAAACAATATCACCAGGTCGTAGGCCTGCTTGCTCTGCTGGGGTTCCAGGTAATGGAGCTACTATAGTAAGCCTATCTTTTTTAATACTTATTTCCATTCCAACGCCTTCAAATACCCCTTCGAGATCTCTATTAAACTCATTGGTAAGATCTGGGTCGAAATGAACAGAATATGGATCGTCGAGTGACTGCACAAGTCCAGAAACAGCGCCGTAAAATAAATCTTCGTCTGAAATAGTTTCTTCTATATATTCTTCTTTTACGGTTTTCCAAACATCCCAAAATAACTGAAAATCTATGGTTTGATTAATAAAATCTGGAGAGGAGGAAAACAGTCCCGAAACTTCCCGAGGAGGCTGATTTTCCTGACCAGAGATTTCGCTTGTGTCTTGACCTATTGCGTATCCAAATAAAAAAATAATGATGCCTACTACTACTGGAACAATGAATCGTTTGTATGATTTTGTTTCTTGCATATATTTTTATGATTCTTCTCTCGAAATCTTAGCACCAAGAGCATTTAGCCGCTGGTCAAGTTCTTGATATCCTCTATCTATAATATCGCCATCGCAAATGACTGTTTCTCCTTTTGCAATAATACCAGCAATCATTAGCGTAGCGCCTGCTCTAATATTAAAGCTTTTTATATTTTGTCCGACTAGTGGAGTTGGTCCAGTAATCATAACACGGTGAGGATCGCACACCGTTGCCTCTGCCCCCATTTTTATAAGATCTGGAACATGAATTAAACGGCTTTCATACAGTGGATCATGGATAAGTGACGTGCCTTCTGCTTGAGTTGCAAGTACAGTAAATGGTGACTGAGCATCTGTTGGAAACCCTGGAAATGGCAGGGCCTGGATATCTACTGCTTTATATTTTTTTGAAGATTTTGTGATAGTAACAGAAACCTCGTTATTTTTATTAGGCTGTGAGACGGTAAAATTAACTCCGATGTCTGCTAATTTTAACATAACCATTTCGTTGTGATCTGGACGAACACCATGAATAACGATTTTGTCTGCAGCAAGAGCCCCCAAAACAGCAAGCGCTGCAAATTCGTTTGGGTCACCCGCTATTCGGTGAGAAACTGAATGCAACTTTTTAACTCCGGTTATTTCTATTCTATGTTGTGGTTTTAATTCGATCTTTGCGCCAGCATCGTTTAAGAATGATATAAGCTCCTGGACATGAGGTTCGATTGCTGCTCCTTTTATGATTGTTTTGCCAGAAAGAAGCACGGCCGCCATAATGGCATTTTCTGTGGCAGTTACAGAAAATTCTGGTAGAATAATTTCAGACGCTTTAAGTTTTTTAGCAGATATTTCAACACATGTTTTTTTAACATTCACCGCTGCTCCAAGCTGTTGCAAAGCGACATAATGGGTACCCAGTGGTCTGTTCCCTAATGTACAACCACCTGGCTCTGGAAGTGTTACAGAATGAAACCGAGACAGCAACGGCCCTAAAAATAACACTGACGAACGCATACTCTTGACAAGGTCCTCATCCAGTTGCGTAATATCTGCATCTGTGGTATTAATAGTCAGTTGATTTTCTGCAGTCCAATCAATCTTTACATGCATTGTTTGTAGCAAACGAATCATATTTTGAACGTCTGCTATTCTTGGAACATTGTCTAGAACAACAGTATCTTGGATCAAAAGACTAGCCGCAAGAAGCGGCGTTGTAGCATTTTTATTGCCAGGAATAGAAATTTCACCATTCAACCTAGTGCCTCCCTGGATAGTAAATTCGGTATTCATACAATCTATACTACCCGAAAAAAAAACATTTGTCACGCCTCATAAATTATGAATTTATCTACTCGGAGAGTGCTTCTTACCATATTTACGCTCATATTTTTAGTTGCTGCACCAACGATTCTTTTGTATTCGTCAGGATATAGATTCGACATAGCTTCTTTTAGTTTTAAGGAGACCGGCACCTTAGTTCTTCGATCGCTTCCTAAAGACTCTATTATAGAAATCGACGGCAAAATACACAAAGAAAAAACACCCTCTGTTATTTCTAGGCTTATTCCAGGAACCCACACCGTAAAAATATCGACTCAAGAATATATTCCATGGGAAAAAACTATTTTCATTGGTGCTCGAATGACGACCTTCGCAGAAAACATCCAGCTTTTTCCAAGTATAGTCCAAGAACAAACAATAGCGTCTTCAGATGAGGAATTATTTATAAGTCCTCATTCCCTATTAGCAGCAAAAATCACCTCTGTTAAAAACACTCAGCAATTATTTCTTATAGATCTTTCAGATAAGGACAAACCGCAAACACACGAGGAACCATTTTTAATTCTTCCCGAGAAAGAAAAAATCGAAAATCTTACTTGGTCTAATAATGACAAAAAAATTCTCCTTCATACCTCTACATCTGTATACGTCCTAACCCCAGAAAGAAATAACGAAAAAATCTCATTACTACAGAAATTTAAATTCATCGCCGATCGATATGAATGGCACCCTACTGACGACAATATTATTTTGGCAGCAGATAAAAACACGCTCTGGAAATTAAATATTGTACTTGAAGAAAAGGAAGAAATTATATCAGATGCAATTTTTCAAAAAAACCTCAGCATTAGAGGCAATGATTTATTTATTCCAGTTCTTGTATCTGAATTTCTAAAACAATACCCACCTAAAAAAATTGTCCCAGCAGCAGACCCTGAAGGTTGGTATCTTGTAAGATTTAATTTAAAAAATATAGACGAGGAACCAGAAGTGATAAGAGACTTGCCTGTCTTTACCGCTACAAGCGAACTCCATGTTACTAAAACATATGTTTCTGTTTATATTCCTCAGCAAAAACGCTGGTATTTAATGTTACGAGAGGAACCAAAAACAGACGAGCCCAGTGACTCAGTTTTTGTGTTTCAGGCTGATAACATACAGCTATTAACCTGGAACGGAGATTTCACAAAAGCCGTATATCTTTCTAATAACAACTTATGGTTTGCTGATCTTGGATTTGATACTTTTGTTCCACCAGTCACACTCATCAAAGCAGATAGCAAGGCTACTTCATTACGATGGATGCCAGGAGATTGGCACATTCTTGTTACCACTCCGTATGCGATAGATGTGGTTGAAGCAGATTTACACACAGAACCTTTGAGTCATCGTATAATCGAAAGAGGAAAAAAAATAACACCACTTGAACCACTCACAAATGGCAGTTTTCTTTATGTAACCGTTCAGGATGGCGGACACCCTGGGGCTGTTCGGTTTTCTATTTTTGAGGAGGAATAATCAAACCTTATTTAGACAGTAATGATTCGTCTAGCTCGTTTTCTGAGCGAGCAGCAAGAATATTCGCTCTCAATAGAGACTCAAACGTCCCAGCATCTGTCCAGTCGCCCTGAAGTATCGTTGAACGAAGCGATCCTTTTTTTATGTATTCATTATTAACATCGGTAATTTCAAGTTCCCCTCTATCTGAGGGTTTTAAATTTTTCACAACCGAATACACATCTTTGTCGTAAAGGTACAATCCAGTTACTGCAAATGAGGTTGCAGGATCTTCTGGTTTTTCGTCTATTTTTACAACAGTCTCACCTTCTAGCGTTGGAACGCCAAATCTGGAAGGATCTGGGACCTCTTTCAAAAATATATGGCCGCCGCCCTTAAATTCAGATACTGCACTTTTTACAGCTTCTCTGTCTGTAAAAATATTGTCTCCTAAAATAACAGCAACATCGTCGTCTTGTGCAAAATTCTGTGTTAGCCCGAGAGCCTGTGCAATCCCGCCAGCTTCTTCTTGCACTTCGTATGACAAATTAACTCCCATGTCTTTACCAGAACCTAAAAGTTCCAAAAAATGACCTGCATGGCCTTTGCCGGATACTACCATTACTTCCGTAATGCCAGCGTACACCAAAATACCAAGAGGATAATGTATCATTGGTTTATTATAGACAGGCAATAAATGTTTGTTCGTTACCTTGGTGAGCGGTCTGAGCCTACTACCGGTTCCGCCGGCTAATATAATTCCTTTCATATCTTTTGCTATTTAAACTGTTTTCAAATTAATTGCGGCCAATCCACAACGAGGATCAGATACACCTCTCGCCCCGTCCGAAATGTACTATTTCAGATGGAGTGATGGGGTCATAGCATTGTGTCATCTGGTGATAAATAATTCTCAAGTGCTATCTCCCAATGTCTCATTGGAGGGAGTTTGGTGTTCATAAGAGCGGAATGTTTCGGACGCTTCGCTTTTGTTTTGAATTCTGATGTCAGAGCCGACAGCACTGAGACTTCTTCTTTATTTAAAATTTCTTTTATTTTTATTATCCATTCGTATCGACTGCATGAGCCTTCATTCGAAACATGATAAACTCCTGAGTTTGGGAGTGTTTCAATAATAAGCTTTAATTGCCTAGCGGCATCGAGTGTCCAGGTTGGCTTTCCCCATTGATCAGATACAACACGGACCTCTTTATTTCGATTCATATACTCAACCATAGTGTCTGCAAAATTGCCCCCATGTTCTCCGTACAACCAACAAAGCCGAACAACATACCACCTGAGTCCCTCTGTATCAATCTTTCGTCCTTCCACCTCTTTACCTTGTAATAATTGTTCTGCTATAAGTTTTGATCTACCGTATGCATTTATTGGATTAGGTTTATCATCCTCGTAGTACCCACCTTCTTGAGAGCCATCGAACACATAGTCTGTAGAAACATGAACAAATGCTGCGGATATATCTTTACATATTTCGGCAACATCGCCAACAGCATATCCATTTACCTGATTAGCAAGCGATTCTTTCTCTTCACAGTCATCTACATTTGTAAATGCCGCGCAATTCACAACTACCTGAGGAGCAAATGCCGTTAATATCTCTCTTAGCTGTTTTGGTTTCGTAATATCTCCATGGCCAATATCAAGAACGCTTACTTTGTGTTGATCGAGCACTTTTGTAAGATCCATACCAAGCATTCCCTTTGCTCCTAGAATAGCTACATTCATATATTAGTGAACTGCTTTATCTTTGTATTGTTGTTTATAATAATCCTTAAAAGATTCTTCGTATTTAATTTTTTTCCACCACCAATCATTTTCCGTATACCAATTAACTGTTCGCTTAAGTCCTTCTTCAAAAGAAATATGAGAATTCCAGCCAAGACCTTTAAGTTTATCTGCATTCACGGCATATCTTACATCGTGCCCTGGGCGATCATCTACATGCACAATGGATGATTCATCTTTATCGAGAAGTTGAAGCAGCTGCACTACAACCTTTTTATTCATTTGGCTGTTCCCAGAAGAAATATTATAAGACTCTCCTATTTTGCCAGATTCTAGGATAACAGCTAGAGCCTGGCAGTATTCATCTACAAAAATATATTCCCTAATCTGGGTGCCGTCACCGTACAATGGAACCTTCTTTGCCTCCAAAAGATTTGTAATAAACAGCGGCATAAACTTTTCTGGATGCTGATGATAGCCATATACATTACAACTATGGGTTATAACAGTCGGAAGCCCGTATGTTGTAAAATAGCTCTGTACAAGATGATCTGCTCCAGCTTTAGAGGCAGAATAAGGACTTCGCGGGTTAAATGGAGTTGTTTCTACAAATTCGCCTTCTAAATCTGGTAAATGGCCATACACTTCGTCTGTAGATATTTGAACATATTTTTTTACGCCATGTTTTCGTGATGCTTCGAGAAGCATGTGAGTTCCAATAACATCTGTTTTTACAAAAGCAGCTGGATCTATAATCGAGCGATCGACATGAGTTTCGGCAGCAAAGTTAATCACAATGTCGGGCTGCCAGGCAAATGCTTTAGCTACATCCTCTTCGTTTGCAATATCTCCCTTTAAAAACTCATATCGAGAATTATTTTCTACGGTTTTAAGGTTATCTAAATTTCCTGCGTAGGTAAGTTTATCAATATTTAAAACTTCAGCATCTGGATAATACTGAAGAAGATACTTTATAAAATTAGAACCTATAAAACCTGCGCCACCTGTAATTAAATATTTCATATTATTTCGATTCTGTCGCCCAATCAAATCCAATAGAAGAATCGTCGTGTGGAATTCTTTCTTCGTCGGGATCTGAGGGATTATACGCCTGATCGGTGTGATACAGCAAACCAACTTTCTCAGTGCCCAAAACTCTATAGCCATGAGCTACTCCTCTGGGTATAAGAATAATACAAGGGTTTGATTCGCCAGCATACACAACCTGAGTTTCGTCGTTTGTAGAGCTCCCCTCTCGTTTATCATACATCACCACCTGGGCTTCTCCTTTTATAACAAACCATACATCGGTCTGATTTTTATGCCAATGAAAAGCTTTAATAACTCCCGGGTAGCTTTCGGTGTAGGTTGTTTGTTTTACTTGAACAAACGTATCCTCATTTTCCTTGAGTACTTCGGTTAAATACCCCCTATCATCCGAGAATCTTTTAAGCTTTTTTATTTTAACGCCCTCAATCATATACCCGTACCTTACCTGAGAATCTTTATGGAATCAACAAAAAAACAAGTTTCTAGACTAAAACTAGCCTAATTTCACCTTTTTTGCTGAAAAAACAGATGCACAATTCCTAAAAAGAAAAAAATCATTATAATATAATTTGTATTTAATGTGTATGTTACAAATCCATATTTAAAATCTTCCAAAAACAAAAGCATAATAGTGATTCCAGTCCAGATAAAAAACAAATCTTTTATGAGTATTCTAATTTGGTTTCGGACAATCATATTAGTTTAAATGAAGAAATTTTTTTATTTTGCTCCAGCTAAGCGGCTCTCTGTAAAAAGTAAGTTGAATCTTTTTTATTTCCAATTTTTGAGATTGTTTATCTAATCCAGGTGCAGAAAGAATAAATCTATACGCTCTGTCGGTAAAATCAGCATTTTCAAGAGAAAGCGAAACGTATGATTTTTGCCAGCCTCCGATTGATTCAAGATCCGAAAACTCAGTTAAATTAAACTGCCAGTTATCATATCTACCATTTATTAATTGAGCCCCCATACGATCGATTTTTTTCGATGGATCTTTGTACCACAATACAATATCGACATCTTGAAATTTTCTTGGCAGGAAAACGCGCAGATAGACAGGATCTATATTTATTTGAACTTGATTATTAGACAGCGAGGTTATCCTATGTGCTGGCCCCCACCCTTCAATTCCAGAACTCCATTCATTTTCATGTACTATTGTACGAATTCCACTTGGAACGCGATCTTCCAGAGCAAGAAATACAAGCAAAGCTCCAAATATTAAAATCGAAACAACCCAAAACAATTTTCTTATAATGTTAAATTGTAAATCTGTCATATATCCAGATAAATACCTCTCCTATTTGCTTTTCCGGGGGGCCTAATAAATTTTCTGTTTCCGCTAGAACACGGCTATTTATAAATCTAAACTCTGTCATATATACGCAGCGTTGGGCTTCAGTTGCTGAAAGAGCCTGAAGAAACAATTCTTGCGTAGGATATTTCGATAGAGTTTCAAAGATCTTAACTCTTTCTGGCTGTGCATATTCTTTGTACACAGGAAAACCTCCACCAATAATAGTTCTTCCAGATGCTGCCTCCAAGCCAAGCAACGGCCACGTATTTGCTACTACGCAATATTCTGTGTCGTTTTGTATTTTTTCCCAGATATATTGAGAGGCAAGGTATTCACTTTTTGTTACTCTATCAAGGATTGGACCAGATGCAAACGTAGATGTTGTTGCAAATGATACGCCAGCTATCATAAGTACAATAAGCATTTTTGAAGGGGCAACTTTATTAACAACAGTTATTTTAGACATCTGCCCCATAATGGAATAGCATCCGTAAACAAATAAAAAACTTACGAACAATGCAATAGATAAATCGAGCCTTCTCGCCAGGGTTCTATAGCCATCCATTACAAACCATGAGACAAAATAGCTTAGAGATAGAACAACAAGAAATGCTGACACACACCTCCAAGCCTCGTTTGCTTTTTTTCTAAGGACGGACCAAAAACCTATTGCCGATGTCCCGTAGATAATGAGAGAAATTGCAAGCGGCCAATACGGCCATCGCAAAAATGACACCCTACTCGTAGGAAGCCTACTAGCTTCGTACAAAAAATTCCCTTGCCCGATATGTGAACCATAGTGGGTGTATCCTACAAGGTTTGTTATTCTTCCAAAAGCATCTGCCAGTCCCTGAAAAATAGATTCTGGACTGGCAAGGCTTTCAGTAAACCAGCTCAATCCAAATACCTGCTCCAAAAGTGGAATAAGAGCCGCAAGTAACACAATGCTCACTATAAGGATAATAGCATCTATGGACTTTTTTCTTTTAGAAATACTTCTTTGGATAAGCGCAAGAATAGCCAAAATAATAGACAGCAAAAAATGAAGGATATAATGGAAATAACCTAAAAGAATTGCGATGAGGCCAAAGTACTTCGACTTTTTGTCGCCAATTGATACATACCGAAGCCACGCCCAAAGTATAAAAAGAAAGGATAGCTGGCCAAAGCCAACAGGAATAGTAATCCCACCATATACTTGATACGGAAAAAAGGTTATGGGAATAAATGTTAAAAATAGTCGCCAGCGTTGGTCCTGAAAGAGAAAGCGTGATATTTCGTATACACACAAAATAATAAGCCAAAACCACACAAGCGGAACCAACCACTGGTCAACGCCCTCTAATGATATGCCAGTCATTTGGTGAGTAAAAATAGTTAGAATCCACTGAGGGGCGTACGAAGACTTATTTCCTGCTATAAAAACCTCTGGGACTGTTACTCCTGCAATCGTTTTAAGTGGAATTTCTTTTTCACCAATTAAACTGGGAGTATACACCTCACCTGTAAGCAAATATTTCTCCGAAGCAATATGCCGCCATCGATCGCCTCCGAACCCACCATCATAGGTAATTGGAATATATGCATGCAGGACAAATGAATACACAATAAGAAGAACAAGAACTCCATGTCTTTTCATTGGTGAAAAAATACTCCATAAAACAATTATAGTAAGTATTAATACTACCCACAGAGCAAAAGGATGCACAACATTCCATGGAGTTAAGACATGCGCTCCTGTTTTACCTATCAGAAGCAGAACTATAAAGAGAAAAGCTAAAGCAAAAAACGCAATAAGCATTTTTTTAGGTGCTCTTAAAACACTCCATTTGCTTTTATTCTGGACAGACCTAAGAGGCCTAATTCTTTTTGAACGATAAAGCCCCAAAAAAAGAGGTAACGAAAGAAAAATGCTCTCAGTTACAATTTCCAGGCGATAAAAAATGATTGGAATACCACCCAAAATGCTTATTAAAAAAACAAACAAAGCAAAACTGATAGGCAGTATAAATAATTTCTCTGGATTGAGCGTGTCACAAACAACATCCCTCATACTCAGTGTTCCGATAATAAGAAACCCAATCAATACAAAAAAAGAAAACGGTCCTGAAATTATTTCAGCTAGAGATATATACAAAAAAACACCCACTATAAACGGAAGTAAAAATAGGAAAAGTCTTGAATCTCTGCAGCTTTTCATCTTATTTACTATATTTCGAAACACATTCATGTAATTTTTTTCCAACATTTTGCCATTGATATTTTTCCTTAATCACAGAATGAGCTTTATTTCCCATTTCAGCTCTCAAGTAAGGATCTTTCAATAACTTGAATAAAGCCGTAGCGAGTCTATCCACATCACTCGGTGGAACAACAAACCCTGTTTCTTCATTTTGCACAAGGCTTGCCGGGCCTGGTAAATTTGAAACCACGACAGGAGTCGCTGTTGCCATTGCCTCAAGAATCACCAGTCCAAATGCTTCAGAGGAATCTATGGAAGGAAGAACAAATAGGTCGAATAACTGGTAATACTGAGCAAGTTCACCTTCTGAGATTCTTCCTGGAAACAAAACATTATCAATTACACCCAATTCCTGAGATCGTTTTATATAGGGATCTCTCAAATCCCCGGCTCCTGCTATAATGCATCGAAAAGGAACATTTGGATGATAATTTTTAAGTTTTTTTATGGCCTGCAACAACACCGGAACACCTTTAAAATAGTGCGCCGTATCGAGCCCGCCCACAAACCCTATGATTGTTTCTGTTTGTTTTATATTGTGCCTCCTCAGGAGCTCTGGTTTCTTTCCTGCCTGATAAAACCGATGCGTGTCTACCCCGAGTGGGGCTACAGATATTTTGCCAGAAATTTCTTTCATGTACGGTGCTAAATTTGAAGATTCTGCATACTCAATGCTCGATACAAGTATTTCAGACGAGTGGCGAAGAATCTTTGGCAAAAACAATTTTTTGTAAATTCTAAAGACAGTCCCCTTAACCCCATCAGCTACATTATCCATATGGTAATACATAAGAAGAGGGATTCCATACACCTTAGATGCTTTATAGGAAGCTTCTGCAAGGCCGTAAGCAGGATACTCTAACAAAATACAATCAAACCCTTTCAAAAGAGATTTTAACTGAGGAGTGTAAGCTGCAAAGCCTTTCGAATAAACTGGATCCAGACGAGTTATACGAAAGGAGAATTGTTTATCAAAATTCATTTGGCTGTTGGAATCAGAAAATCCTGACTGCGTAAACAGTGTTACATCATGTCCATATTGTGAAAGAAGGGCTGCATGATAATACGTTGCCTGCGCCATTCCACCGGTTATGGGGGCAAATGTTGCAGAGACAATAGCGACTTTACCACCACACAACTGATCTGATGATCCAACCATAAGTAACTATTACAGGATTAAGAAAATATCGAATAAGAAACGGGGTCCCTTCTGGAAATTGCAGAGTAAGCACCATGGAGTTTAAGAGAGTCCGGTCCTTTGTTTTTCTATTTTTTTGAATAATTTCTCTTCTTTTTCTAATAATCTTTATTGATTTTATAAGTTCACTATAATTTTTAAATTTTTCCTTGTACCACCCTTCTTTTATAGAGCCTAGGATCACAAGGATCTCAAAAAAAATGAGAGCTGGAAGTAGCAGTAAAAGCGTTGGTAATCGATAATTTTGCAATAGAACTTTATACCTACTAAGCTCTATTGCTTTCATTTTATAAGCTCCTTTGCTAAACGTGTAATCATGCCACACTATCGATTTAGGACAAAGAATTGATGTATACCCCAAAAGCTTCATTCTCCACGAAAGGTCAAGATCTTCGAGGTAAAAAAAATCAGGATAAAAAAGCCCTGTACGTTTTAAAACCTTTACTCGATAACATGACGCAGCTCCGCTACTGTATCCTATTTCGTGACTTTGCTTGTTATACACATTTTTTGCCGACGAGTACAGACCTGTAATATATCCCAACCCAAGAAAATAGAGTGCATTACCCTTAGTATTTATTTTAAGCGGGTCGGATTTTAAAAGCAAAAGAGATTGAGCAACTCCAGCTTCTGGATGTAATTCCATTTCAGCAACTAACTCTTTAAGCCATTTCTTATGAACAACAGTGTCTGGGTTTAAAAGCACTATATACGTTGGATCATTTTTTACCGCCCTATTAACTAATTTATTATTAGCTTGATCAAATCCAATATTACTTTTATTTTGATTAAAAAGAGATGAAAATGGCAGCTTATCAACTTTTTCGTTCATAAGACGAGCAGTATCATCTTCCGAGTTATTATCAGCTATAAAAACATGGACTTTATCTTTAGGATATTCTGTATTTGAAAGACTTTCAATCAACCCAGAAATGTCTTTTTCGTTTTTAAAGGTAACAATGCATATCGCCACTGAAGGGAGAGTAGTGTTCATATTTTTATCCTTGCTTATAGCGATCCTGCTCTTCGTGATCCTTTAGCGCCAACTTTCGCGTAAGGGTTGTAATATCGCGCTCGATTTTTTCGATATGGACAAATACCCGAAACATTATATAGTATCCAACTACAATAGATATCGCTACAAAAAGATCAGCCCCTCTCTCTATCCCAAATTGTTGAGCTAATACGTCAGTTTTTCTCATAAACCCCACCAAAAACCCAGAAACAAGCCAAAAAAAGCACCATAATACTGTTTCCCTTGAAGTAAGCTCTTTTTTAGAAAAACGAAACAAAACCCTTAATATAATAAAGGCTATAAAAACGAGAACCGCTATCTGAAATATTGTCATAGGATCAATAACTACATACCCATCCTTGCATACTCATTAAATTTTTTCAAATAAAAAAAGCATGCTTAGTGCTCTTTTTTTGTTATTTAATTAATTTTCCTCCTTATATCCAACAAGAATAGCAAGTTCAACCTCCCTAGCAATATCTTTAGATACAGATTTCGACAAGCCCACTCCTCCTTTTTTCTGGGATCTTGCTAGGAAATCTGCTAGTTCTTCTTTTTTTATTTGGCTCGCAAGTCTAAGCTCTAGCCCAATGTCTAAGCTTTTTTGTTGCGCAGGTGAAAGTCTGAATGAAAACTCTTCTCTCAATATTTTACGGAGACGATCTGCAAGACGCTCTGCCTTTTGCAAGGAGTCCGATTCACCTTGCTTTGCAGCTAGTTCACCTTCGGCGACAATTTCAGCCACTTCTTCTGCAAATTTTACTGCAGCTTTCTTTGTTAAGCCTGCGCCATGAATATCAGATAATTTTGAAACAAATTTATTGCCCTGAAGCTTACCTTCTATATTTTGCTCTATTGCCCTTTCAAGTTCTATCATCTGTTTACTATCAAGCGGGTTCATTAAGTACTGAGCAACCATCTTAGCTTTTACGATAGGCTCCATATGTGGGAAGCCGTATACCACGAGTTCTGGATATGAATCCATCAACAATTCCATCCTACTTCTTCCTGCGTCATCTTTTGTGGGAGGTTTAATTTGCTTTCTATGAGAATTTGCTTGAATACGTACAATTTCTCCATCTCTAATATAAGCTGTTCTATGAGCATATTTAATATAGGAAGGGTCATGGGAAACAAGAAGTAATGTAATGCCTTCTCTGTTTAACTCTGTCATAATTTCCATTACAAGTTTTGCGTTCGAGCTGTCTAAATTTCCAACTGGCTCATCGGCTAACAATATACTTGGACTGTTAATGAGCGACCGAGAAATTGCAACTCGCTGCTGTTGCCCACCAGACAAATTCGATGGATATTTGTTTCTATGCTCCCAAATGCCAAATCTTTTTAAAAGTTCCTCGCCTTTTTTTGCAATTTCATCACTTTTTCTGCCTGCAAGTGCGCCTGGGAGTATTACATTCTCCATGCATGTAAGACGACTAATTAGATTATAAGATTGAAATACAAAGCCATATTCATTTTGCATTATATCAACAAGCTCTTTTGGTGTTGCCTTAGTGATGTTTACGTCTTTTACAACAATATCACCAGAGTCTACTGTCTCTAATCCAGAAATTGCGTATAATAAAGTAGATTTCCCAGACCCAGAAGGACCAAAAATAACAATAAATTCTCCTTCGTAAATATCAATAGTTCCATTTTTACACGCCTGAAACTTGGTTTCTCCGTATTGATAGGTAACGTTAACGTTTGATGCTTGTATGAGAGGTTCCATAAAATTACTTATACCTTAAAGCGTCTAGGGCGTTGAGCTTACTTGCGCGGATAGCTGGATATATTCCTGTTGTAAAACCGACTATTCCAGAGAAAACAAATATAGTAGCAATAAACCAGAGAGGTCGTTCGAACAATTTGACCGCTTCTCCACCAAGGAACGACGCCAAAATATTTAACCCGACATTAAAAACAAATCCTAAAATATATCCAAATAAAATACCTCCAATACCGCCAAGAAGACCCAGCAAACCGGATTCGATAAGGAAGAGATTCGAAACATCTATACGCTTTGCTCCAAGTGATTTAATAATTCCTATTTCACGGGTACGCTCGAGAAGAGCAATCGTCATGGTGTTAAACATTCCAATAGCAGAAACAATCAAGGCAACTAATCCAAAAATACCTAGAGTGATTTGAATAATTCTAAAAATTCGAGTAGTTTGTGTGAGTGTATCAACGACAGCAGTCACATCGAATCCTCTTTCGAGGGCGAAATTTCTTGCGGCTTCTCTCGAAAGATCGTCTACCGTTTTTACTTTCATTTCACTGTAACTCTCTGTAAGTATTTCGGTTACATCTTGGCGTGCGATATAGACATACGTTACAATCGGGTCTTTAATAACCCCAATAATTGGCAACGGTTTTTCCAAAAAGGCAGGCACAATATTGCTTGACTGTAAGATAATCTCGTCTTCTGCCTCGAGTGCTTCTGGGTCTTTTTGCTTTTCCCAAAACAAGACAACATCTATTGTTTTGAGAGGGTTATTGTTTTCGTCAAAAACATCGGCTAATTTAAGATCGAACAGTTTTAAAATAGCCTCCGAAACAACAATACCATTTGTATTTCCTTCGGCATCAGCTGTAATGTATTCCCCTGCTTCTGGTTTTGTTGGAAAATAATCAAAATATGCAGGATCAACAATATTTACAACTGTACCACCCTGTACATCGTCTAGCTTAATTAATCCCTTTGTAGTAGCCACCGGCACTACAGACTCTACTCCTGGTAGTTTTTTAGTTTCTTCTATTACTTCATCGGTAATAAAGAGTAAATCTTCTTTAGATTTAACATCTATAGAAAGAAGGGCTCCCTTGCTCGCAATTCTATCTAGCAGCAATGCTTGCAATCCATACCCAAGCGAAACGAGAAAAAGGATGGTACCAATTCCAATACTAATGCCCAGAACAGTTAAAAACGTTCTGAGTTTATTGGTTTGGAACATTTTAAATGCAAAATAAAATGTATATTGAAATTTCATATTTTGCTGTGTATCTTTGTTTTGTGCTTTTTAATTCCCTCTAAGTATACCAAATTTGTGGCGAAAAAACGATAACGGTAGTTGAGTCGGAGCATAGCCATATTTTTGATAAATATGGCTATTTATCCACAAGCGCATACTTTTCTAACTAGTTGCCGACCTGAAGCCAACCAAAGATATCAGAGAAGTTGTCTGCGATTACTTCTACTACACTCTCTGTGCTTGATGGCGCTAGTAATGTAAATGCTTCTGAGTCGGACACATTACCTGTTTCGTCCACACTTTTCACTTTATATTGATACACATCACCTGGCACCAAGCCAGTGAGCACTATAACATGATTTCTTGTGTATTCTGCCCCTACTGGTGTTACTACTCTATTCTCTTTATCTTTTGGTTCTCTTAGGCCTTTCCAGTATTCTACCTGACTGTTTGCTTTCTCGTTTGTTCTCCAGGTTATTAATGTCTGCACTTTTGGTTTTTCTCCTGGATACAATGTAGACAATGCATTTATTTGCGATAAAATTGGCACATCACTATCTCTCGTTGTTTGAATTTGAGGTAAGAACTGGTCTATTTCTTGGCCTGTCCCGTCTCTACTTATGACTCTTAGTAAATAGCCTGTTCCAGATTCTAAGCCTTTTAGCTCGACTGTATGGTCTGTGGATTTATCCGTTCTTCCTTGTGTTCCTACTTGATCGAGTAATGGTTCTCCGTTTTCGTTCAGTGGAATATATTCTACTTGGCTGTCGGCATCTACACTTGTTCGCCAGAACACTGTTGCTCGTGCTGCCTCTATCTCGAGCACTTCTGCCACTATTATAGATAACTGCTCTGACAGAGTTTGGAATTCATAATCTCTACTTTTTGCTGTTGGTCCTAATGAGCCCTGCGACCTTATTTGGTAATGATATCTTGTTGCTGGCCGTAAATCTGTAATAGACACAAAATGTTCTTTTACAAATTCACTTGAGTTCCCAAGCTCAATTAAATACGGCTCTTCTGCATTTGCGTTATACAAATTATCTGGCACTATTGCCACCAAACTATTTGCTTGTGTGTCTGTTTGCCATGAAAATGCTGCTGATGTTGCTGTTGCTTCTGTTATTGGCAGTCCATCTACTATTGTTGGTGGGGGCAATTCGGACGACGCTACTTGGACAAATTGTGCTAATGATGTCGGATTCTGACTTAACGTACCAAGAGTAATATGCTGAACAACCTCTTGAAAATCGGACTTTAGTCTTTCTACCACAGCCTCCTTAACACTCCGGTCTTCGTCGGTTCTTATTCCTGTTTCAAAGCTAAGCTCTACCACAAACGGTTCGGTCTCTACGTCAGGAGCAATAATAGTCTCTGTTATATTTCCTTCTGTTACTCTGTCTGCTTCTTCTCCTTCTCCTGCGATTGGCACCTCTATTAAGATTTGGGGATCACTGGTCTTAAATTGCTCGGCACTACTCGATTCAGATTCATTTCCTGAAAAATCTTTTGCATATGCTCTTGCATAATACAGTGTGTTTGGCTCTAAATCTGTTATTGTTAGTTTGTGAATATTTGCTAATTCTTCTTTTATTACCTCTGTATCTAATACTTTTGGATCTAACCCATACACCACTCTCATTGTAGACACTTCATTTACCTGCATGTTCATTGTTGCTGTTGTGCTTGTTACCGATGTTACTGCGAACGCTATTATTGTTGGATCTATTGCATCTGCCTGTGAACCGCCTGCAGTGTTTCCTGATGATGCAATTGGCCCGCTTTCACTTGTAAAGGTATATCCAGCACCACTATTGTCGTCTGTTCCTTTATTTCCAGAAGGATCCTCTGCTCCTATTCTGTAATAATACAGCGTATTGTTTGCTAATCCAGATATTACTACAGTAATAGTGCTCCCATCATCTACTGCCGTATTATTTGAAGCCTTTAATGTTCCGGCCGAACTAAAACTTGCATCTGTTATTCTGTAGTCTACATATCCTTCTGTTGTTGTGCTTGTATCTGCTGCTACTGCTGTTGATGTGTAGGTTATTGTAACCGAGTTTCCGCTTACTAGTGCGACTGGGGCAGTTGCACTTATTACTGGCGCTGTTGTGTCGTTACTGCCTGGGCCTTCTCCTGTATCTAGACTCCCGTTTGCTATTCCTGCTATCTCAGACGATCTTTGACTTATATTTCCGTCACTGTCTTTTGTTACTATATAATAGGTATATGTTGAGTCTAGTGACAATCCTGTATTTGCATAATTATTCGTTCCTCTTGCTATGTCTGTTGTTAGCGAGCTGTATGAACCGGCTCCTACTTTTCTGTATATGTCATATGTAGCTGTTGCCGATGGTGGATCTGACGCTATACTCCATGTTACATACATTCCATAAAGCGCCGGACTTACGAGTGTATTAGATATTTCTGCTATTGCTGGGTCATCTGGTTTATCTGGCGTTGTTGCTGAATCTGTTGCGGTATTTCCTTTTGCGTCTTTTATTTGTAAATACACTATATCTTCGTCTGCTTCTAGTATCCAGCTTGTTTTGCTTGTTGCATAGGTTACATATGTTCCTGCATTCGTGTTTACCAGATCGTCTGCATATCCGCTGTCGTTTGTAACATTCATTGTGACCGTGTTGTCGTCGCTTGCCGCGATTGTTAGGGTTGCCCTGTTCGCTGTTGCTTCGCTTGCATCTATAAGAATACTCACGCCCGTTGGGTCTTTCGTATCTAGGTTAAATGAACTTGCATTAGCTGCACCATATTGCAGCGCTGAGTTTCCGTCGTCTACTAACACTCTTACTACAGCAGTTCCATAGAAACCATCTTTATCTGTCTTTGCTGTCCAGGTTGCGCTTTTGCTCGTTCCTGTTGTTATACTTGCACCTGCGTCCCCTCCTACTGTTACTGCCAACAAGTACACTGCTGTTCCGGAGCTATGTGCTGCTGCGTTACTTGTATCGTAGCCTCTTTCTACTATTGTTAAATCTGTTCCATCATTTCCTGAATAATCTATTATTTCGCTGTCTATTAATATCTTTCCGCTTGCTGGGAAATTTGTTGCAGTTGACAGTGTTACTGCCCCTGTGTCACTGCTTGTTAATGTTTCATTTAAGGTTACTCCTGCTAGTTGATAGTACAGCGAGATTGTTCCGTTTGCTTCTTCGCTATCCGCAAAATCGTACCCAACTGTTACTACTCCATTACTACCTTGAGTTGCCGTAACGTTTGAGATTGTTGGTGCTGTATTCACAACATAACCATAATTAACTGCGCTAACAGTAGGGGTTGCTGTTCCATCTGATGTTAATGTTATTTTGTATTGAATCCACTGATCATCTGTTACATCTCCAAAGTCGGCATCTATCGTTTCTGAGCCTGCTGGAGCTGTAAAATACGTTCCTGTTGAACACCCAGCAGCACCATCATCTGGACCACAAAAATCGGTCCATGTCCCCGGACTACCTGCGCTATCTGGTGCTGTTCGTATCTGAAATTGCACGTCTGTTCCTGCCGGAGTTATTTCTGTCCACCCTAAACTCGATAATGCTACTGCAGAGGCTTCTGTGTCGAATGCTGAACTTGTAAATGTAGCGCTTGCAGAATACACGCTATACGCCAGAGACACATCGTCTAAACTTGCTGAATCTGCGTCTCCTGCATCTCTTACAATTGTTGCTTTGTATCGCACGTACTGGTTGCCGTCATCTCCTGCTCTAATGGCTTCTCCTGCTGCTGTTGTATAAAAGGTTCCCGTTGTTCCGTCTGGGCCAAGATAATCTCCGCTCACCCATCCACTATCTGCAGACTTTACAGCTACCTGAAACTTAACAATCTTTGTGACGCTTGTGTTCGATTCTGTCCAGCCAATATTTCCAAAGCTATTATTTGCGCCTCCAGTATCTATTGTAGGTGATTCCAGTGTTCCAGAAGTAGCAGATACATCATCGTAGCCGATGGTTATTAAATCTAAGACAGGGGTGGTTGCACCACCGGTAGATTTAAGGCTCGCAGCAAAGTCTAAGGTAGTTGTACTGTCCGCGTCAAAACCACCGCTGGCTGCCCAATTAGCTTGGGTTATGCCCTCCATTGTTCCGCGCGTCATTCCAGTCGTATGAATATTTCCAAGCGCCGTAGTAGCCCACGCACTGCCAGTCCAATAGCTCCAAGTTACCCTGTCGTCGTATGATATAAGGTAGCGAGTTATAGATCCCGCTGCAAACGTGCCTGTAACCGCCATACCCTCTAGATTAACCCACCCACTTACATCTATCTGGTTTGTATCTGTTGTGTGAAGATAGTGGCCGGTTGTTATATATCCTGCGATACCACTTTGAGACACAGCTGTATGAGTAGAGGTATTTCCCTGCCCCGAAGAATAGTCTGACACGGTCCATGTCGTTCCGCTTTTCAAACCTCTAAAAGAATTCGTGCCCGTCAGAGTAGTACTTTCGTAATCTTGCCAATAAATAAGTTCTTGGCTTCCGCTTGCTGTTGCTGCGTGTGTAGCAAAATTTGATCCATCTGCATATGCTTGAGCATCAGTCCTTTGCTCGGTTGTAGTTCGAAGCCCCTTCCATAACTGATTGTCTGCAAAACGAGCTCCTGTTCCGTTTGGCCCGCTTGGATCAAGTGAAACAAGGACACCATCGTTTATTGTACTGTGAGAATCGGTATAATTAAATCCGTTGTCCAGTGGCTGAAGAACTGAATCTACATAAACATAATACCTAGCACTTCCAAAATTATATTCGTACTGCAACGAAATATGATAAAATTTTGTTCTATCTGTCAATGGTGTTCCTGTGGTAGTACCTATTGCTGTAGTCCCATCATTAGCTAATATTTTTATTGATCCATCCGAATTAAGATAAAGGAACTTTACAGCACCTCCTGCAGTAGTGTAGTTCCATTGATCAAGCATATCCATAGCACCAGTTGTGCCTGGATGGAACCAAAAGTTAAAGGTCCAATCGTCTGTTACAGCATTTCCGCCTGCATCAGCGAACCCAGATGTACCTCCAGTCAATGCAGGAATATTATCGTTTCTTGCTCCCGGAGAAAGAATATTTACATAATTCCCAAGATCGACAGTTCTTTGGGGAAGCTGAACAACTCCGCTAGAAAATTCAGTTGTATCACTACTAACAGTTTCCTCTGTAAAATTACCCTCATCAACAGCATCAAAATCGAGCGTTATGTCGGATTTCGATACAGTATTATTTACTGTCATCAAGTCTACGCTAGGCGTAGCATCTGGGTCTGTTGTTTTAAATCCAAAAGTAAAATCTAAGTCTGTGTCACCAACATCAAAACCGCCACTGGCACCCCATTGCGCCTCTGAAATCGCCTCAAGGGTCGTTTTGCTCATCCCTGTTGTATGCACATTCCCGACTGCAGTAGTTGCCCAGGCGCTCCCAGTCCAATAACTCCAGTTTGCTCTATCGTCAAACGAAACTAAATATCGCATCGTTGTGTTTGTTGGCTCTGTTTCTGTTGTGTCTATACTACTAATAGTAAGCCAGTTGGTTGTATTTATCTGATTCTCATCTGAGGTCGAGATATAATAGCCAGTCGAAGTATCATACGGAATAGTTCCATACTGTGTTGCATGTATGTTTGTCCAAACAGCAGTGTTTCCCCCACTAGAATAATCTGTAATACTCCATGTTGTGCCTGTTTTTTCGCCTCTAAATGGAGGGTCAGCCGAACCAGTATGGCCATTTGCAAAATCCATCCAATAAATAAGTTCCTGACTTCCACTTGATGTGGCATCTAAGGTTGCAAAGCTAATGTCGTCTGCAAGGGCTGTCATGTCGGTAATTTGCTCTGTTACTGTTCTTCTACCCATCCATAGTTGGATATCTGCCCATCGCGAACCATTTGTAGCAGCACCAGCTGGATTAAAGCCCATGCGTGTTCCGTCGTTAATATTGGCATGACTATTAGAATAATCATTTCCTGTATCAAGTGCTTGCAGCACTCTATCTACATACAGGTAATACCGAGAAGTTCCAGCATTATATTCGTATTGAAGAGAAACAAAATAATACCTATCTCTATCACTCATCGGGGTACCAGTTGTGGTACCAAGATTAGTAGTACCGTCATCAGCGAATATAGAAAGCGTATCATCTGCATTCAATTTTAGTCTATGGAGCGGACCACCGCCTGTGGTACTTCCTTGCCATACGACAAGCATCCTTACAAGTCCTGTATCTTCTGGATAAACCCAAAACTGATACGACCAATCGTCTGTGACAGCATTTCCAGTAGCATCAGAAGTGAACCCAGATGCACCACCTGTTTGAGCTGTTAAGCCATCGCCTCTGTCGTACGATGTTTTCACTAAACTATAGTCGCCTAGATCTGCCTGAGCAGACAGAGAGGCAACGCCGCTGGTGAGTGCGGTACTATTTGAGTTTTCATGCGTAAAATCTGAATCATCAGCTGCATCAAAATCTAAAGCAGTGTCTGCAGCAGCGTTTGAAGTTCCAGATCCCATTGTTACAGAATCACTCGAGACTGTTAGGCTGGCTACGGTTCCACTATTAAAATCTGCATCTGTTGTATGCGTTGTCGTACCTCCAGTATCGTCTAATACAACATTATTAGAGCCATCTACAACCACGCCAGCATCTTTGCTGTCGTATTTGGTCCAACCAGACTGGTTACTTGTGTGGTCTGGGCGAGTACCACCGTCTGTACCTCCTGCCCAACTACTTTGACTCCATGTATAACTTGTCGTTCTTCCAGAAGACCAAAAAGAAGCAATTAAGACCATAACAACAAAGACTAACACCCCACCAATTGCAACCATCGCAATGTTATGTTTTGTTTTTATTGAAAGATTCATATAGTCTCTTACTACTAATTAGTTCCCAACCTGAAGCCATCCAAAGATGTCTGAAAAGTTATCTGCTATTACTTCTACTACACTCTCTGTGCTTGATGGCGCTAATAAGGTAAACGCTTCTGAGTCCGACACATTTCCTGTTTCGTCCACACTTTTCACTTTGTATTGATACACATCACCTGGCACCAAGCCAGTGAGCACTATAACATGATTTCTTGTGTATTCTGCCCCTACTGGCGTTACTACTCTATTTTCTTCATCTTTTGGTTCTCTTAATCCTTTCCAGTACTCTACCTGGCTGTTTGCTTTCTCGTCTGTTCTCCAGGTTATTAATGTCTGCACTTTTGGTTTTTCTCCTGGATACAATGTAGACAATGCATTTATTTGCGACAAGATTGGTGAATCTCCGTCTCTTGTTGTTTGAATTTGTGGTAAAAATTGATCTATTTCTTGGCCTGTTCCGTCTCTGCTTATGACTCTTAATAAATAGCCTGTTCCAGATTCCAACCCTTTTAACTCTACAGTATGGTCTGTCGATTTATCTGTTCTTCCTTGTGTTCCTATCTGATCAAGCAATGGTTCTCCGTTTTCATTCAACGGGATATATTCCACTTGGCTATCTGCATCTACACTCGTTCTCCAGAATATTGTTGCTCTTGTTGCTTCTATCTCTAACACTTCTGCCACTATTATAGATAACTGCTCTGACAAAGTTTGGAATTCATAATCTCTACTTTTTGCTGTTGGCCCTAATGAGCCTTGCGATCGTATTTGGTAATGGTATCTTGTTGCTGGCCGTAAATCTGTAATAGATACAAAGTGTTCTTTTACAAATTCGCTTGAATTGCCTAATTCTATTAAATAAGGATCTTCTGCATTCGGGTTATACAAATTATCTGGCACTATTGCCACCAAACTGTTTGCTAATGTATCTGTTTGCCAAGAAAATGCTGCTGATGTTGCCGTTGCTTCTGTTATGGGCAAGCCATCTACTATTGTTGGTGGCGGCAATTCAGATGATGCTACTTGTACAAATTGTGCCAACGATGTCGGATTCTGGCTTAGCGTACCAAGCGCGACATGCTGCATAACTTCTTGAAAATCTGTCTTCAACCTCTCCATAGCAGACTCTCTTACAGATCTATCAGCATCTATTCGTATTCCAGTTTCAAAGCTAAGCTCCACAATAAACGGCTCTGTTTCTACCTCGGGAGCAATAATAGTTTCTGTTATATTTCCTTCTGTTATTTTGTCTGCTTCCTCTCCTTCTCCAGCTATTGGTACCTCTATTAAAATTTGAGGATCGCTTGTTTTAAATTGTTCTATGCTTGATTGAGATTCATTACCTGCGAAATCTTTGGCGTATCCTCTTACATAATACAGCGTGTTTGGCTCTAGCTCTGTTATTGTTAGTTTATGTGTGTTTGCTAATTCTTGTTTTATTATTTCTTTATCTAACACGCTTGGTTCTAATCCGTACAATACTCTCATCGTAGATACCTCATTTATCTGCATGTTTGTTGTTGCTGTTGTGCTTGTTACTGCTGTTACTGCGAAGGCAATTATTGTTGGATCTATTGCATCTGACTGTGAGCCGCCTGCCGTATTTCCTGAAGATGCTATTGGTCCGCTTTCACTTGTAAATGTATACCCTGCAGCACTATTGTCGTCTGTTCCTTTATTTCCGCTCGCATCTTCTGCCCCTATTCTGTAGTAATACAATGTATTGTTTGCTAATCCAGATATTACGACGGTAATAGTGCTTCCATCTGACACCGATGTATTATTCGAAGCTTTTAGGGTTCCTGCAGCCCCAAAACTTGCGTCGGTTGTTCTGTAGTCCACATACCCCACACTTGCAGTACTATCTCCAGTTGCTCCACTTGCTACTGCTGTATACGTTATTGTTACTGAATTTCCACTTACTGTTGCTGTTGGTGCTGTTCCACTAATTGTTGGTGCTGTTGTATCGTTACTTCCTGGCCCTTCCCCTGTATCTAGCGTTCCATTTGTTATTCCTACTATCTCAGACGATCTTTGACTTATATTTGTATCACTATCGGTCATTACGACATAATATGTATATGTTGTACTTGCTGCTAGGCCTGTATCTGAGTAATTATTTGTTGCTCTTGCGCCTACTGTTGTTATTGAACTGTATGAACCGGCCCCTGCTTTTCTGTAGATATTATAATTTGTAAATGTTGGGCTTCCTGTTGGTTCTGGCATTACATTCCATGTTAAGTACATTCCATATGTAGGTGTATCTAATGTTGTGTTAGATACTTCTGCTATAGCTGGACTTGTTGGTTTTGCTGGTGTTAATCCTGATGCTGTTGCTGTGTTTCCTTTTGTATCTTTTACTTGGATGTACACTGTATCTTCTGTTGACTCTAGTATCCAGTCTGTTTTGCTTGTTGCGTATGTTACATAAGTACCTGCATTTGTGTTTACCAGGTCGTCTGCATATCCGCTGTCATTTGTAACATTCATTGTTACGGTATTGTCGTCGCTTGCTGCTATGGTAAGCGTTGCCCTGTTTGCTGTCGATTGTCCTGCGTCTACTTTTACGCTTACTCCTGTTGGGTCTTTTGTATCTAAGTTAAATGAACTCGCATTTGCTGCTCCATATTGTAATGCAACGTTTTCGTCATCTGCCAAAATCCTCATTACTGCTGTTCCATAAAAGCCGTCCTTGTCTGTTTTTGCTGTCCAGGTTGCGCTTTTGCTTGTTCCTGTTGTTATACTAGCTCCTGCATCTCCACCGACTGTTACTGCTAGCATGTATACTGCTGCTCCAGAGCTATGTGCTGCTGCGTTACTTGTATCGTAACCTCTTTCTACTATTGTTAGATCTGTTCCATCGTTTCCTGAATAATCTATTATTTCGCTGTCTATTAATATTTTTCCACTTGCTGGAAAATTTGTCGCCGTTGAAAGTGTCACTGCCCCTGTATCGCTGTCTGTGAGTGTTTCATTTAACGTGACTCCTGCAAGTTGGTAGTACACCGAAATTGTTCCGGTTGCCTCATCGCTATCTGCAAAGTCGTAACCTACCGTAACTACTCCTGCGCTATTTTGACTTGCTGTTACATTTGAAACTACTGGAGCTACATTTACAACATACGTTATTGTGAGGTCTGAAAGTGTTGGGGTTACTGTCCCATCTGAGTTTAAAAACACCTTATACTGATACCACTGGTCGTCGGTTGAATCTGTATGAGTAGAATTAATTGTTTCTCCGCCAGCGCTATCTGTATAGTAATCTCCGGTACTTGTTGGACCAAGCCAATCAGTCCAGGTGCCAGGAGAACCAGTAGAGTCTGGAGCAGTTCTTAATTGAAATTTAACATCAGCTCCCGATGGCAATGTTTCCGTCCAGGCCATCTGAGTTAGCAAAACACCAGAAGATTCTGTGTCAAAAGCACTTGAAATTAAATTCTGTTCTGAAGTACTATAACCTGAATAATTTATAGTAATATCGTCCAACGTGGAGGTTCCTGCATTGTTTGCATTTGAAGCAAATGAATACTGATAGACTGTGTCATTACCTTGACCTACTGCATAAAACTTTGTCCCATCAGGTTTTATAAAAATGCTATACAGTGTACTTTCTTCCGAAACAGCAAAAGAGATCGTGTCATATGATGCAGTAGAAACGTCCCATGGAGTAGATAAAGTATATTGATAAACCGTATCTTCGTTGGAGCCAACGATATAAAGTTTTGTGCCATCTTGCTTAAATTCAAAATCTCTAGGTAATCCTTCTTGTGAACTAGCTGCAAAATCTTTACTGTCATAAGAGCCAGTAGAAATATCCCATGCCGTTGAAAGAGAATATTGTTTAATTCGCAATGAGCCGTTATCAAGCCTGTACATTTTAGTTCCATCAGGTTTAAAGAAAAGCGCACTAGGAGAGCCGCCCTGGCCACTTACGTCGAGACTTTTACTTGCATACGAAGCCGTAGACACGTCCCATGCAGAAGAAAGCGCATATTGATAAACTGCATCGCTCGATGTTCCTGCTATATACATTTTAGTACCGTCTAGGCTAAAGAAAAGGCCTTCGGGTGTAGTCTCTTGAGTTGTTGGTAAAAATGATTTCGAAGCATAAGAAGCAGTAGAAGCATCCCATGGTGTAGAAACTGTATATTGATAAACGGTGTCTGAATTTTGTCCAAGCACATACAATTTAGAGCCATCTAAACTAAATGAAAGTGCTCCCGGAGTTGTGTCTTGAGAATTAAGAGAGGGAGATGCCTTGCTGTCGTAAACCCCAGTAGAAACATACCAATTACTCCCTAACGACACTTGATACTGAACATATCTATCAGTATCTGTAACACATCCATTACCTGATATATCTTCTCCAGATGTAATATCTGTACATGATGTATCTGTAAACGCAGTAGCGCCAGACATATTCGCAGCAGAGTCTGTTCGAACTTTTACAGATACAGTTGTTGTGCTTGCATCTGTGGTGTTCCAAGAAGCTATACCGTAAACAGAATTTACAGTGGTATCAAGAATTTGAGAGGTAAATGTCCCTGTTGTGGAATACGTCGTTGCAGATGAATAGTTGATAATTATATCATCAAGACTCGTGCTTGATACCTTGTTGGCATTTGTGGCGAGAGAGTATTGGTAGACCAAATCACCAACTCCTATCGTGTAAAATTTTGTGCCATCTGGTTTAAAGAAAAGTCCACTGGGGGTTGCTTCTTCTGAGTTGACATCAAAAAACAGGCTGTCATATGAAGCAGTTGAGACATCCCATGCTGTTGAGAGGGTGTACTGCTCTACATCGTCGGTATTTACCCCTACTACATACATCTTGGTGCCGTCGGGCTTGAAGGAAAGTCCATTAACGCTTCCTTCCTCTGAACTCGCATCAAAACTTTTGCTATCATATGAGGCAGTTGAGACATCCCATGCTGTTGAGAGGGTGTATTGAAAGACCGTATTAGTCCATGATCCTGTTATATACATCTTGGTGCCGTCGGGCTTAAAGAAGAGGCCGAAGGGTGACCCCTCTTCATCGGTCACGCTAAAATTCTTGCTGTCGTATGAAGCTGTTGAGACGTCCCAGGGGGTGGAGAGAGTGTACTGCTCTACTTCGTCGTCGCTATATCCTACTACATACATTGTTGTTCCGTCGGGCTTGAAAGAAAGAGTTAGTGGTGAGGCTTCTTCTGAGTTTACATTTTTACTCTTCGAATCATATGAAGCTGTTGAGACATCCCAGGCTGCGGACAGAGAATATTGATGAACATCATCGCCATCTCTTCCTACAAGATACATTTTTGTTCCGTCAGGCTTGAAGAAGACACCCGTGACAAAGTCTTCTTCTGCAGATACGTCAGGAGAAGTGACACCGTCATACGCTGCACTTCCAACATTCCAAGCACCTCCAAGCCGGACTTCGTATTGGACATACTGATCGGTATCGGTAACACAGGCATTGCTTGTGACATCTTCTCCAGAAATTATGTCTGTGCAAGATGCAAAGGCAGTCGCACCCGACATGTTCGCAGCAGAATCACTCCTTACTCGCACAGAAATGGTTGATCCTGCAACATCAGTGGAATTCCATGATACATTATCAAAGGTTGAGTTTCCAGTTGTATCAATAATCTGGGAGGTAAATGTTCCAGTCTGAGGATATCCAAGAGTTCCACTTGCTCCTCCGGTATTATGAGTACTGTTATTAAAGTCAGCGATTTTCCAGGATGCACCACTTTTCACGCCTCGATATCCTGTTGTGTTATAGCCACCATCTGGGTCAGATTCATAATCAGCCCAATAAATAAGTGCCTGGCTCCCGCTTGCTGTTGCTTCATGGGTTGCAAAACTATCTCCATTTCCATACGCTTCTGCATCTATTATTTGCTCTGATACACTTCGTAACCCCTCCCAAAGTTGTAAATCTGCATAATCACCACCGTTATCTATACCAATACAGGTGTGTTGACCATCGTTTAAATTACTGTGGCCTGCAGATGTTGCTCCACCGGTTCTAAAGGTTTGTGCGATTGTATCGACGTATAGCTTATAGCGAGAGGTTCCACTATTATAGTCATATTGAAGAGAAAGATAATACCATTTTGAAGTATCACTTAACGGCGTGCCGGCTGTAGTATCTAAAGAGCCACCTGCGTCGTCATATACCGTTAAAGAGCCATCTGCATTATATCCAAAGAAATCCCATGTTGAGCCGGATGAGCTACATGTGCCTGTGTTATAAATAAGACTCGCTCCACTTGAAGGAGGTTTAAACCAAAGCTCATAGGTGTGGTCGTCTTGTATGGCATCTCCGTCGGTGCTCGTTGAAAATCCTTCATCATATTCGCTATACGACGTGTGCCACATCCCTTCATCGGCACCGTCCAACGCAGTCATATAATTTCCAAGATCTGTGGAGGCTGCTGAAATTGCTGCTAGTTGAACTTTTGCAGAATCTCCAGAGCCAGAAACTTCAGTATTTGAATCGGTTCCAGCATCGAAACTCGTATCATTCGTTTCTGTTGTTGATGAAGATCCTCCTGCGCTTCCTTCGAGCTGAACCTTCGCAGAATCGCCAGATCCACTTACCTCCGTGCTCGAGTCGGTACCGGCATCAAAACTGGTATCATTCGTCTCTGTTGTTGAGGCTGCTGTTAAAGTTATTGTAAGATCTGTTGACTCGGTTACTTCAGATGATTCGCTTGTGTATTCATCCCAGCCAGTTCTGTTATTGGTATGATCTGCGTTGTTTGCAGTGACTCCAGTTGCCCAAGTTGTCTGAAGCCATGTATACGATGCTCCGCCTTGGCCAACATCCCAAAAAGACGCAATCAATACCATTGCTCCAAAAACAAATAACCCGCCTATTATAAATACGCTAATAGTATGTCTCATCTTCTGTGAAATAGGCATAACACAATTATTTTTATTTTGTTTGGATTCCAAAAACTATAGGATCCACTTTTTTAGTTACAACAAAAGTATACCATTTATTTGGGTATACTTATAATCTTTATCCACATTTATTTTTAGCTTTATTTTGTTTTGCCAAAAACTCCCTTCCCCACAATAATTTCTTGTAAAACTCGAGCCATTCGAGATACCGAGCCTTCGGATTTTTGTTTTGTATATTCTGTATAAAGAATGGTAACCGGAACCTCTTTATACCGAAGATTATGACGAACAACTTCTTCTATAATTTCTGAAGCATGCGCCATTCTACTCTGCTTGATAGTTATTTTTTTCGCGGCATGAGAAGTAAATGCTCGAAACCCATTATGAACATCTGTAAGATTTAACCCTGTTAGCAATCGCATAAACAAAAGAGAAGCCTTTAAAGATGCCCACCTGAATTTAGTCATATTTTCTACTGCGCCTAAGAATCGAGAGCCTAAGACAACATCTACCTCGTTTTGAACTAAAGCCTCTATAAACAATGCTATTTCCTCTGATTTATGCTGGCCATCGGCATCAAATGTTACAACAATATCTGCGCTAAGCGTAAGGGCGTAATCTATCCCCGTTGCAAGCGCTGCACCTTGCCCCCTGTTTATATAATGCCGAAGAACATGCGCTTTTGTTTTTTGAGCAAACCTATGAGTACTATCGTGAGAACAATCGTCTACCACCACCACCTCGTACCCACAACAAAGAACTTCCTCAACAACTGACTTTATAATCTTCGCTTCGTTAAATGCAGGTATAACAACAACTATTTTCATATTACAATCTTCCAATTCCAATATAATTCCAGCCTATACTCTTCATTCCCTCTTTGTCTAAAAGATTTTTTGCATCTACAATGACCGGAGTAGATACTATCGATTTCAGCTTAGCCCAATCATACTCTTTAAATTCTTCCCATTCTGTGGCAATCACCACGCATTCAGAATCTTCTATGCATTCTTCAACTGTATCTGTTGCCTCTGGCAGATTCCGTACTTCAGGATCATACGCCTTTACAACAGCCCCCTGGGCCTTTAATTTTTCTATCAAATAAATAGCTGGAGATTCTCGAGTGTCATCGGTATCTCCCTTAAACGCGATTCCTAGTATAGCTATCTTTTCACCTTTAACACCAACTTTACATGCCTCTATAATTTTTTTTAAAACAAATTCTCTTTGAGTATTGTTTACTTCTATCGTCGCCCTTAAAAGTTGAAACGTATAATCGTTCTCGCCTGCCAATGAAGAAAGAGCTCTTACATCTTTCGGAAAACAACTGCCACCATAGCCTATACCGGCTTTTAAAAATTCTTTTCCTATACGAGGATCGAGCCCAATGCCAGTAGCTATATCGTCTACATCTGCGCTAATTTCTTCACATACACGGGCTACTTCGTTTATAAAAGAGATTTTTGTAGCCAAAAATGCATTAGCAGCATACTTGGTAAGCTCTGAGCTTTCCCACTGCATTGGAACTTTGGGGCAATCCCATATATTGAGCAATTCTTCCAATACTTGATTATTCTTCCCATCTTCTGTGCCTAATACAATTCTATCTGGATTTTTAAAATCCGAAACCGCCTTTCCTTCTCTTAAAAACTCTGGTAATGAAACAACTTCAAAACCATTACCAAGTTTTTCTTTTGCCTTTCTGGCTGTACCCACAGGAACGGTTGATTTGTTTATTACGAACACACCCCCTGGCCCCCTCTTAATAGAGGGGGAAGATTTAGTTGTCTGCTTTATTTGATCTATCACATGCCAATAAGCCTTCATGTCTGGAGCTCCGTCCTCCAGCGGGGGAGTACCAACACAAACAATATATACATCCGCCCTTTCGAGCAGAGAAGTGAATATCAGCTTCTCTTTATTTTTCTGCACAAGCTCTTTTAACCCAGGTTCGTAGAATGGCACTTCTCCCCTCTTAAGACTTTCAATTTTTTCCGTATTAACATCTACACACGTAATATCAAAACCAGCGTCCGCAAAACACACGCCTGTTACAAGTCCAACATAACCTGTTCCTATAATGGCAATATTCATAAACAAATATTCACAAAGCTCTAAAACATTGGACATTACATTTTGTATTTCTTTAGAGTTTAGGGTTTAGTGCTTAGATTTTTTTTCACTCCACCACTCCCATGTTTTCGCCAGGCCATCTTCTATCGAAACGCTCGAACTCCATCCCCACTCTTTAGCTTTATCTGAATTAAGAACACTCCTAACTACTTCATCTTGAGTTTTTTCTTGTGTAATCGTAAGTGCCTTCCTTGAGACGCCTTGAAGCATTTTTATAACATTATTAAGTTGAGTTTCGCCACCTGTCCCAATATTAAAAATTTCGTATTGAGCGGATTGATCCAAAGCTTTAAGATTTGCTTTTACTATATCTTCTACATATACAAAATCTCGTGTCTGGTTGCCATCTCCATTTAATATAAACTCTTCATCATCTTTTAATGCCTTGCAGATTATTGCCACAACTCCACCACCATCATGCGGCTGATGTGGACCATATACATTGGCGTATCTTAATAGAGTAACAGCTGCCTGCTTATTTGCATGGAAATATTCGTTCAAAATAACCTCTGCCCTTTTTTTAGATTCTCCATACGGAGAAGTTGGCATTAACGGAGAATCTTCTGGGGTAGGAATTACTTCTGGGTCACCGTATATAGCGCCGCCACTAGATGCAAACACCACTTTTTGTGGCTTTAAAATATCTAACAATAGTTTCGTTGCTTCTGTGTTTATTGCAAACGTCTCTTCCGGTTTTTTTAAACTGTCTGGAACAGAAATTTGCGCAGCTAAGTGAATAAGAGCTTCTGGGTTTTGCTCTTTTTTAACTTTTTCTAGAACAGTTACATCACGAATGTCGGCATTATAAAAAGACACTCCACTGGGAATATTGTCTTTAAATCCATGGCTTAAATTATCTATAACAGAAACGGTATGCCCAGCTTTTAAACAGGCACTAACCGTGTGAGACCCGATAAATCCAGCTCCTCCAGTAATACAAACATTCATAGAGTAATCCCGAATATACAAATCAAGTACAAATATACGAATTGTAAAATTTTTTAGTACGTCATTCTGCCGTGCCCCGTCCTTGTGATGGGGACTGCAGGGGAAGAATCTCTTAATAAGACAAAAACAAAGATTCTTCACTTCGCAAAGCCTTGTTCAGAATGACGCAAGAGAGAGGGTCTACTCAGTATCATTTTGTATATTAGTGATTCGTTGTTGGCTTTTTTACTCGCATAGCACGCAGCGAATCTACTGTTTTCTTTAGCCCCTCTTCCATCGACACCACAGGATACCACCCCAAAGCCTCTTTTGCCAGCGAAATGTCAAGCATTGCATGCTGATGCATTTCTTTTTCGTTTTTTTCTATAATTTGAGATTTACTTCCAATAATACTTTGTATAGCATTAATTAAATCGTTTAATGTATACGAAGTGTTAGCGCTAAAATTCATTGGTCCTGGCTGATCTGATGCCATCATTTTTAACAAACCTTCTACAATATCTAATACATACACCACCGTGATAGCGTCTTTCTTGTTTGAGTGCAATACGATAGGTTCGTTGTTCATGGCGTTTTCAACAATATCTGCTATTAACCTACCACTTCCAAGTTTCATATGTGGCCCGTACACACTCGCAACTCGAGCAATTTTTGTGTCGATGCCATTTTCTTTACCAAACCAATATATCATCATCTCTGCAAAGCGCTTGCCTTCTGCATACGCACCTTTTGGGCCTATCTGATCTACATACCCCCAGTATGTTTCTGGTACCAGTTTTTCGTGGTCTGCTTGCCCATAAACCCAAGAAGAAGATGTAAACAAAAACTTTGCCTTCCATTTTTTTGCAATCTGCAAGGCATTGTATGTAGCATGAGAAGCAGCCATTGCAGTTCGCAGCGGTTGTTCTTTATGATCTTTCGGGGTAGAGGGCGATGCTAAATGATACACCTCTTGAACACCTTGAAACTCCATTTGGAATTTCTCCATATCTGGCTGCTGAGCTAAATCGAGAGGTAATGTTAAATCGTGACGAACCAACTCGAAATCTGGCAGCTGCAATAAATGCTGTACATTTTCTACAAAACCAGTGCTGAGATCGTCTACACAAATAACATGATGCTGTTTTACAAGCACCTCACATAACTGGGAGCCTAAGAATCCAGCGCCTCCTGTTACCAATATATTTTTTTTACCACTTGGAAAATGCATAGAGTAGTCACGAATATACAAATTTAAACAAATATACAAATCAGACTTTTTTATTAAGGATACGTCTGTACTTAACTCCCTCTCGTGTAAAATATATTAGTATTGCTAATTGGCAGTTCAAAACTCTCAAATATTCTAAAACTTGTTTAATATGTACGTATCCCATCCTAGGTCTTACCTTTAATTCTAATATTATTTTATCATCAACTATTAAATCCAAAAAATACCTTCCAATACTTTCATTTTTATACGAGAGCTCCACACATTTTTGTGATTCAAATAGAACATCTTTTTCTTTTAACGAAACCTCAAAAGCTCGTTGGTAGTGCTTCTCCTGCATTCCATAACCAAGCTCATTATACACCTCATACGCTATACCTACTATCCTATAACTCAACTCTGGATATATAACCTTTTCATTGTCTATCATATCTTATTGCATATTGAAGCTATGTTTTTCCTATTTGTATATTTGAACTTGATTTGTATATTCGCGATTAGTTACCCTCCTAGTTGCACCGCTTTTCTCAGTGCTTTGCTAAAGACAAAAAATTGTTGAAGTAAATTTCCTGTGCTATTTACTATTTGTACCTGCGGACCGCCTCCGTCTTGTGGGACAGCAAAAATCTCATCGAAGCCATCGTTATTCGTATCCACAGCCATACCGCTCAAGCCCGTTCGAAGGCCTGGTACAAATGCTGTAATTTCTTTTTGAAGATTCCCTGAGCTATCGAGCAGCTTTATCGCAGGCGTTTGCCGAGGAGCAGGATACACAAGAAGCATTTCGCTTTCAAAGCCTTCAAATAATCCAGAGGATAGTGTCATTCCTTTTACAAAGGCAATATCTGATTTTGGAAGAGCCTCTACTCCACCGAAGGCATTATATATGCGAAGCCCAAATTCTCTGGACCTTGATGCCAAAGCTGCTATTTCGTATATACCATTATTATCTTTATCTAAAACTGTTATATCTACCCCAAGCCTACTTGATTCATCGCCAGCAAAAAACTGACTTGTAAGTTCGCCTGTTTCTCTAAATACTCGAATCATTGGTCCGCCGCCTTTTCCAGCAGCAACAATAATATCATCTTTCCCATTTCCGGTGACATCTGCCGATGCTAAGTTTAATCCTATGCGTGTTGCTTCTGGAAAACCTAAGAAAGACGAAATCATATTGCCCTGCTGATCAAAAATACGAATTTCGGGGAGGGCACTACTTGCAGGTGCGGTGATTATTTCTTGTACTCCGTCGTTGTCTACATCGCCTAACACGACATTCACACCGGCTTTCATTTCTTTGTCGTATGCTAAAAATTCATGCTGCAATACCCCACCATAAGACCAGAGCCTAACCCATGGCTCAGCCCCTTTGGCAGATGCAGCAACAAAATATGAAGATGAAGAACTTTTCGCTTTTCTTTTTATCGCAGCTGCCTGAAAAACGGACACAGGGGCGAATTTTTTAATAGAAGAAAGTGTTTCTGCTATATTTAATCTCCCAAATCCAAGCTTACCTATCATATCTTGATTTTGAGCTACAACTGAATCGGAATTATAAATAATGTAATCGTAAATTTCTTTTACCGATAAGCCTGGAGCATAACTTTTCACCAAGGCTGCCGCTCCGCTCACCATAGGTGCTGCAAACGACGTTCCGTTCCATCCTCCGCTATAGGGCTTTTGCAAATCTGGGATACTTGCATTCCAAATTTGTGTGCTATAAATATTTTCTCCAGGCGCAACCAAATCTACACACGTTTTACCAAAACTCGAAAATTCCGAGCGACGGTCTCTTTCGTTAACCGAGGCTACTCCTAGAATCCAATTTTTTCCGGATTTTTTTTCGTCTAAACAGCCAGGAAAAAGAGGCGTTACATCTAAATCACCGATCCCCTCAGATTCCGTATCTCCATCGTTTCCAACTGCTGCAACGATTACAACTCCGGCATCGTAGGCGTCTTTTATCGTTGCTTTTAATATATCGTCACTTAAGTGCCCAACAAAACTCATATTAATAACATCTGCGCCATTCTCCTTTGCGTACAATATTGCTTTTACAACATCGAGTGTTGTTCCGTGCCCAAGGCCATTCAGAGCTTTAAGTCCCATTATCTGAACTTTATGAGAAATACCCGAAACACCAAGCGTGTTGTTTCCGCTTGCACCAATAATACCTGCAACAACCGTACCATGAGTAAGTCCCTCTATAGTGTAGCCCTTGCTATCTAATTTAGCTTCGGGGTGATACGTATTATGATTAAAATCCCAACCATTTCTGTCGTCTACATATCCATTGTTGTCGTCATCTATTCCGTTGTTGGGTATCTCGTCTTCATTCATCCATATGTTCATTCGTAAGTCTGGATGGTCTATATCTACCCCCGTATCTATTACCGCGACGATAACGTCCTTGCTTCCTGTTGTAATATCCCAGGCTTCGAATGCTTTAATTTGTTTAAGATAATGTTGTTCCGATGAAAATCTATCATTAACCGTCTGAGTAGCAACAGAAAAATTCTCAACATTGTTTGTGTTATATTGAACGCCTCGAGCAGATTTTAGCTCTTGTGGCTGATATGCAAAATTTGGTTGAACTAACTCAACACCTCTTTGCGACTGCCAATGCAAAATAGCATCTTCTTCAGATGCTATAGCCGAATTATAATAGCGGAGCTCTGGAAATGGATTGTTGTGGTATTTAACGAGCAATTCTTTGTAATTAGAAGCAGCCGTATATGCTGGGAATCCAGAGATACTCGCTAGCGCAAATACAATCACTATAAAAATTTTCAAGCCATTTAAATGCCTTTTCATATAAATCTAGTATATCACGCCCCTTTTATTTTTGATAATACTTATCCTGTGGCCATTTTATTGGGTTCATACCAATATATTCACGATGGTTTTTAAGATCTTCGTCGTTACGAATAATATGGTCATAAAATCGTGGTTGCCATTGGAATGATGATCCGTGATTAGCGCGAATTTGTTTGGTTGAAACAATTTTTATTTGTTTAATAATATCACCAAGAGTCGATCTGTAGAGACGCTTTGGTAAAGCGTCTTCTTGTTTTTGTTGATCAAGACGCATCACCGATGCGTCTCTACGATCGGACATATTTCGTTCGGTATTCATCGGTAAAACATCATCATACGGACCAATATGAATAATAACATGTACATGATTCGGCATAACAACAAAACTATCAATCAAAATATTCGTTCTTACCTCTTCTGTCTTTTTGATTTCCTTTTCAACAATCTCACCGACCTCAGTCAGTACTACTTCATCGTCAATTATATTTGATAAAACACATTTCATATCCTTCACACACCATGTGACAAAGTAAAATCCTTCAGACGAATAATCATAATGCTGATATCGAGAAGAATTAACTTTATAGGTATTTTTGTATAATTCAGACATGAATACATATTATCAATGTAGCGACTCTTTGGTAAAGCGCCTCCTTGCTTTTGTTAATAAAGACGCATCACCGATGCGTCTCTACAAAAAACACAGATGAAATAAACGGCTCATCGTGTGAGCCGTTTATTTTTACTGCCTCTTCTATATTAAACTATTTATTCTTTCTAACTCCCTCGCGTAAATTGCATTTTCTGGATCTTTTCCTGTTATCTCGAGCCATTTTACTTTTGCTTCTGCTAAGCGGCCTTGTTCCTCCAAAAACTGAGCATACTTAACGTGTAAATCTAAATGCTCACTCGCGTCTATAAGTGCCTCTATATATAAATCATTTATCTCAGCAACACTTTTCTTAAGCACTTCTTCTTCAAAATCTATTCGCCATATCCAGGGGTCGGATCTAAAAGTCGTTTTTTGGGTTGCAAGTTTTATATGTTCATGAGCGGCATTGTAATCACCCATATCATTTTCTACCAGAAAGAGGCTAGCCCAAACTGAATAGCTCTCTGGGTTTAATTCGGATGCTTGAGTGTAGAAATCCAGGGCTTCTTTATACATTCCAAGACCGTAGTAGGCATTTCCTACGGCTGTTGCATATCTACTTTTTTCGGTATCAGCTGTTTCACCAGGCAATTCTTCTAGCAAAGTAATATATTCTTGCAGCTTTTCCTCTGACAGTTTTTTTTGCTCTTCGTCTAAGCCTGGGTCTTTGTAGTAAATAAATTCCTTTGGCGGCTGAACTGGTTCTTGGGAGACAAAAACATAGTATCCACCTGCTATTACAATAAGAATGCCTATTACAATAAGTGCTTTTTTTGACATATAAGTATAATTTAATGAATTAACCACCCCTCTTGCCCCCTCCTTGAAGCAAAAGGAGAGGAGATAAATCAAACATAGTATACCTATATTGAATGTGTTTTTCAAGGAGCTTTTAATCTCAAAAGGCAAGACGTCTCTACAAGGCACTAACTTTTTTCTGTAGAGACGTATTGCATACGTCTTGTTTTTGCACATTAAGAACAATAAACTCCCCCGCCTGCCGAGGCCTGGCACTGGCGGGCAGGCCCCTACCCCCTCTTAAGCAAAGAGGGGGAGGGAGGAAGAAACAACAAACAAAAAACCGCCCCGAAGGACGGTTTTTCGAACTTTTCGTATTCTCTGAGAGAATATTTAAAGTTTAGAACTATGCTGTTATCTGCTCAATACTTGAGTAGATGTTGGCAAGTTCTTAACCTTTAGACCATTGGTCCAGTCAGTTGTGTTAGACGAGTGACTTTGGTCTGAAACGTCTGACCATACGAATGTTGCTGCTGCAGCAACTCCGCCTGTGACAGGAAGGTTAATATCTGTTTCACCTGCGGCAACAGTAGAACTGACTGCATATCCATCTGTAGTTACTGTAATGGTATATGTAATATTCTTACTTGCTGAATCGCTATAAGCCTCAGCTGTAGTATTGTCACCAGCTGTTGGAGCAACTCTGATAAGACTATCGGTACTATCTGTACATTCAATGAATCGTACAGTTTCGATACCTTCACTAACAGCAACAACAGTTGTACCGTTGGCTGCATACATAACACAGGTTGCACCACCGTCAATATGTGTTCCAGTTACAGCTACAACGTCATTACTGCCGTCAGAAGCCACAACAATAGTTTGCCCAGTGGTTACGCCAAATCCTTTTGTGATAAGACCATTACCTTCACCTGTAGTAAAGGCAGCGCTTGTACTTCCAGCAACTGTCATTGAGTCTTGAGCTGTCAAACGGATGTCGTTTGCTGTAACAGTTGCACCTGCATCTGTGTCAGCGTAGTACACTGCTGAGTTTGTGTTAATCGGGAACGCAGCAGTCTGAGCAGCGAATGCTGAAGGCTGTGTGATTTGAACAGTGAGGTTGTCTCCAGCTGCTGGAGCACCGGCAATAGTAACACGCAATTCGTAGGTCTTAGAACCGCTAATTTGCTGTTCTGCGTCTGCTACGAAGTGGATTGCACCAGCTGTGTCGTTATCATCTTCAACACTTCCAGTAAACACGCCTGAACCAGCAATCTCGTTGTTATCTGAATCCCAGAGAGTTGGAGAGGCTAATGTGTCTGTACCACTAATACTCTTGGTTACCGTAAACAGTAACTTCTGCCATGCAATAGTTCCTGTTCCATTTGTACCAACTGTAAACTTAGATACAACTTGTGTTCCAGTGTTAAGCACTGTTGTAGGTAATGTTACATTTGTAATGGTAGGAACAGCCTTGTACACGTACATTACATTACCAGGAGGGTTTGCTTGTGTTTCTGTAACAGCAGCAGAAGTACCTTGTGAGTTACGTGCAGTAGCAGCGGTAACAGTTGTAAGGACAGAAGCAGCAGAAGTACCTGCGCCAAATCCTACAGCACTTAACTGAAGCTCGATATCTATAACTTTTGTAGTGTTTGCAGCTACAGCAATAGAGACATCGTTAAAGCTTAAGTCTGTTGCAGGCTGAGTAGCAACAACAGTAGAGCCATCCTTAAGGATAACATTTGATACAGCGGTTGTGTCAGCAAGAGTTACAGTAATGTCTGTAATAGTGTAAGAGTCATTTGTAGTAGTAAACTTCCATGAACCTGTTTTCACGGTTCCTGAATCGTCTACTAACTGTGAGGTAGGTGTTGAAGCGTCGATGTCAACAGCAATAGTTGCGGTACCAATTGTAATGGTTTGACCAGCAATAACACCTGTATCTGCTGATTGAGCAGAAGCTACGGTTGTACCAGTAACCTGTAAAGATGCGACTACAGTATCTGTAGCAACAAAGTCAGATCCGAGAGAACCATATACTTCAACAGCTATCGATTCGTTCTTTGCAATGGTAATACTTGGAGACCAAGTATTAGTAGCAGCAGTGACAGATGATTTTACAGCAACTTGGCTATCGCCATACTTGATCCACACATCTGTTACGTCTGTTACATCTGCAGTTCCTACAACAGCAACATCTAAGTCGAAGGAAGTTACATTAATAGCCTCAGTTGAATCACCAGAGAGTTGGAATGAAGCAATCTTAAGCGCAGTAATTGGATCCACAACTGTCTGATTAGGATAGTTTGTAGTTTTTGCCATTGCTAGTGAACCAGATGAAATAGTTAAACTATTTGCAGCCTGGGTAGCTGATGGAACGTTAATTCCAGTAATAGACACAGCTGGAACAGCGTTTGCGCTTCCAAGTACTAAAGCAGCTTGAAGAGCAGTTACTGCTGCGCTTGCAATCTGGTCTGTATCTTCGTTGTCGTACATATCTGCACGAGCTTCGATAGTTACAGTAGTACCCGATTTAACGGTGTAGTTTGTAGTAAAGCTTGTACCACTAGCATAGCTGTTTACAGCTGGAATAGTAGTAGTAGAACCTGCTTGTACTCCGTCGAACATAACACGACCGCTTCGGAAGCTAACTTCTGAATCTGTAGCACCAGTTACATCGATACCAACTGTTAAGGTTTCAATTTTAATATCTTCACCATAAGCAGTTACGTCCCATGTTCCTAATACTGCATCGGATGCTCCTAGAACTAAGTTAGCTGAAGGAGAATCTGCTCGTTTAACAACAGTTGTTGTCCCTGCGTTAACGGTAAATGCACTAGGACCAAATGGGAATGTTCCAGTAGCGAGTACACCTACACCATAAGAAGAGTCAGTTACATCGATATCATAAGCTCCTCGAAGAGATAATCGAACAGTTCTACCTGAACCGCCTGTTACGTCTCCAATAACTTTAAGTGTTCGAGCACCTGTCTTTAAGTCGGTGTTTGTTGCGAAAGTAACATAACCGTTAGCATCGAGGCTATCGGTTGATGCAATTTCTACTCCATCTGCAAGAAGTCGGAAGTTTCCGATATCTGCTGTTTTGATAGAACCAATCTGGCGTAATGCTAAACGAGTCAATGATACTGTTCGTTGAGCAATAGTAGAAGTACCCTGCCATAAAGTAATATCAACTCCTGGGTCTGTATTACCAGAACCAGTTGCAGAACTTAATGCATTGGTTGCAAGTGTTGCAGTTGCAACGCTATGTAACGCACCGTTTACTGGGAATGTACCAGAAACAGTGTCTCCTGTGTCGTTTGTAGTAATGTCGCTTGCAGAAACAATGCTCATACCAACAATTTGACCAGAAGTACTTGCTGCGATATCAGATTTAATAGCAAGTGTTTTTGAAGCACCTGCTGCAAGAGTGATAATTCCTGTTGAAACTGCAAATGTTGCAGTACCTTCAGAAATTGAAGCACTGTCTGTTAACCGTGTTGCACCATCATAGATGTACAAAGCACTTGGAGTTGTATCTGCTGATACACCCACTCGGGTAACAGTTAAGGATGTAATTACTGCTTCGCTAGCTCCACCATTTGTAAAGGTGAAGTGTACGAGATCTGCAGCTCCCTGACCTGCAACGATTGTTGATGCGGCAGGACTGTCTGAAGCAACTGAAACAGAAAGACTTGTTGCTGCATCAGGAGTAGCAGCAATAGCAGCTACAGTTGGGGTTGAAAGCGTACTATCTGCACCAGTAACTTGGTCACCGGCTGTAAGTGCTGCCAACACAGTATCTGAAACTGTTAATACAGAAGAAACGTCGAATCTGTTTGCTTCTGCTGCTGCAGTGCTAGAGAAAGCCATTTTACTTGTTACTCCATCTGAGACAGATACAAGGTAAAGGGTTTCATCGCCTGCTGATTTTACAAGTGTTCCATCTGGTACTGAGTCTGTTGCTGTCCAGTCATCGCCTATTGGATAAGCGAATTTTTCTAGCAAGTTATCTGGTACCCATGTAACTCTTGCCCAATCTGTATCACTATATACAGCTTGGTATACGTCGCCAGAAACAACGGCTCTTAAAGAACCATTTTCTACAACATATACTGCGCTTGAATCGTTACCACCAAGGCTGGCTGCTGTTCCACGGAACAATGAACCATCTCGGAAGGCAACGGGGTTTCCTTCAGTGAACTGACTTAAGTCTGCTGTTGTTACAGTGCTAAAATCACCTGGGTAACCCCAAGAGAGATAAACATTGTAATGTGGGAATACATGGATACTTGTTCCATCATTTCCTACCAAGTAAACACCAGAACTTGCAGGAGATTTTACCAAATCGCCGGCTGCAGCTTGAGCGACCACTGGGACGCCTAAAAAGCTAAACAAACCAACTGACCACACAATAGTGGTAATGGTAAGACTCACTGAAAGAAATTTCTTTGAACGTTTTAGAACGTTACTCATAAGAATTTCGGTTTATTAATTACCAACTCGCGAAGAACCTGGCTAAAAGGATCCGGGGCTTTTTAACCGACTCGATAAACGAGGTCGACCTTTATGTTAAAAAGTTTCGGTATTTGAGCTCCTTGGCCATATTAAACGACGAGCGGTTGAGAGATATAAGCACAGAGGCATGCCTCTTATCTTTAACTTACTTTTTGAACCTAGGTTATTGTAAGAAAAAGACTTGAAAGATTGATTACCCGAAGGTGTCACAATCAGTAAGGCCCTATGCTTGCCCGTGGGAACAAATAATTGCCCCACAAGTAAGCATAGAAGCCAATAGAACCTTTGTACCTATCTCTATACGAACTTGAATAAGTGAGTATTCAATGATACTCGCATAAACTTTTCATATAATGACTAAAGTTTATGCCAATATCATTATTTTAAACTAATCGCTAATATACGAATCAGAAACGAATATACAAATAAACTAATTTTTCATGATTTCCAGAGCTTCTATTTGTATATTTGTGCTTGATTTGTATATTCGTGATTAGTCAATTACACCCGCAAATACTACTAGATTTTGCGAAGAAAGTCAATGCTTTTTAGCGGATTTTTTGCTCTTATTTTGCTAAAAAGTGTATACTCTATCAAAACAGCTTAAAACAAGGACTTTTAAGCTGTTTTTTGGCTAAAGAATGAAAACACGTTCTTCCTCAACAGGCTCAGCTGGAACTTCTTCCTCCTTATTATCGCCGTTAGAGTCTTCCTCTACTAATGTCTCTGTGGCTGAATTATTGTCGCTATTCTCTGCTTCTAAAGCGCTGTTATCGGTATTTTCTTCCGTGTTCGCATCTTGTTCAACTAGTAAATCACCACCTACTTCGTTCGATGTTTGTTCAGTATTGCTATCAACTTCAGTGTTTTCGGCTGGTAACGCAGAGTCTTCTTCTGTTACCAAATCTACAGCATTTGATTCATCAGAAACTTCTGGAATAATTAAAATGCCAAGCGATTGTTTGTATTCGTTTAAAATAGATGTTGTTTCTTTTGCATTCGAAAGCTTATCTTGCAGTGTTTGGATTGCATCAAGCAAGCTTTGCGTTGGTTCTTCTTCTTGTAAAAACACTAATGAATCTGCAATATCTTCTATAAGCTCTTGGGCGGCAGAATTCTGTTCGAGTGCTTCAACTGGAGTTAGGGTTGGAATCACTTCTACTGGTTGCTCTGGTAATCCAAACGAAATAGTACTACCAGTGGTATCTATTAATTCTCCTTCTGTAATCTGAGTTAATGCCTCTATCTCCAATCTAAACTGTTCTGCTTGCTCTTCTGTTAAAAGTGCTTGAGCAAGTGCTGTTGTTGCTTTTTCCACCTTTACTTGCAAATCCTCTACATGGTCTGCTAGAAATTCTTCTACTTTCTCTTCGTCTTCTACCAAAGCTATCACCGAATCTATACCCGACAAAGAGGATTCGTCTACACCATCAAGAACCTGTATTACTTCGCCGTCTACTTCTTCTCGAACATCTTCTGAAAGCGAACTTACTGTTTCTTCTATTATTCCTTCTATATGCTGAGATCTTTTGGTTAAATCTAATGCGACTGCTATTTTTTCGGCTGAATCTTCGCTATCTTCTTTTACTTTTTCTACAGCCTCGTGAGCTATTTGAACCTGCTTTGTTACTTCGTTTAATGCTTGTTTAACTCTATTCGATGCTTTTTCTGTATCTTCTTCATCTTTTGCCCTAGAAGTAACTTCTTGTAATTCTTCTACCCTTTTAGATGCAAGTGAAAGTTCTATTTTTGCTTTTTCTTCAATAGAAGGAGTAATTGCAACCTGCACGTTCTCTATAGTCCTTTTTATTGGATATAATCTATCTCCCGGCAAACTCCCCATTGTAGCACCAACAGAAGCAACCGAACTTCCAAGAATAATAACTCCCAACAAAACAACCGCTAACGAAGGTTGCATCCAACTAAATGGATTAACTACAACACCTACTCGTTTAGCATTATTTGAGTGGATTTTTTTATCAGCATTATTAAAAGACTCAAAATGGACCTGAGCCATAATATTTTTGCGAGATGAAGCCTTCCATTCTTGAGATGGAGTAATTTGCTGTAGTTTTTTGAATTGCTTCTTGTTCATGCTTATTGCTTATTCTAAATCTTGATCTTTGCGAATGGCCAGTTTAAGGGCTTTTATAGCCCTGTGCAAAAGAACCCTACAGGCGCCTTTTGTTCTGTCCATTATTTCTGAAATCTCTTGGATGGTTAAACCCTCAACATAGCGCAAAAGGATAATATCTCTATAATCTTCGGTTAACGAGTATATCCCCTTCTCTAATAGAAGACGTAATTCATCGAAAGATATTTCTTCGTCTAAATGAGGGTCTTTACTAGCGAGAATTTCGCTTAAATCCTCATAGTTCACTGCTGTTCGCTTTTTGTTTGTTCGGTAATAATCTATAACCAAGTTTCTAGCTATTCTATACAAAAGAGCACGAACGTTCTTTACGGAGTTCCCACCTTTAATATATGCCCATGTTTTTAGGAAAACTTCACTCGATAAATCTTCGGCTTCGTGCTGATGAGAAACTTTGTAAAACACAAATCTATAGATATCATCTATATATCCATCATAAATCTGGGCAAATGCTTCTGGGTCTCCTGATTGAATCTTAAGGAGTAAGAATTTATCTGTAATCTTTCGTTTCATACTAAAACCTTACGCGGTAACGTATTTCCTCATAATAACCCATTTTAGTATATCATACACCCTAAAAGCAACATGGCGAATCATCTCGTTTTCAATACAAAGACTCGAGAGAGTGTGCCATTTTTTTGTAGAGACGCCTTGGTAAAGCGTCTTATTTTGAGATATTTCAAGACGCATCACCGATGCGTCTCTACAGAAGACAATATAAAAAAAATACGCCAGGCGGTTGGCGTATTTTTTTGTTATACATATTTTTTATGCTGGTTGAAATTTTCTAAACACGCCACGAACAATCCCTTGAATCGCTGGGTTTTTTACAAACAAAGGTTTCATTGTTTTATTTGCTGGTTGTAACCTAACCCCTTCATCTGTCCTGTAAAACCGTTTGAGCGTTGCATAGGTGTTATCGAGAAGAGCAACCACAACATCTCCATTCTGAGGGAAATAACTTCTTTCAACTATAACGTAGTCGCCATCTAAAATGCCATCGTCCATCATAGAATCCCCTTTTACGCGAAGAACGAATGCATTTGGATCACCTGCAAGTGATGCCGGAACTGCAACCGTCTCTCTCGTTTCTATAGCTTCTATTGGCTCTCCAGCAGCAATAATACCCACAAGTGGAAGCTCGAACATAAACGAGCCTTCTTGGTTAACATTTTCTAGTTCTATAGACCTTGCTTCTGGACCCGTAGAAAGATACCCCTTTCGTTCTAAAGATTTCATATACTGAGCAACAGTTGCTACAGAAGAATAACCAAATTCCGCGGCTATTTCTCTATACGAAGGAGGGAATCCATTTTCGTCTATAGATTTTCTTAAAAAGTCGAGTACCTTTTTTTGTTTTGGTGTAAGAGGCTTCATATGAGTAGTCGCTAATATACAAATAGATCACAAATATACAAATTCGAGTAAATATATGAACAAGAAAGTAACCCTGCTTTCAATTTGTATATTTGTGCTTGATTCGTATATTCGAGAACAGTTTCATTATACCAAACAAATACCGCACACACAAAACACGTATGGGGATAACTCTAATTAAATCAAAAAATAAAAACACGAAATAAGAAATTCAAAATTGCAATACACATTGTCTTAGACGTTTCGAGAATTATATATTTAGATTTTGAATTTGTTTAGGATTTCAATATTCTCATTTCGAATTTTAACTCACTTGTTATTTAAAATATCAGCTGATACCATTTAGGTATATGAAATTTCACATCAAAAAATTTATCGAACTAACAAAAAATAATCCCTACGAAGGAGGATTTATTTTACTCGCCCTCCTTACGATTGTTTTTGTAATAAGCACATCAACAAAACTGCCTGCATTGCAATACACAACAGAACAGTGGGAATTAAAAGGTGGAAGGGAATTTAAACAAAAAATAGAGACGAAAATTTTGTACCCACGCCACAATAGCTGGATACAACCCTTTAGAACTTGGGGGAAATTTCAATTAAAAAAAGATGAAGCGTCTGGTGGCATTGCTATTTATTTTCCAAAAGATGAATTTGTTTTCGTAAACGAAAAAATTCACGAAGAATCAAAAAGATGGCCATTTGTTTTTACGACTCACTCTCGTTGCCTTAGAACAAGAACCCTGGAAAAAGGATTTTTTATCTGCTTTGAGGTTCCAATAAAATAGATTATTTAAAATATTTGTCCTGAGACCATTTTATTGGGTTGATTCCGATATAATCACGATGGGACTGAAGGTCATGATCGTTACGGATGATATGATCATAAAATCGTGACTGCCACTGAAAGGAAGGATTGTGATTGTTACGAATTTGTTTTGTTGAGACAATTTTTATTTGTTTGATAATATTACCAAGATTTGCCGTGTAGAGACGCTTTGGTAAAGCGTCTCCTTTTTTTTGATTATTAAGACGCATCACCGATGCGTCTCTACAGGAAGAGTCGAACATAGGACCTATATGAATAATAACATGCACGTGATTTGGCATCACAACAAAAGAATCTACACGAACATTTTTTCTCACCTCTTCTGTTTTTTTAATCTCTTTTTCAACAATCTCTCCAATTAAACTTAATACTATTTTATCATCCACAACCTTAGACAACACGCAGTTCATATTTTTTACACACCATGTTACAAAATAGAACCCCTCAGAAGAATAGTCATACTGGGAATAACGAGCCGATGGGATTCGGTATTGGTTATTGTATAGAAATTGATTCATATTTTTATTATAACAAAAATAAACGGCTCATATCGTGAGCCGTTTATTTTATTACTAACTTCCCACGTAGAAACGAGGTCCCCAGACACATTTCTCGCATGGTCGGGGCACGTAACCCCGTTTCTACAGAATAATTTCTTATCGAGTAGCTCCAGAGTAAGCGATTGCTCGGACAGTATCCCAATCTGTTGCAGTACTTGGACTGTCACCGAAAATCGCTCTAAAACTCTTAATAGCTGCTCGTTCTGAATCGAGGTTTCTGTCTCTTGGGCGAAGACCGTATGACATTACAACCACAGCTGCGTCATCGTTCGGGTTGGCTCGGTCTGCCGAGCGCTTGTAAATAGTCTTAAAGTCTTTTTCTGCTGCTGTTTCTTTATCTGGATTGGTTTGGCCAGGCCATCTACCATTTCCAATCTTTACAACATCTTCCCAGTCTGCCTGAGACTCTGGAAGCTTTCCAAATGCTTCCTTAAAGGAATTAACTACCCCACCACGCTCACCGGCGCCAAGACTTAGCGTTGTTGGTGTTCCGTAGGTAACAAATGCTACTAATCGTTCTTTAAGCTCTGTAGAAACAGATTCAACGGTTGCAACAATTTTATTTACCACAGATTTTTCGAATGATGTTTCGGCTTCAAGATCACGCGTTCCAAGAACATTTGCGATAATTCCACCGATCGTTTGCATTGCTATAACTTCGGCATCGGCTTTTACTTTTACAATATTTTCGTCTAACAACACAGGTGTAATTTCAAGAGCAGTATCTGTCATATCGGTAGTAACAGGGGTAGTATCGTCGTCGGTGTCAGCAGGATCGGTGTCTAGAGATGTATTGTTCGACATTCCACCACCAGGAGCCGCAGCAGAACCAGGGGGTGTAAATGTTACCGACAGCTCTGAAGAGGCTGTAGATTGGTTACCCTCTGCATCTTGACCTCGAACTCTGTAATACCACGTATATCCACCAGACCCAGCAGTCGCATCTGTATAGGTTGTAGTAGCTGAATTTCCAAGAAGTGTTGATTGCGCAACAGTGAAACTTGTTACTGAGCCTCTATAAATAAGATATGGCTGAGTTGCATGCATTGCAGTTTCATCAGTACTTGCTGTCCAGCTAAGTGATACGTCGTTATAATCTACCGTTGTTGTATCAACACCAGATGGAGCACTCGGCGCTGTAACATCGGATGCACCCTGAATGATAGGTCCCCATGTCGTAAGATGCTTTGTAGAAGTTGTCATTGTAATTTTGTAGTCTGCATAGTGGTCCGAGTAGGTATCTGCTGCACCTGCATCGTTATCTGCGTTATCGACTGCGCTTTGGAGATTTGTGATAAAGGTGTCGTAATCCACAACAGTGAATGCATCATCTGCATCTTCCTTTACTTCAACTTTTCTACTCGTAGGAGAAGTTACCCACGTACCATTACCTTTTGTTTCATCCCAGTAACCCATTTCTACTTTATCAAGCTTGTCACCAACTGTTGTGGTAGCAACAGAAGCGTCCTCCGAAATTACTGTTGTCATGTCGCTCTTCGTAATTTCATATTCCAAGTCGATAGTATTATTTAGCAATCCAAGCGATTTCCCAGAATCGTTTAGAATGTCTATATCAACCTCTTTCCCAAGTGGTGCTGCTGTCTCTGTTTCATGAAGCACTGGAGTACTTTCGATATTAACCGAATATGAACTTTGTGAATCGCCCAAATCTTGAGGTTCTATGTTAAGACTAATATCGTTATTAGACTTATCATCAATCACCGATCCATTCTGAGGAACCACTGTATCAACTTTTGGAGTTGCATTTGTTGCAAGCGATGCAGCTGGAATTGTTTGGTCTAGGGTCAACGATTGAGCAGTACTACCAGCCTCAATATTTGGTAACGAACCTTTTGTTCCATCTTTCAATGTTCCAAAGACGTTATATGCCTTACTTTCCTCTACTGAAAGTGTATATGTTCCGTCCTCTCCTACCGGCGCGGTAGCAAAGCCGTCACCACCAACTTCTTCTGCCCAAACAAATGCATTGTCTGCCAAAGTAGCGGCATCTGATTTCAACACTGTACCAGTAATAGAAGAGGTTGCAGCTGTAAGGGTTGCTGTAATCCCTGCTGTTGTAGTTGATATACTTGATTGCTTAAATGAGGAATATTCAGGTGCATCTACGACTAATTCGTAGGTTCCAGTTGTTGGAGTAGGAACAGTCACCGAGAAGACCCCGCTATCGGAAGCTGTAATCTCTGTTCCATTTCCTAACCCTGTATCTCTATTAAACACATGCACCCACGCATTTGTAATGCCAGTAGCTGTTCCTGAGATGGTTATAGTATTTGCCGACAATACGAAGTTAATATTTTTCGTACTATTTCCAGAGACCGTAAATGTACCAGATGTTAAGGAAGAAGAATCTACTGCTGCCTCACCGTATCCTTGAACATACGCTCTTACATCGTAACTTCCTTCTTGTAAGGAGATAGTACCTGTATTTGCGTTTTCTATTCGTGCATGGTTTCCAATTTCACTCGACTGATTAAACACATCTACAAATGCTTCTTCTACTGTTAATAAATTCTCTACAGCAACAGAGCCAGCGTAGAAATTGATAGTAGTGCTCTTTGTTGCAGATAATGCCCAGTCTTGGTCCGCAAGGTCAGCTCCTGTGGCTGCAAGCTTTAAGCCAGTTTTTTCTGGCAGTTGACCAACACTCTTTACATGAGCCTCTAATTCATAACTTGTTGTACACGAGCTATTTGTTCCACCGGTACAGTTACTTGGAACTTTTAATGTATAATTTCCATCGCTATCTGTTTGAGTTCCGTTTCCGTTTCCAGTTGGGACACCAGCTGCAGTAACTTCATCGGCCCAAACCATGGTGTTGCTAACTCCATTTCCATTTGAATCGGTAATTGTTCCAGAAATACTTCTAAAGCTTCCCCCGCCTGCACCGGCTTTAAAGTTATACCCACTATTATCGGATGCTGCTGATGCTACTGTTATGGAATACGTGAATCCGTCTACAGAATCATCGCCTGCTGCTGTGGACCCTGATTCAGGGTTTGCTTTAATTCTTCCATACCCAGGCGCATGTACATCTATCTGCCATGTTCCTTCTGGCACAAACAGGGTGTAATACCCTTGAGCATTTGTTCCGCCAGGAATAAATTCACCTGTTGTTGAATTATATGCGCCTACACCTGCGTACTGAATTGGATTGTCTAATTCATCTAGCACAACACCTTTTACCGATTTATCCGATTTTTGGAAGGTAAAGACGGTAGAAGCATCTGGAGTGTTTGAACCAGATGCTGGAACGGTTACTTGCTTCTCTGATAATCCTGGCAATCCAGGAAGTCCTGCTCCTACTTTATATACACCAGCAACAACATTTAACGTATAGGTTCCATCTGTTCCTGTTTCGGTTCCAGCTCCAAATCCGTTTGTTCCAGATGGGTCATATGCCCAGACTTGAACACCCGAGAGTCCATTACCACTTTGGTCAACTACAGAACCGGTAATACTCTTATCTGCTGACCCAAGAGTAAAGTTCGCTGTTCCTGTGCTTGTTACAGAAATAAACTGGGGAGAAGGGGGCATAAATTCAGGTGCTGGAGGCGGACCAGAGGAAAATCCTGCATTCATCGCATGGAAAGGCTCCACTCCAATATTCCATTCACCATCAGAAATAGTCATTGAATAATTTGTACAAGCATCAATATTAGCCGCAGCAGCTTGCCCTGTACAGGTTGCTGCGCCATCGTCACCAGCGGTTTTTCCATTTAACGTAAAGTCGTATTCTAGCCATCCATCCGGCCCAGAAGCCCAGACCCTGATTTTGTCGCCATTTAAGAGCGCTGAATTATAGCTAAATTTACCAGACACTGTTGAGCTTCCTTGTTTAATCTTAATAACTCTACCAGTTACAGAGGTTGTTTCATCTGATAAAAGAATTTCGCTGGAACTTCCTGCTAAATACCCAGCACTTTGTGGAGGCTCTACATTCACCCAATAGGTTAATGTGTCGTTTGCTGTTCCTGTTGTTGTTGGAAGTGGTAATCCAGTAAAGGTGAATGATCCGTCAGATCCTGAGGTCTTCTCAAATCCACCACCACGAGAGGTTGAAAGCCAAATTTTTGCACTTGCAATTCCGGTGGTTCCGTCTGATTTTGTAATTTTACCAGAGATAATACCAGAGCCACCTTTCTCGATTGGGAATGGCATAGACGTTAACGGCCCTTCAATCGACTGTCCTGCTGATGTCTTTGAAGAAATACTAATGGTATGTCCCCCGGTATTGCTAATCCAGTTTACTTCACTCGCTGCACCGTTTACAATGTTCTTTAACTCGAATTCAATGTAGTCGTTTGCTTGTGTTGCTGCACCAGCAGTCGTAAGAGTAACTTTTCGGGTTGAAGAATTTACTGCAACTGCTCCAATCGTCACAGTTCCAGTACCAGGGCCATTAATATCTGCATTAAAGTATGATTCTGTTGCTGCATCTGCCTGAGCAGCACTTGCGATGTCGAACCCGATTGGGAATTCTAACTCTATTTTCCCGCCAAGTGGGATTGCTTGCGTAACTGGGAATCGAACGTTATAGCGAGATGTCTGGTTGGCAAAGTTGTTCATTGGCCACACGTCTATAGGCATAAACATCATCACATCTGGATGGAATACATCGTTTGTTCCGCATCCAAATTTGAAGGTTCCTTCTGTACATCCGGTTGCACCAGCTCCAACAAAATCATGCACGGTAAATGTTTGGCTATTAGCAGTCGAGTCTACAACTGCGTTGTTTAAGCCCTTGACATTACTGCCAGCAGTAACGGTATAACTACTTCCAGATGTTAATGAGAGACCATCAAAATGAACCGAGCTGTCATATGAATCGAAGAAAATATTAGCACCAGAGAGGCTCACAGAAACACCAGTTGAATCTGCTAATGTCCAGTTCGAAGCCGTTGTTACAGTCGTTTTCTTCATTGGTGAGTCCATTCCTACCCCAACATGGAAGCCATCACTTTCTGCCCATGTTAACTGTGGAGCTGTAGTTACAGTATCGCTTGCTGTTGAAAAAGTTGCAGTATAATTCCCGCCTGCACTTCCGTCGAAATCACCATCTAAATAATTTCCTGCTAAATCCTTAACAGTAGTTGCCTGGAGCTGAAGTCTAAAATCTTTGTCTTCTGGGAGGAAACTATTAAACCAAATAGTTGCAACTCGACTAAATGGATCGTAGTCAACTGTTCCACTTACGGTAGTAAGAGGCGTTTGAGCAGCCACAAAGGCGTCGTCAGCAGTATCGTCGTATTGCAGTAACACACTATTTGTAGTAAAGGTCGTTGGATCCATATCCTCGTTAAATCGGACACTCATTTCTGGAATCATGGCAGAAACAGCTAGCGTCGTTAGTCCTTCTGCCTGAACTTTATTGTCTAATACCTGAGCACCAATACTGTCAGCACCTGTTCCAGTATCGAAATCTGTTAAGAATGAGCCTGGCGTAGCGCTTCCTGGTGTTGGCATTCCCATAATTGGCACACCAAAACTATTCTTTACATCTCTTGTTACCACTAATCTATATTTTTTACTTGCTGTTAATGCTGCCGCTGGTGTTAAGGTAACGGCATTATGACTTGAATCGTTACTAAGTGTTGCTGTTACTGGTGATGCTGCGCTAGGATCATCTGTTAAATTAAAGAGATAAATATTTGCTGCAACCATGGTCGATTCGTCTATTGGAGCCGAGAATTTAATTCCTATAAACTTAAGATTTGTTGGAATATCTTGCGCGCCCATAAATGGTAGAGTTCCCTCTACCCAGAAATCTCCACCAGCTAAAATTGGTCCACCAAAGATAGCACCTGCGGTTGCAAAGCCTTGCAAATCATCTAAGAAAGATGCGTCGAATGCCTTAAACTCTCCTGTTAAGCCGGTAGCGGTACTTGCTGTTGCAAGTGATTCCGTGCCTGTTCCACATTTCGCGCTACTATCATCACAAACTACAACGTATGCGTTATATGTTGAGTCTGGGAAAATTGGATAAAAGGCCACGTTACCAGATGGTGGAACACCTTCTACTAAATATTCGAACCGACTGTCATCGTATATTGCATACGTCGAGCTTGTTGCCGCGTAGGTGTATGCCGATGTTCCAGTCGTTGCTGCAACTGGAGAACTATTTATAGGATATTGGGTTGAGGTATCGAGCGGAACAGTATTTGGCAAGATATATACATTGTAATACTGACCAGTTGTTGCCCCAGAATCTGTCCATGCAACGCTAATATCGTTTTTATCTATTCCCGGTAATGTAGCATCTGGGTCTGACAGAGTTACTGTCCCTACCGGCGTTACTGCTGAAAGAGTAATTATTACTGCAGAAGCCGTAGCATCGGGAAGACCTGCTAAATCGGTTACAGCAGTTGTTGGATTAACCGCATGAGTACCATAAGTAATAGCGGCCGGGGATGCCCCAAGGGTAACTTTCACCATATTCGGAGCAATCCAAGTTACCGTAGGACTTGTTCCATAGTCGCTTGTACCTGCTATATTTGAATCTAACACTGTATTAACACTTCCAGTTGCTATGGTTGATTGTGTAATTGATTCGGAAAAGACAAATACTATTTCGTCTGTTGCGTCTGCTGATCCAGCTGTTCCTGTGTCGTTTACAACCGCGACAGATGTAAGTGTTGGGCCTGTTGAATCTATAAAGAGCGGCTCGAACATGTCGATAAATACCCCACCAGCTGCCTGAATAAGCCCACCGTCTATCCAAATGTTATCTGGCGTGGCTCCACCCGTCACAGTAGGAGATGAGCCAAGGGTGATTTCTAATGTATCGCAATCTTTTGTTGTCTTTTCCCATTGAATAATTGGACTTGTTCCCCAGGGGTTGGCTCTTTGGGTCCAGGTACCACCAGTGGTGCTATCTACAAAGAAACCTTGATAACTTGGTGAGCCTGTAAAACTTTCTAAAATATTTGCGTCTAGGGCCGTTGTACATCCATCTGCTGATGGATGGCCAGATTCACGACTCGTATCCATTGTTCTATTAAAGACAAAACTTACAACATCTCCGGCATCTACTCCATTACTATCACCATCTGTATACGTTACTGCTAACACCTGAGCTGAGCTTGCATCTATTGTGCCAGTGCTTCCTGCTGCAGGAGTTGCTGGCGTCCCGCCAACAGCTGTTATTGCAAGTCCTGTTTCGCTGGTGAATGTTGCCGCTGGATCGAGAACATCTCCATTAGCAATTGTTTGGTCGAAGCCTGGAGAAATTTCTACAACATCGTTTAAATTCGCCTCCGTAAACCATCTAATTTCAAGGCCTGATGTTGCGCCTCCCCAACTGTGGTTTCCAGCACAATTATCAGAGGATGTTAAAGAACCCGCTGGACAAAGCCTGAGTGCGGTATCAATATTAGATGTTGTAAGTGCGCCTGGGTTCATGCTTTCGGTAAACACTACTCTAACGATATCTCCAGGGTTTACTGCAGATACACTTCCTGTTGGGCCGGTACCTGCTCCGAATCCACCCATTTTCATTATTTCTATACGCTGAACCTTTGGTGCGGTACCAGCTGCTAATGTTGCACTATAGTCTGCAACCAGTGCAGCCGAACCTGTATTTGTTGCGTTTAGCCCAGAAATACCTACCACAGAGGTAACATCTAAGGTGTCGTCTGCTTCTGCAGTTGCGCTTAATGTTAAGACAACTGTTGCTCCATCTGCAGATACATAATTAAGCGCCGTTGCTGTTGGGCCACCAGCAAAGGTAAACTGTGTTTGAAGCTGTGTTGCGTCGTCTGTTCCATCTGTAAGATTTACGGGTGATCCAGCGTATGTTGTGACTGTTGAAGTTTGGCCAGGATATTCTAATCCATTCGTATTAAGGACTGATTCTGTAAAGACAAGCTTTAAAACTGTAAGCCCGTCAATACTAGTAACGGTTGGGCCAGAGGTTTTTAACAATCCTGTTCCGCTAACAGCATTACCATTCGTTGCAATAACTGCACTCGTTGGATCGATGGTGTCTAAATTTGCCATATCAACCCCTGTATCTGCTGTAATCGTTAAAGTGTCGTTGGCATTTGTTGTTGTAGTCCATGCGACAGTAGGAGAACTTCCATAGGTATGAGAATTCGCAAGATCCATGGTTGTATTCACGTTCCCACTTGTCACTGTAGAGGTATCCATCGATTTACTAAACACAACCTCAACAGTATCTGCTGTAGTAATTCCTCCACCTCCAAGATCTGTATAGTTGACCGATGTAATAGTTGCTGAACCAAGGCTGATGGTTCCAATATTTGAAACCTTATTCCCTGCAGCATCTGCGACACCACCTACTCCAGAAGCATCAACCCATGGCACAATTTTGTATCCAGATTTTACATTTGGTGCGGTTCCTAAAGTAATAGTGAATATCGCATTTGAGGTGCCGCCGTCTGCAGTCCATGCAGAAGTTGCCCCATCTCCCCAATATCCCCATTGACAGCCGGCTTGAGTGCTAGTAGGTACGGTAACAGCACACGTTGGACCAAACAACACATTAAATGCCCATTGGTCCCAGGCAGAAAATTTATCCATCTCTTCGCTAAAAGTAAGGACCACTGTTTCTCCAGTTTCTAATAAATTATTACTATTGGTGTCTACAGCCTGTATCTTAGAAATTGTTGGTTGAGTTGCATCAAGAGTAAAGGTTACGTTATCACCGTTATCGGTTCCACCGGTTGCTGCAATTACGCCTCCTAATACATCTTTTACTGCCTGTGCTGCCTCTGCTCCTGCTTGTGAAATCACTACAGAACCACCAGAAGAAAAATCTGTACTTGCATGCATTACAAGGATTACCGATCGCCCATCCCAGTCAAGAGCTGCTGTTGTTACAGTTGGAGTATCGCCGCCTGCTGTTGTCGTAACAGTAAAGCCTGCTGCCAAAACAGTGTCTGTATCTATGTTCTTGTCGAAATTGATAATTACTCGTTTTGTAGCACCAGAATCTACTCCAAGTCCTGTGACGACTGGAGCATCATCCTTTTCAAGCGGAACATTCCAATCTGACATCTGAATGTTTCCATCCACATCTTTAGGACCACCGCCATTAAATTCTGTTCCAACACGAATATTATCGAACACGAGCGTTGGATCCCAATTTTCTGGGTCAAAATCACCTGCTACAAAGTCACATTGCGAGTTGAGCACGTCGATAGTAATTGTATTTGTAGATACTGAAATGTCTGCATTATTAAATGGCGTTCCAGAACTAGCATCAACCCCGGTCAACGTACAGTCTGCTGCTCCTGAAGATCCACCAATAGCCTGGTCGGTCCCATATCCACTAATGGTATAGTAGGTGCCATGAAGAGCTGCTGTTGAATCCATATTTTTACTAAACACCAAGGTAATCCTGTCATGGGATGCATCTGGAGTATCGTCCGAAAGATATGCACCTTCTAAATGAGGAGCCATGTTAGCTCCGTCATCGCTAAAGGTAATGGTCTGAGCACTTGTGGTTGTGTTTGCGTTTCCAAACACGTCGGTCACAGAAGCGCTTGTAGTAATAGTATCCGAGCCACCGACAGCTGCATCAATAATTGCGCCATCTGCCTCTACACGAATAATCTTTGGATCCCAAGGTTGTCTAAATACGCGGCTAATAGTAACATCGTCGGTCGCTGCTGTAGAAAGGGTAAAGTTTCCTATTGTTTCTGCTGTTGTGCTGTCTACTGCTTCGCTAAATTCTATTTCAACAGCATTATTACCCATCGGTCTGGTAGCAGCAATTGTTGGGGCGGTGCTGTCTGCAGTACCCACTGTTGTTGCGGTCGCACCCTGAACACAGGCTTCCGCTGCCTCGTTATAGATAGCAGTCGAAGCACAGGCAATGCTTGTGTTGTCTTGTGTTGGGTTTCCAGACATCGTTAAAACAACAGTCTTAGTACCACCATCAGAAGACACACTAGAAATAGTCAGTGAGTCAGAACCCGAGACAGTAAAATCGGCAGCCACAGGTGCTCCGTCTGGACCCCAAGGCGAACCACTGGCATTAAATATCCATTGATTAAAGGTTAAAACAATTTTCGGAGAAGTGCTTTTCCATCCAACCGTAAAGGTTGGGGCTGCCGCGCGTGCGACATCTAAATTAAATGGCAATACAGGTACTCCCATTGCCCACAATAACGTGGTAACAACAAGGAACCCGTATACCCAACGAATCAGTTTTGATTGCTGAGATTGAGTAAGTAAGCTGTTCATAGGTTTTTGTTATAACAAAAACCTTACACCAAGGACCGACATCCTCGTGTAAGGCATTTGCCTAATAAATAAATTGTAGCTTTTATTTTGAACACAATATGTGCTTATTCTATTTTTAATATTTCACTTTTTACTTTCGAATTCTCTGCTCTACTGCCCCAACTCTATACAACGTTTGCTCTGATAAATTTTTTGCTTGCGAAACTTCTTCCTGTAATTTTGGAATCTTCTGAAAATATATTAATGCGATAAGAACTGTCTGGATAATTAACAACCATAAAACAACCCCTTCCACATACTTATTGGGATTTGTATCTGGTTTACGCTGAAAAATGTTTGCAAAAAAATGCATACAATATGTATATGCATTATAGCATGAATCCTGAATTATTATGGGGATAACTTTAATTAAATTAAAAAATAAAAGCACTAAACAAGAAACAAATTCAAAATCACAATATACAAGTCTCTAAACGTTTCGAGCATAATATATATTAAAATTGATATTCTTAATTATATGATTCTCAAAAAAGATAGTCTACAGGCCTTACATTTTATAGTGTTTCTTATTTTAAATTTCGTGCTTCTTATTTGCCTTTACCCCCATCGAGTTGTTAAGAAAATTGCAATAAAACCAATAACAAAAAGAAGTGCGTATCTCCCAAGAATTCTTTTGGTAAACCCCTGTTTTCCAAAAATAAGATATTGCCGAATAATCCCTAACATAATATAAATCGAAAGTAACCAAAGGCCTGCGACAGCAAAAACAGTAGCTGGCCAAAGTGTGAGTGCGGCAAATGCCTCTACCGCTACAAGTGAAGGAATAAGGGTGCCTATTACTCTCGATTTTAACGGAATAAGATGATACTCCAACCACATCCAGGTAAAAAACAACGTACAGATTAATAAGACCAGAGCCATTACAAAAGGCGAAAAAAGAAGTATAGAAACAAAAGCAAACGAAACAGCGGCAGTAAGATACAATGAAAGCAAACTCAAAAAACCAGAATACTGAACTTTTAATGTCTGATGCTTTTCTTTTATATCTGGAGGAACAACCGAAACACTCAAAAATAATAAATTAAAGGGAATAAGCATAGCCATAAGAAAGACCCATGCATGCTTGAATATTTCCATATCTATAAAGATAAGGAATGCAATACTTAAAAGCAGCCACAACAGCTGAAAAACTAAGGTAATCCAAAATCGAATATTTCGAGTACTTAAAGACATTCGGTAATGGCGATAGACAATAAAGACAGCAATAATAAGCGCGCTCAGCCAGAAAAGCTGAGGAAAAAAAAGACTCATTTCTAGTATAACAAGCCCGAAAATGAGTGCCGCTATAAAACTCAAATATGAAACCATATTAAATTAAATAAGAAATCCTAAACCAGAAATCAGAAACAAATTCAAAACTTCTTTAAATTCCAAATTACAAACAGAAGTTTAAATAGCATAATCGATAAAACATACTCTATTTTTTTGCGTTCGTCTACCGACTAATATATTCGTTATCCCTCCTTCGAGGGACAGGCTCTGTCTTTTGATCGTCATCCCCGACCCCGATCGGGGATCCATGCTCTTTTTATTTCTTCAGCCTATTGGATTCCTCTGCCCTTTGTCCGTCATCCTCAGCTTGACTGGGGATCCATGTGCTTCTTTCATGAGGCCATGGATTCCCGATCGGGGTCGGGAATGACTGCAAAGGAATTTTTTCTTTCGTTTTATCCCCCCTCTTTGCATAAGAGGGGGTTAGGGGGAGTTTTGCCCGTCATCGTCATGGTTATTGTCATCATGCCTTTCTGCCCGTCTACCGGCCAAAAGGAAACTGGTTTCCTACTGTTGGGTCTTCTATAAGAGGAGTAGATTTATTTCCAGAGGCATCTACTGCCACAACCGAATAATAGTACGAAAGGCCAGAATTAACCGAGGTGTCTTCGTACGATGTTTTGTCGCTTTCATAACCAACAACAATTGGGTTACCTATTAACCCCTGCTCTAAAGAACGATATATTTCGTAATGAGAAGGTATCTCTACTGAAGACGGCCGCCACGTAACACGTACCGATGCATTTTCTGTTGCAAAAACGTTAACATCGAGAGGTGGTGGCGGTGGAACAGTATCTTTTGGTGTTATTTCTACAGGAAAAATAGACGGAGAAGAAATAGTACTACTTGTTGGAAGCACAAAATAGTAATAATTATTCCCCAAAACAACTGTTGTGTCTCTAAACACTTGGGTTCCTAAAAAAACCAATGTTAAGCGGGTACCAACTTCTTCTGGAGTGTCTGATCGGTATACTGCAATGTGTTCGGCTCTTGTGTCTTCAGGGTCGTTCCATCTAACAACAACGTCTGTACCGGTTCCTACATTTAACGCCTCTACTTTTGTTGCTGGCGAAAGTTTCTCTGGGTGTTCTACAAAAACAGATTGCTGATCTGGAGCAACGAATCCATCAACTGAAAGCCTCTCTGCAAACAGAGGATTTTCTAACAAAGGCACTCCTAACGGTTTATTTAAAACACGAACTGGTTTCTGGGTAGTAGCAACAACTCCACCGGTCGAAACGACTGCAACTGGTGCTAAAGAAGAACTATTTGGACGCTTAGGAGCTATAAATCCTCGATAAAAAATAACAATCGATGACCCAAAAAAGAGCGTCATAATAACGGCGTAAATAATCTTTTTTTTCTTAGATGTTTTTCTACGAATCATATTACGGTAAATAATACGTGGTAAGACTTAATGAAAACACTGCCTGTGCTTGGCCAGAACCATCAACTCCTTCACGAGAAGCAAATTGAACGCTATGAACATCGGTAATACGCTCGAATCTTTCTACCCCACGAAGCAACTCTTTAAATGATTTATAGGTACTTCCACTTACCTGCAAAGAAATAGTTACCTTCTTTACCGAATCTAAAGCACCGCCTTGTTGTGCTGTTACGGACGGGGTTCCAAGTGAAATACCTCGGCCTCTTCGTTGGAGATTTTTTATTCCTTCGTCTTCAACGCTCATAGACTCTATCCTAAAACCAAGTGAATCCATAACGTTTTCTACCTGAGCAAACAAAGAACGAACTTCTGGATCATTTGGAAGCACCGACAAAAGCAAATCTTCTGGCTGTTGTTTTACTCTTTCTAATTCAGCAGCAAGCTGCTGTCTTTGAGTTTCTTTTGTTTGAATTTGTTGATTCAAATCTCCTACCTCGCTCGATCTTAAAAACTGGAGTGGCTGCTGAAAAAGGAATATATAAGCAACAACTATCAAAATCGCTACCTCTAATAAAATAAGGAACGAAAGATTTCTACCGACAAATCGACGGAGAGTGCCTGTTTTCTTTTGTTTTTTTATCTTATTTACTGCCATATAAACCTATAAGAAACGTAGGATCTAATTCTATTGCAAGAGAAAATGTAATGTCTACCATATTTGTAACAGCACTATTTTGCGGAGCTGGTAATGATTCAGACTCATCAGTTTCATTCGTATTTTCGACCGGAAGAGCTGGCACACCGTTTTGGACAACCGTGGTTTGCTCACCTCGGGTGTAGCGATCAAGGCCAACAGAGATAACTTCGGGTGATTGCTCAAAAACATTCCATTGCTGAAGCATGTCTTCTACCGAAGAAGCTGTTCCGTCGAGCTTATAGGTTCCAGGAGTTTCTTTGTTGAGTGAAAGATTTTTGTATTGAATACTCGAAAGTGTGTTTTTTTCAAAAAAATCTAAAAGGCGGGTCCAGTAGATATGATTATTATATAATTCTTCGGCAGAATTAAACCTTCTCTGAAGAATAAGCATTTCCGTGTTGGTTGCCTGCAGTTGAGCAAGTGCTGCATCTAAGATAGTATTTCTTCCCTCTAGTTCTGCCAGCGTCGATATTTTCTTATCGACAAAATATTTTGTTCCTGCAAATAACACCCCAAGCACAACAACCGTCAAAATGCCCACAATAATAAGAGCCCTTTCTGATCTATGGTTGCTTCTGTCTTCTAAAATATCTTTACTAATCAAGTTTACCTGCATTCCTTTATTTTTTTGCTGAGTTTTTTGAGGTGCAGCTTTTACTGCTTGGCCGTTCACTTTCTGAGCAGATCGTTTCTTTTTGATAAACAATGAAAACGGAAATATTTCAGAAATATCTTTCTTCGGTTTTGGTGGAGATTGTTTTTTTACCGGTTTTTGTTTTGGCGGTGCTGGTGGTGCTACTCCTGGTTTAACCACTGGTTGTGGAGCAACTACAATCGGCTGCACAGTTCTTTGTATTGGCTGATTTTTTACTTTTAATTTCGAGGCTTGCTTTTGTTTTGGGACAAGAGCTTTTTCGGTATCTTTCTTATGTAACCACGAAAACACCCCCGCCTTCTTTTTGGCAGGTTTTGGAGGAGGAGCCACAGAGCGCGTATACGAAACCTTAGACTCTTGCTGCTTTTGCTGCAATGCCTTTTTATGCTCTTCTGCTTCTTGCTCTCTTAAGTTTTTTGGTAACAAATTAACCACAGGGAATTAAACAAAATTTAAAACACCCTATACTATAGTATAGCACGGCTTTCTTTTCTTTTTTAATTTTCTCTTTTTGTATTCTATTATCATGTTGCTTTATTTTTCTTTCTGCACTTGTCTCTGCTCTTAATTTGCAACTCCCTCAAGCGTACGAGGAAGAGTGAATCTTTCGTCTGTAAAGCCGGGGGGTGGATTGGTAAAAATCCGAGCGTCGTACAAAATAGTTTCTGTTGGATATTCAAACGAGGTGCCTTCAATTATTCCTTGAGCTGGATCAGAGACTGTTAAGAAAGTATTTGGCTCTCTCGCAGGACAAAGCCTTCTTGAGCCTTCATCATCCACCACCTCTAATGCCCAATAATAACGTGTGTTCAGAGAAAGATTCGTTGGAATAACAAAAGAGAGAGTTCCAGCAGGAGCATCTAAGGTAGTGCCACCAACAGTAAAACCTGCATAATTTGTTACCTCTGTTACAAAAGACTGAAAATTACGTTGATCCCCTGCTTCAGGTACCACTTCTTTATCGTCATCTATATAGAGCGTATACCCTTTAATTCCTGGACCAAATCCTTCATTCAAATCCTGGCCATCGGAGTCGGAGGCTTTTTCAAATTGTAGTGATACTTGAGCCGAGGCCGAGTCACCACCAGCAGGTGGCACATACACTCCAACAGAGTTCACGCCCCTTGGAGTATAAAAATCACCACAAACAGGGAGACTTCCAACAGAAGTATTCGTCTGAGCCGTTACCCCAGAAATCGAAACAACAATACCAAACGCCATCAGCGCAAAGACAAAAAGAGTAATCCATTGAATTTTTTTCCAATATTCTTTTTCCATAAAGACTAATCGAATGGTAATTTAATACGTTCAAATCTTGTTTTTCTTGCAACAACTATTCCATGAATTGTTAATGGCACATGCCCGCTTCCCGTAGAGAATATTCCTTTTTCATCTGCCTTAGTCCCAGCAACGTAAAATATTCCAGACACAGTTTCCGGAGCGCCATATAAAGGCGTTGACTGAATTCCATCTAAATATTCTATTTCTGGCCAGTACGGATCACATCCCCATCTATTTTTATCTGGGAGCTGACCTTCAACTGGGCATGCACCAGACCAAGCAGCAGAGGATCTTGCAATGACAACGTTTCCATTTTGAACAACCCATGCCACAGAAGCTAGTTGACTTGCAGCTGTCACAGAAATAACAGGAAGGTCATACACGATCTCTTCTTCTATAATTAAATCACCGTCTTCAATAATTATCGTACCAGCCCCAGAATCAATCGTTGTTGAATTTTTAAATATAAGTGGGTTTGAAATACGAAGACTCTTCCCTGTTGGTAAAACATATACCTTACCAGCAAGGTCTACGACATCTGCATTTTCATATGTACGATCTTTACTTCGATCGGTTCCAGAATCTCTCACAGTAAACGTTAGATTTTCTGAAATCGAATCGAACAATTCATTAGGTGAACATATTGTGCAATCAGATGAAGACAATTGTATTGTATCATCAAACGTATTTACGCCACTACCAAGATCGGTTTTTAATTCTTCTATTGGCAGTTGACCTAACTTGCTTAAACCTTGGGTATTTGTGGTGCCAAATTCTTGAGCAGAAAAATTACGAATATTTGTGTCTACTTCAACATTCACATCCACAACCGCATCATCAGAAATAATATAATACAATCCGAGTGGTGTTCGTTTACGCGTGGTTATTGCATTAGCAGAAACATCAATTGCTTCTTTACTATAAATACTTCCGCCTTGTGTTACAAAATACTCTGCTGTCCTCCTCCATACCTTTATAGTGTTAGAGGTGGCAGTTTGGACTCTACAATTAGCATTCACTATACACGACACCGAAATTTCAGGCAGCCCTAGCTCCAACTGAACATTTGTTATAACAGGCCCGGGAGTATTTCGCGTTATCACAGAATAACGAAGACGGCCTGAGTCTCCAGGAAATGAATCCCCAATACTCCATTCCATCCGCTGTCCAGAAATATTCGTATTTGCCGGCTCAGGATTTGGAGCTTCTGCATTTGCTGGAAGCGTTATAGCTATCAGAGCATTTAGAGCTACAGCATGTTGCCCACTTTCAAATTCGTATAAAACTTCGTAGTCGACTCTTTCTGAGTCTCCAGCAAATACTGTATCGAGCTGTGTGCTATATGGAGTATCAATACTATGTTCATATGCAGCTACTGAAAGTGTAGAAATCTGAGGCACAACAGGAGTTGGTAAAGGTTGATAAGCACAACCCTGGTTCTGAAGTGTTGTATCTTCAGGGATTACTCGCCATTCATACGCAGGAGTAGAAGCAGTATCTCGATATTTCAAATGAGTAAATGCATCAGTATTTATAGTGCAGAACTCATTTGGTGTATTGTCGCAAACAGAAGCTTCTCCAGATAAAGTATTTCTCAACAACACATCATAAAGCACTGGTTCACCTCCAGGGTCAACCGATCCTGAATACGACAACGTAATACTTTGATATGGATCTACTTCGGAGAAAGCGTTTAATGGATTCACGCTATAGCTAGCAGGACAAGTAGGCGGAAAATTCACCATGACAACAGGCGAAGGAACCCAAGCAGAACAGCCGGTAGCATTACACGCCTGAACTTCGTATTGATAACTCCCTTCATTGGTACCAATAGATGTATCTTGAGTAGTGGTAACATCAACTGGAAGCGAACCCGCCCATAAAGCATCAGTAGGCAAAGCATCAATAGGCAAAAGTGGACGCCTGACATTATATCCAACTTCATTTGTAACATTACTCCAATCCAAATCCATATTTGGTTCATTAAATACCACACTATTCCAAACAGGATCACCAGGAGGGGCAAGCAGCCATTCCACATCACACGAGATGGGTTCATCATCGCTTCCTGGGCCATCCACAACAAAACTTACGGTTTTTACTCCAAGTGTAGTTTTTGTGTAATCACAAGTAGCTGACCCATCCGGACATGAGCCTTTAGTTAAATCTGGAACATTTGGCCACCCCCATGTTTTTTGAGGATTTCTAGAATCGAGGGCAATGGTAATTGGCGTCCCTTCAGCAGCAGGACCATTATTCGTGCACTGTACTGGCCTATATATATCCATCCACATTTCATCTCGCGCCCATTCGTTAGAACCCGCTTCATCTCGCGCCCATATCTCTCCTGCAAATCGACAGGAGCTACCAGCATTTAAAAATTCCGAACATGGCCTGTAGTAATAGTCTCCATTAAATTCATAATCAAAGGCATAATCTAATTCTGTAAATGTTGCTGCAATAGCCGTGTTAATTGGTCCCAATTGAGTTTCGTCTCCTCCACCGACAACTTGTGCTGGAATATCACGCCAAGTAGTTATACCTACATTACTGGCATCTACAACAACTTCCTTATCTGTTGCGTAGGCAACCCTCATTTGATCGTTATCTGGGTCGCTCGCAGAAAAACTAAATATATGTTCTGTTCCTATAACACCTGTTGGCGATGCTAATGAAACAGCCACTACTGGTGGACCGCTGGTCGTAAAACTCCAAGTATTAATGCTCCACCTCGAAGCAGGTGCTGTGTCATCATCAGTAGCACGAACTCTCCATACATACGTACTTCCTGAATCAAGTGGCGTTAGAAGTGTATGCGAGGTAGCTTGATTTACAGAAATACCAGAGCCAAAAGTACATCCACCCCCGGTGTCTTTACAGTAAAAAAGTTTATATGAAAATGTATCTCCGTCAGGATCTACTGTTGGATCCCATACAAAGGTTGGTGTTACAGAAACACTTGTCGATGTATCAGCAGGACTCACAAGATTAAATGCATCTGGACTATCATTTACAGGAGTTACCGTGATAGAAATTGTTGCCACATTAGAAGTCACACTACCATCGTGTGCTTTAAACAAAAACTCATCTGGGCCGTTATAATTTTGATTAGGAGTATAGGTTACTAATGCGCCATTAATGGCAAGTGTTCCCTTTGTTGGATTAGTTGGTACTGTATATGTTAATGATTGGCCTTCTGGATCTGTTGCCGTCAACGTAATATCGATACTTGTGTCTTCATCTAACGCCACGGATTGATTGTCTGCTATCGGTGGTTGATTCGGAACAATTACTGTTCCATCGGTAATACTATCTTTTATGTTTCCGGCATTATCTTCCACATGAAGTCTAAACTGATAACAATACCCAGGCACAAGCACATTAGGAAGTGTATCCGCCAAAGCTCCTTCTACGAGAGAAGAAGTACCCGGTACAGAACTCCAAGAAGCTGGGCTAAAACTATCGCAGCCTAAAGTTCGTGGCCCGCCTGTCGAAGACTGTAATCGGTATAACACTTCTTTTTTCTGAACTTCTCGAATTTTAATCCCACTTCCGCCGAAATCTCTTGCATTACTTATAACATCAATCGTGCCGGTTATATTTTCTCCATCTGGATAAATAATAGAGGCAGACGGATTCTGTTTGTCTACATACAAAACTTGATGTGGAGATTTACCATCATGACTTCCTGTGCTTCCTATACTTTGCCGTGATCGTGCTCTAAACCTGTAACAAGAACCATCTGCTAACACTCCGCTACCAGCTTGATCGGAATACGTTAATGATGGGGCTGTTAATGTTGCTGGCGTGGTACCTGATGGAGGGAATACTAAACTCGTTGCATCTGGCGCTTCTATTCGAGGATATGAAGTATCAAAACTTTCACACACTCCGTTGGTATGCGAAACTTTTTGAACCAGAGCATCCATCCACTTTAAACCAGATTCAGGATCTGTTGCAGAATAATCTAAAACAACCGAATCGGCATTCGTCCAACCAGTACTGCTTATCGCCAAACTGACAACAGGCTTTGTAGTATCTACTTTTATAACTGGTGCGTTCGCTTCTTGGTTACAACTGTTATTTTGGGCCTGATAATCATTTCCTTGAGGGTTTAACCCTGGCCTGCCTTCACAATTTGTCCACCAACGAGGACTGAGATCTTTTACTGTCATCTGTAAAGAATAACACTTGCCACTATCGAGACTTATTGTATCTGTTGTTGTTCCTCCTCCTGCTGGCAATACGGTTGGGTATGGATTAGTTTGAGGATGATACACTTCAGCTGGCCATGGCTGACGAACAAGATAACTTGTTGGATCACACACTCCAGCGCTTAATGTTTTTTCTAAGGTATAAATCCTGGTATCTAATATCCCGCCTGGCTGATCTGCAGCGCTCCATGTTGCGTCAACGCTTCCTGTAATGTTTGCACCTGCTGGATACGTAAATGTAGCAGTTGGGGAAGAAAAATCACTTTGCACTAAAATATTAGGATCAAGCCAGACTCTATTTCCTGCGGTATCTTCTACAAATGCTCTATATTTTTGACATTTATTACCTGCAACTAAATTTACAACCGGATCGTTTGGATCGTTCGGATCATTTATTTTCCAGGTAACTGTTTCGTTCGGACCAGAATTAGGATAATTATTAGCCCCTTGCATTAACCATGCTTGCCCACCCGAAGCGCCTGTTTCCCATGCATTACCACATGTATACACAGCATCAGCATTTAAACTTCTTTGCACTCTCATTTCTCGTATTCCAAAATTATCGGTAGCAGTAATTGTTATAAAATGATCAGCAAGTCTTGCTGGATTTGGGTGAACTTTTTCTTCATAGGTAATAGTTACCACTGGATTTGTTGTATCTATCTGATACGGCCCAAAACTTTGAGGAGCTGTTTCGTTTCCTACGGTATCTACCGCCCATACATACAAGTAATGATCTCCAGAAGGAAGTCCAGGTGATAAAATATTAACAGGACTTGTAAACAATGTTCCATTGTTTTTTGCTGCATTTGCAGCTGCGTTGTCCCAAATATACTTTGCACTCACGACATTCGAGCCATCAGAAACAGTTAATGTAATAGGAATTGGGCCATCACTAAGTCCTGTCGTAGGATTAGCTGTAATGGTGGGTGGGTCTGAGTCTATGGTAACCGACGGGCTTGCACCACAATTTGTGGTGTTACCTACCGCATCGGTAAGAGTTATATTACATGTTCCGGAACCACCGTCTACGACACCACTAACCGTGCAATTCGTTGAACTTGTTATTCCACTTGAATCTGCTGCATTCGGTAAACTAAAGGTAAAACTAGGAGATGTTGTAAATTGATTTGTCGAAGGACTCCAAGCACCACATGTTGGACCTTGTTGATCTGATTTAATTACAATGGCTGGCCAATATCTTAAATTGAAATTATTTTTTACCCCCAATAAAAATTGATGGCATTGACCATTTGTCAATGTTTGATTTGGAATAGTTGTGGTGCCACTCCCATCATACACAGCCGGTGTAACTCCACTCCAATCAGCTGGCCAGGGACAGTCTCCAGCACTATCATACGCCACACTTCGTTTGTAATAATACCTCCAATCAATCCCAGACTGTGGATCTGACCCGTCAATTGTTATATCTGTTGAAGCCGCATTCTTCCATCCGCCTGTTATTCCGCGAGAGCTTATTCCTAATGAACTAGAAATTCCACCATCAGGCCGAGTTGTGTCTACTTTAATAACAGAAGGAGTATTCCCGTCATAGATATTCGCCCATAATGGAACCGCGTCTTTTGCGACTATTCTGATTGTGTAGCATTTTCCACTCGTTAAAGAAAGCGTCTCTGCTTGGTCTCCACTGGCAGGAAATCGAGTGGCATAGCTAGGTGTAGGTACATGCTGATACGGAGTGTTTGCTGCCCAGGTTGTTCCGCAAGAATTGTTGCTAAGATTTGTTTCATACGTCACTACATCCACCCTATTAAGGCCACTTGGTATATCTGAAACATTATAGGTTATATCTACTGCTCCTGTTGTGTTATTTCCACTTGTATAAGTTAACGAACCTGTAGGTGGCGTGGAATCTTGTTGTACCATTCCTCCATATATACGGCCCTTGTTTCCTGCAAGATCTTGAGCTTCAATATAAAAATGATGACATGTATTAGCAACAAGAGCTGCTTCATTAGCGCCTGTCAGCGCCCCAGTAAATGTGGCGCCAGATGCACCCGCAGATATATTACTGCCCCAAAATTCTGCTGTAGAATAAGAATATCCACCAAGCTGATTTCCACACACATAGCCGCCAGGCCCTATTCTTCTTCCTACTCTAATCCAATCTAATCCATGAGCGTCCCATGCTGTTAAGCCAGTCATAGGTATTGATGAAGAACCTGTAGGGCTAGGATGAACTGCCGCACTGTAAGTAATATTAAAACCACTCGGAGGAGTTTTATCTACCCGATAAATTCCGAATGTAGCTGTTGATATGTTGCCCGAATTATCTCTTGCCCACACATATAAATCGTAAGGGCCTTCGGTTGAAGACGAAATTGTATTGGCGTTGGCATTTCCATTCACAAATACAGTTGAACTGCTTGTTGCTGCTGCTCCCCACTTGTACGTAGACAACTCCACACCCGAACCAACATCTGTAGCACCTAAGGTAACTGGAATCGCGGTATTGCTAATTTTGCTTGAGGGAGTTGCTGTTAAAGCTGGCCCCGTACCATCAATGGCACATGAAGGACTTGGGCCACAAACTACGGAATTCCCTGCATTGTCTAGTATTGCATTTGTCGAACATATTCCAGCTGTTCCTTCTGCGATATTACTAACTGTACATTCATAATTATTCGTAGCCAGTAAATCGCTACCTCCAGCGTCGCTCGCAGTAGTAGTAAACCTACAACTTGAGGTTGTTGTTTGATCAGTTGCTGGAGTCCACACACCACCACACGTTGGAGCCTGTCGATCTACTTTTATTTCTGTTATTGATGAATACCCATCATTGACTCCTGTAGTATTTACATTATTTCTTGCTCGAGTCCTATATCTGTAACATGTCCCCGTTATAAGATTGTCAGACAACACTCTTTGCGCACCCGTGCCATTAACACGACTTGCTGGGCTTGTTAATTCCGCCCAATTACCCCAGGTACCACAGGCACCGCCAGAAAGTGGGGCCGTTCTTTTTTGTATAAACATCCATTTAATTCCAGACTGCGGAGCACTTGCTTCATATGTTAAATTAACAGTGGCAGCATTTGTTAATCCAGAAATATTTGTGGATAAACTAGCTGTTGGTTTTGAGGTATCAACTTTAACAAGACCATGGCAATCTGCATTATTTGCACATGTTTGTGCTGCGTTGTATGGATCCGCTTTATCCGTGGCCCAACCTCTAAAATGATAACACAATCCACTTGTTAAATTACTAATGGTTTCTGTATTTGAATCAGTAGCCGCACCGCCAGGGTTTCCATCGGTATCATACCGAGTTTGTGTATTCCAACTACCAGTACATACTCCATTTACAAATGGCTTTGTGATTCCCCAAATATCCCCCCTATTAAGACCACTATGAGTGTCGGAAGCAGTAGAACTCACTGTTGTTGTTCCTGAATTATTATTTCCAGAAGTGTAAGAAATTGTAGTACTCGGGTTTGTATCATCTCGCTGCACATACCCACCAGCAAGAGTTGCTTTGTTTCCAGCATAGTCACTAGCCTGGACTTTGAATCTGTTACATTTGTTATTTATAAGAGTCTCTGTTGAAGATTCGTCAAACTGAACACCCGCGCCAATATTGTTCCATTGTTGTACATTTGCCCAACCAGTCCAGGCACCAGAACAGTTATAAGTGTTTACATTATTTTCCCAAATTATTTTAACCCACAAAAGCCCATGAGCATCTTGAGCTTTTACACTGCTTATAGGCCACGTGCTACTACTTGTAGGGGGGTTTGTTGCGGCATTATATGTTATAGATCGGGTTGGAGCAGTTTTGTCTATTTTTAATTCAGCTGAATTTGATGAAAAATCTGACCTTAATGAAGCATCTCTCACCCATGATCTAAATTGATAACACGTGTTATCAGCAAGCCCTGTCTTTGTATACGTACTCGCTGCAGAATCCCCCCCATTCAACCTACTCGACCAACCGGACCAGCCTGTACAACTCCCACTACTTAATGTTGCTGTTCTTTCATACACTCGATACAACAAAATCCCACTACTTGGGGCAGCGTCTGTCCCTGAATATATAAGTGATACCGAACTAAGATTTTTAAAACCACTAGCAGCATTACCAGAACCATCTTCTACAGAAAGCGAGGCAACTGGAGTGGCAGAATCATATTGATATGCATTTGCAACAGAATTCCACGTATCTGTATTCCCATTCGTGTCAGCCCCCCATAAATAAAGTCTATGCTCCCCTACTGGAGAAGTAATTGTTTGCCCATGCCCATAAAGAATTCCATTCGTACTGCTTGCTGCTGCATCCCATCTATAGCGAGCAGAGGCTACCGCAATATTATCAGTTACACTTAGTGTAATAACGGTTCCGCTCTGTATCCAACCACCAGAATTAACAGGGCTAGCGCTTACAACAGGATCGACATTGTCACAGGCCGGTGGCGTTACCGAGGACGTTGAAAGATATCCAGAAGTATTACCGAGTGAATCTCTTACTCGAGCGACCCGAGAATAAGAAGTTGTACCATCTCCTGTCACAGACTGTGTATAGGTAGAACTCGATTGCCAATCTGTTACCCAGGAGCCACTAGTTGAAGCTCTAAATCTATACTCTAAGCCAGTTGTGCCAACTCCACTATCTTGCGCACCGCTCACACTCCAATTAATAGAAGAACAATTGGGCGCGGATCCCGATAATGATGCATTATATGGAGCCTGTTGATCTACCCTAAAATATCTGGCACTCGAATGATCGGTATTGCCTGCATTATCCCACACCTTACCGCACGCCCACTGAGGGCTCGTAATACTTACCGAAGATCCGTTTGATCCGTAGGATAAAGAACTACATGTTGGTGTGTTATTAGAAGCATTATTAGATGTAGCGTAACGACTGGTACTACAGCCACTTCCACCTGTATCCGAACAACTCACCGAAACTGATGTTGTGCTACTTGTCCAGCTTGCTGATGGAGCAGTTACACTTGCCGTTGGACTTGATCGATCAACTCGGAATAACGTTGGACCAGCATTCGAAGAATAAAGCCCGCCAGTTGCATTTGTGTCTTTTACTCTTCCACAAACATAATTCTGAGAAAGTATATTTCCTGTCTGACTAGCACTCGACCAAGAACCACTACAATTATTAGCCGAATTCACCTGATATTGATACACCGCACAATTACTTCCACTCTCTGTGTCACTACAGCCAATTGTTGCCCTTATGGTGCCACTATTCGTCCATGAACTTGGCGCGCCACTTATGCTGGCAGTAGGAGCATTGTTAGGACAAACAGTGCTAACAGTGGCCGAAGTTGAGGTTGATATATTAGAAAGTGAATCTCTTATTTTTCCATAACGTGTATACGAACTCCCACAAGAAACAGACTCTACCCATGTACCAGATTTATATGAATATGTTCCACCAGAAGATGTAGCGTATCCATATGGAGTTGAGTGTAATCCAACTCCCCCAGAATTATCTGAGCCAGTAAGCGACCATGTAATAGATGTTCCAGCCGCGTTAGCAGATCCAGTAAGAGAACGAGTAGGAGCTGATCTATCTGCTTTAATAACTCCTCCTGTTGAGGTAGCGATATTCCCTGCATTGTCTGCAGCATATATCCTAAACTGATAACAGCTACCATTCACTAAAGCTTTACTATGAGAGCCATCTCCATCGTTTCTATCTGCCCAATTCGTAGACCAGCCAGTACAAGTTCCGCTACTATTTAGTGTTGCATTTTTCATTTTTATGCGCAGACCATTCGTGGCGTGTAAACCACTACCACCTGCGTCGCTAGAACTATAGGTAACAGTAATCGGGGTTGCTTTTGTGTATCCGGAAAAATAGCTTTTGGTTATAGAAGGAGATGTAGTATCAATTTTTATCTGGGTAGGCGAAGAGGTTCTACCTATGTTTCCAGCATTGTCCGATGCCCTTCCACACACCCAAGAACGGGATGTTACAGAGGTACTACCACCCGTTGTAAACCCGGAACTGGTAGTAGGACAACTACCAGGACTAGATGTATATACTCTATATTTTTTTGTACTTGTATTACATCCACTTCCTGTGTCGGAACAATTGACTACTGCATTATGAGAAGAATTTGACCATGAATTTGGTGAATCTGAAACTGTTACCGTAGGCAAGCCTGAATCTGCTGATACAACAGTAATAGTTTTACTTGCTTGGTCACTATTCACCCAACTACTAGCTGTTGTATATGCTTTTACGGTATATGTCCCAGGGCTATCAAGATGAAACCCGGATCCTTGAACCCACCCTGCAGTACCAATTTTATAATACTTTGTTTGATTTGAATTGGCTGGATTTGTATTTCCTACAATAGTCACACACACATCAGATGACGAGCAATTTGCACCAGTTGTGTTTGTGTTGATGCTTGGGTTTCTTAATTTTCCATAATAGGCTGTGTCGGTAGAACTTGGAGTGGTATTGAATGTTGAATACCCTGTAAACGTATATTTTGTTCCTTTGCTAATGTCTCGACTCAGGCTTGAACCGCAAGCAGGGCTAGCCGAGACAAGTCCTCCACCCGTACTGGTTAATGTAGCTGAACTACCTGACGAACAAGTCACCGTTATATCAATATTAGTATCGCTCGATGAAGCAGATGCAGATACCGAAAAGGTTGGTTTTCTCCAACCAGTGTCACTAGTATAACCGGCTTGCTCAGTATCCCACAAACAATATCTATACACGACTCCATGCGAGCCAGAATGAGCAAACGGCTTACTTGTAGTACTTGAACCCTTAGGACATCCACTCCCAGTCCCATAGGTCAGCTTACCTGCTGCCTGGGTAGAAGGAGCTGTCGTTGCCCAATCAACTTGAATTTTTGTTGTATATGTTCCATTTGTTGCAGAAACCGTATAAGGATCAGATTGGGCAGATGCGGTATTTTGCTGAACTGGTCCAAGAATCATTATTCCAGCAACAAAAAATACTCCCATCAAAAGCATTACGATGTATGATCGCCTAAGTATCATATTTTAGTGTTTGTTTCTATCCCGTATATAAACACAGCTCTAAATCAATCTTCTGCAAGTCCTATTAATATAATACCATAATTTCATGTTTTTTCTTAGCAAAAAAAATGTGGATATTGTTAATTAAAAAAATAGTCCCGTTCAAAAACAGAGCTATTGACAAATATTAAATAATAGTATTAAATATAAGTACACACCTAACGGAGACCTACAATGAACAAGCGTATTTTAGCGCTACTTTCCCTGCTCGTGGCCGTTTCCTCGAGAACACTCGCTACAGAGTACGCTCTCGGGTTCTCGGAAGGACCATCCAACGCATCGAGCTCTCACATCTTTGTGCGAGATGGTTCCGGGGAAATCACCACATTCCCGTTCCTTGGGAAAGTTCAAACGTCCGGCTCAATTGCCTGGTCGCAAGACGGGCAGCTGCTCGCCTTTGCTCAAACATCGGACTCCGACATTTACACGATCAACGTGATCACCGGAGTGAAGAGCAATGCCACCAACAACCCAGCGGCTGACTCCTCTCCTTCGTTCTCCCCTGATGGAGCGAATATCGTATTCACTTCACTAAGGGAAGATGATGGTTACTTCGACCTCTTCACCACAAACCTTCTTACTGGTGATACGAGGAACATCACGAACCATCCATCCGCGGACGTTCTCCCTAGATGGTCACCGACTGACAACAGCATCCTCTTCACATCACTGAGAGATGGAGACAACGAAGGGGTAGTTCGATCAAGCATCTACTCGGTGTCACCAGAAGGAGAACACCTCACGCTCCTCTCCGAACCCGGAGAAGACGCTGGGCAGGCGACATGGTCGCCAGATGGAAAGCGGATCGCCTTCTACTCCAGGAAAAACGGAAACCGGGACATAATCATCTCGGACTTGAACGGCGAAAACCGGGTACAAGTAACATCCCACGATGCCGATGATGACGCCCCTTCCTGGTCTCCAGACGGCACAACGATCGCCTTTGTCTCGAAACGAAACGGATCAGCCGGGAGCATCTACTTCGCTTCCCTCGAAGGGAATGAACCTCAGCGAATAACAAATCCCGCTGGAGGACTTCGACACCGCACGCCAGCGTTCCGGCCGGTGCTCGGGCCGCTCGCAGTCGACGCGGTCGGCAAGCTCGCAACCTCTTGGGCAACGCTGAAGATGCCGCAGTAAGAAGGCTCAACCGGCCTCCCCTGCCACGCCTAGCGTCCGCCCTCGCAACCCCATAGTTCCGTCTCACTTGGCCCCTTGGCAGGTGCGGCGGTTCTCTTTTTTTACTTCATCATCCCCCCTCTTCCGCCCCGCTGGCGGATAAATTGCATAAGCATGTCCTGCCGTGCCCCGTCCTTGTGACGGGGAGTGATTAGCGAAGGAAGGGTCCGCCAGCTGGCGGAAGGCCTGCCCGGCCCGGCTTGTCCCGACCTCTTTCTAATAGTGTCCGAGAAGTCGGACGCAGAGTGACTGGGAAGAGTTTTTCTCTTCATCCTTCCACTGTCCGTCATCCCCGACCCCGATCGGGGATCCATGTCTTACTTGTTTCTACAACGCCATGGATCCCCGCCTTCGCGGGAATGACAGCAAAAAAATAAACGGCTCACTACGTGAGCCGTTTATTTTATCTCTATTTAGCTAAAACTAACCACCAGCTACCCCTATAAGCTCTAGCGATACTGGCGTATATTCTGTCTTTCCGTAAACATCTTCATCTGCTATTGCATCTATAAAATCACCAACCTTTAATTCATCTAATCTTAGCGGTTCTAATTTTCCAATTGCAGAGCCGTCTTCTTTTACCTCTGTAATAACTTCTTTTACAATTCTTGTGTCAGCTCCTACTAACACAGTTATTAGCGTTCCTTCATCTAACCCAAAAGTATTTCCAACTTCAAATACTACTCTGTCAGAGCCAACACTCGTAACAACTCCGCCATACGAATAGACTTGAGGCTGAACCTCTAATGGTTCGTCGTCAAATATATCATCTGGAGGGAAATCGTCATTTGCCGGCAGGCCGCCAACAGTATCGTTGTTAGACTGGCCAGATGAACCAGATTGCTGATTATTCCCATCAGTAGATTGGTTATCTTGCTGAGGCATCAAAAACACAACCAATGCTATCGCAATAATAACTACCACAATAACTATGATAAATTTTTTCATACTATTTTTAAGTTAATATACTTATAAAATTATACCATACTTTAAAAAACAACATAAACGAGCACGAGTCTTTATACATCACATTCCTTTGTCCGTCATCCTCGACTTCAGTCTGAGATCTGTGCCTTTGTGAGTTCTCCGACTTACTGGAGCCCCTCTCTCGAGGGGATGACAGCAAGAGAAGCGCCATTTCTTTGCCCGTCATCATCGGTATGCGAGGACCCACGCCCTGAGGGGGGTTTTTAAACCCTCTGGATTCCCAGTCAAGCTGGGAATGACAGCTGAGGAGGACCTCCGCCTTATCCCAAAGATTCATACAAATCATTCCATTCTTTATTATTCTCTTCGATAAGTTTAATCTTCCACGCTCTATTCCATTTCTTTAATTGCTTTTCCCTTTCAATAGCTCTAGACGGATCCTCGAAAACTTCATAATGCACCAGTAAAGAAATTTCGTATTTCTTTGTAAATCCATGACTTATTTTATTTCTGTGCTCCCACATTCTTCTCACGAGATTATTTGTCACTCCAATATAAAGTGTTCCATTTCTTTTGCTTGCTAAGATGTATACACAATATGTTTTATTCATATTTTTGTCCGTCAGCCTCGCCCCGTATCAAAGTACGGGGCAGGCTCCTGAGGGGATCTCCTCCTTCGGGGGATCGCCCAGAGGGGGACATGCCCAGCTCCACTTTTTCTTTTGAAAAGCCGGGGCTGGGCATGTCCTGGTGTTTTCTTCGACCTACTGGATCCCCGACTAAATCGAGGATGACGAGCAAAAAACCCTTTCCTCTGTCTGTCATCTCCGACCCCGATCGGAGATCCATGCTCTGTTTTTTTCTTCAACGCCCTGGATTCCCAGTCAAGCTGAGAATGACAGGAAATAAATCAACGGCTCATCGAGTGAGCCGTTGATTTATTTGCGTATTGAATGCCAAAAAAGACGAGGGGTCTCTATTAAAACCTCTTTCACAAGACTTAATGGCCTGCGAGAAGATCGCCCCCACTCACGGGCCCGAAACTCCACATCTATCTCTTTGAATTTAACAGTATTCAAACAGGCATAAGCAGGAAAATAGAGATATCTCGAATCTTCTACGCGAACATCATTTAACAGAGATTTATGGAACCCTTTTAAACCAGAGCCAACATCTTTAATTCTCCTTGAAACAATACCAGACACCGTACTGTTTACTATTTTAGAAGGAATATTCCATTTCAAATGTACCGCCAGCGTTTTCCCCCATCTTTCAGATCTGTTTGTATTAACAAATATTTCTCCACTTTCTAATAAATCTATAACCCTCGTTATTTCTTGGGGAGGAATCTCTCTATCTGCCGAAAGGGTAATAATATAATCGCCTCGAGCATGCAAAAACCCACTTCGATAGGCGTTTCCTACGCCTCTGTTAATGTCATGCTTCACCACAAATATATTATTATGCTTTAATTGCAAGTACTTTAAATAATTCGCCGTTTGATCGGTGCTTCCGTCGTCCACAAAAACACTTTCCCAAGAATACCCTCGATCAGATATTTCTTTTAGTACTGGCAAAAGCTCGTCAAACAAAGGAAGGATATTTCCTTCCTCGTTATAACATGGAATTATGAGTGAAATTTTATTCATTTTTTTCCTCGGTTTCTTCTGTTTCAACATCTTCTTCAATATACCAGCATGCTGCATAATAAGGACCAACTCCTTCGAAATAATAAGGCTCCGTATCCTGAGGAAGCTTTTCTAAAGAATCACTCGCTACATCAAAAAAACAAAAATCGTTCTTAAAACCACCTAATTCCTCAACAGCATCAACAAAAACAACAATCTCCTTAGGGAATTTATTTACATAATAATACAAACCATGTGATTGCTCGTACGCAGGTTTAGAAACCACAATGACCTTGGCATTATTTTTTATAGCATCAAAAAAAGGCGATGATGATTCATACGGATACATCACAGTTAATTGAAAGAGCCGAGAAACAAGCAACCCGCCTAAAAGCATAGTGAAAAATAATAACCACAATCGACCCTGATTTTTTTGCCTCTCGCTATCCGAGCTTTTATTTACAATTAAATATAAAACCAACGAAACAGCTCCCCAAATAAGAGTTCCTATGACAAATGGATGAAGCAATATTTCTAACAAACCAGTAGAATTAAGACTTCCTATCCAACCAGTTTTCCACCAAGGAGCGGCCCACATCATTATAAGCGCTGTAGCACTCAGCGCAAAAACCTCTCCCCTGTGCCAAGATTTTTGGCTCCACGTCTTAACGGCGGTAGCAACCAGAGCTAGTGCTAACAGTGGATAAACAGGTGCGATATACCAAAATAGTCGGGTCTGAGCGACAGAATAAATACCAACAAATCCTAACGCCCACAAAGCTATCAAAATCCACCGCCCTAGCTTGTCGTTAAATTTGAAATTTTTTACTACAAAATACACCACCACTGGCAAAGCCCATATCCATGGCCAAAAATATTGAGACATCTGGCTTAAATACCAAAAAGGACTCGAATTTTCACTAAATCCGATATTCTCCCCGACTCTCGCAACTACATGGTGACCAATATAAACATTCCAAAATTCTTGTCCGTACAAAGAAAACATCCACCAATGCCATGGGACCGTTATCCCTAAAAACAAAAGCACCGAAGAAAGAATATATTTTAAAGGAATAACCTTCCATCCCTTTAAAAAAATCCAATGTATTCCTAAAATCAATATCGCGGGGAAGGCTGCAGCTCCTTTTGTTAAAACAGCAAGTGCAAAAAAGACCCCCACCAACACAAAATACTTTGAGCTCTTCCAACTTTTAATATACATCCAAAGTGCTAATAAAAAAAACAAAAGCAACGGGCCATCAAAATCAGCTGAGCGGAATACATGAAAATACATGCTATCTGTTGCAAGTAAAGCTAGAACAGCAAAAAATGCTATTAATTTTCTTCCAAAAAACTCTTTCCCTAAGTAATAAAAAATGATCATCGCCAATACTCCTGTAAAGGCTACTCCAGCGCGGGCACCAAATGTATTCTCTCCAAAAATTTTATACCCTGATTGAATAATTAAATATCCAAGTGGTGGTTTATCAAAAAATGGATCTCCGTACCAGATAGGAATAAAAGGAGTCTTATTCTGAATCGACTCCAAGGCCGATTGAGCATAGATAGCTTCATCTACATCTGGGAAAAAAACAGGGACATGTATTTGCTCGAAAAAAACAACAAAAGAAACAACAAGAATGCCAACAACTAAAACCCACTCTTTATAATTGCTAAATATATCACGAAAAATCGTCATCGAACTCTTCATACAAAGTATTAAATATGTTCTTTCGTTGTTTGTGCCATCCTCCAAATTAAATGGTTCTTCTTGGCAATAGTATAATCCCACCACCCGAGTATTCTTCCTATTGCTTCAATTACTATAAATACTGGAACATGCGTAATCGCTTGCACATTCCACTCTGTCGTTTTAATAACCAACCCAACCATCTTAAAAAAAGAAGGACTCACAAAACTAAATTCTCCATTTGTTTCATGAACAAAATGAAAATACCCCCACCAAATTCTTCTTCTCTGACTAAGAAAATCTCCTACTGTTTCTGGTCCTTTATTCAAGACTATCGCATCTGGAATATATTTCACAGAGAAATTTTTCTGTTTTATTAAAAATTCAATACATGCTTCATCTACCGCATTTGCGGGCATACTATTAAAAACCTTTCGAAAAGCCACCATCTCTCCAGTTTTAGGTGTAATACGAGAGACAATATCAAACATCCTCCAGAAAAAATGAACTCCATACCCCATAAACGAATTCGGATTATTCTTAGGAATCACATGCGAGCCGGTCATTCCTACTAGAGGATTATAAAAAGGAGCAACAAGTTTTTGAACTGTAGTCTCGAGCGGCAACACATCTGCACTTATCATAACCAACACATTGGTCGATGCTTTTTGAATGAACAAATTTATCGCATTCCATTTCCCGGTTCTTTCTTTCTCCTTGATAACTATAACTCTTTCATCTACGAGAGAATGTTCACGAGCAATTTGGAGCGTTTTATCTGTACAGCCGGATGCAACAATAATAATTTCTTTGATTAAAACAGAATCCAGCTTTTGCTGAAAAATTCTATCTATTAATCCTGCAATATTTTGCTCTTCATTATAAGCAATTATTCCAACACTGCATGTAATCATATGATTTTTTTAAATCTATCTACAGAATATCTGAATATTAAAAAAAACACGAGCCTTGTACGTGTTTTGTTCTCACTTCTCTATAAAGAAACCCAAGGATATTCCTTTTCTATATTTAAAAGAGATTGGTTTACTTTAGCAAGCAGCTCTTCGTCCTTACGTGGGATAGCATCTTGAGCATCGCTTAATGTTAATACCAACTTTACATGCAATTCTTTAAAATTCGCTGGCACCTTTAGATTCATAATCGAATCTATAATCGAATCAAGCTCTTGAGCGTTTTGTGTCGAGAGTGCTATTGAAATATTGTCCCAAGAATTTTGGACAGACGACTTATATGAAGGAGTAAGGTCTTGTGGTGGAATTGCAAGTGAAATCGTTTGTTTTTGTTCTGCCCCATCACCAGGATTAGCCTTTTGTTTTTGCATAAGCAAAATACCATATAAAACCAAAGCTGTAACAATTACAAGAAACAGAACAATAAGGACCATTTGTTTTTTATGATTCATAGCTATTCAAGTATATCACACTCCACCTAACAATGTTGATGGCTGTGTGGAAAATTACAAAAGATTATCGGCTTGGATATCTTCCCAAATTTCAGATGTGTCATTCCATTTATACGCTTTTAAATCCGACACCTTTTCGGTTTCGGAATATACTTTTTGCACTACCTCCGACCCACCTCGATGTGAATGTAAAACTTTTTTATCTAAAACTCTAGGGGTAACAGAATATTCAAGTCGAATTCGTCCCATATCTCCAGAAAACTCTATCCAATCAACACTCCCAAACGGCATGTTGTCGTCTTTTACATCTTCCACTCCAGAATCTATTACCTCAAAAGTTTCTTCTACTTTATCTAACAATCCTTGCCATTGTTCATCTGTCATATAGCTTAAGCCCTAATATCTAAATCCTAAACTTGGCGAAAAAGATCCCTTACTCCCCCTCTTTGCAGAAGAGGGGGCTGGGGGGAGTTAGTTATTGCTTTAAACAAAACCCTCCCTATCCCTCCCTTATGCAAAGAGAGGGGATCTGCATTCCGAGCATTTAGTTATCTTCAATTGTAATTTCTTTCGCATTTCCGTCTTTATCGTATTGGTAGAGTTTACCTTCTTTTTCATCTTTTATTTTGTGATGAGAACCATCACAAAACGGACGCTCTTTCGACAAACCACACATACACAAAGAATCGCCCTCGTCTTCTGGTTTTGGTTTGTATGGTTTTGTATCCTTTTCTATTACAATTCGAGACATACAATGTTATTACTGAGTTGGTTGAGTAGGCTGTGCTGGTGCGGGCGCAGTTCCTGCTCTTTTTCCTGCAGTTAATAAATACACAATTTCTAAAATACCTGCGGTATTAAAAATAAACATAAAAATAAACCACGTTTTATGAACATTGTTGCCAGCTCGCCAAAGTGCCAAGCCTTTTAGCACCATTATAACGGCCATTACGATAATAAGAATAAGAACAACAATTGGGGAAGAATTTTGGAAAAATTCCATATGAATAACAATATCTAAACCCTAAATCCGAAATACTAAACAAATTCTAAATTCAAATATCAAATGTTTTAAACGTTTGTAATTTTAAATTTTGAACATTTTTACATTGTTTAGATTTTATAATTTAGTGCTTAGCATTTTACTGCCTTGAATAAAGTCCTATAATTTCACTTTGCTCGATAACATGTCCTTTCATTGCCTCCTCGAGACTCTCTTTGTCTATCTCTGGCCCTATGTTTAAGATAGTATCGAGAGCGTAGAGTTTAAAGAAATACCTGTGCTCACCCGAAGGCGGGCACGGTCCGCCATACCCAGTTGTACCAAAACTTGTAATTCCCTCAATCGCTCCTTTTGGTACATTATTTTCTAAAATACCTTTTGTTGATGAAGGAATATTCCATAATGTCCAATGCACCCAAGTTCCTGCAGGGGCATCTGGATCATCGGAGATAAGAACCAAACTCTGTGTCGCTAATGGCACATCTTCAAATACAAATGGAGGATTAATATTCTCTCCATCGCAGGTATATAAAGATGGAATAACTGAATTGTGATTAAATACTGGCGATAAAATCTTCATAGTATTGAGAAGATTAATATCTTCCTTTACTAAATTTAAATAGTAAAAAGCTCACTCAAAAAGTAAGAGCTTAAAGATAATTAAATATCCGGTATTTCATAATCTTAAAATAAGTATATCAAACTATCTAAAACTCAGCCATCTCTTTTTTTAGGAGCTCTTTTTTCTTTCGAAGTCCCCTATTATATCCACCAAGCGAGCCATCTGTACGAACAACCCTATGACATGGAATTTGCGAGTTATAATTAGTTTTAAGAACAGCCCCGACAGCCCTGCTTGCTTTTGGATTACCAGCTAAAACAGCCACTTCTTTATAAGTAAGCGTTTTTCCTTTGGGAATGCTTTTTACTACATTAAATACTTTTTGTTTAAATTCCGACATATACAATTCGTCATTCTGAATGAACTCTGTGAAATGAAGAATCTCTGATATCTCTTTTAAATGCAGAGATCCTTCGCTAATCACTCAGGATAACGATATTTTCATATTCTGCAAATTTATTCATCTAAATAATTTCGACCTTTCAGTTTATCTGGTAAATAATCTTGATGAGCGGCCTCTTCATCTTCGTAATTTGGCGTGTATTTGTAGTCTTTTCCATATCCAAGATTTTTCATGAGCTTTGTAGGCGCATTCCTAATGTGTAAAGGAACCGGAAGCGTTGGTAATTCATAAATATCTTGCTGAACTTTTTTGTATGCCGAATATAACTTATTACTCTTTTTGGACTTTGCCATGTACACCACAGCCTGAGCAAGAATAACGTTACATTCAGGCATTCCAATAAAATGACATGCTTGATACGCAGCAACAGCCTGTGGCAAGGCGAGTGAATTTGCTATTCCAATATCTTCACTTGCAAACCGAACCAGTCGACGCGCTATATACAACGGGTCTTCTCCGCCTTCAAGCATTCTTCCCAACCAATACAAACTCGCATTCGCATCGTTGCCTCGCATGCTTTTGTGAAGCGCAGAAATAATATTATAATGCTCCTCTCCGCCTTTGTCGTACATTAAATGCGTTCTTTGCAATGCCTCTTTAATACTTTCGCTCGATATCACTATTTCTTCTTTTTTATTTTTGTGAGAGGCAGATACAGCAAGCTCCAATGCATTCAACGCTACCCGAGCATCGCCATTAGCCATATCTGCTAAAAATAAAATCGTCTCTTCTGAAATAGTTATCTTTTCATTTCCAAGCCCTCTTTCTGGATCTTCTAACGACGTTTTTAAAATAACAGCTATATCTTTTGCCTCGAGTGCATTTAAAACAAATACCCGACTTCTAGAAAGCAACGCCGAATTAACCTCGAAACTTGGGTTCTCTGTAGTGGCACCAACAAACACAACGGTCCCATTTTCTACATATGGCAACAGTGCATCTTGTTGACGTTTATTAAACCTATGAATCTCGTCGATAAATAAAATCGACTTTTTCTCGATATTTTTTTCGGCTCTTGTCATTACCTCTTTAATATCTTTTACACCAGCAGTAACAGCACTCATCGGATAAAAATAAGACTCGGTGTTTTGGGCTATAACATGAGCAATCGTGGTTTTACCCGACCCTGGCGGCCCCCAAAAGATCATAGAGGGGATTTGATCCTTTTCTATAGCATCTCTTAGCAGTGTTTTTTTGCCAACAACATGCTCTTGGCCAACAAAATCATCGAAAGATAATGGCCTCATTCGTTCTGCAAGAGGTGTGTGGTTTTTGTTCGCTTTCATACAGTTTTAGTATAACACATGCTTAAACAAGGAGAAAAGCTTGCTATTTATAACATAACATGCTATAGTGTTTTTGTTTGTTAGCACCCATTGCGTGTGCGGTCGAAACAAGCACTTGTTCAATTCACATAAAGTGTAGCTTGTATCTAGTATACGCACACTCAATATAAGGAATATGGCAAAAAAGTTATTTGTTGGAAGTCTTCCCTTCTCAGTAAGAGACGAAGACTTAAAACAGCTCTTTGAGCAAATTGGCGAAATTGAATCTGCAACAGTTGTTATGGATAAATTTCAGCCAGACAGAAGCCGAGGATTCGGATTTGTCGAAATGGCAAACGATGACGACGCTCAAAAAGCAGTCGATCAGCTTAATGGTTCTGATCTTGAAGGACGAGCAATCGTTGTAAACGAAGCTCGACCTAGAGAAGAAAGATAAGCTCTCGATACTACAGACTTCTAAAAGACCCGCCTTTATGGCGGGTCTTTATATTGCATAAAAAAATAGGAAAAGAAAAACCCCGCCGCGTATGTACTAGTTGTTGACAGCCAATACGAGGCTATCATAGTACTCCTTACGGAGGGGGTTAGAGGACGACTCTCATTTTCGAAACGCACTGCATCGCGAACGGTTAGCACATCGTAGTCCGCCTATCTCGAGGTCCAAGTCTCAGGGTCCACCATCCCGGCTCCTCAGCCGAAGACAATAGGTACCCCTGTTTTGGAAGGGTTCTCGCCCAACCACGACGACCAGCACACATGAGCACACCATGTTCTTCGAGGAACATTTCAAATGCGCCATGCATTGCGTGATGCGTTCCAGGGTGGTTCGGAATGAAAGAGGCATGCATCACCAGATGTTGTGGAAATTCATGCTCTCTGAGGAGGTAGACAGCTCCGACGATGGGGCTATCTTCCTGGTGTCTGAAAAGCCTCCAATCTACCCCTCGTTCGAGGGCATGATCAGAAAACTTTTCAGCAATGCTCGCACCCGGCACTTTTGGCATTGCGCCGGGCTTGTTGCCGACTTTGGCCGCAGTCTGGTCCAAAAGCGACTTCAGTTGTGTTAGACCCACTGGTGACAGAGGCAGGCCTGCACTCATCACTAAGGTCATTTCGAGATCAGGTGCACCAGCCATTGGTGGCACATGCCTCTCCATGATGTACTCCTATGTGATGGGAGCTGCTGACATGTTACACACATCAGCTTCTCAGGGCGAACCTTATTCGCCGTGAGAAGAAATATGTGAGAACACAACTCTAAAAAGAGCCCCTTCACCTTCCTTGCTTTCTACACTTACTATACCTTTATGTTTTTCTACTACCCACTTTACTATAGACAACCCAAGCCCAACACCGCCCTTACCTCTGTCTCGCGATTGGTCTACTTGATAAAATCTTTCAAAAATAAATAGTTTTTTTTCTTCTGGAATTCCTGCTCCAAAATCTTGAACTTCTAAAACAACTGCTTCGCCTACCTTAAACATCCTTACAATAATTTCCTTATTATTCTTACTGTATTTTATTGCATTCGTCAAGAGATTCGTTAAAAGCCTATCAAACAAATCTATATTTGTATACATTTCAATTTTTTCAAATTCTACTACAACTGTCAAGTTTTTTTTCTTAGTAAGAGAGGCGAGGCGACGAATAACATCAAGTGCTATTTCTGTAACGTTTATATTTTTTTCAAATGGAAAAAGAGTATCTTCCGACACAGGAAGAGCAACAAGAGAAAGATCTGAGATAAGCCGTTCAATTCGATCTACTTCCTGGGCTATGCTCCCAAGCTCACTTGGGATATACTCATTATTATCTTGAATGTTTTCCAGAACAAGATTAATAATAGTAAGAGGGGTTCTTAACTCATGAGAAACATCTGCAAGCAGCTGTTCCTTTAAAGAAAGTGTTTCTTGTAATTTTTCCGTCCTCTCCTTAACTTTATCTTCAAGTTCCTTATTTAAGGATAAAATTTTCCTCTCATATTTCCTAGCAGCTGTGATATCTCGAGCAACCCCTTGCATTCCAACGACTCTATTTTTATCTATAATAGGAACCGCACTTATATCCACAAAAAATATATCTCCACTTTTTGACACAACTTCAACTTGGTATCTTGTAGAGCTACTACTTTCTTGGTTAATACGTTTTTCAAACTCTTCTGTAGCGAGATTTCGATAGTCGCCTCGAATGAGCCCAAGTTCGCCAGCTGTCTTACCAACGAGTTCTTTTTCTGAATATCCAAGTGTACGAAGAAATTTTTGGTTCACTGATGTAAATTTTCCGTCTAAATCTACGGTATAAATCCAATCATCTGCGTTTTCAAATATATGTTGATACAAAGACCCTGCAAGTATTTCGCCTAGCATCTTTCTTACAAAAAAAATATAATACGATTTCCCGTCTTCCCATCTAAATTTCGTAGCCTCATACTTTACTGAAATAACTTCTCCATCGTTTCTCTTAAAATCTGACTCTGTTTTAAAATATGCACCTTCTTTTATTAGTCCTTTTAATTTCGCCCATTTCTCTAATCGATATTTTATAAAGTCTGTTAACGGTTTTCCAACTACCTCCAAATGCGAAAACCCTAAAACATCTTCCACCTTCTCGTTTGCAAATTTTACGGTATCGTCTTCGGCTCGAATAACAAAACACGCCACAGGAGCATGGCGTACTATTTCCTCAAACAAATTCACTTCTTTCTTTAGCTCGCGCTTGCGAATCATAGCTAACGAAATTCCTGGATAATAGTATCTAAATCACGTTCACCTTTTTTATACGCATGAGATTGTTCAACAAGTGTCTTTTCCTCGATCTGAGGGAATGAATATTCATACACCGGTCTTTCTTTTTCATAAAAAACACCAATCGGCAACTTCCCTTCATGCTCGAGAGCCTTGTTAAAAGCAGCTTGTTTATCCGAAGCATCATGCCCGGCCTCTTCTAAATTATACACTCGCTCGCGGAAGTATTGATACGTATTTACTTTATTAAAGGTCACGCATGGCTGGAAGACATCTATAAACGCCATCCCTCTAAACTGGATACCATTAATAATTTGCTGTGTCAACCCAGGAATGTCTCCAGAAAACCCTCGCGCAACATAACTCCCACCAGCTGCAATAGCAAGTGCGAGCGGATTTATTGGCTCATCTATTACGCCAGTTGGATTTGTTTTAGATTTTGCATGCAAATCCGAGGTTGGAGATGTCTGGCCAGTAGTTAAACCATACACTTGGTTGTTATGAACAATATACGTGATATTTGGGTTTGCTCGCAACGTGTGAATAAAATGATTCCCACCTTCGCCATAGCCGTCTCCATCGCCGCCTATTACAACAACCGGCATGTCATGATTCGCCATTCGCAAACCCATCGCAGTTGGTAAGGTTCTTCCGTGCAATGCATGTACACCATAGGCATTCACAAAATTACACATATTACCCGAACACCCAATTCCAAACACCATCATTACTTGATGGGGTTGATAGCCTAATTTCACCAACGCCTGGCGCAAAGCAAGCCAAATAGAAAAATCTCCACAGCCTGGACACCAGGTCGGTTTAAGATCTGTAGCAAAATCATTAATTGTAGTCTTTTGCTCCGACATACCTATCTATTTTAATACATTATTTACTTCTCTCATAATTTCCTCCGGCGTAAATGGCCTGCCATCCGACTTTCCTATAAGGTGATCTGCTTTTTCACCTGTCATCTCTCGAATTAATCCAGCACACTGTGCGGTAACGTTATTTTCCACCACAATAGTAGTTTTAGAAGTTTGCATTATTTTAGCAACATATTCGGATGGGAAAGGTGACACATAGACTAAATGAAGCACATTCGCCTTTATTCCCGTTTTCATAAGCAGCGCCAAGGAATCTAAAGCCGGGCCCTTCACACTTCCCCAACAAATAAGGGTAACCTCTGCACTTAATGGGCCATATACTCGAGGTACTGGAAGAGCCTGCTTTACATGCTCGAGTTTTCTTAAACGCTTATTATTTTGTTGATTCCTAGTGCTCGATTCTTCTCTGGAATATCCAAATTCATCGTGTTCGTCGCTATTAGCTAAAAACACCCCGCCTTCTTTTCCTGGAAGAGGGCGAGAAGATATTCCGTCTTCAGTATCTAAATAACGCTTAAATCTTTCTGGGCCATTAAGCTCGTGGTCGGTTGCCCATTTTCCTCTATCGATCGTTACTTTTTCGTTATCGAATTCCGGAGTCATTGCGATACTTTCAGACAAAAACTTATCAGATAATATAATAACAGGAAGTTGATACTGATCTGCCAAATTAAAAGCATTCGCTGTTTCGTAAAAACATTCTTCCGGATCGCCAGGTGCCAGCACAACCCGAGGAAATTCCCCTTGCGAGGCATGTAAAACAAATCTTAAATCATCTTGCCCGCCCCATGTTGGCAAACCAGTCGAAGGCCCAGGTCGCTGAGATTCTAGTACCACCAAGGGCGTTTCTACTATACCTGCCATACCAAGAGCTTCTACCATTAAACTAAACCCGCCGCCACTCGTGCCAGTCATTGCACGAACGCCACCCAAAGATGCTCCTATTGCTGTATTAATGGCAGCAATCTCGTCTTCTGTTTGTCGAACAACCACCCCATGTTGTGGTCCGTATGCTGCCATAAAATCAAGCACCGAAGATGCAGGTGTCATTGGATACGCGCCATAATAATCTATTCCCGCTGCGAGTGCGCCAAGCGATAATGCCTCGTTTCCAGTTAACAACAACGAAGGCTCAGATTCTCGGCCAACAAGAGAATATTCATATTCTTTGTCCCAATGGTTTCTTACATATTCAAATCCAGCCTTTGCTGCTTTTTGATTCAAAGCAACCACTTTTTCTCCTTTTCGAGAAAATATTTTCTCTATCACCGCATTCAAAACAGCTTCATCTACCTTCACCAATGCACAACTCGCTCCAAGTGCTACGGTATTTTTCATTAAATCCATCTCAGCTGCTTCTATTGCAAGTCTTTTTATTGGAACAGAAAAAAAAGAAACAAATGAAACATTATACTCTGCTTCATCTATTTCGAATTGTTCGCCATCGTATAAAATAATTCCACCTGGTGACATTTCAGAAATATGCAAATCGATGGTTTCTTTATTTAAAGCAACCAATAATTCAACCCGCTCGGTAGTAGATTTAATCGGCTGTTCGTCTGCAAACACATGATACGTGTTATGCCCCCCACGAATTAACGAAGGATATTCGGTATAACCATATACATTCAACCCTAAATGATGACACAATCGTGCCCACATTTCGCCAGTAACCTTTATTCCAGATCCGGCTTCGCCTCCTATTTTCCACGCAAGTGAGTTTGTGGCCATACATTCTAACGAATCAATTCTATTTTACTGGAAGTGCCTCAACTATTTTCTTCCACCAATCCTTCTTTCGAATAATAAGCACCAACACAATAATTACTACCAATCCTATCGCAAGAGCAAGTCCTTTCATTGAAAACTGATACTCTAATAATTTATCGCCAAAAAAATTCCATAAAAATGCTGCAGGAATCATCCCTATTAAACTTGCAAGAGCAAATTTGGAATATTTCATCCTCCCAAAGCCAGCAAAGTAGCTAAAAAAATCAAACGACGGATTTGGAAGAAGCCTTAAAGCTACTATCCCCCAAAATTCTATACTCTCTGGCACTCTTTTTTCGAGGTTTTCGAATTTATCAAGGGAATACACTTTTTTAAATAATGGCTTTCCAAAATACCTCCCAATCCAGAAGTTAATTGAATTCCCAAGTGTAAATCCAATCAACCCGTATAACATCCCTGCTTGCCAGCTAAATAAATTCGCGCCAATAAGCATAAACGGAGCAGCAGGAGTGGGCGCAAAAATAATTGGCAACAAGAGTATTCCTATATACACGATCGGCCCCCATACTCCCAACTCTTTCACAAACAATTCGATTCTATCAAACGGAATACCTATCTTGTTTCCCCATACCGATACCACAACGACGAATACAACAATTATGATGGTTGTAAGATTCTGTCTTAGCTTATGAGACATATCAGTATACTAGTATATCACACCATATTTAGCGAGCTAGTTTGATTGCACAGTCTGTTTTACTATCTCCCAATAACGAGGATCTTCATATTTTTCCTTTACCATCCACCACCACTCAACTCCCCAAAAATGGATCTCCGAAAAGCCCGTTCGTTGCGCAACTCCTATTGCCTCTCCAAAAACCGCTGGCGTTAAAATTCTTTCATCTCCATTTTCTTGATACACATCTGGACCCCATGGTTCCGCTTGTAATTCCGAGATTATAACATCGTCCACCAAATTTCTTATATACTGAGCCTTTCTGCGATAAAATTTCCCCGAAAGCGGATATTGAGTATAGCCAATAAATGGATTATATACTGTTCGGTACATGCTTACGCCTAAAATATCTGCTACTGCCGCACCATTCAACCACGCTGAAAGCTCTCCGCTTTCAGTTACTTGAATAGGCCTTGAGTCAAGAGATTTTACAAATTCTATTTCCTGGCGGTAAAAAATTTCATCCAATGGCGGGCATTCTCCAAAAACAGCGAGGAACGGTTCGTTTTCTACCTGCCAACGAATAATAGCGGGCGATGATTTAAAATGATCCACCGAAGACTTAAGGAGATTTAATATCGCCATTTGTTTTTCTTCCTCAGACAGCGTATCTACCCAATCTGGAGAATGGCATTCTGGCCACCGAGGGACTCTGTACCCTAAAGCAAAAACAAGTTCAATATTTTTTTGTTCTGATTGTTTAACAATCCAATCATATTCTGTCCAATCAAATTCACCTTGAGTTTTTTCTACACGATCCCAATACACAGGAACTCTATACAAACGAATACCTAAATCGTCTATCGATTCATTAAAAACCTGCTTCCAATCTACCCCAAGCTCTTCTGCATATTTCGAGCTGATAGTAGCCCCCCAGCGAGGACTAGTATCGACAGAGAAAGCCTCCCATGCGATAGAAACAAAAACAACAAAAACAGACAGCGCAGAAAAAATTAAAAATAACAAAAAAATCTTTCTTAAAAACAACCACATTGTTGGTGTGTATCTTTTCATATCAACATTTTACAGTGTTGCAACAAGCAATACTCCAGCGCTTATTATAATAACACCAAAAATCTTTAGCACAATTTCTTTTCGCGTAAACTGTTCTTTTAGTAAATTCGGTCGAATAACCCAAGCTAAAAGCGCTAGCACCAGCAAAATCCCATATTGAACTCCTTGCAGTGCATTAATAAGAGTAGGGCTCGCAAGCGTAATAGCATAACTTATAAGCACAAATGCAACTCCCCCAAACAACTGGCTTCCGCCAAACACTAAACCAGTCTTAGACCAAAGTAGTTTGAATGCCGATACAATTTCTTTTCGGAATTTTGGATTGAGCAAAAATAATAACGCCGCAATTCCAGAGCCCCATCGAGTCCAGGTAAATCCATTCACGAACGTTGTTTGTTCAAAAATATACTTTGTTCCAACAAATGAAGCAGCAAATAAAAATGCAGCAAAAAGGGCTATCATCATTTCTTTCTTCCGCTTTACCTTCTTTGCTTGTTGAGGAACCCAAAGCATGAATATTGTTCCTAAAACCAACAAAATAAATCCTTCTATTCCTCTTTGTGGCAATCGTTCTCCCAATAAAAACCAAGCCAGTACAAAGGTAATAATAGGAATTGCTCCACCGATAACAGGAACAATAGTAGAAACCTCATCGCTATCAAGCGCTCGGAAAAAATAAAGAAGCGCCCACGTAAAGGCAGCTCCAGTAACAAGTGCTATAACAGTATCACCCGCAGAAAGCGGAGCATATCCAAAAGGCACAAGCACGGTTACAAGCAAACTAGCAAACCCAACAATCGCAGCATAGCCGATTGGTTTTATACGAACATGCTCAAGCAAAAATTTACTCACTAAAAAAGAGAGTGCATTTAATGTATGAGCAATAATGACAATTCCTACCCACGACATAGTGTTCGTTATAATTAAACCACCAGTGGTAATTCTTCTATTGGAAGTTCTTCGTCGAATACAGCGCCTTCTATTCTATACGCCCCATGTGTTGGCGCCTCCCAGAACCCATGCCATGCAAGGCGAGCAAGCGCACCAGATTCTATCCAATCCACCAGCCACTCACCAGCATACAATGGATTCCTTTGTGGAATTCCGCCTCCAACCTGTTGCATCCATTCCAGGTTATAGTTCTCTTGCGAGCCAATCGGTGGAGCAGCAACAATCGGAATCCCTAAGCCTGCATAAAAGCTTAATTCCGAGGGTTTGGTCCATAATATATCGCTTTTAAAAAGCATGGTATTAAATTTCTCAAAATACACCTTTCTACTTTTCGGAGCAAAAAAGATGAGTGTATGCCCTATTGCTTCTTTTAAATGCCAATACTTTGCATATCTCTCAAACCAACTAATCATTTGTGGGCGTGCTCCAAGAGCTAGAATAAGTCGCAGCCTTCCTGTGGCAATCTCGTGCCGTAAACTATACATAATATCTAAAGCAAGTTTCCGCTGAGCACCAGCACCACCAATAGAAAACATAATAGTTGGCACCTCGTCTTTTGGCAGAGCTTTTGCTGGCCCTAAATAACGGTCTATAGCAGCCCCATATCTTCTTCTAAAAATTCCTTTAGGGTCTAAAACCTGCAATCGTCTTCGTAAAGCTTTCTTTACAGCAGTTGGATCTGTTCCACCAACCAACTCTGGCGGAAGCGGAAACCCTGTGTGGATAATATTTTTATCTTTTACGCCATACAGCTTTAAGCGTTCTACACATCTTCCGGTTGCTGCAACGTATTTAATTCTACTCTTTCGCGGATCAAACGGCGCCCATGCTCGAGATATATCGGTGTCAGTGGTGACACAATAAATATCGCCAGGATAATCGTATTCCTCTGCCATAAATGCAGTAAGAAAAAAAGTGGTAATAATAGGCACTGGATTTTTACGCAGTCTATTGATTAAATCTCTTCCAAGTCCAGCGCGAATAGAAGCATAATTTTGTTTTGTTTGCCCGGTAGGTGCAGAAAGATCTCTCGCAGGATAAAACGGCGGAATGGTCTGCATTTTATCTATAAAACCAAACAGCGTATTCCCCACAAGCGGTATAGATTTTGCTCGAGAAAGCGTTTCATATATTTTCCTGGAACCATTCCACATAAAACTATCCTTTCTGGGAATTCCGGAATAGTTATTTGCAATAATAATCCCCTCGCCTTCTACAGCAAGATGTTTTAGCCCATAGGCAGCACGCTCATGGCCATACCCCATATCGACAGCAATAATATGCGCCTCGTGCTTTAAATGCTTGTTGGTATTTTTTTTCTTTGGCGCCATTTTTAAATAAAAAATGCTCTACTACAATTGATAGTATAGCAAATTCTAAACACCCAGTAAAAACTATTCTTGAAGTCTTTTAGGAATAGATACTCGCAAAGTGCTCTCCTCACTATCGCTTGCCTCCATAAACGACTCTATCCAAGCTTGTTCTTCTTCGTGCGATAACCATCGAGGAACCGAAAGCTCGGTTTCGTAAGGGAACAAAGAGACTATTGTTTTGTTAGTATAAAAACTTAACCCAACCCCAAATCCTTCTTCGGTTTCTTCAGAAAACCATTGGTCGAATATAAAATTCCCTAAAGAGTAAAAAATAGGAACGCCTTTATACACTTCCATTGGTTGCACCACATGTGGGTGGCCGCCAATAACAGCATCTGCACCAGCGTCTACCAATTCGCGTGCGTATTCCTGCTGGCGGATAGAATATGAAAGATGCTGATACTCCGCACCCCAGTGCATCATTACCACAACTAAATCCGCATTCTCTTTTGCCTGTTTTACAACATCTGCCATTGCCTCTGTTCGCGCCGGATTGTCGGTTACATTAAACCCAACAAATGCAACGGTCGAGTCCCCTGTTTCTTGATACCGCACAAATTCCAAATTCTCTTTTGTTTGATCTCCAAACCAGAATAGCCCACTTTCTTCTAAATGCATTTTTGTTTCTTCTAACCCTTTTATTTTTTGATCCAAGGCATGATTATTTGCCAAAGAAAATCCATCAAACCCAATATCTGCAAGCTGGGGCGCTACTACTGGATCGAACCCAAATTGGATTGTTTTAAATTTAGGAAGTCGCGATTGAATAATAGGGCCCTCTAGATTTGCTATCAAAAAATCTTGGCCTCGAAATAATTGATCTTTTTTGCCTTTAATATTCTCAAACAACACCGATAAATCGTTCTCTGTTACATCTGTTTCTACCGATCTACCTAGCATCATATCGCCAAAAGCCATAATAGTTACTGCTGGTTTTTCTTTTGTGTCGCCTTTTTGGTATCTTACTACTCCGTATCCGGTTGCAACATTTGTGTCTGTGTTTGTTATCTCTCCACGAGAAACAAGCTCGCTCTCTACAATTCCTTTCTCTTCTAATATACTCAAAAACAATTCAGCCAAAACAGCCGCCTCGCTTTCGCTTGTAGAAATAAATTCCTTTTCAAATGATTGCAATGCAGAAATCGTGTAATCGTCATGAAAGGCCGCCAAGGCTGGTGTAAGTCCAGATGACAGGTTCATACTTAACACCACCAACGTCTTTTCATCCACCAGTTCATTCATTCTTGTTTTTAGCGTCTGAATGTCTTTTGCAGATATATTTTCTTGGATAATAATCGGCACTATTTTTGCATCTGTTAGATATTTCGCTATCCATGGAACCTGAGTAGTAATGCTTTGTTCGTTTTCAAAAGCTTCATTCTCTATTGGAATTCCTAATTTTTTTACTATTTTTTTATCTGGATACACCTCTCCAAATGGTGTTTTCCAAGCAACATTAGCTGTTGCGATTGGTTGGGAAGCTCTTGAAAAATAATCGAAACCTAACACAATAACGGTTTCCACCGGCTGGTGAGAAACAGAAGAAAATAATTCTGCGCTCGCAAAAGAAGCATCTGGATGATGCGGCACCACACCAGCTTGAACAGAAGAAGAGGCCGGCAAAACAGAGCCAGGAACAAACTGCTCCCAATATTCCTTTTCTGGCTTATATGAATGAAACCAGGTGTAAGATTCTTTCATAGATAAGGTGGATTGAATTGGAAGCGCAATCTTTTTTAGAGGTTGATACGCCACAACACCTGCAATCAAAACTACAAGCACAGCAGTGCTGCCAATTAAAAATCCTATTGAAATTTTTTTTACCATACATCTAAGCTTACAGATAGACTGTTAAATGTGCAACAAAACGAACGGCCCCTCCTTACCTCGCAAAGAAGGGGCCTTGTACCTAGTCGAGTTCTGCCTCTTGCTCTCGGATACGATCTGTGGCGTCTTGTCGAGTTGCTGCAATGGTCGTGGGTTCTTCTTGCATGAGAAGAGCATAGGCCCACACCAATACAGGACACCACTTTAGCAGAAGCTGATACTCTTCTTCTGGCCAGTAAGAATCGTCCTTTTCTGCTCCAACCAGCTCAAGCCGCAAACTGTCGCCTTCGATGTGAAGGATGATCTTTGTCCACAACAGCCCCACCAGGCTCTGTAAGCCGACGGAGAACACAGAGAAACGACTCCCACGCCACATCTGGCAATGGTGCAGAAATTCGAAGTGTCTGCATGTAGGCTCGAAGATCATTCAGCGATTTCCTTACAGCTGTGCATTCCTCGCCCCGTCCATATGCTTCTACACGGCAATCCTCTAGCGTATGAGCAAGCCACCAAAACTCCAGCCGAGCAGTCGAACGACGAAAATAACCCACCTTGTCTCTCCTTAGGTGCTTTTCCTACGTTTAAGTATCTGGTGTTCAGGAATCCAGTGTTTTCTGAGCTCGCCAGCAAGAAAGAACGATCCTGTCACGAGCAGAGCGTCATTGCTCTTCATTCGCCCTAAAACATACTCTAAAGCAGAATGTGGGTCAAGATAACTTTCAACCTTCTTTTTTGTCTTTTTTTGTAATTCCCTCGCAAGCAAATGAGGGGGAAATGCTTTTCTGTCCTTTATTTGAAACCGGGTTGAAATAATGTGATCTGATTTTTGAATCAGTGTATCGAGTTCATTGGAAAATTCTTTATCATCTACAAATCCTACTATTAACCATAATTTTTTATAATCGCATTTTTCTAAATTTAAAAGAGTGGTAGAGAGCTTCGCTGCATTATGTGCGCCATCTAATATTACCAATGGCTTTTTTTGAGCGACTTCAAATCGACATGGTAATTGAATCTCTTTTACCTTTACCGATGAATCGATATCATCTAAAACAGCTTGTGCAAGATTCCTATTTAAAATTCTATACCTACTGATTTCTTCTCCGCCTTTCTTGCCCCGTCCGATCCGCCGGCTGACGGAGAGTGGCTGGGGAGAAGGAATGGATTGAGGCTTGCCCGGTCCGGCTTGTTCCGACCTCTTTCTAAGAGTGTCTGGGAAGTCGGATGCGGAGTGACTGGGGGTGGTCTCCATTATTTGACCAACAGAATGCTGCCGTGCCTCCCCTCCTTTAGAAGGAGGGGACTGAGGGGTGGTCTCCATTATCTTATTAAATGAAACTGCACCAGCCTTCTTACATTCATCTTTAAAAATTTGAATTAAATTCGCCCTTTTCTCTGTTGTATAAACTCGTGTCCCCTTTTTAATTATCCCAGCTTTATCTTTTGCAATTTTAATAAGAGTTTTACCAAGAATTTTTGTGTGATCGTATCCAATATTTGTAATAACAGCTGCTTTGGGAGCAGGAATAACATTAGTGCTGTCATACCTTCCCCCACAGCCCACTTCCATTACCACCCATTCGCATTTTTGTTGTTTAAAATATAAAAACGCGAGTGCTGTAAAAATCTCAAAATACGAAGCCATTCCATACGGGCTTTTTTGCGACATCTCATCGAGCACTGGTTTTATGTTATTTACAAGTTTCGCTAACTCATTTGGCGCAATATATAACCCATCCACCCAGATTTTTTCTACAGAGGTAGTAACAAAAGGCGAGGTAAATAATCCCACCTTTTTTCCAGAAGCCTTTAATCCCTGCGCTATCATCGCCGACACAGAACCTTTCCCAGCTGTTCCGGTAACATGAATATACTTAGGGCCTTTTTCTGGATTCCCAAGCAACCCCAAAAAATAACGCATGCGTTTTATATAAAAATCTGGATGCGAGTGGTTTGTCATATAGTTTCTTTGAGGTGCTATATTTGAAAGCCCTTCAAGAAACTCTATTGTTTTTGTGTATTCTAAAAATTGATTCATACCAATATTTAATAGCTCATTCACCATACCGTATTTAAAAAAGATGTAAAGAAAAACAGCGCCCGAAGCAACATTATACGTAAATGTTACTCCAAGCGCCATCATGAAAGCGATACTGAGTACCTCTACTCAGTCGACTCAGGAATCAACCTTTCTGGCTTGCCTTTTTTTCCTGATATCTACCAAAGCAGTTTGAAGCTCTGCAACCTGAGCTTGTTCGTGGCTAGTTTCCGCCTGAAGAGCCAAAAGCAGCTGCCTTCGTTCCGCCATAGAAGCCTGCCGATCGCGAATTTGAGCAGAGATAAGCTTCTCCACCCCCTCAAAATCAACAGGACCTTCTATTCTACAGACTATTGGCTCGTCAGAGACAGTATCCTGAATCCCCAGTTGCACCCTTACTTTGGCAAGGTCGACAACCAGTGCAGCTGGATGCCCTCTATAGGCGACTTCTCTCCGAAGAAGCCCTTCAGAGCAAAAGCGGGTGATATTTCGGCGAAGGCTCTTCCATGCAACCGTTCTACCGACTTCGTTAAGCGCGTCGACAACTACTTCTGCTGCATTTTCGATTCTTCCATCTGAGGCAGATGCAAGAGCAAAAAGAACATATAATAGCTGCTGTTCCGCCACACTTAACAAGGGAAGATCCGATGAATCTGCTGCCGAGAATGAAACATCTGTTACAGCAGGAACTTCAGATCCTAGTTGTACCCTAACTGCGTCAAGGTCAACAACTACTCGGAGATTGAATTTAGCTGTAGCCTTTATTCTCTTAGCAAAGCCTCTGCGGCAGAGAGCAGTAACCCCTTCGCTCGTATCTTTCCAGCCAGTAGGGCTAACCTCTTGCTGGATAGCCTCCTTGGCATTCAGAATCGTAGCTTCAGCACTCAACATGGCTAGTCCGTAGAGCACTTTAAGAAGAGCTGTTAACTCTGGATCAAGCACTGAAGACGGAGCATCCAGAAGCTTGTACTGAGTATCAAACTCGTACTCTCTTCCAGCTTCCGTCAGTTGGATTCTAATCCAAGGATTCCCAGGCAGAGAATCCGAGATCGATACTATGAATCCTTTTTCTCTGAGAGCAGCCAAGTGTTTGGAAACATCCGAGGGCTTTACAACCCCCCCCTCAATTCGCGCTTCTCTTTCTAGGATTGTTTCTCTGGGATTTTCAAGATCGTCGGTCCCGTTGGCTTTACATGCCTCTTGAATATGCCAAAGAACTCTTGCCCTGGGAAGCGTTTCACGGAGACGTGGTTGGCCATCTATTCGTTTTCGACGAGGCCTCTTCTGCACCTTCTCTGCCGCGGGTGGCTCAGGAGAAGTAGAAACTACTTTCCTTACTGAACCTCGAGGAGATGAAGAACTACGAGTAGCTCTTTTAGAAGATGAGGCCCTCGAAGATGTTCTGGCTCTGCGTTTCTTCGTCGGCGGGTTTACAGCATCCTTGCTCGGGGAAGGTACTTCGACTGCTTTTTCTTCGGTAGTCGAAACAGGCTTGGGCCTTGCACCAGGAGGAAGACTCCAAAGCGGCAAAAAAGCTGATGGCTCTACACCACTGGCCTCTGGCCGAGGAGATTTTTCTTCTTCAGCTGAATCCTCTATTTCCGAAGGATCCTGCAGAACAAGAAGCATCTCTCCAGACACAAAAGCCATTTTGCCTTTGTGCATGTCTTGAGAAAGTTTACGACAAGCAGGCATATCGTCTAGCCCAAGAATCCCTGGAAGATGTGAAATCGACACCCTCCACACTTCAGCAAGCATGCCGTTGTGAACCCTGCGTTTCTCTGTGGGTATACCTGCCGATCCTCCCCCAGGGCTAAACTTGGCATGAAGTATTTCATACGCCCCTGCAGCAGTCATAACAAACTCCTTGTCTATGCTGTACGCCACAAAAAGGCAGAATGGACTTTCCATTCTGTTAAAGAACTATATAAAGAAAGTTAACAAGTAAAGTTTAATTTTGTCAAAGCAAAAGGCAGGTCGATGAACGTTTTCATCTTCCTGCCCCTTTTTATCTCCTACCTTATTATGTTATGCCCACTCCAGCCGCGATCTAACACATACACCCCAGTTGCATGCCAATCCTCTAGCAGAATCCAAAGCATCAAAAAGCGTGCAAGCTCTCCCATGGGAACGAGATATTTTTCCTCAAACCCAGGCGGTGTATGTTCCGAGCCTTCTACCACCCCCAGGGCAAGAGTGGTGATGAACAAATCAGCGTTACTCTGCTGAAGATCTGCGCACGCTTTTTCCAGACCCTTCTTTGCGGCTCCATACGCACGAATTGCTCCACTACGCTGTACCATATCATCAGCTGTAGACACAGAAAAGGTAACAATTCGAGCCTGGAACGCGAAAATATTCAAGGAGGAAAACGAGTTAAAGGGAACAGTAAAGGTTTCCACATTCCCTCTTTGCATTTCAACTGAGATCTCATCAGTCAACTCAGCAGTTGGGTCTTCTGGAAACGGCCCTGGTGTATGCACCCAGCCACTAAGCTTTCTTCCGTCGAGCCAATCGCTCATTTGGCTTGAGATGGATTCTACTACAACAGGATCTGCCAAATTTCCCCAGACGGTTAGCCCAACATCTTCGTATTTACGTTGAACGAGTTGAGCGTCTTCCTCTCTCAGACAATGAGTAATTACTGTGGCCCGATCTTCCCACAGAAAGTGCGGAAACGTATTGTAGGCGATATTTCCATCTGGACGATTCGGATTCACGCCGGTTATGAGTACTACTGGTTTGCTCATGTTCGTTCTCCTTAGCTACCTGTTTATACAACTGACTTAGTTGCTATTATTGCCACCCTCAAAACATATTGTCAACAAAACCAATGTCATTCCGCTTGCTCCCCACCATGAGGGGAGGCTTGGCCCGGAATCTAGGCTTTTCTGAGACGACCACTAAACACCATGGATCCCGTGTCAGGCCCGGGATGACGAGCAACAACGTTCAAGAGGTTGATGCTTTGTTCTAGCACCAACCCCTTTTTCTATCCTATAGCGTTTCTCCTTTGGTTTTAGTTCGGGTTATTCGACCAATGGCGCTTGGAATAGCAGCATCTGATGCTCTGCATCCGCATCAGCCACTCGATTGACAGCGCCGGCTGCTGCATTCAGCCAGGCAGCCACCCCCTCTTCTCGCTCCATCATCGCCATGGCGGCTTCGGCTGCGGCATCAGCTTCGAGCCACCTTTCTACGCAGGCATCATCAGCTGCCTGTATTTCACCACGCAGATCTGCCAGAACGCGATCCTGGTCGTGGCCAGACTCCTTGACACCCTTCCTGACAGCATCGAGAACTATCCGAGTCCGATGGAACCCATCGACCGCGCCCAGAAGCTGCTCCAGAATCGGGCGGTCGTCGATCGAGCACTCCGTGGCGTCGGCAGCAGATTCATCTCCTGCTGTCAGAGAATCACCAGAGTCCGAGGAAGGTGCCTGACCAGGTGGATCAAGTGGAGTCCCATCCCAGGTCTCATGGTACACCTGCCACTGCTTCCGACCACCCGGTCTACTGCGTCTAATCAACCCCATTTCCAGAAGAAGTCTCACGTAGTGAGGGGTGTATTTCATCCCCGTAGCCTCGAGGAGAAAATCCCCAAAGTACATCGGGACGCGATAGTAGGCCCGCCGTGGCTCATCGTCCGTCAGGATTCTGCGAAAACCGTGATGACGCTTGCCACGCTCGAGGTAGGCAAGCACTCCCTTCCAGGTTCGCTCAGGTCCATCTCCACGGCCCTGAACCTTTGGAGGAGGAATGGCAGTCGATGATTCATCTTGAGCTCCGTCATCCGCAAGCGTGGAATCGTCGTCCTCAGGGAGGAATGCATCATCCACTCGCGAAACAGCTCCATCGACCTGAGTGATGTCGTCGTTGACAGTTGCCGTGGTATCAGTACTCATGTCAGCATCTCCTTCATTCGACCCAGCAAACAGCGAATCGACAGCCGCGCTAGCAGATGGTCGTTCCTGACCAGAGCGGCCATTTCTCCAGACGCGAGTTCTTCCTGAGGGATCTCTGTGTTTGATCCGTCGAGGTACCATCACAGCGAGTTCCTAACCCCCTTGTTATTCTCCGGTGGGTATGTTAATAAAGGACAGGTGATTCGTAACGTTCAATTAAAGCTAATAGTAAGATAGTTGTCAACACAGCACAACAGCATTGACTTTTTATCTAAAATATGCTATATTTAGTATATAAGAAGTTAATATATATCTCTATGAAAAACGTGTTAACACAGCTTAAATCTCTTAAGAAAAACAAGAAAGGTGTAACGCTTACCGAGCTAATGGTTACTATTAGCATTATCATGACAGCGACATCTATTGGTTCCGGGCAATACGATAGCGCGCTTTCTGCCGCACGTGATGCGAACCGATTATCGAACATAAAACAAGCGCAAACAGCCTTAGATATCTACAATATCTCGGTTGGTCAGTATCCAGAATGTGGAGAAAACCAAACGGCTACCGCACTCTGTTATGAAGGGTTAAAAAACTATATCGAACCAGAATACATGCCAGAAATGCCAGACGATCCGCTAAACGAAAACGAATATACCTATAAATATTACAGCGATGGCAACAGTGCATGGATCGAATTTGAAACAGAAGATACAGAAGACCAATCACCACGAAAGTTCTACGGAAGTTTTTAAAATAATTATAAAAGCCGGGCCACATGGCCCGGCTTTTTTGTTTTGCAATAAACTCCCCCTACCCCCTCTTATGCAAAGAGGGGAATATGCATGGATCCCGGCTCCCTCCAGAGGCGGGCAGGCGGGGGCCGGGATGGCACAGGTTAGGTTGTTTTTTTGTCATTTCGACGGAGGCTTTGCGACGAGAAATCTGTTAATGTAAAAAATGCAAATTACGCAACTACAGATTTCTCACCTTCACAAAGCGAAGGATTCGAAATAACAGCTTATAATTAATACGCTCTTGCAAAAACAACTCGTTTCTTAGAAGGCTTACCAGATTTCACACACACTCCATCTTCTTCTTGCTGGTCGAACGGAATACAACGGATAGTTGCTTTTGTCTCTTCTTTAATTGCTGCTTCTGTTTCTTCTGTGCCATCCCAATGCGCCAAAATAAACCCAGGTTTGTTTTCTATGGTGTCTTTAAACTCATCCCAGGTATCTACCGAATAAGTGTGCTCTTTCTGAAAATTCTGAGCTTTTTCGAACATATCTTTATGCATGGTCTCTAGCGTTTCTGATACAAACGAGCTAAATTCAGCTTCTTGAACATTCTGCTTTTCTCCTGTATCTCTTCGTACTGCCACCACAGTTCCAGCTGCCATATCTTTTGGCCCAAGCTCTATACGCAAAGGAATACCTTTCTTTTCCCACTCAAAGAATTTTGGTCCAGGTCGGGCTTCGTCTGAGGTGTCTACCTGTACTAACAAGCCTGCTTCTTTGCCTTTTTCTTGAAGTTCCCTTGCTTTTGCAAAGACGGAAACCTTCTCTTCGTCTGTTTTCCAGATAGGAACTATAATTGCCTGAATAGGAGAAATTCGTGGAGGAATAACCAAACCTTTATCGTCGCTATGAACCATAATAATCCCACCAATAATCCTAGTACTTAATCCCCAGCTTGTCATCCATGCATATTGCTCTTTTCCTTCTTTATCTAAATAGGTTACATCGAAACCTTTAGAAAACCCTTCCCCCAAAACATGCGAAGTCCCAGACTGAAGAGCCTTTCCATCTTGCATCATTGCTTCTATTGTTAGGGTTTGCTGTGCACCGGCAAATCTTTCCGAAGCGCTTTTTTCTCCTGGAATAACGGGCACAGCGCATTTCTCTTCTGCAACATATTGGTACACATTAAGCATTGTTCTACATCGGTCTTCTGCTTCTTTTTCGGCAGCATGGGCAGTGTGGCCCTCTTGCCACAGAAATTCGGTAGTTCTTAAAAACGGACGAGTTCGTAATTCCCAGCGAACAACATTTGCCCATTGGTTTAATAAGAGCGGTAAATCTCTATACGATTGAACCCAACGTGAAAATGCATCGTAAATAATAGTTTCCGATGTAGGACGGATAACACATGGTTCGTCTAATTTTTTTCCACCAGCATGGGTAACCACCGCAAGCTCTGGAGCAAAGCCTTCAACATGATCGGCCTCTTTTTCTAAAAAGCTCTGAGGGATAAGAAGTGGGAAGTATGCGTTCGCAACCCCTGTTTCTTTAAATTTGATATCTAATTCATTACGAATATTTTCCCATAAAGCATATCCATGAGGTTTTATTATCATACAACCACGAACAGGAGCATTTTCTGCTAACTCGGCTTCCCTGATAACATCTAAATACCACTGAGAATAATCTTCTTCTCGAGTGGTAATACCCTTCTTGTTATTATTTTCTTCTGATTTTTTAGTATTCATAAAGCATTAACAATAATATTACCGTAGTATCTTCAAAAAACTTAAACTATTTTTTTTGCCACCATCTTTTTTTTACAACTTTGGTATCTTCTCCTAGTGGTTTTTTCCATCGAGCTTCTTTGTCTTTATCAGTCAACCCCTGAGCTTCTCCTGCGGTAGCGCCTGTAGTATCCTCGGATGCTTCATTAGAATTATCTTCGCTCTGTTCCATTACTCCAGTATCATACAACGCATCACTCACAACACCATCTCCAAATATAATTACTACACACCCGGCAACAACTAACGCTTCTAAGACTCTACGAGCAGCTTCACGGTCTTCTAAGGATTTCATATTTCTAATTCTCTCAACCAGCCCCCTTGCAAGCGAATTATATGCACCACCACTCTTTGCATCTTTTAATGTCTCTAAAAATTTCTCATGAGGTTCTTTTCCACCACCGACAACAGAAAGTTCAGGAGACTCTAGAAGACTTTGAACAGATTTATTTTCTTTTATTTGTGCAAGAAGCTGGTCTATCTGAGCTACAACATCCTCTCGTCCTTCGCCTGCAATCACGCCCTTAATTTCTTCGAGAGTAGCAATATCACTTCGAATAATACTCGCTCTTTCTTCTGCTGGAGTTTTATCATCTTCAGGTAGCGCTAACACACGCTCAACAGACGCTATGCAATCTAAAACTTCTGCATTATATTCTTGCGAATCTTCTTTTGACATTCCTTCTACATTATCAAACGATACTGAAGCAAATTCTACTTCAGGTTTCGTTTGAACTTCTTTATCTGGAGTTGCACTCCGTTTTACTTCTTGAGGAGATAGTTGTTCTTTTCTTAACCGCATAAAAAATATTACAAACTTTTAATGCTTTCTTGAATATCATCTATTTTGTGTTCATCTGCAAGTATACTTTCGCTTTCATCAATTTTCTCAAGAAGTTCTTTGGTGTATTTTTCTATTCTTTCTTCGTTTCCTGCTTTTATGGCACGAGAAAGTTTCCCGCCAGTACGATCGAGGCGTTCGACTGTTTCTTTTGAGTCCATCGAAAGAAGTTCTATAACATTCGCTCGTATGTCTTCTGGTTGGTCGTTTAAAAATCGAATAAAATTTTCGATATCTTGATCGTTAAAAACCTTGGAGGTACTGAGCGTTGATCTTAATGTATCTAAGGATTGCATAGAAATTTTTATAGGCCTTAAGAAAGCTTAGCTCGAATGCGGGTTTGATTCAACCTGTGGATGCTCGCTTGGAGTAACAATCCATAAAATAAGGTATGGCACTATTCCTGGCAGGCCACCTGGCAGCAACAAAAAGATTGCAATTAAACGAATAATCACAACATCGACATTAAAATATTTTGCTAGGCCACAGCAAACTCCAGCAAGAACACGGCCGTTGTCGCAACGCACAAGTCTTTTTTTATCTGAATAACGAACATTCATAGTCTTTTTATCATTATAATTTCGTCGATTAAATCTCCTCTATATAAAATTTTCTCTGGAATTCTGCCAACCTCTTGAAACCCCATTTTTTTATACAGCTTATATGCTGGAGTGTTGTTCGCAAAGCAGACTAGCTCTACATGGGTAATAGTTAAAGCTCTTGCTGATTCCTTTAGTATATTCTCCATTAAATATGCGCCAAGTCCTTTTCCTCTATATTTCTTATCGATTGAAATACCAAACACCCCAACATGCATGGACCTATCCCCTTTCTTTGTGATCCCGATTACAGCAATTGCTCTTTTTTCATCAAATGCCGCGTAGTATAATTTTTTTCCGTCCTTCGACTGATCGACGATATCTCTCAACCAGGCGGATTCTTGCTCAAAGGTCAATGGTGGGCCAAAATTAGAAAGTTTGGCATCTTCTGCACGAATACTGTTTATAAATTCAAGCATTGCCGTCGTATCTTCTTTTGTATCTTCAAGCGGGCGGATTGCAACCTTCTCTCCATTTTTTAATGTATATGCTGTATCCATATTACTTAGCAGCTTTTGCAGACGATTCTTTTTCGTCTTCTGGGTCTATTAAAAAACCTTTTAAATTCGTTCGGCCAATAATCATTGGGTATTTCATATGGCTTCTGTCTATTACTGCCGCGTGAACCTTTAATTTCTTATTTTTGATTTTTATAGTTAGTGGAATAAGCACTCGAACTGTAGAACCACTCGCAGAGTGCACTGCCTGCACGTCTTTAATGTCTTTAAACTTTGTTAATTTCTTTCGAAGTCTTTTTTCGAGTTTTCTGGCTTCGAGTTTTTTCATTTTGGTCTGAAGACCTTTATTATTTTCTATTACCTCTAACACATGATCATACCCGAGCTTTTTTACTATATCAACATCTAAAGAACTCGATTGCGCGCCAGAATCTACCCGTGCTTCTACTTTTATCCTATCTTCTTCTTTCACATCGTATACGTACACGGTCTCTATTGTTTTTAAAACCTGTTTTTCTTCTTTCTCTTCTTTTTTCTTTGGTTGATGCTCTGCAAACAGTTCTTTTGAAATACGAATCCCCTGGCTTGCGTCTTCTACATCTAACCCTCTCACTCTTCGCAATCTATCTTTAAGCCCAGCTCTATTTGCTATTTGAATAGACAACCCAGGTCGAGCGTTTACCTCTAATACCACCGGGCCTTTGTCTTTTGCTAGCACAATATCCACCCCTAAGTACCCAAGTTTGCTTGCTTTTTGTGCACGAATAGAAAGCTCTAAAATATCCTCCCAGTTTGGGATTTTAAATCCCTCTATAACCTTTTTATCGCCAGGGAGCGTAATATATTTATCGTACTGAATAGCATGCGTTGTTTTGCCGGTTGCAATATCTATCCCTAACCCAATACCTCCGGTATGCAAATTCGCTTTCCCCTGAGAATCTTTTGTAGGCAACCGTAGCATTGCCATAATAGGAACCATATTATACACCACTACCCGAATATCCGGAACACCTTTATAGGCTATAGCT